>ENA-OOXJ01000036-OOXJ01000036.1-human-gut-metagenome-genome-assembly--contig:-NODE-36-length-114140-cov-11.927782_pt1 | contig 114140 bp, 95 predicted proteins | sample MGYA00241587_ERZ501343 | MGnify/ENA primary metagenome ERZ501343 (study PRJEB25962, sample SAMEA2042918) | human gut metagenome | biome: human gut; feature: human-associated habitat; material: faeces... | reverse complement strand
ATTTCTATTTAAGACTATTACTTTTCAAATATTAAATTCATCGCTGAATAGTAACTTCAGTCAAATTTTCTATGACACAAGAAAGAAAAATCTAACCAAATGTTGCATAAGCTTTTTTCTGTGATAAGAAATTAAAAACTAACTTTTTTGTTTCGCACAAACGCAAATAAGAAAATTTTAAAATTCCCTGAAAAATATGATTTTTGCAGAGTTTTTCAAAAATTTACATGAAAATTTCATCTAATTTCAACATTTATGCAATTAGTAAAATCGTAAACGAAAAGTTCGTTTTCTTCTTTGAATATTAAAAATGCTCAACCGAGGTTGAGCACTTAAAGAATAAATATTAATTAGAGTTAAATACGAATAATTTCAGAGAATTCGAGTTCAACAGGTGTGACTCTACCGAAGAACATTGTTTGAACAACAACTGTTCCGCTTTCTTTATCAATGCTTGAAATTTTACCTTCAAGACCATCAAATGTACCATGAATAATCTTAACATTATCGCCAATGTGATAATCTTCATACATTGAACTATCAACAACACCCATTCTCTTAAGAACGGCTTCAATTTCTCTACTTGAAACTGGAGTTGGCTTTTGACCACCACCACTAGATCCAGCAATACCAGTAACACCTGGAGTATTTCTAATCATAAACCAACTTTCATCAGTCATAATCATTTCAACAAAAACATAACCTGGATAAAGGTTAATTGTCTTCATTTTTGGTTCTTCTAAACCGGTCTCTTTATTCTTAACGGTTTTTAACTTACCGTCTTTATCTTTTTCTTGAACTTGCTCTTCAGCAACAACAATTCTAAAGACATAGTCTTTAAGATTCATACTATCAATACGTCTTTTGATGTTTTCAGCAGCCTTTTGTTCATGACCACTATAAGTTGTTGCGATATACCATTGTTTCTCAGCTAATTTATTTGTTTCTTCAGCCATAACTACACCTCCCCTTTTGTCAAAATTAAAAGTTAACCTCTAAGAGAAGAAAATGCATCTCTTAATTGTTGAACTAAAATTCCGCCAGCATAATCTTCAAGTGCTAAGAAGATTGCTGCAAAGATTGTGATGCATAAAACTACTGCAACAGCAGGAACAAATTGAAGTTTCTTAGGCCATTTGATTCTCTTGCCTTCTTTAATTACGCCTTTGAAATAGCCGATAATCTTGTGCATAAATACCTCCTATCTGCTCTCTTTATGGATAGTATATTTTCCACAATGAGGACAGAATTTATTAAGTTCGAGCCTAGTAGTTTTATCCTCTACTCTCTTAGTTGTTGTATAGTTCCTAGCTAGACATTCTGAGCAAATTAAAATAACTTTTTTTCTCATCACTTATTTCCTATACATAACAAACTATCACAAATGATACTTTTCTACTAGCAAAAAGTCAATAGCAATCAGCATTTTGGGAGGTTATCTTTAAGGCTTATTAAATAACCTTTATATTTTTCTTTTGTCTCTTCTAACAACTTCATATCGGAGTTAAGTTGAATTAAGACTCTAGGACTATTGTTTTCATTAGCAAAAAGTGGGTTAGGATTTAATGGATTAGTATTTTCATCTAACACATTTTGGATTTGACTAATCTTGTTTTCAATAAACGATTTCGCGAGTTCATAAGTATCTTCATCAACCGTAAATTGAGCAATATCATGGTCAAAAAGATAGAAAATTGTGGTATTTAATTCGAATAACTCAGAAAGTGTTTGTTTATTTTCTTTTACCCACACACTATATTCATCAAACGATTTAATCTTTTTAATTTCTTGCATTTTTTTCGACATAAGTTCGTTATGTTGAATTAATAATTCTTTAGCGTTAATTAATCTATCGCCGACCATAAATCATCACCTGTCCTTTCCTAATTTAATTATATCGCAGTTTAAAAAAGTGATAAGACCAATGCTTTATTTGTCGCTTATTAAATCAATAATTATGTGATAAATGTTCAACATCTTCACTTAGTCCATTATATTTAGCTATCTTTTTTGCAGTTAAACAAATGATATGTCTTATTTTATATTCAGAAGTTTTAAAGATAGATGCAATATCTTTAACAGAGTACCCGTTTAAATAATAAGTTAGTATCCCTAGTTCGTTTTCTTTTATTACTTTTATTTCCTGAAGTTTTTCTAAGAAAAATACCTTTTCATTAATGAAAACTTCGTTCTCAGGCACCTCTTCGACAGATGATACCTGTAAAGCATCCTCATTATTACGATTAATAAAATATGAAGTAGTTAAAGCCTCTTTTAAAACAACGCTCTTTTTAGTGCGATAGGTTTTAAATAGTCTTAATACATCAAATTCATATTTTCGACGATAATAAGAAACAAAATTATCGTAAAATTCAATATCTTCACTTAATAATTTAAAGAATGTATCATTCATTAAATCTTGAAGATCGCTTCGACTAATTCCTAAGTTTTTTGCATAGCTAGAATACTTATAAATAAGTGGCTGGATTAAATAAAGTGCTTCTTTATAAAGTAATTTTTGAGCTTGTCGACAATTACTTCTTGCCTCTTTTAAAAGATTATTTAGATATTCGTTATTCCCAGCCATATAACTCCTTTAGACTAGCAAACTTAGCGGGTTCTTAAAGCATAAAGGGCGATTGAACAAGCAACTGAGGCATTTAAGCAATTAACATGACCAAACATTGGAATAGCACACACTAAGTCGCAATTTTGTTTAACAAGACGACTTATTCCAGATCCTTCACTACCAACAACTACACATAAAGGTGCATTTTGTGGAACGTCTTTGAAGGTTGCGTTAGCTTCCCCATCAAGTCCTACAACCCAGAATCCGTTTTTCTTTAATGTTTCTATAGCTCTTGTTAAATTGGTAACTTCACTACAACTGACGAAGTTAATAGCGCCAGTTGAGACTTTAGCGACCGTACCATTAAGTGAAACGCTATTATGTTTTTTATAGATTACCCCAATACAATTAAAGGCGTCACAACTTCTAAGAATCGCTCCAAGATTATGTGGATCGGTCAAAGAATCGAGCATAACAATGATTGGAATAACACCATTATTTTCTTGCTTTTTGGCTTTAGCAATTAAACCGGCTAAATCAAGCGGCTCAACATCTTTTATATAGCCGACAATCCCTTGATTTACACCTGGAGCTAGCTCGTTTATTCTCTCTTTACTAGCTAGTTCAACTTTTATCCCTCTTTCTTTAATCGAGTTTAACAATTTCTGATTTGAAAACTCTTTTGACACCAATACCTTCTGTAATGAGTTTTTCTCAAGACATCCACGAATGGTGTTAATTCCATATATAATCATAATTTCACCACCTTTTCAAAACAATAAAGCCACAAAACTCAACTTTTTTTGTGTTTTTTCTAATTGATATAACGTAGTTATACAATTCTTTATAATATATTTTTCTCGATTAAAGCTTTTCTAAGTTCGTCAGATTTAGCAAAATCTTTGTTCTCTTTTGCTAGAAGATATTCTTTATAAATGGATAAATCTTCATCAGAAAGTTTACTAGGAGTAAAATGTAAACCTAAAATATAGGAGATTTTAGTAATAGCATAAAAATCTTCTTTTAATATATTAAGATCTTTGTCTTTCTTTCTAAGTTCGAGGTTTGCTTCTTTTATTAAATCTAATAAATTAGTTACACCATTTGGAATATTAATATCATTAGCTAAGTTTTCTAAAAAAGGCTTAACTTTTGCAGAGTTTCCGTTTAAATCTATGCCATTTACATTAAGTAAAAGGTTAAGTTGTTTATAAACGCTAGCTAATTTTGTAACAATTGAAGAAGCATCTTTTACTGTATCATCTGAAAAGTTTAATACACTTCTATAATCACAATTTAATAAAAGTAAGCGAATAGTGTCTGCTCCATACTCTTTGATAGCATCTTTAGCCAAAATTACATTACCCAAAGATTTAGACATTTTTTGCCCTTTAATATCCATCATGGCTGTGTGTAACCAATAGTTAGCAATATGGTTATGATGCATTGCTTCAGCTTGAGCAATCTCGTTTTCATGATGTGGGAATTTTAAATCAATGCCACCACCATGGATATCAATCATGCCTTTAAAAATAGTATCAATCATAACACAGCATTCAGTATGCCACCCTGGTCGACCTAAACACCATGGTGATTCCCATTTAATGCCTTCATCAGTATTTTTCCAAAGTAAAAAGTCTAATGGATTTTGCTTTTTACTATTTTGTTCAATTCTAGCTCCACTTATTAAATCTTCGATGTTAATTTTTGAAAGTTCACCATATTTTTCATCTTGAGCAACATTAAAGAAAACTTCTCCATCATTAACATAAGCCGCCCCTTTTTCAACAAGACCGTTTATATAAGAAATAATAGAGTTCATATAATCAGTTACTTTAGGATTTTCATAGGCCTTAGCAACATTTAAATCTTCTAAACACTTCTCATATTCAGCAATATAAAAAGTAGTAATCTCTTTTTCAGTTTTCTTTTCTTCAATAGCCTTTTTAATAATTTTGTCATCGACGTCAGTATAGTTTGAAACATATTTAACACTATACCCAACTTCTTCTAAAAACTTTCTAAAAGTATCAAAAAAGACAACTGGTCTCATATTTCCAATGTGTGGGTCGTTATAAACAGTAGGTCCACAAACATAAATTGAAACTTCTTTTTCTTTAATAGGCCTAAATTCTTCAATTTTTCCACTTAATGAGTTATAAAATCTAATATCCATGTTTTTTCTCCGAAAAAATCATATCATAATTAGACTTTACATTCATTTATTACTCTTTTTATTCTTTAAAAATTAATTGTAAAGATTAAATATTGTAAAGAGAAAGTAAAATTTACACGATTAAAATGCAATCTCCTTTTTTTCATATATAATATGTGTTGAGGTAAAAAACTATGTGTAATATGAAAAGATCTTTAAGTGGAATTAAGCCTACAGGTAATTTAACTTTAGGCAACTATATTGGAGCATTAAGAGGCTTTAAAAAAGTTCAAGATGAATATGAATCTTTTGTTTTTATCGCTGATTTACATGCTCTTACTCTTCCTATTGATCCACAATTTTTAAGAAATAATACTAAAGATATTGTCGCATTTTATTTAGCAGCTGGCTTAGATACTTCAAAAACAACTATTTTTCTTCAAAGTGATGTTCCAGCTCATTCGGAATTAAATTCAATATTAATAAATTATCTTTATATGGGTGAACTATCTAGAATGACTCAGTTTAAAGATAAATCAGCCAAAATGAATCATGAAGCAATTGGAGTTGGTCTATTTGCCTATCCAGTTTTAATGTGTGCCGATATCCTTCTTTATAATCCAGATATTGTTCCAGTTGGTGAAGATCAAAGACAACACGTTGAACTTTGTAGAGACCTTGTACATAGATTTAACGCTCGATATGAAAAAGAAGTTTTTATAATGCCAAAAGCAATAACTCCTAAAGTTGGAGCTCGTATAATGTCTTTATCCGATCCTACTAAAAAGATGTCTAAAAGCGATCCAAAAGGTGATATTTTCTTAAAAGATGATCCAAATATTATTCGTAAGAAAATTATGTCGGCAGTAACTGATACAGGAAGCGATATTATTTATGATCCTATTAATAAACCTGGTATCTCTAACCTTCTTCAAATCTATGCCGCTTTAAGTGATATTACTATTGAAGAGGCTCAAGGTAAATTTAAAGACATTCATCAATATGGTGAATTTAAAAAGATTGTTGCTGATAAGGTTTTAGAAGAACTCGTTCCTTTCCAAGAAAGATATAAATCATACTTAAATAACAAAACAATTAATGAAGTTTTAAATGCTGGTAAAGACAAAGCAAGATATGTTGCTAATAAAACTTTAACCAAAGTAAAGAAAACAGTTGGTTTATACGTACATGAATAATAAATACCTTATTGCTTTAGATTTAGATGGCACTCTTTTAAAAGACGACAAAACTATTTCAAAAGCCACTAAAGACTATTTAAGAAAGCTTGAGGAAGATGGAAACTTAATTGTTATAACATCAGGTCGAGCTTTAAGAAGTGTTTTAGAATACTATAAAGACATTGGGTTAACTTCTTCTCCTGTTATCGCTTATAACGGTCATTACTCAATTGATCCTAATTTAAAACATTATGAAATTGTTCATAAAATTAATAAAAACACCGCAAAATCCATATATTCTCTATTAAAAGGAAAATATATTGACTCTGTAATGAGCGAAAATGAAAAGAAAATATACGTCGATAAAGATGACGCTTTTCTCTTTGCTTTTTATGAAAAAAATGACTTAGAAGTTATTGAAGGGCCACTTGATAAAACAATTGATGAAGACGTCTTTACTTTTGTTATGAAAATAGATTCTGATGAAAATAAAAGGAACAAAATTAAAGAAATTGTCTCTACTTTCCCTGATGTTCAAGTTCGTTTTTGGGGCGGAGATGAATATTGTGAGCTCTATTTAAATGGTATAAGCAAATCTAAAACCATTAAAAATGTAGCTAATCTTTATAATATAGATTTAGATAATGTAATTGTTTTTGGCGATGCTGATAACGATATTGAAATGTTAAGAGATTATAAACATAGTTATGTAATGAAAAACGGTCACGAGCATCTTAGAAAAATTGCTCATAACGTAACTAAGTACACTAACGAAGAAGACGGAGTCATTTACGAATTAAAAGAGTTTTTCAAAAATTAATCTAAAATTACTTTCTTGTTTTTGATAGATGCGATGTATTTTCACTTCATCAAATAAGAAAAAATAAGCACTAAACATTCTTAAAAGCCCGCAAATCTTAAACATTTTTTTTAAAAAGTAAATTTTTAGTACTAAGTAAGTATTTATTTAGTACTAATTTTCATAATTTAGCCAACACTTAAATGATGAAAACGAAATAGCCAATCACTCCTTTTTCCCCTATAAGAGTAAACTTTGACTACCATGTCAAAGTTATCATGAAAGCCCATAAACTTTATTTTTCTCAAGTTTAAACAAGTATAATTTTTATAGGAGGAAGGGAGTTATCTATGAAATACAAAAAATCGATGGTACTTCTTTTATCATTGTCTTTTTTAGTTTCGTGTGGCGGTCCAAGCAAAATAAATAATAATGACCAGCAGAAAAATGAAACTGAAACACCTGACATAGCAATAGATAATGATGAAGGAAACCAGGATAACATCAGTGTTGATGAGGATACAAATGATAATGTCGTCGATGAATCACCAACTTGGCAAGTTCTTGACGAGTTACCTTATCAAACTTTATATTCGTTTGCTGCTAGCGGAAACGAAAAACAAGTTGAAACTATTTCGTCTGTAGATATTTCAACAAGTTTAAATTTCAGTGACAGCCAGGTAAATTTAATTAACGCAGGAAATTATCCTAGTCAACTTGCTTATTTAACAGAGGAAAATGACGAAGGAACAAGCTACACGCTGTTTAATTTCATTACCGCTCAAAGAGTAAACTATTTTCCTGAAAACCTTAATTTAGGAAGCTTGCCTATTCAAACAAACATTTATGGTTTGCCTCTAGCTCAAATAGATGTTAATGGCGTGAGTGAAATTTTGGATTTGAGTGGCAATTACTTAGCACACTACTTAATCAATCCAATGGTTAATCTAATTGAACGGACTAATGATTATTTTGTTGTAGAAATCACCGACAATAATGGTTTTGATGCTTATTTTAAATCCACTATAGTCAACGGAATACATGTTTTTTCAAAAATAATCTATAATCCTGTCGTACAAGCTCCAGAAACACTTAAAGAGCCACTTTATAAATACCACATCAATTCTAACGATTATGTTTCTTTTGATTCCTCAACAAGAACATATTCTTTCTATGCACTAGCTGGTAATTTAATCAAATCTATTAAACTTGATGATTTAATAAGAAATCAGCAAAACATTTATGGCAGCCCAAAAATGTTTGCTACTGATAGTGCCATTTATATTTTCTTTACCGAGAAAGAGACACTTCCAAAAGGAAACGTATTTGGTGTTAAGAAAGAAGTTTATTCATCATATGCATATGCACTTAATTTATCTACATATGAATTAAGTTACACCGATGATTTAAACTATATCATTTTAGAAGACAAACCAAAGTATCACATAATAGATGATAATAATTATGTTCAAACTGGTTCAGTTTTAAAAGTACAATTTTACGATAATGTTGGCGAACTTACCGATTTTACCTATTTAATTGATATTACCGATTCTTTAACTCCAACAACTTATATTCGTTTAGATGATATGTATAATGTTAAAGACTATAAAGTAATTGGCGGTAAATTAATAATCAAAAAAGGTTATGATTATTTCATTGTTAATGAAGATCGTTCAACGCAGTTACTTAGAGATGTTTATACAATTTTATATTACGACTCTAATGAGGTTATATATTTAGATAAACAAGCTAAATATAAAAACACAACTGTGACAGATTTTCTTAGTCAAAAACAAGTTACAGCATACGACTATTTATCTTTAACTTTTACAAATAATAAACATCTTTCTTATAACATTGACTTAGCTAACGAGCTTATCAATGTAAATGACGGTTCCGTTGCTGATTTAAAGTACCAACAATATGTAAATCAAGGACTAATAATTAAGGAAGATAAAGAGAATAGAACATTTAAAGTTAATTCTTATGGAAGTTCAGTTTCCTATGAATATGATAGCGATGAAATAAACTATATCACAGCTTATCAAGCTTCATTAACTTCCACTGTTTACGAAATAAATTACACTTTAAGTGATCATTTATATTCCCAATATATCCTCGTTAACAAGGAGGTTACTGCTCTATGAGAAAAAATATCATAGTTTTAAGTTTGCTTTCGCTTGCTTTTTCAGCTTCAAGTTTTAATTTTAAAAACACCGACAAGCAAGAACGAAATAATTCAAATTCCTATAACGATACTTCTATTCCAATAATAAATAATAGTGAAAACCAAACAATATCTGATAAAGTTTTAGAAGATATTGGAGGGGATAAAAATATTATCGAAATTCCGGAAGTTGTTGTTCCTGAAACACCTCATAAAGAAACTTATACTATTACTTTCATGAATGCTGATGGAACAATTCTCTCCCGTCAAGAATGGGAATATGGAAAAATTCCTTCGCTTTATGATCCAACACTGGCTTCAAACGATAAGTATCGTTATGAGTTCAAAGGTTGGGCTCCAGAAATAAAAGAAGTAACTAGTGATGCAATCTATGTTGCTCAATATAAAGAAGTTAAATTATTCGATGTTGATGTTTATGATGGAACAAGGTTAATTGATTCTTTTAAACATGACTACAAGGAAACAGAAATTGATTTCCATGAAGACCGATATAATAGAGAAGATACAGATAAATATACTTATACTTTCACAGGTTATGAAGAAGAAATCACACCTGTTGACGGAGATAAGATTTATCACACTACATATGAAGAAAAACTAAAAACATATGTTGTTAACTATTATGACGAGGATTCTGATTTGATTAAATCAGAAACGCTTGAATATGGTTCAATGCCTGTTTTTCCAGTTGAAGAACTTGAACTAAGTGAGGATGAACGTTTATTAGGTATATTTGATAGTTTTAATGAACCTATTCATTATGTTACAGGAAGTATTAACTACTACGCTAAAGTTGAAAAGATCCATTATGTGACTTTGAATTTTACTCTTAATGGTGAATCAAAAAGTGTAACTCTACCAGTCGAGCAAGGTGGAATATTTACCTTCCCAAGCTTTTTAAATCACAATGTTTATTACACTTTATCTGGTAACGACCAAAAAATCTTCAATCAAAATGAAACATACAATATTAATAATAATTTTACGTTCAATGTTCATTTTGATGATATTAATTTAAGTCCTCTTTTTAAAACTAGTAAAAACAGCGACAGCAAAGTGGTTTTAGAAGGAATTGAATATCAAGAATATCTCCCTTCTTCTATTTCTTTACCAACTCATGTTTTAGATGCAGAGACTCTTTCATTATTACCTGTTGAGATTTTAGGAAATGGTAAAAACTATGTTTTTAAATCACCTCAATATAATGAAAATAATCTTTTAAACATCTTATCTATTCCTTCAACCTACACAACTATAAGGACGAATGCTTTTGCTAATCTTTCTCTTGGTGTAACTTTTAACATTCCAGAAAATGTTACAAACATTGAAACAAAAGCGTTTAACGATAATGAGAAAACAAAAATATATTTCTTAAATTCAAAAGAAAACCTTAGTTTTGCAGAGATTTTAGATGAATACGAGCTCATAGATTTGCACTATAATGAGGGGATGGATTTTCTTCTAGCCATAGATAATAGTGCGCAACCAAACTACTTGTATTTAAAAATAAAGCCTAATCATGAGCTAACGCTTCTCAAAGCAATTGTAAATTATGGCAACGCAAGCATTAGTCGTCTTACAATAAATGACTTCTACTATATTAACCAAGAATTTTACACGATTAATGAAATTGCTCCTTATGCCTTTAGTGAAGTTAGTGGGTTGACCTCAATTAAACTAAGTCAAAAGGTCACAAAAATTGGTTCCGGGGCATTTAAAGATGCACTTGCTTTAGAGTCAGTTAACATTCCATATGCAATTACTTCAATACCAGATTCTTGTTTTGAAAATTGCACTAGTCTAGACTTTGTCAATCTTCATGATGGTATAAAAAGGATTGGTAGCTACGCTTTTAAAAACACAAGTTTACAAAATAACACTACCTACTACTTAAACTATCAAGAAGAGATAAATGGAAGTTTTGTTCGTTTGCCTGCTTTTATTGAAAGTATTGGTGATCATGCTTTTGAAAATGTAGATAGCAATACGTTCTTACTTCCTAAATACTTAAATACCCTTGGTCAAAAAGTTTTCAATAACTCTAATTCAATCATTCTTTTTGAACATAAAGATGCTGGTGAAATTGAGAACTTTGATAATGATTTAGGTGTATTTGATGATAATCAAGTTAGATGGAATATAAGAGAAACAAATCGTGTAATTGGCGATTTTCAAAAATAATAATGAAAGGAAAATAATAATATGAAAAAGAAATTTTTGTTTGTTATAGCTTTAATGGCTTTAATGCCACTTGCCCTCACATCATGTTCTAATGATAAAAACTACCCATATATTGGCGAAAATGGTAACTGGTTTGTAAATAATAAAGACACTGGTATACCTGCAACCGGACCAGCTGGTCAAAATGGTGCTGATGGTACAGACGGAGCAAATGGTAATAGTCCAACAATCGGTGAAAATGGAAATTGGTGGCTTGGCAATACTGATACTGGTATACCTGCAACTGGTGCTGCTGGTGAAAATGGAACAAATGGAGAAACGCCTTTTATTGGCCAAAACGGGAATTGGTGGATAGGCGACGTTGATACAGGAATACCAGCCGAAGGTAAAACTCCAGAAATAACTATCGGGTCAAATGGTAACTGGTTTATAAATGGTGAAGATACTGGTTTGCCATCAAAGGGTGAAGATGGTTCAAAAATTGAAATCAGGGACGGTTATTGGTATATCGACGGAATAAATACCCGGGTATCAGCTGAAGGACAAGACGGATCCACTCCACAAATTACTATTGGTTCAAATGGAAATTGGTTTATAAATGGTGTTGATACCGAACAAAGCGCTGTACATCTTGATTACTATACCGTAACTCTTGATTTAAATGGTGGTACTGTTGAAGATATGATGTCTTTCCAAAACACATATACAGTAAGAGAAGGCCACACAATACCTGAGCTCCCAATCCCAACCAAGGACAGTTTTGAATTTTTAGGTTGGTATACAGGTCTTGACCAAACAAGCGATCGCTTTACGACAACAACACAAGTTTACAGTGATCTAACTTTAACAGCCGTTTATCGTTCTTTAGTAGAAGATACATATACAATAAAATGGGTAAACTACGATGGTACCGAATTAGAAGTAGACAATGATGTTTTATATGGTACTACTCCAACTTATGATGGTGAAATTCCTACTAAAGCATCTGATTCAAGATTTAGTTATGAATTTGCTGATTGGTCACCAGCTGTTGAACCTGCTTCAAAAGATGTAGTTTACGTTGCTCAATTTAAAGAAATTCCTCTTCAATATACAATTACATATGAATTGAACGGACATGGCAAACTTGTAGAACCTGTAAACGTAGTTACTTATGGAGATGCATTACAATATCCTGAACTTGATAAAACTGATATTGTTGATTTAGCATTTGATGGATGGTATTTAGACGCTGAATTTCAAAATAGAGTTTCTTTCCCTTATTATCCTCAATCAAATACTACTTTATATGCAAAGTGGGTAGCAATTGATGGAGGCTTGTTCTCAACTTACTCTAATTATGATGGCACTTGTACTATTAGATCCTTTTTTGGTACAGACGCAGAATATGAAACAATTGCCATTCCTTCAACTATCAACGGAGAAACCGTTACAGGAATTGACAATGCTTTCCAAAACAATCAACAAATAAAAAACATTATTCTCCCTGAAACCATAAAAAATATTAATGATAACGCATTTAAGAACTCTTCATTAGAATCGATTAATTTACCAACTTCAGTAATTACAATCGGGAACAATGCTTTTGAATATTGTCAGAATTTAAAGCTTGATATGACTACCTTACCTAATCTTGAAAGCGTGGGTGATAATGCATTCAATAATTCATACATAACCAATTTCAATTTTGCCGAATCAACGAATTTATATTATATTGGTTCACGTGCGTTTTCATCAACAAATTTAGAACAAGTTGATTTATATAATGCAAATCAATTAACAGAATTAAATAATAGTTGTTTTAACTTTTGTTATAATCTTGTTTCAGCAAGGCTTCCTCAAGAGCTTGAAATAATAGGTAATGGTGCTTTTAATAATTGCTCAAATTTAGCAACAATAGAACTTCCTAATTCATTAAAAACAATTGAATCATACTCTTTTAATGGTTGCATTTCATTAAAAACGCTAATTCTTCCTATTTCAATAGATACTATTGATAATGGTGCTTTTAATGATTGCACATCTCTATCTCTATATTGTGAACATACTTCTAAACCCGACGGTTGGTATGACGGTTTTGCAGGCGCTGCACTTGCTTACCGGTACTCAGAAAGTGAGCCTCAAGGCGCAGGTATGTACTGGCATTATGTAGACGATGAAGAAGGCAATCAAGTTCCACAAAAATGGTAATTAAAATTTTCTAAAAACCAAAAACGTCTCAAGCGATTAGCAAGAGACGTTTTTAATTCCGTTATATTTAATTAAATACGCTGCAAATTTAGATTCTTTTTGCTTATTTCATTAAACTAACGTTTTTAATTTATACACCAAAATCTAATATAATAATTCTAAAGTAATCATCAATAAACTATAAAAGTTTGAAAACAAGAAATTATACTATCAGCCTTTCTCACAAGCAAAATGTCATGTAAGCCGGAATGCAAATAATCCCATCTTCTCTTATTGAAAAGTTTTTTGGATGAATAATGTATGCTTTGTCAATTCTATTTTTATATTTAGAAATAAACCTAAGCATAGATTCAGTTTTATATGATTTTGATGATTTAACTTCAATAGGTATTAGTTTTTGATAAACTACACTTCCTTTTGTTAATAAAAAATCAATCTCAATGTCGTTTCTATGCTTTTCTTTATTATAATGCGTATAAAAATACAACTTATGACCATTGGCGGTTAACATTTGCGCAATTATATTTTCAAAAAACATTCCTTTTTTTATTGTTAACTTATCTGCTAATAACTCACGATGATAATTTATTGGGTTGCAATCATTTTCATCATATGTATGGGCAAGAAGTAACCCAGTATCTCCCATATAACACTTTATAAAATTTCTTTTTTCATAAAGAGAAAGCCCAACATTAGGATCGGTTGTCAAAAAGCATTCATTGCAAATCATAGAATCAGCTAACCAGAAAAAAGTTTCTTCATAATCGATAGCCGAATCATCGCTTGATATAGAATTAATTTTAACTCTCTTTTCATGCCTTGAAAGAAAAGCAGGAATTTGATCAAAAATCGATAATACTTTAGCTTTATAGGCACGGTCGATTTTATGAATATCGTCTCGATATGTTTTTAAAATGGCTTTCTTCTCTTTCTCACATTGTAAAAACTGCTTTTGATTTGTAATAAATTTATCTACAACTTTAGGCATTCCCCCAACAAGCATATATTGTTTAAATAAAAACATCGCTTTATTATGAATAAAATCCATTAGAGGCTTTTGTTCCTCAAAACTTTTTTTAATATAGTCGATTAACATTTCTTGACCCATGGCGATTGCAAATTCTTCAAAATCCATCGGATACATCTTTATTCTTTCTTCTTCAGAAGGTATCAAAATATTCTTTGTATTTTCTTTAATAGAAATAAGTAATCCAGTTTCTATATAATCGTATCTTCCATCCGCCACTAAATGCTTTATAGCTTGTCTTGCTCTAGGAAAACATTGAACTTCATCGAAGATGATTGCAGAATCTCTTTTATAAAGTGGCGTATTATATTCAACCGACAAGACCATAAAAAAGGAGTCCAAATCAATAAGTAAATTATAGAACGCATCTAAGACTGTTTGTTTAGCATTTGAAAAATCAATAAGTATATAACTTTTATAATTATTTTTAGCAAATTCCTCAACTATGGTAGATTTTCCGATACGTCTTGCGCCTTCAATTAATATCGCTGTCTCTCCATGTGATTCATTTTTCCGCTTAATAAGCTGATTGTATACTTTTCTTTTAAACATAATTATCACCACCTTTAGAAAATACGCAATCATATTTTAGGTAAAAAATCAAAAAAGCGCAATCATCAAAAGTCGAAAATCTCAAAAAAGCGCAACCATCAAAAGACGCTATATTATAACTTTTGAGAGAATTTAAAAACGCCTCCCACAATAAGCAAGAGACGTTCTTGATTTTAAATTCTATCTAGTTAATTGAAATAACCTGCAAATCTTAATTATTTTTGTCAATATGAAGTAAGGCTATAAGTTCTTTATAATACTTATCGCATCTTTCATCAGCTTTCTTTAAAGACTTATCAACTACTTCAATATAGAATTTACATTTTGGTTCAGTTCCGCTTGGTCTTACACAAATTGAACTACGATCTTCAAAAATAAATTTGATTAAGTCGCCATTTGGTAAATTCTCAATTCGACTTGATTCTTTAGTATCTAAATCATAGCGAGTTAAGTTAAAATAGTTTTCAATAATTTTAACTTTATTCCCACACAAAACTTTAATTGGATTAGCTTCGAGGCCTTTCATAATTTCTTGCATTTCTTCATGGCCCCTACTCCCTTTAAAGTAAATGTTATAAAGTTTTGATTTATGTTGACCATAGGTTTCACCAAGTTTTTCATATGCTTCTTCTAAAGTTAAACCATGTTGTTTATACCATAAAGCTGCTTCACAATATAAAAGAATTGCTTGAATTCCATCTTTATCTCTAACAAATGGTTTAATTAAGCAGCCATAACTTTCTTCATAACCAAAGATAAATTGTGGTCCACCATTAACCTCATAATAATGAATTCGATCACCAATGTATTTAAATCCAGTTAAGAAAGATTCACATCTTACTCCATAATGAGAACAGATTTCAGCACCTAAAGCCGAAGAAACAACAGTATTATAAACTACTGGATCTTTTGGCATCTCATCTTTTCTTTTTCTTTCTTTGATAATGTAATCAAGTAAAATGGCAGCGCCTTCATTACCAGTAATTAAGGTATATTCACCGTTTTTATTTTTACAAGCAAGTCCAACTCTATCTCCATCTGGATCAGTCATAACAATGATATCGGCATCAACTTCTTTAGCAAGTTTAATTGGTTCGATATAACTTCTTGGATCTTCTGGATTAGGAGAAAGAGTTCCGCTAAAAGCAGGGTCTGGATTACATTGAGATAAAACAGGATAAATGTTATAACCACATTCATGGAAAACTCTCATTGCATTAACAAAACTTGTTCCATGATTTGGAGTGTATACAATTTTAAAATCTTTTTTATCTAACTCTGGATTGATTTGTACAGATTTACAAAGGTCAACATAGTTATCATCTAAAGATTTTGGTAAAACAAAATTTTCTCCTTTTTTATCACTATGTGGAACTTCTAAAGTAAGCTCATCACCTAAAGTAGAAATAATATCAATTAAATCTTTAATTTTACTTGGAACAAGTTGACAACCAAATTCATCATAAACTTTAAATCCATTATCTTCTTTAGGATTGTGGCTGGCGGTAATCATAATTCCACCACTAGCTTTTTTAGCTCTAACAGCATAACTTAATTCAGGTGTTGGTCTTAAAGAATCGAATATAAAAGTATTGATTCCCATCTTGTTTAAAATATCTGCACATTCAAGAGTAAATTCTCTAGAAAAGAAACGATTATCATGAGAAATGACACAACTTTGTGGAAATTTAAAATGCTTTAAAATATATAAGCCAAAACCTACGCAGGCTTTTCTGATTGTATAAAAATTAATACGATTTGTTCCAGGACCAAGAAGGCCTCTCATTCCAGCAGTTCCAAATTCAATATTTTGAAAAAAAGCATCGTCAATATCGGCAGCCGACATTGCTTTTAACTTTTCTTTATCTTCGTTAGATACGACTGAACTATTAAGCCATCTTTGATAATTTTCTTGTGTTCTATTCTCCATCGTTGTCTACCTCAATTTCGGCTCTATAATATAATTTTTTAGGGTCTTTTTAAATAACTTTATTTACTTTTTTGATGAAAATTTATAAAAACTTAAATAAATTTTATTTATTTAAAGAAAAGGTAAAAACACTCCCTTCTTCATCAAACTCTTCATTTGAGATCCAGGTTGCTTCAAGATTATCTAAATCATAAAGAACTGACCAAACAGTAATGTTATTACTATCACTACCAACTGTTTGATTCCACTTTCTTCTTCCAAGGTCTTTTAATAAATTTAAAGACTTTTCTTTAGTGAATTTACCTTCAGTATTTGTTCCATCTGGATTAATCGTATTTTTAATGTAATTATATCGATCAAGACCTTTCATATCTTCTTGATTTTCATTAGCATAGTATCCAGGTGTAACAATAAAATTGGTAATATATTGAAAATTATTTTTTGCTTCATCTTCGCCAAGCATTTCGTCTTGATCATTATAATAAACTTTTAAGACTCTTTTTTTTCCATCAATATCAGTACTATCAGTAGCATCTTCATTTACCCACTCTAAAATTGCACTTTTCCCGCTTGCATCAGCCACCATATAATGAAAAGAACTATTAGCTGAATCATGGAAATCATATTTTTTAACAAGGTCAACCGCCTCATCAACATTATCTGCATAATCAAGAATCATTCTAAGCATTGTTGTTGAAGTTAAATCAGGTTTATCAGTTTGTTGATCTGTTGAATATGATTTATCACCTGGACCTTGATAAGACATATAAATTCCACAACTAACTCCCGCTTCATTCATACCATCAAGAGGAGCATAAGCTGCTGCAATAGCAGTTAACTTATCCATTAAGCCATCAATTCCATCTCCAAGTCCTAAAAACTGTAAATCAACACTTGAAATTGAAGCATGTCGGCCATTGCCTGGATTAGTGCGTAAAATTAATGATGATGTAGAAGCAAAATCATAATTTCTTCCAAACAAATTGTTTCCATTTTCATCAATAACAGTAAAAGATGAACAGCCAACTTCAGGGGCTTTCATGGAAATTGGAATTAATCCTTTTGTAATATTATCGACAATAAATTGAATAAGGTCGTCATCATTACTAACACCACCTTGATCAATGAATTCATCAAAATAATAACCTCCATCCATTGTCATTTCATATACTTTTCCGGCCTTATTTGATTCGTGAGCAGGAATAATTTCTTTAATAGATGAAATAGAATTTAATTCTTTTCCCCAAATACCATATAATGTACCTACTCCAGCTGCAGCAACTGCTACAACCGCAACGCCTACACCAATTAAAACTTTATATAGTAGTTTCATAAGCTCTCCTTTAAAACTATATTAATTTATACTTTATGATTTTAAAAATCAAACATTTTTTAATGAAATTTTAAAAAAAATAAATAGAGTTTTAAAGGGTTTTTAATTATTTAAATGAGTGTAAAGATTGTTTAAATCTGAATTAAACTTCATCTATCTCTTTTTAAATTTTGATATGCCTACAAAACTTGAAATTAATATACTACAAAGAAAAATAATTGCCAATATGCCTAAGGACAGTAAGTTAAATGATGTAAGACCCAATGCATAAGCAAACATCATTCTTTCGATAAAAGAAAATAAATAATCCATTAAAAAAGAAAATATGAATCCAAATAAGATGACAATCAAAATCATTGTAGAAACTTCTGAAAGATAAGTAATAAGCAAATGATCATTAGAAATTCCTAAATTTTTTAAACTACGATATTCATTTAGATGATTATTATAAACGCCAAAAATGTATATCAATAAAACTACTGTAAATAAAATTACAAAAGTAAAAAAAGTTATTAAAGCTCCAATATCAAAATATTGTCTTCGATTAATTTCATCTAACGCATAGCATGATAAAGGGTTAATCTTTTTTATATTATTATCTTCGATTTTAAATTTATTAACTTTATTTAAGATTTCTTGTGAATATATTGGAACAGAAATCGCTTCTTTATAATCATCAATCTCTAAAAGTTTTGAAAATTCATCAAAATCAGAAACCATCAAAGAATAATAAATAGAATATTGATATAAAGAGTTTGAAATATATCGAGAAAACACATTTCCGCTTTTATAAATTTGTTTAAAATTACCTAATGAAAAAACACCAACTACGAAGCTTGTCTCTGATTTAAGCCGATTGTAGGCTGTCATGATATTAAAATCATTTACTGCTTGAGTAAAATCCGCTTTTGACTCCTCAGCTTGATAAGAGTACCATAACTCAAATAAAAGCGCATCGCTTATAATAAATTCGAAACCAGATGGCATTTTCCCAGCTTCTAAATAAAACGAAGTGCGATTAAGTCTATCTAAATCAATCTCAAATACATTAGTAAAATCAGTTGCATTAAAAGAAAATGGTAAAACATCTTTTATCGAATAATATTTGTGCGTTAGGAAAAATTCGTCTTTAAACTCTTCATTGAATAAAGATTTAAAGTTTGAGTCAAAGACATCTTGATCATTATCTAAAACAATTCCATAATCAAGCTTTTCCTGAATTAACAATTCGTTTGCTTCGTTTCCCCAAGTGTTATTAAGCATGTTATTAGAAGCAAAAACTATACTTACAGATAACACCATAAGCAGAATTAATCCAACACTTTTACTAATTCTATATTTAATATTCTCTATACCTAATTTAATAAAATACCAAAAATTAGTAATGTTTTTATTTACTATAGTTGAGTTATTTATACATTCATAATTACTATTTAAGATCTTATGTTCTACGATTGAGCCTTTATCAAATTTTATAATTTCATCAGCAAAAATTTCAAATTCATTAATGTCATGCCCTACATAAATAATGAGTCTATCTTTACTTAATTCTTTTATATATTTTTTAAAATTTTCGCCATCATCTTTATATATTCTGCTAACAGGTTCATCAAGAAGAATTATTTTACAATCCATAAGAATAGAACGAACAATAGCAATTCTTTGTTTTTCACCGCTAGATAAACAATTTACCTTAAAATCCAAATAATCTATTGGTAAATCTAATTTAGTAAATAATTCATGTGTGATTTTTTCATCATATTCAACATTTTTAATTGATAGAAAAAATTTAAGATTTTCTCTAACATTAAGTTCCTCTATTAAGCAAATATCTTGAGGTACATAAGCTAAATTATTTACTAAAAAATTTTCTTTGACAGTGTTTTTTATCTCGTTAATGTTAGTGTTAAATATCTTAATAACACCAGAATCTGGTAAGATTTGACCAGATATTAATTTTAAAAAAGTACTCTTCCCGCTACCGCTTTTACCATAAACGAAAACAAGCCCCTTATCTTTTAAAGAAAGGGAGAATTTATTCAACTTAAATGTTTTAGTTCCATTTTTTAGACTGAAAGTTTTACTTACATTAATTAATTCAATCATAGTTTTACATTCTTTTTCCTTTTATATAGATATTTAGTTAAAACAAAAATTAATCCAATGAGGAAAATAGAACTCAAAACAATTGTTAGTAAAGGGGTATACCAAGTTAAAGATACAATATTAAAAAGCACTGATCTATCCCCATTAAAAGAACTATTTACCCATTCAACAAGCATTAAACTTATTGGCCAAGCAGCAATCAAACTCAATAAATTTGAAAAAATTACACCTCCTCCATTAAGTAGTAAGCTTTTTTTGAAATTTAATCCAATTATTCGATATAAAGTTATATTGTCCCTATTTTTAAAAATTAAAGAATAAACAAGACATAAACAAACAACACCAGAAATACATACAATTGGAAGATAAATTGCAAAATTAGAACTTATAAACGAAACATCATTTAACGCAAATTGAAGAATAACAAAGTCTGATAAAGTAAAATGAATATTTCTTCCATTAACTTCAACAAGATAGTCTTTTTCATCACCGCTTTTAAAAACATTATTCATAAAATTAATTAAGGTTTTTCCTTTTAGCGGGAAATAAAGCACAATCGAGAAGTCATTTTTTGCGCAGTTATTTATCATCTCCTCAAAATAGATTTCATTAAAAGCAATAATATTAGAATCTGAATTGAATTTAAAAACACCACTTATTGAGAAGGTATGAGTTTCAAAAAAATCAAAATATACATTTTTTTGGTCGCATACTTTTATATTAAAGCTCCTATTAAAAAAACTTTCTTCGTTATTGCAGAAAGTATTATAAAATGTTTCAGAAACCAACACTTCATTATATTTTTCTGGTTTTTGGCCTTTAATTATTTCGAACTCATCTTTATTCAATTCGTTAAAAGATAAAAGTCTTTCTAAATTACCTTGGTTATCGAAAATTGTTACATCCTCATTAAAGCCACGAGAAAATATAGCTTGCATTTCTAGTTTATTCTCTAATGGCTCAACAATTTCATTATTAACATCTTCAAAAATATAAGCATCATTTAAATCATTAGAAGAAATATTAAATTGGATATTTTCAAGAGAATCAGAATTATTTATACTCTCTTGCATCGAATAAATGTTTAATTGTGAATAGTTGGAAAATGTTAAATTTAAAGACGCATTCAACAAAAAACAAAAAATAAAAAATAAAAAATAGAATAATGAATTATTTAAAAAATATTTAAGAAAAAAATAGAGATTAGAGACTTTTTTACTTTTTTTAGGCGTATTTATTGCTTCAATAATATCGGCATGTTTATCTTTACTTTTACCATTATTTTTAATATTTGATATCTCTCCATTTTCAAGAAAAATTATAGAATCTGAAAAGGCTTCACAAAGTTCCACATTATGAGAAGCTAAGATAATTAAATGATCAGCAGATATTTTTTTTAAACAATTAAAAATATCGAAAGAATTTTCATAATCCAACGAACTAGTAGGTTCGTCTAAAACAATAATTTTTCTATTTGTCAAAAGAGCTCTTAAAATACAAATCCTTTGCTTTTCTCCCCCTGATAAGTTCTTAACTTTTTGATCAATAAGATGATAAGGTAAATTCAAGATGTCAAAAAACTTGAGGATAATTTCTTCATCATATTCTAAGTCGTTAAAATTACAATATATTTTTAAGTTTTCGGCTGTCGAATAATTTTCAAATAGATTATCATTCTCATAAACAATACTAAAATAACTGTTTCTAAGAGAATCGGTTTCTGTTTGATTATTAAAATTAACTTTTTTTCCAAAAATTTCAATACTTCCATCTGTTGGATAATCAAGCAAAGTTAAAACATTAAGAAGTGTGCTCTTTCCGCTACCTGATCTTCCAACTAGAGAATAAAAGCCAATTTCTTCAAATTTATAATTGATATCTTTTAAGGCGTATTTTCCTTTTTTATAGATTTTATTAATCGACTTTAACTCAATCGACATAAAGATAATGATAATAGTCTTTTAAGCAATATTATAATAACCCCCTCTTTTTTATTATAAAGTTATGAAATTGGAAAAACAAGGTGAGGCATAATATGGTTCGCTAGAAACAAGAACAACAAATAAAAGATTAGAAATAAATCTAAAAATCATTAATTTTTAAAGCTATTTTGTTTAAAATCGAAAGTTCTTTATTACTGATTCTTGCTTTAAAAGTCTTATTAGATAAATAAGAAAGCTCGCCTGGAACTTCTTTAAATGTTAAAGAGTAAGCAATTAAAAATTGAGTGCGGTAATCGTATTCTTTTTCAAAGATTTTATTCTTTTTAAAATCGCCATATTTTTCATCGCCAACTATTGGGCAATTAATTGAAGCAAAATGCACTCTTAGTTGATGCGTTCTCCCAGTAATTAAAGTTGCCTTAATTAAGGAATATTCATCATTAGAATCAAGTAATTTATATAAAGTTTTGGCTTCTTTTGCTCCGCTTTCTACTTTGCCAACTTTTACAAAGCCACTAATTGAATCTTTATATAATGGAGCATCAATAACTCCTTCATTTTTCTCTGGCTTATTGAAAGTTAAAAGAAGATAGTTTTTTATAATCTCGCTATGCTTTGATAATAAATCGAGCATAATTTGTGAAGAGTAAAGATTTTTAGCAAATATTACAAGTCCTGATGTATTTCGATCTAAGCGATGGACTGGCGAAGGTCTATAAGATTCACCATCATTTTTAAATTCGCCTTTGTTATATAAATAAGATAAAACCATATTAGATAACGTAATTCTTTTCTCACTACTATCTCCATGAGCAAGAAGACCTTTTGGTTTATTTACTATTAAAATATTTTTGTCTTCATATACAATATCTAAGTTAGTCTTTAAATTAACTTTGCTTACATCTAATGGTTTATTAAATTCAGCAATTTGTTCATCATTAATATAAATTCTTAAAACATCATTTTCTTTTAAGATGTAATTCTCTTTAATCCACTTCCCATTTACTTTTACATCTTTCTTTCTAAAAGTTTTGTAAATAAATGATAAAGGAGCGTCATTTAAAAATTTACGAATAAATTTATCCGCTCTTTGATTTGAATTTTCTTTAGTTATCAATATCTCTTTCATATTCTGAAAAATAAATAAAATTTTAATGACAAAACCAGCGTAATCTTGGTAAAATACTAAATGCACGAAGTTTATTAAGTGCATGTAGCCGGAGAAATACCCAAGAGGCTGAAGGGGTGGGCTTGGAAAGCTCATAGTTCTGTAACAGGAAGCAGGGGTTCAAATCCCCTTTTCTCCGCCACGTTTGACTATTAAAATACGATGCAAATCGTATTTTTTTATACTCTTTTAGCTTAATCAAATAACTAGTTTCAGCCATGAACAATTTTACACGATATTTTCTAGATAAACTAGTTTATTGTCATTTGTTCCTTCTTTGAATTTATCTATAGCAAATTGAATTCTACGTTTATTGCAATAAAAGCGTTAAACTTGATAGCTTTTATTAATCACTTTCATAAAATTCAAGCTAAAGCTAAAACTAGCATAAAATCAGTATTTTTAAAGCTGTGTAAAAAAAGGTTAATTTTTCCACTACTTTAAATTAAATTAAAAAACCACCACTAAGTGATGGTTAATTTATAAATCTAGTAATTCAACTATTTATTTTCTGGTGGTAAAGGTGCAGCAGTTTCAGAAGTTGAAACATTGTAATTTGCTACTACTTTTTCACCATCAGCGCTAGAAAATAATCTACGTTGTTTTCTTCTAGCAACTCTTTCTTGTTCTCTTTCTTGAGTCTTTGCTGAGAAAGATAAAGCTAAAGAATAAATAATTGTTCCAAGAATTAAAGTAATTACTCCAAACCATTTAAAATCAATGCCACCTAAAGCAGCAATCATTCCACTATTTGGAGATTCAAATGGAGAATATGCAAGAGATGCATAATCATTAATTAAGCCAAGGATTAAGAAAATAATTGCATTGATAGAAATCAAAACTCCAAAGACAAACCAAAAAAGTTGTTTTCCAGTAAAAACTTTGGCTCTCTCTTTTTTAATTCCTTGTTCAAAATTTTCTTTTTTGCTCATTTAAATTACTTTTCTTCCTTATTTTCGGTTGGTTGTGCTTGAGATCCAGCTGCTTCTCTTGCTTTTTGGTTATCACTAATTAATTCATTTAAAAGTGGTGTGTAGTTTTCTCTCCAGGCAGCTTCACTATCTCTTACAAATGCAGCAATCTTAATGTTTGCTTCATTGAAAACATCAGTAAATGTTTTGCCTTTTGGTAAATCTCTTCTTCCATTCATCATTTCAACACTATGGAAAACAGCATCTAAAGCATCAGTATAAAGTTCATCTTTACATGTTGCGCCTTGTCTAACTGTAGCTAAGCATCTAACTAATGAATTTAAATCATTTTGAATGAAATTTGAAGCAGGTGTAGGTTGACCTTTTGATTCTCTCATTGCTTTATTAAATTCAGCAAATTGACGATCAATTTCACCATTTAACGATAATAAAGCAACTGCTCTATAAAATCTTTCATCAGCTTCAACAAGTTTTGTAATCTTGTCTTCTAATTGATTGTTTTGTCTTGCATAATTAACGTGAAGTCTAATAACTTGAGTTAATTCTTCATGTAGTGGGACAGTTAATTCAAAAATTTTAATATTTTGAGCATGGTCAATTCTTAATCCATCGCTAGCCTTTTTAATAACTGTTGAGGTGTCGCTATAGAGTTCATTACCATAATCCTCAAGTTTCTTTCTTAATTGTTCACCTTTTTCACCATTTTGATCTAAAAATACTTTTAAAGGTGTGTTGAGTTTAATTTCATTAACAATTCCGTTTCTCTTGTAATCATAGTATTTTACATCATAGCCGTTTGGTCTATTTAATGTGTATTCAAGAGTGTCTCTAAGAAGTGAATTGTAATAAACTAAAGAAACAATAACTCTACTAATAGTTTCCATATATATCTCCTTTTGTCTTAAATAATTTTACTATTTTTCTTAAATATATCTAGTAAATATTCTTATTTCTCATAAATATACCTGGATAAATCTTCAAATTTATCAATTGTATATTTAGCATACTTTTTAACTGCATCTGGTGCATGGCCCATACAGAATGAATTTTTAGGGAAGGCTTTAAATAATGAAATATCATTTCCACTATCCCCAACGACATAAATTTCTTTATTTATATCATTTTGATTTTCTAAGAGAGTTTTTAATGCCTTAGCTTTGGAACAATCTTTTGCAGTAATCTCAATAACGTTTTTGCTCCAATTACATTCAACATTGTCATATGTATTTCTTAAAATTGAATTGGCTTGCTTTGCTTTGTTTTGCATTCTCTTACCAAGGCCAAAATAAATCATGATTTTAAAGATATGTCCATTTTTAAGTTCTTCTTCAAAATCACTTTCCTTTGGTAAAAGATTTTCTGCATAAATTCCTTGAGTCTTATAATAAAGTCCAAAGCACCATCTAATAATTTTACTTTTATAAACAAGGTGGATAGATAATCCTTTTTCAGTCATTAAGAAGACACCATGATTGTGAAAAGCTTTAAATATTTCATCAATAATACTCTTTGCTTCTTCATTTTTAATTGTATTTTGATATATCATTTTTTTACCATCAAAAATACAAGCTCCATTATAAGAAATGGTTGCGCATGGTCGACCTATTTTTTTCACTGTTTTTTGACAATATAAATGACTTCTTCCACTAATTAAAATTGTCTTGCCGCCATTATCAATAAAATTTTGTAAGAAAAAAAGATTAGGTTTAGATATCATCTCCTTCGTGTCTTTTGGATAAAATAAGGTTCCGTCTAAATCTGTGGCAATAATCTTTTCCATGTATTAAATATTTTACTATTTTTCATTCAAATTTCAATATAGTGTCACAATGACAAGTTTTGTCAACCTTTGATGCAAAAAGACTGCAAAAGTTAATTATTGTGTGAAAATGCTAACAAACTTTGGGTCTCCGTTTTTTTACGGGGTCGTGTTTTTTTTGAAAAGCTTCATTTATTCACGGGGTCGCTATGATGGATAATTCCATATTTTGATATCATTTTTCTTCATCAAACTTTCTATAAATTAGGAAAATTCTGTTTCTTAGATGTTTAAAATTTGTTATCCCAAATGAAACGTTTTTTAAAGACTTTATTTTTCTATTAATTCCTTCGCAAATAGCATTATTAATAGTTTTTCCATCAACTAAAAGAAAAGAATTTTCAATCTCTGTTTGCCAGTTTGATAGAAGTTTTCCAAGTTCAAAGAGTTCTTCAATCTCACCATGAAATTCAAGAAACTCAATCGTTTTTTTAAGCTTGATTTTTGCCGTCTCATAGTCCCAACTTTTATAAGAAACCATAAACGAATGAAGAAAATCATATGCGATTTTTAACTCGTCAGAATAGTTCAACATAATATCGACAATTTTCTTTGCGGTCGTTTCGTATTTCCATTCTTTATGTCTTATTTTCAGACAAGCATTATTGTCGTCAACTTCAGTTTTTAAAATAAAGTTCTTAAATTTCTTTAATATGTAATATTTCATGACTTTCCTTATCATAAGTTTTCATTACTCTAATTCTTATTTTGTCAAGCGCATGAATTATATACCTAACGAAATGAAATCTATCAACAACGACAGTGATATTTGGCAAAACTGTTTTGAACGCCTCTTTATATGGTTCCCACATATCTATCGATAAATATCGTATTTTTTCCTGTTCTGCTTGCGTCAAACTATATAGAAATTCTCGTACATATTTGGCTTTTCTTGAAGGCAAAATATCAACCAATTCTTTGTTTTCGCCATTAACTAAAATTGCCGATAACAGAAGTTTCCCGTCAACATGAACTCTAGCAAATTCATCAACACACATAATTTTTCCTATAGGTCCGTGTTTAGGCTCAATTGCATCAAGCACTTTGTAAACTATACTTTCGGAAATACCAAAATCATTCGCTATAGATTTTACTGATCTAGTGTTTTGAAGTTGCTTTATTAATTCTATTCTTAAGTTTTTTGTTAACTTGTAATCGCCTGTCTTATTAAAGATATTTTCTTCAACAAAGGTATGACCACAGTTTTTACATTTCAATCTTTTTTGCTTGAAATTTATTATTATAGTTTTTTGACCAACGCCATAAAAACTATAAGTTTTGGTAGTGTAATCTTTTACTAAAGACGTAATGTTTTTGCATTTTGGACACGCAACGCCAATCTTCCTTGTTTTAACTTCATAAGTGATGGAATCTTGTGTTTCATCAACGACTTTTGCCTCTTCTAGTTTAGTAGTATCTACGTGTAGGCATGATAAAATATTAATGTCAGACATGACAAAAACCTCCTAAAAATGTATCAACTTAAATTGTAGGAGGTTTTTTATTATTTCTTGCAATTTTTTGCGGGGTCAAGTTGAGTATAAAAAAAGAGGTTTTTATTCAAAACCCCGTAAAAACCCCGTAAAAAATCGAAGAGCCCAAACTTTGCTTTAACAAACTAAGTTAATTTACAAATTAAAAGAGCTAGTTTATAGCTCTTTCAATTCTGTGATTTGATTATTTAGAAATTAACTTTATTATCGGCTTGAAGTAAACCATAGCCGCCATCTTCTCTTTTATATACAACACTAATCTTTTCATCATCAGTATCTAAGTATAAATAGAAATCATGACCAATGGATTCCATTTCAATAACTGCCTCTTCAACCGAAATTGGTTTAAGTGTTAATGTCTTAGTTCTAACAACTTTAGACTCTTCTTCTTGAACTACTTCGTCTTGGATCTCTTCAAAAGCGATTGCTTTGCCGATTCCATCATGATCATAACGTCTTCTTAATTTGGTTTTGAGCTTTCTCATTTGACCTTGAAGTTTATCAATAGCTAAATCAAAAGCAGCATATAAATCGTTTGTTTTGACCTCTGCTCTAAAGGTTGTATCTTTTGTAAAGATGGTAATTTCAACTTTTGCTTCGCCTTTTTTGTAGCTTCTAACTACTGCTCTGCAACTTACTTCATCATCATCTTTGAAGTACTTGTCCATTTTGGATAATTTTTTTGTTAATGCAGCAGAAATACCCTCTGTTACTTCGATATTTTTGCCAATAATTTGATACTTCATATAAATTATCTCCTTCTATGTCTTCTTCTAATTTAATTATAATATGAAATTATTTTTTTAGTACACAAGATTATTAAAAATTTTAAAAAATACGATAGTTACCGAATTTTTAGTAGTGCTCATTATTCTCAATAGAAGAATAATCTTCATAAAGTTTTAAACAAGCTTCTCTATCAAGTTCATTTAAAATTAACTCTTTATGTTCAAACTGTTCATAGAACCTTTTATCATCAAACCCAATTACTTCTGTATCTTTGATATTGGCTCCATAATAGACTTTATCAATTTTGGCCCAGAGAATGGCTCCTAAACACATCGGACAAGGTTCGCCAGTTGTATAAAGTTCACAGCCTGATAGATCAAAAGTTCCAAGTTTCTTGGAAGCTTTTCTAATGGCTTCCATTTCACCATGACAAGTTGCATCATGCTTTTTTAAGACTTGATTATGGGCTTTAGCAATTATTTTCCCATCCTTTACAATGACGCAACCAAAAGGTCCACCATGATGCGCATTAATTCCTTTTGTAGCTTCTTTAATAGCTACTTTCATAAATTTATTCATATATTTTCCTCTAGAGATATTCTATATTATTCCACATAAAAAGACGATAGTAATTTATCGTCTTTTTAAAAAATATCTAAGTTTTGCAGATTTATTTCTTTAAAAGGGCTTTAATTTCATCAACTTTATCTAATTGTTCCCATGGTAAATTTAAGTCAGGTCTACCAAAATGACCATAATTTGATACATCTCTATAATTAAAATGAGGTTCTCTTAAAGAAAAGTTTTTGATAATTGCTCCTGGTCTACAATCAAATACTTTTCTGATAATTCCAAGAATTATACTATCGTCATAATGAGATGTTTTAAAAGTTGAGACAGAAATTGAAAGAGGTTCGGCTTTTCCGATTGCATATGATAGTTGAACTTCAAGTCGATCAGCAACTCCAGCTGCAACAAGATTTTTTGCAATATATCGAGCATAATAAGCAGCACTTCGATCAACTTTTGAAGGGTCTTTTCCACTAAAAGCGCCTCCACCATGTCTAGCACTACCACCATAAGTATCAACAATAATTTTACGACCAGTTAATCCTGTATCGCCAGCTGGCCCACCAATAACAAATCTTCCAGTTGGGTTAATCAAAACTTCAAAGTCAGTATTTAAGTTAAAAGAAAGAGCAACTTTTTTCATGATTTCTTCTTTGATAAATTCTTTAAATGCTTTTTCATCATAATCTTCATCATGTTGGCAGCTCATTAAAATAGTTTTAATACGTGGCTTTTCATCAGTATAGTCAATTGTAACTTCAGACTTCATATCAGGACGAGCCCATTTAAACTTTCCTTCTTTTCTTAACTGAGTAGCAATACGAACAAGTTTATGAGCAATACAAATTGGAAGAGGCATATATCCTTCACTTTCATTAGTTGCATAGCCAAACATAATACCTTGATCGCCAGCTCCTGATAATAAAGGATCCTCTTTTACAACACCTTGTCTTATATCTAATGATTGAGATTGAATAGTGTTTATGATTTTGACATTTTTATAATTAAAACCAAGTTTGTCATCGTTATAACCAATATCTTTAATAACATCACGAACTATTTTTTCATAATCAACAATAGCATTTGTAGTAATTTCACCACCAATTAATACTAAATTTCTAGTCGCAAAACATTCACAAGCAACAAAACTATCTTTGTCGCCTTTTAAAACAGCATCTAAAATAGCATCAGCTATTTGATCGCAAACCTTATCAGGATGACCTTCAGAAACACTTTCACTAGTAAATAAAATTCTTTCTTCCATTTAAAATTCCTCTATGCATTAAAAAACTCCCACACTTTGTGGGAGTTAAATCATCTTCCCGGCTTATCGTTCAAGGCTGTGGTAACCTTGCTATTAGGAAGCACTTACTCTATTTAAGAGAGTTGCTATCATACTTTTCCGCCTAATAAATGTATGATTCTGGATAAGTGTTATTACTATATACTAATTATTTTTCTAGTGCAAATTATATGCGATTAAAGATGAAATTTAATGAAATATTCTTCATTGATATTCTCTTTAAATTTAATAGAGATAGTATCAAAAATATTAGAAACTTCTCCAAATGATAAAGGCATTAAATTTGAATTCTTCTTATTTAATTTAAATTCAACTTCTTCACCATTAATGGTTACTTTCTTAATATCTTTTACATTATTTAATAAATTTAAACGTAAGATGATATCTCTTTCACTAATTTCATTATTAAAATTACCAATAGCTTTAGAAAGATGAATTGTTAAAGCATTTTCTTCTTTATTAAAATAAGAATCTAAATATGTTTTACGGTATTCACCCATCTTATAAGCGGTAGTAACTTTATCATCTTCATATAAAGCTTGGTGATCTTCGTTTATAAATGATGGGTAATAATCTAAAGTGAGTTTAGAATAATCAAGTTTATTAGCTCTATTTGCTTCTTTAACAAGAGGAATAATAGATCCTCCTCTAATAAATAAAGGCATCTCTTTTAAATTCTTGTCATCTTTTTTAACGATGCTTTCACCTTCATAAACCTTACCAGTAAAGGCATCAATCCATTCATCGCTTGGTAAATAAGCTTTTTTAATAGCTTTTGAAGCTGGAACTTCACCTAAATAAATTTGAGCGGCTCCGGTATATTGATAATAATCAATTCTTACTTCATGAACTTCGTTTTTACTAAGGATACCAAGATCGGCTGGTGTAACAGCATGTGAAGAAGAATCTTCATGAATTAACTTACCATCAATATAAACTGTAGAACCATCATCGCTTGCTACAAAAAGGTTTGTGTCTTTATTAAACTTAAGTTTAAATTCATAGCGGACTGTATAGTTATATGGACCAACTTCTTTACATGGAGCTTCCCCGATATAAGAAAGATTTAAGTCATCAAAAGTTTTCGTGGCAACTGGTTTACCTTCAAAGTTTAAGTTATTAAAATAACTAGCTTTAACTTTTCCAACAAAATTAGCTTTTTTAACAATGCTCATTTCTGGGTAAGAAAATGGTGAAACTAAAATATCATTTGCAAGTAAATATTCGCTAGTATTATTTAAAGCTTTCTTATCGTGATAATTGAAAGCTAAATCTTTAAATAAAGGTTCTCCACATTCGTAATTATCAAAAGCTTTTGTATACAAAAGAGGTAATAAACGATATCTTAAATTAATATAATCACGAGAAATATTTAAAGTTTCTTCATCATAATTCCAAGGTTCACGGAAACGAGTTACACAATTTGTGCAATGAACTCTGAAAATTGGTGAAAAAGCACCATATTGCATCCAACGGATATATTCTGATTTAGTAGGATTTCCAACATGTCCACCTATATCACTATTAATATAAGTAATTTCATTAGCACATCCTTTAATCAAGCTTTTAACTTCAGTATATAAAGCATTAAGACTTGATTGAATATCTCCAGTCCATTGAATTGAATAACGATGACTTGCACTATCTAAAATTCCTTCATAAGTTCCATTTAAAACATTATTAACGTTAGCCATAATTATTGGACGTTTATAAACTGTTTCACTTTTGGCCTCTTTTTGAAAGTAATGTTTAGTAATATCGCTAAATAAATAATCACCCATTGTTTCAGGTCTTATAAATTTATCTATTGAGTTTAAATGAGTTGACCAATTTCGGTCATACCACCAATAATCTAGACCTAATTTTAAAATACCTTGAAGTTTTTCTTCTCTAAAAGCAACTTCCTTTTCATCAAAGACATTTTTAGCATCTTTATATGGCTCTGGATGGTCATTAAACATAATTTCAACATCGTTTTTGTGAGCAAATTTAAAGAATCTTTTCATGTCTGGGAAAAGATCAGTAGCAATATCATAACCAATACCAATGTCATTTGCTTTTCGCCAATCAGTATCGATAACCATATTATCTAATGGTATATTATGCTCTTTATGATCAAGAATCATTTTTTTAGCAGTTTCTTCTGTATATTTGTAATATCTACTATTCCAGAAACCTAATGTTTTAAAGCGAACAAATTCACTTCTACCAGTTAATTTTACATATAATCTTCTTAAATCACTGGCTTGACCTTTAGCAAGTAAAAGATAAAAATCTATTACATTATTTTCAACTTTTAACTCTTCGTTATTTTTAAATGATTCTATTGAATAACCGTGCTTTGGTAAAGTAACTCTAGGGTCATCAAACAAAGCAAAGATAGCTGGAGTTTTAGCAGGATGAGGAAGTTCACCACTATTCATCTTTTTGCGATATTCATAAAGAATGCTTCCATACTTATCATAAATCTTAAAACCTTTTAAGCCTTGCCCTTTAAAAAGAACAGCATAATATTCATTCATGAAAAAAGTAAAATAATCACCATTATCTTGAATAAAAAATTCTGACTTTGTTAAATTCTCTTTTTCAGCAATAAAAAGTGTGTTTTCATTAGAAAACCCTGCAGAAGTTGCTTTTTCAATGTGAATAATTTCTTCATCAAGCAATTCAAATCTTAAATTATCGAAGATAAATTCTTTCATTTTTAATTCCCTTCTCTACTCATAGAATTATTTCAATTCCGTTAATATTATTTATAGAAGCTGATTTAGTTGTCAACTATTATTAAACTTAATTTTAAAGTAGTTTACTATATTTCTTTAACCTCGATATAGACCTGAACTTTATCATTTTTATAGAAGACATAATCTTCGCCAACTATATTAAAACCAAATTTAAGATAATAGGTGTAATTACATTCACTATCACTCGTTAAAAAGATTTTTTGATAATGAGCATTTTCAATAATTTTTAAACATTCGCTTAAAAGTTTTCTACCAATTCCCCTTCCTCTTTCGTTTTTGTTAACAACAAACAAAGTGATTTCTCCATCTGCTCCAGTAGCAACCCTTTTTATTATGTTGTCGCATGTTTTGCGATATACATATATATCTTCTAAATAATCATAATCGGCAAATTTCTTCTTAACTATTTCATATAGTTCCTTAGGAAAATCTTTATTTATCGATTTTTCTTTTAGCGAACTAAAAAGAATAAATCCTTTTAATTCATTATTAATATAAGCGCCAAGTCCAATACTAGAGTTTTTGTAGCTACTTAGAAAAAACTTTGTCGCATATTCATCGACATCTTTTTCTAATACAAAGCGATTAAATTTAACAGCTTGCTTAGTTAATTCAACAAGCTCCTTTTTATCTTTAAGAAAATTTAAAGGCTTGAGTTCTAGTTCAAACATACATACATAATATAATACTTTTAAAACTGAATTATATAAGTTTTGTAAAAATCGTTTTGCCAATTTTCAAATTTAAAATAGCTCTCCCATTTGACAACTTATGATTTAAATTGTAGAAAAAAAAGTACCGATATTATCGGTACAATTAGCATCAATCTGGTGCGCGAAATGAGAATCGAACTCACACAGGAATACCTATACGCCCCTCAAACGTACGCGTCTACCAGTTCCGCCATTCGCGCGTGCATTTAATGATATCAAACATACTTTCAAAAGTAAATACCTATTAAGTGATTTTTGCTAACATGTGTTAGTCAACCTTCCTTCATTTTTTAACCAATTCATAAAGGAGGCCATAATAAGAATAGGAATATAAAATAATTTTTATAGATAGTGTATTTCATTAAGTTAAAATGTCAAAAAAATGATAAAATAAAGAGCGCATGAGGAGGAATTATTTGTTATGGATAAGATTTTAGTCGAAACCAGCGCAAGACACGTACATGTTACAAGAGAAGCTTTAGATTATTTGTTTGGACCAGATTACCAATTAACAGCTAAAAAGATGTTATCTCAACCAGGTCAATATGCTTCTACTACTAAACTAGAAATTATTGGACCAAAAGGTTCAATGATGGCTTCAATTTTAGGGCCAGAAAGAAAAGTCAACCAAGTTGAAATTAGTGCTACAGAAGCAAGAACACTTGGAATCAAAGCACCTGTTAGAGAAAGTGGCGATGTTAAAGGAAGCGCTCCAATCACAATTAAAAACCCAGAAAATGGTAAGGAAATTCAATTAACTGAAGGTTGCATTATTGCAAAACGTCATATTCATATGACTCCAGAAGATGCCGCTAACTTTAAGGTAAATAACGGTGATATCGTTTGGGTCAAAGTTATGACAAATGATAGAAGCATTGTTTTTGGAGATACCGTTATCAGAGTTTCACCAAAATACAAACTTGCTATGCACATTGACACCGATGAATGTAACGCTGGAAACTGTGCTGGCGAAGTTTACGGAGAAATCATTAAACTTTAATGCTTAAATCATATAGACATTTAAATTCTGGAACATGTTCTAGAAGCGTAACAATTACTTACGATGATGCTACTCACATCATTGAAAAAGTTCAATTTGAATTTGGTTGCCCTGGCAATACAATTGGCGTTTCTAAATTATGTGTTGGCAGAAAATTAGAAGAAATTCACGACATTTTAAAAGATGTTAAATGCGGTAACAAAGCTACAAGTTGTCCAGATCAACTCGCCCTTGCTATCGAAGATATCTTAAAATAACAAATTAAAAGAGGGACCTAAAAAGTCTCTTTTTTATTTAATAGTAAAAATAAATATTCTTATTTAATGTTATATAATCAAAAAGACTGCAGTTTTTGCAGCCTTTTTAATTATTTTACAGAGAATTCTTTTTCAAACTCATTAAGAATTTTAACTTGAGGTTTGATAACTTTTTTGACGTTTCCATCAACAAATGGGTTTCTTAAATGATCTTTTTCAACAAGAGTAAGGAATGGATATTTACCACCCATTTTAAGTAACTTAATATATTTTTTCCAAGCACGTTCTCTATTTTTATCCATCTCACACTTAAACTGTAAAGCTAAAACTTGAGCTAATGTGTAATCGATATAATAGAATGGGCTTGCAAAGATGTGGCTTTGTCTGACCCACCAGCCACCATTTTCAAGATATTCAAAACCTTTGAAATTAAGCCAAGGGCGATATACTTTTTCAAGTTCTGCCCATTTTGCACATCTTTCTTTGTGAGTTAATTCTGGATGTTCATAAACAAAGTGTTGGAATTCATCAACTTCTGCCCCATATGGTAAGAATGAAATTGCTCCATCAAGATGAGCAAAACGATATTTATCAGCTCCATCTTTAAAGAATAAATTCATCCAAGGATATGCGAAAAATTCCATCGACATCGAATCAATTTCACACGCTTCTAAGGTAGGCATTTGGTAATTTGGAATTTTAACATTGCGGCATAAATAGCCTTGGAAAGCATGACCAACTTCATGAGTTAAAGTGTCAACATCACTACTAGTACCATTTGAATTAGCAAAAATAAATGGAGATTTATATCTAGGAATAAAAGTCATATAACCACCACCAGCTTTACCGGCTCTTGCATCTAAATCCATCAAATGGTTATCAACCATAAATTTAAAGAACTCACCGCTTTCTGTACCCATTTCGTTATACATTTTTTGAGCACAATCAACTAAGTAATTGGTATCTCCTGCAGGTTTTGCATTACCATCTTCAAAGAAAAGATTGTAATCAAGGAAGATTGGGTTTTTATAGCCGAGTCTTTTAGCTTGATTCTTTCTTAATTTATAAACTACTGGGACAACATCACGCTTAATTTGTTCACGATATCCAGCAACCATCTCAGCGTTATAATCAACTCTACCAAGTCTTAAATAACCAAATTCAATATAGTTAGAATAGCCAAGTTCTTTAGCCATCTTGTCTCTTAATTTGACAAGTTTATCATATATTGTTCCGATTTCTTCATCGTGTTCGCTTAAAAATCTGTAATATAGCTTAGCTGATTCAACTCGAACTTCAGGGTCTTTATCACTCATGTATTTCCCAATTTGAGAAAGATTTAATGTTTCGCCTTTATATTCAATTTTTGCACTAGCAAGTAAAGCTTGATAATCGCTTACAAGTTTATTTTCTTCTTGAAGAAGAGGAATGATCTTTTCATCAAAACATTTAAAACCATTTTCAATTTGAACAAAGAGAAGTTTACCAAACTTGTTTTCAAGGTCTTGTCTAAATTTAGATTTAACCATTGCTTCTTCAAATTTCTTAAAGTAATTATTTACAATAGGTGAAATTTCATCAATTGTATCGTTATACTTTTTAATCTTTGGATCTTGAGTATTTAAAGTAAAATTAATACTAATAATCGTAAAATCAGTATTTACTTCATTTTGAATTTTAAAATACTTATTTACTGCTTTTATTGCATCTTCTTTAGTTTGAGCGTTTTCTAAATAATCAGTTAACACTCTAATTTTGGCCTCAATACGATTAACATTAGGACATCTTAATGGCATGTCTTCAAATAACATAAATTTCCTCCTTTTATTTGATAGTATCTATTGTTTTCATAAATAATATTTTTTTAATCCAACGAGTTGTTGAAAAGTTATACCAATAATTATATGCAACAACCGATGTGTTGTATAACTGAACTGCTTGTAAATATTTATCATTTAGTTCAGCAATAGTTAAAAATATTTCTTCAACTTTTCTTTTACTGTCTTCATCTAAATCAAAGTTAATATAAATTTTTTGCGCGTTTTGCAGGATTTTTTCTGAATAAGCATAAAATTCTTCAAACTCTTGGGCTGTTAATTTTTGATATTTTTTTAAATCTTCGTTAGCGCCCATTATTTTTAATGGATCATTTTCTTTTAAATAATCCTTCATGATTTCAGATAGACGAGATAATAAAGTCAACTTTTGATATAGAGTTACATTAATAAAATCCTTTCGTCTATTGATGTCTCTTTTAAAATTAGACATAAAAGAAAAAGATACAATCACAATGATTAAATATATTAAAAGCAATAAACCTAGAATAATAAGAATGATTACTAAGATTCCATCACTATCTAAAGACAATAAAGATAAGTAAGAATTCCTAAACATATCGATAAAATACCACCTTTTTTGACTAAAATCTACCTATTTGTTAGAATAAATCCGAGGTGATAGTATGTCAAAACCAATTATAGCTTTAATGTACGACTTTGATCGAACCCTTGCTCTTGAAGACATGCAAAATTTTTCTTTTATACCTAAACTCGGCTTTACACCAGAAGAATTTTGGAAACTAACCGAAGAGTTTTGTAAAAAATACGATATGGATAAAATCTTGGGTTATCTTTATACAATGATTAAATATTCAAAAGAAAAAGGAATCAAATTAGATCGTAATTTTTTACAAGAATGTGGCAAAAATATTCGATTTTTTGATGGCGTAACTACCTGGTTTAATCGAATAAACGAATATGCCGCTTCTAAAGGTCTTCAATGTGAACACTATTTAATTACAAGCGGAAATAAAGAAATTGTTGAAGGTTGTCCTATTTTTAAAGAGTTTAAACAAGTTTTCGGTTCTGAATATCTATATGATGCTCAAGGCAACGCTTTTTGGCCACGTACTACTGTTAATTACACATTAAAAACACAATATATCTTTAGAATCTCAAAAGGCGTAATCAACACAAATGATGATAAAGAGATTAATGAGAAAACTCCTCATAGAAGAATTATTTATCAAAATATGATTTATATGGGTGATGGTTTAACTGATGTCCCATGTATGATACTTGTTAAAGAAAATGGAGGATATTCAATCGCTGTATATCCTAAAGGCTCACAAGAAAAAGTCGCTCATCTTTTTGAAGATGGCCGAGTAAATTATATTTGTAAAGCCGACTATTCTTCTAACTCCGAATTAGAAAAGGTTGTAAAACTTATTATTGATAGTATTTCTATTCGTGAAACTCTTGAGTTAAAAAGAGAAAAAACTGAAAAACAACTTTAATTATGACTTATGTTTTCTTACTTCTTGCTGGTAAGTCCACGCGTTTTGGTGGAGAAACACCAAAACAATTTTTAAAAGTTAAAAATAAATATATTTTTGAATATCCATTAAAAACTTTTGATGAGTTAGATAAAATCGACAAAATTACTTTAGTTTGCGATAAAGAGCACTTCTCATTTTTAAGCGACTTCATTAAAACTCATCGATTTAATCATGATGTTTCTTTAATATTAGGTGGAGATACTAGACAAGAAAGCGTCTATAATGGATTAAAAAGTCTGCAAAACCTCGCTAATTTTAACGATAAGGTCTTATTTCACGATGCATGTCGCCCTCTTGTTAGAAAATCAGAAATTATTAATCTAATAAACACTTTAGATGAATTCTATGGAGCTAGTTTAGCAATTCCTTTATACGACTCACTTTGTAAAGAAAACCATAAAGTTATTGATATATCAATAAAACGCGAAAATTTAATGAAACTACAAACACCACAAGGCTTTAAATTTGATATAATCTATAAAGCCCATCAAAAAGCTCAAGAAAGTGAGAATTTTTCTTACACAGATGATACCTCACTTCTTATGACTAATGGGGTTAAGATTAAATTAGTTGATGGCAGTATTTTTAATTTTAAAATCACTACCAAAGACGATTTAATACTTTTTGAAAGATTACTGGAGGGCTTCGATTTTGGTTGATTACCCATATGTAGAAGGCGACATTATTAAAGGAATCATTACAAGCATCAAAAAATATGGTGCTTTTCTTTCATTTGAAAATGGCTATATTGGACTTTTACATATCAGTGAAATTTCAACAAACTTTGTTAATAACATTCATAGTTTTTTTAGCATTGGGGATGAAATTACTGTTGCAGTCAAACGAGTTGACCGTGCAACTAAGTTTCTTAACGTTTCAATTAAGGATTTACCAAATGATTTAAATCCCTATAAAGAAATTCTCCCTTCTAAAAAGATTACGAGTTATTTAAAAGAAATAGATTTTTCAAAACTTGAAAAATCGCTTCCTAAAATGGTTGCTGAAGAGTTAGAAAGGGAAAGCAAAAATGAGCATTAAAGTTGGATTTGATTATTGTAAAAATGAAGATCTCTACACTCCTTCAATTTGGAAAGATCGCGTTAGAGAGATACATAAAATTATTGTTGATAAAACAGGAGCTGGCGGCGATTTTCTTGGTTGGTTAGACTATCCAGAAAGATTACCAAAAAGCGAAATTGATAGAATTATCAAAAAGGCAAATTTCTTTAGAGATAATTATGAGGTTCTTGTTGTTTGTGGAATAGGCGGTTCTTATCTTGGTCCACGTGCTGTTATCGAAGCAATTAATGGTCTTTATTCTAATGATAAAATGAAGATTGTATATTTAGGAAATACTCTTGATCCTAACTATTCAAACGAAGTCTTAAACTACATTAAAGACAAGAAATTCTGTGTTTGTGTTATTTCTAAATCCGGTACTACTACCGAAACAAGTATCAGTTTTAGAATCTTAAAAGAACTTGCAGAACAAAAATACGGTAAAGATAAAGCAAAAGATGCTATTGTTGCTGTTACTGATAAAGAAAAAGGTGCCTTAAGACAATTAAGTGATACCGAAGGTTATGAAACATTTGAACTTCCAGGCGATATTGGAGGAAGATTCTCAGTTATGACTCCAGTCGGCTTATTCCCTATTGCTTGTGCAGGTATCGATATTTACGAATTCATTAAAGGTCTTAAAGATGGTATGAAAAATTACTCCACCGAAGACTTAGATCAAAATGAAGCTTATAAATATGCCCTTGAAAGACATGCTTTATACTTAAGAGGTTGTAAAGTTGAAATGGTCACTGCTTATGAACCACGTCTTGAGTGTTTCAATGGCTGGATTAAACAACTTTATGATGAATCTGAAGGTAAAGAAGGTAAGTCACTTCTTGTTACAAGCTGCGTCTTTACAACTGATTTACACTCACTTGGTCAATTCATTCAAGAAGGTAGCAAAATCCTTTTTGAAACAGTTACTTATTTTGAAGAACCAAATACAGATGTTGTAATTCCTTATGATAAAGATAACCTTGATAATTTAAACTACATTGCTGGTAAGAAATTATCATACGTTAATAAAAAGGCTTATGAAGGAACATTACAAGCTCACTCAGGAGTAGGAAACGTTCCTAATATTACTATTACAATTGATAAATTAACTCCAAGATCGCTTGGCGAACTTCTTTACTTCCATATGAAAGCCTGTGCAATGAGTGCTTACTTAAACGGATTAAATCCATTTAACCAACCTGGCGTTGAAGTTTATAAGAAAAATATGTTCCACCTTCTTGGTAAACCAGGATTCTAATTAAAAATTTGACACCGGCTCACGAAAATTTGCTTAAAAATTTGCAAAAAATATTGACACAAATCACTATCCTTTGATATAGTATTTGAGCGCGTTAAAACGTGAGCCGGATGTTTAGCTCAGTTGGGAGAGCATCGCCTTTACACGGCGGAGGTCATAGGTTCAAGCCCTGTAACATCCACCAATGAGTCAAACTTCTGGGAGGGTAGCGAAGTGGCTAAACGCGGTTGACTGTAAATCAATTCCTTCGGGTTCGGCAGTTCGAATCTGCCCCCTCCCACCAGATAGGTCTTGGGGTGTAGCCAAGAGGTAAGGCAACAGACTTTGACTCTGTCATTTCGCTGGTTCGAGTCCAGCCACCCCAGCCAATTACATATGATCCACTAGCTCAGTCGGTAGAGCACTTGACTTTTAATCAAGGGGTCTGGAGTTCGAATCTCCAGTGGATCACCAAAAAAGTGCCCAGGTGGCGGAATAGGTAGACGCGCAGGACTTAAAATCCTGTGGTAGCAATACCATACCGGTTCGATTCCGGTCCCGGGCACCAGGTTAAAACATTGAGGGTTTAAAATCCCTTTTTTTATTAAATGAGTATTTTTCTTTAATTCTATTTGATTATTGATATAATCTTTAACTGGGTAAAATAGTATGGAAAACGAAGAAACGATTAGACTAATTAAGAAAACTTTAGATAAAATCAGACCATTTCTTCAAAGAGATGGAGGTGACGTAACTTTTGATTCCTATGAAAATGGAATAGTTTATGTCAATATTCATGGCGCATGTGAAGGTTGTGCTCTTATAAACAATGATATTGAAGAAGGAATCGAAGTTATTTTAATGGAAGAGGTTCCCGGAGTTATCGCTGTACGTTTAGCAAGCGATAAAGCTCTTGTTCAAGAAGCAATGAAAAAAGCTGGTCAACAATAGACCAGCTTTTTATTTAAAAATTTCACTAAAGTAAAATATTTTCTAGTTTGTTAACAATTACGTAAGGGTCAAGGTTTCGAACATCTTCACGATTATAAGTCATCCTTGTACCATCAAGTTTAACCACATAACCGCCGCTTTCTTGAACTATTAAATCAAAAGCAGCTGTATCCCATTCCTTAGTTCCACTAGTTAATCTATAGGAAATTTCGCCTTTTCCTTCAGCAATTAAACAAGCTTTCAAACTACTGCCTTTTTTAACAACATTAGTTATTTTATCCTTATGCTTTTCAACGGTTTCTCTTTCCTTTTCAGCAAAATGGTAAACACTTCTAAAGCATGTTAAATCGCTAGTTTTGTTAGAAACATGTATTTTAATAACGTTTCCATCTTTATCAATTTTATAGGCCCCTTCTCCTTTAACTGCATAATAAATTTCACCAGTCATTGGAATAGCAACCACTCCTACAACAATTTCATGCTTATATGCTAAAGCAATATTTGTAGTAAATTGTCCATCTTTATGAACATAATCTTCTGTTCCATCAAGTGGATCAATAATAAATACATAATCGTTATTTAAACGAGACTTATCATCACGACTTTCTTCAGTTAAAAAAGCATATGTTGGGAAAGCTTTACTTAAAATGTTTCTAATTAAAACGTCGCTTGTTTTATCTGCTTCAGTTACAGGAGAATCATCGTCTTTGTACTCTGTATGAAATCCTTCATTGTAATATTTCATAATATTTTTTGAAGCTTCTCTCCCTGCTTCTAACATTTTATTTAATTCTTCTTTATACAATTTTTGTCCTCCTTAGAGCAAAAATCCCCGCAAAAAGCAGGGATTTTAATAATTTAATTTTAGTTTAACTATTTAGCTGCCTTACCGTAAGAACCAAAGTTCTTAACGATTTCTACAACTTTTTCTTTAATAGCTTCACAGCCAGGTTTTAATAATTTACGTGGATCAAAACCTTTTTTATCGGTATCTAAATCTTTACCAGCTTCAATATATTTTCTTGTGGCAGCAGCAAAGACAAGTTGAAGTTCAGTATTAACATTAACTTTGCTAACACCCATTGTAATAGCTTTTCTAACCATGTCATATGGGATACCAGTTCCACCATGTAAGACAAGTGGTTTACCATTGGTAGCATCTTGAATTTTCTTTAAAACATCGAAATCAAGGCCTTTCCAATCTTTTGGATAAATACCATGAATATTTCCAATACCAGCAGCTAAGAAATCAACACCGAGTTCAGCAATTGTTTTACATTCTTCTGGATCAGCTTTTTCTCCAGCAGATGTAACGCCATCTTCACTTCCACCGATTCCGCCGACTTCACATTCAATAGAAATACCTTTTGAGTGAGCTAAAGCGATTAACTCTTTACTCTTTGCTAAATTTTCTTCAAATGGATAATGTGAACCATCAAACATAACACTGGTAAAACCAGCTTCAATACAAGCTTTAGCGCCTTCGTATGTACCATGGTCAAGATGTAAAGCAACTGGAACAGTAATGTGTAATGCATCATGGATATTTCTAACCATTTGAGCAACGGTTTTATAACCACACATATACTTTGCAGCACCTTCAGAGACTTCTAAGATAACAGGTGTCTTGGTTGCTTCAACAGCTTCTAAAATGGATTTTGTCCATTCAAGATTATTAATGTTAAAAGCAGCAATTGCATAATGACCTTCATGTGCTTTATTGATCATTTCTGTTGCACTAACTAATGCCATAAAATATATTTCCTCCTAAATTTAATAGCCTCAATTAATCAAGTTTAGATGGATTATCGTAGTCAGTTTGGTCGTCTGATTCTTCATCATCACTATCATCATCTAAACCTTCTGCTTCGATTTCATCCTTATCATATTCTTCAAAGTCAGTATTTGCTTTGGTTTCTTCTTCCATATCTGTATAAATATCATTCATATCGATATGAACTTTGTCATAAGTTTGATTACTTCTTAAATCCCATTCATTGTTTCCTAAAGTAACAAATCTACCATCAAGAGATAAGTTTGTGTAAAAATTTGAGATTAAATTTTCTTTTTCTTCTTCGGTGAAACCAATTCTTTCACTAATGACATTGAATAAATCATTAAATTTAACTTTACGGTTGGTTTCTTTTAAATATGAATAAGCAACATCAACCATTGATTCGTTTCTATAATTTTCTGCCATTTTTTTCTTTCCTCTCGCTATTAAATTATAATTAAATTAGTATTAAATTACTATAACTATTGAAGACGTTTTAATGTCTCTTCTTTGCCCAAAATATCAATAATATTAAACATTTCAATTCCGTGCATTTGCCCAGTTAGTTTAATACGAATTGGCATATATAGATCTTTTCCTTTAATGCCAGTTGCATTTTGAGTCTCCTTAAATAAGGCTTTAACATTTATTTCGTTAACTTCATTAAGGTTTTGCAAGGAATTTCTAAAATATTCAATAACTTTATTAGACGAATCTTTTGCTAATACTGCCTTTTCTTCTTCATCTAGAACCTCTTTTACCTTTACAACTTCGTTAAGTAATTCAATAATTTCTGCACCAGTATGAATTTCTTGTTTAAAAATCAAGGCAATCTTTTTAAGCTCTTCATCACTTTTTGGAGTATTAAACTCCACTTTTTTCATAAATGGAAGAATAAAAGTAAAATATTCTTCATCAGTTAAATGCTTTATATAGTAACTATTTGTCCAAAGTAATCTCTTGTTATCAAACATTGATGGAGAAGCACTTAATCTTGCAGGGTCAAAAGCTTGAATTGCTTCTTCTTTAGTGAAAATTTCTTGATTCGATTCACTTGTCCAGCCAAGTAAAAACAAGAAATTAAAGATAGCTTCTGGCAAGTAGCCTAAATCACGATATTGAGACATAAATTGAAGAATGTTGTGATCTCTTTTAGACAATTTTTTCCCGTTTTGATTAACAATAATGGTCATATGACCAAATTGTGGTGGTTCCCAACCAAAATATTCATAAATTTGTAATTGCTTTGGTGTGTTTGAAAGATGTTCTTCGCCTCTTAATACATGAGTAATTTCCATTAAATGATCATCAATAACAACAGCAAAATTGTATGTAGGAATGCCGTTTGATTTCATAATTACGAAATCACCAATATCATTACTATTAAAACTTACATCACCTCTTACAAGGTCATGGAACTTAAATATATGGTTTTCCATCATTTTAAGTCTGATAGTTGGTTTACGACCTTCTTTACGATACTTTTCTTTTTCTTCTTCGGTTAAATTTAAACAATGTCTATTGTATTTAAATGATTTGACACCATTAGCGAGTTGTTCTGCTTTCATTTCAGCGAGTTCATCTTCACTACAATAACATTCATAAGCTACACCCATATCAACTAATTTTTGAGCATACATTTTATAAATGTCTAATTTCTCCATTTGACGATATGGTGCATATTTAGGATTTGGTTTTTCTGGAGACTCATCAGGCACAATTCCAAGCCAAATTAAGTCATGAAGTTGACTATCTTCAGCGCCAGGAATATTTCTTTCTATATCAGTATCTTCGATTCTAAATACAAAATCTCCGTTGTATTTTTTAGCGTATAAAAAATTAAATAATGCACTTCTTGCTCCACCAATATGCAAATAACCAGTTGGGGATGGAGCATATCTTACTCTAACTTTTTTATCCATCATTTCACCTCTTTTAATAACACTACACAATAAGCTTCAATAGCTTTCTTTTCGCCAACAGGTCCAACTCCTTCATTAGTTCCTGCTTTAATCGAAATTTGATCTATACAAATTCCTAATTTACCCGAAATTTTTTCCCTCATTTTATCTAAAAAGTCTTTTAATTTAGGCTTTTCACAAGAAATAAAGCAATCAATGTTTTCTATTTCATAGTGTTTTTCGCTTAATAATTTCTTTGCATAATCTAGGAAAGATAATGAACTAACGCCTTTATAACGATCGTCATTTGGTGGAAAATGTTTTCCCAAATCTCCCACATTTAATGCTCCGAAAATTGCTTCAACAATAGCATGGGTTAAACAATCACCATCACTATGACTTTCTAGCCCAAACTCATAAGGGATTTGAACCCCTCCCAAAATCAAAGGAACTCCTTCTTTTAAAATATGTATATCTTTACTAAAACCAATTCTCATAATTAAACATTAAATCTAAAGAAGAAAATGTCTCCATCTTTTGCAACATAATCTTTTCCTTCAATTCTTAATTTACCTGCTTCTTTCAAAGCGAGCTCGTTTTTATATTGAATGATATCTTCATAAGAGTAAACTTCAGCTTTAATAAAGCCTTTTTTAAAGTCGGTGTGAATTATTCCCGCACAATCTGGTGCAGTCATTCCATTTTTAAAGGTCCAAGCTCTAACTTCATCTTCACCAACAGTAAAGAATGTAGAAAGATTTAATAATCGATAAGCACTTTGAGCTAGCTTATCTAATCCGCTCATCTCAACGCCTAAGGTTCTTAAAAATTCTGTTTTTTCTTCCTTTGAGTATTTAGAAAGTTCAGCTTCAATTTCACAACTAATCGCAATGGCTTGAGCATTCTCTTTTTTGGCGTACGTTTTAACTTCTTGATAGTACTTACATCCATCAAGATTACTTAAATCAGAATCTGAAACATTAGCGACATAGATAATAGGTTTTATTGTTAAGAAATTAAAATTTTTAAGGATTTTCATTTCCTCTTCACTAAATGCAAGCCCTCTTAAAGATTTACCTGCTTGAAGATGTTCTTTTGCTTTAGAAAGTAAATTTACTTCAATCAAAGCTTCTTTGTCTTTAGAAATTCTTGCTTTATTTTCGATTTTAGAAAGTCGATTTTGACAGGTATCTAAATCAGCCATTACAAGTTCAAGATTGATGATTTCAATATCTCTAACTGGGTCTACGCTATTTTCAACATGAATAATTTCAGGATCATCAAAGCAACGAACAACTTCAATAATAGCGTCAGTTTCTCTGATATGAGATAAAAATTGATTACCTAAACCTTCACCTTTGCTTGCGCCTTTAACAAGTCCAGCAATATCGCAAAATTCAAAAGTAGAATATATTGTTTTTCTTGGATTAAAAATTTTGACTAAGTTATCAACTCTATCATCAGGAACAATAACAGTTCCAACGTTTGGTTTAATTGTTGCAAAAGGATAATTTGCAGCCTCTACATTACTATTTGTAATAGCATTAAACAATGTTGATTTTCCAACATTTGGAAGTCCTACAATACCTGCTTTTAAACCCATAATCAAAAGTTCTCCTAAATCTTTAGTATTATATAGTAATAATCATAAAAAATCATTAAAAGTTAATGCTTCGGACTATTTTCTAAAATGACTGAACGTGTTGCTAAAGAAGAAACTAGAACAACAATTAAAGCGATAATTAATATTACAAAAACTGAAAAGAAATTGAACAAAGATAAGGATGATAAGCCAACTATGCTTCCAAGAGACTTGCTTACAAAAAAGTTAATAAATATGAGCGATAAAATCGAGCTTAAAATACAGAAAATTGAACTGACCAAATTATCAATAAAGAACATCTTAAATATTTCTCTATTTCTTAATCCTAAAGTTATAAAAAGTTTAATCTCTCCCTTCTGTTCGTTAGCATTTATAAAAGTTATGATAAAGCTCAAAATTAATGAACTAATAATACTTAAAATAGAAAACCCATAAAGTATATATCTTAAAAAAGTTGTGGACTCTTCTATGCTTCTTTCAATCTCTAAAAGAGGATTCTTAAACTCATACTCTTCAAAAAGAGAATTTAGTTTTTCTAATTGAATTTCATCAACTCGATTGTCCATTTCAAAAATAACTGAATTTGGAATTAACCTAAACGAAGAAATTTTAAATAAGTCTCTAAAAAGTGAAATTGAATAATCCTTATTGTGATAAATAGAAACACTTTTATCTTCTTCAATTACATCCTTAATTGTTAGTTTTAAAGTTTTAAAAGTTGTATTTAAAATACCATCATTTAACTCGCTTTGAACCAGCATTGTAACATATAAATTATTATCGACAATATCCTTGTTTTTACCTAAAATCTCTGCAAAACCCCCACTAATTATTAGTTCGCTTAATGAAATAGGTGTATCGACTACCTTGAATTTAACGTTATCAGAAGATGTTTTTAAAGCAAAAGCATCTACGACATTATCAGGAGTTTCGATATTATAAATATCTTCAGCCGCTACTCTAGAATGGGCATCAATAATTTCATTTAAATCTTCCTGATATAAAGAAAAGAAGGTCGGATTATTAAACCCAGTAAATATGTTCGTGCCGTCGTTATAATAACCAGCCGATGAAGAAAAATAATAATTTTCATAATCAAAACCAAACTCATTTAAAGTATTAATAACATCAATTCCTATTGAATCTTTAAAGGCATCATAAACATAAACTCGATTGCTATCACGACTACTTTCATATGTTAGTGGTCTATATTCAATAGAGTCAGAATCAAAAACATTATCTTTATACTTTTCATCATAAAATAGTTTATTTAAAAGAACATTTTGATAATCAATTGTCTCAATAAAATATACTTTCTTAAACATCCATGGGTATTCTTCTATTTTATTAATGTTGTTGGATGATGGAAAACGCATTTGTTCTTCAAAAAGAGTTTCATTAAATAAATTGTCAGTATGATAAACTCTGTTTTTGTTATCGAATATTACTCCTTTTAATTTAAATATTTGTTCATCACTATATTGCCAACTATTGTTAATTAATTCTAATGATACAAAATAATCGTTTTTACTTAAGTACTCACCTAAACTTTCAAAGTCTCTGAGAATATGAAGGTCTAAACAAATCTCCTTCATTTGATCAAAAGTTAAAGAGAGAATAACTTCATCGCTTTTAAGAGGTTCAGTTTGCTTTGGATAGATTATATATTTTTCATAATCATCTATACAAATATACTCATTAAAATGTCTCGCACTAAATCCACTAATTCGTTTTTTAGAATTTGAGTTAACATTGTATAAATCGTTTCCATCAATAAAATAGTTCTCGAAATCTACTAAATAATTAACCCCGTACCTTTTTATATCTTTAGGATAATTAACTAATAAGCTTTGTATTGTTTGATTATTTGACGAGTAATAATCAATGACGCTATTGCTTGAATTTTTCTTGGTTAATACGACTTCATTAGAGCTAACTATGCTACTAAAAGACGAAGAAATACTTTTATTTAAACTTGTTGTCAACGTCATTGCTAACCCGGATGAAATTAGTGATACTGACAGCAGAAAATACTTTACAAGATTCCTAATTTTTCTAACTTTAAACAAGTTCTTAAAATGCGAGAAGATAAAATTTAACGATAAAATCCCCTCTTTTTTCTTCTCTTTAAGCTTCATTAGACTTAAGTTATCGTCCTCAAATTTTTGTTTGTGAAAAATAGGAGTAATTTTTTCATCTTCTAGTTTTAGTATACAATCCGAATATTTTTGAGCGTTTTCTTCATCGTGAGTAACTACAATGATGGTTGCGTATTGGGAAATATTTCTAAGAATACTAAAAATTTCTGTTGTATTTTCTTGATCTAAGCTCCCGGTTGGCTCATCACAAAAAATAACCTCTGGAGAGGTAATTAACGCCCTTCCTATAGCAACTCTTTGCTTTTCTCCACCACTTAAATTTTTAACGAATTGATTTTTTAAATTTTCTATTTTTAAAATACTTAAAATTTCATTAACTCTTCTTCTTTTTACTTCTTCACTGCATTTAATAGTTGCATCAAGTGTTACTCTTAAATTGTTGTAAACAGTGTCTTCCTCAAAAAGATTAAAGTTTTGAAAGACGAATCCGAAATTCCTTAATCTAAAATCTCGCCTTTCTTTTTCGTGCATTTTCTTATAAGAGTATTGATCAACTTGGATTTCGCCTTCATATTCAAGTCCATTTAAAGAAAGTATATTTAAAAGGGTAGTCTTGCCAGTTCCGCTTTCACCAATTATTGAATAAAATTTCTTTTCATTAAAAATGAAATTAAAATTTGAAAATAGTTTTCTATCCCCAAAACTCTTTCCTAAATTCTCAATCTTAATTATCATTCTTCCTTAAGCTCCTCATATATTTTCTTTTCTTTCTGACATTTAAGAGTTAAAAAATCAACGGCATAGTTAAGAATAATTAAAAGAACCATAATAAACACTGTTGTTACATAATTGATATTAATTAGTGAAGTCGTAACAAAAAATCTCGCTGCGTATTGATTAATTAAGTTTGAGGTAAGAATAGTCAACACCAATCCTATTAATAAACCGACAATTGTATAAATCATTTCTTCTTTAATATATATCTTAATAATGTCCTTTTTCTTAGCTCCTAAAACTGATAGAATTGCTGATTGTTTTCGACTTCTTAAACTAGATGAATAACTTAAAAATCCCGATATAAAAATAGAAGTTAAAATAGAAATAATTATGAAAATATTTACACCTAAAAATATGCTGGCGCTTAAAGTTAAAAATGAATCAACAATGGTTTTTGAATTGCTCGTAATACTTAAAGCTGCTGAAGAATCATCTTCAACCATTTCGTGTATTTTTTGATTAGTTTCTTCACTTAGTGCCACAACATTATATGAATAATTAGTAATCGGGTCGTCGCTTTTAGCTCTAGAAAGCAAATCAAAATAAGAAATATTTTTCTTTTCGATTTCACTAGTTTTCTCTGCTATTGTATTTTTCAAAAGTTCCTCATAGAAAGGAGGAGAATAATAAATAATAGAAGTGTTTAAATACGAAAATTCATTACGAATTTCTCTAATCTTTCCTTTTACTTTTAGTGAGAAATTCTCTACAACATTCTCTTTACTTATTTCATTGAAATACAAATAATCTCTTTTTAAATTAATTTCTATTTCATCATCTATCGTTAACTCCTTACGAAAAACCTTTTGATATTCATTAGCAAAGTTTAAATTAACTATTAAACCATTACTTTCATAGTTCTTATTAAAATACGGTTTTAAAGTAAAATTTTTAAAGGTCGTTTGATCATTTATTATTCTTTTTTCGCCATTATTAAAATAAGAGAAATCATCAAAAATCAAACAGTCTTTAACTTCATAAAATAAAGTTTGAACTTCTTCATAACTGGGCTTTTCACTCTTTACCAAGCTAACTAACGAATCTTCGATTTCCTCTTCATGATTTTTTGATACTTGATAAATATTATAATCTCCATAGCTAGTAATTAAGGTTTGCTTACTGGCTTTAATCCCACTATCAAAAAACAAGGAAATAACCATTAAAAATAAGGAAAACCCTGCAGAAATAGCATTAATTACATTATATTTAAAATTCTTCTTCATGTTTCTTGAAGAAATAACACCAGGTATTTTGCTTTTTAAACGTTCTTCTTTTCCTTTCTTGTCTTCTTTAATTAAACTAGAAGATTCATGTCGATGACTCACTTTTATATGGCCATTTGAAAGATAAATAATTCCATCAGCGTACGTATTATAAAGTTCACTATTATGACTTACACAAACAACTAATATCTTTTTGCTTAAAACTCTTAATTCATCCATTAGTTGAATACTATTTAACTTATCTAGTGCGCCTGTAGGTTCATCACAAAAAAGAATTTTTGGTGAGCTTATCAAAGATCTAACAAGACATAGACGTTGCTTTTCTCCTCCACTTAATTTATCTACTAAACTATCTTCCTTATCCAAAAGGCCATATCTTAAAAGCAAAGAATTTACCTTCTCTTCTTCATCAACTCCCTTTATCGATGAAGCAACTTTTAAATTTTCTTTTACTGTATAATCATTAAACAAATTATAGCTTTGAAAAATAATACCAATATCATTTTTTAAAAATTCACTTAATTCAGAAGCACTAAATTTACTGATGTCTCTTCCTTCAAAAAGTACTTCTCCTTTATCAGGTTTCATTAAACCCATAAGTATATTTAAAAGAGTAGATTTACCACATCCGCTTTTCCCAATAATAAAATAAAAGCCTTTATCTTTTAGCGTAAAAGATACGTCATTTAAAATAATGTTTTCTCTGCTATCATCAATTGCAAAAGCTTTTGAAAGATTCTTTACTTCAAGCATAATTCACTCCTTTCAATAATAAAAAGGAGTTTATTTAAAAAAATTTAAAAGAATTTTTATAATTATTTAAATTTATTAAGATCTAAAATAAAAAAGACGATAGTTATCACACTTTTCGTCTTTTAAATTTTTTTAATTAATTCGTAAAGTTCTTGATAGTTTGATACAAAATACGTTGGCATTTTGTCTTTTTCATAAACCCTAGGACAAAGTTTTAATAAAACGCTTTTAATGTTAGCATTAATAGCTGCTAAGGCATCAAAGGAAGTGTCGCCTATCATTAAAGCCTCTTCCTTTTTAACATTAAACTTCTCGACTAGAAGGTTTAACGAAGCAGGATCTGGTTTATGAGGAACATCTTCACTTGAAGTAATCATTTCTGAAAACCAATCATAAACACCAAATAGCTTTAAACACTTTTCGGCCATTGGTCGATTTTTACTGGTTGATATAGTTAGAATATAGCCTTCTTTATATAACTTTTCTAAAACTTCTTTTTCATGAGGGAAGAATTTTAGATAATCATCATAATATTTAGCAGTTCTAGTTCGATATTCTTTTAAAATAAACTTTGGATCTTTTTCAGGAAAAGCTCTTGCAATCGATTGTTCTATTGGTGGTCCACTAAATCCACGAACAAATTCACGATCAATTACATAATCTTTAGGTTTATATAATCGAAATAATTCTGCCCATGTTTCATATAACACCTCATCAGTATCAACAAGGGTTCCGTCCATATCAAAGATTAAAAGCTTTACCATATATTAAACAAAATAGTGATAAGAATAATAATAACTAATAAAACAGATCCTAAAATAATAGCATTACGAATAATTTCTTTATCAGTTTTCTCTTCATTAACTAAAGTTATATCTTCAAAGGTTGAATTTTTGAAAATCCACATTTTCTTTTCTCTTAAAAGTTTAAAAGCAATAAAGAATAAAACAATAGCAAGACCACCAGCAATCATAATATAGGCTGTGTCGACACTAGCTTGATATTCAAATTCACCATATCTTAATGGTTCTAAGAAAGCACGTGTTGCACCATACCAGACTAAATACCATCCAACTGCACTACCAGGAGCATGATATTTTCCTAAGCCTTTAACTATTCCATAATAAATTACAAAATATCCAATCAAATTAGTAATAGTTTCCATTGTTGATAAAGGCAAATAAGCCATCGATAAATCACTAATTTGATTTGCATAGTTAAATTGATAATTAAGTCTCATGAATGTTGGCATCCATTCTAAAGAAGAAAGTGGGATAGCATTTCCATGAACTTCAGCATTAAAGAAGTTACCAAATCTTCCGATTGCTTGAGCAATTAAAATAGTTGGAACAATAAAGTCAGCAAGTCTTAAATAACTCATTTTAGTGTAATCTGGATTTTTCTTAATGTATTTAAGAAATAACATAACTCCAACACCAGAAATAATACCTAAAATTGCACCACCCATAATGCCAAGTCCACCTTCATTTAAATAAAGGATTGAAATTGGATTAGTTACAAAATGTGATGCACTGCCAAGTTTAGAAATATCTAAAACAACATACCATAAACGAGCACCAACTAAGCCCATTGGGAAAGCAATTAAAAAGCAAGTTGTTCCAAGTCCATGTTTTCCATAATATTTGTAAATTAAATGATCACATAAAGCAAAAACTAATAATGCACCACTTAAAATAAAGATTGCATAAAAGGCAATTGAAATACCACCATCTAAAACATATTGATTAGCATCATTTCTTACATAAAATGGTTCTGGATGAGAATAAGAATTAATAAATTTAATACCATGAGTTCCAATATATAAAGAATTACAAAGTGGATAAGATAAATATGGAGCGTTTCCTTCACTCATTGCAATAAAGAAAATGATAAATAAAGGGATTGAGGTGTACATAATAATCTTGAAGATCTTGCGAAATTTGTCTTCTAGATTATTAAAAAAGAAATAATAAAAGAATGATGTTATAAAAGACATCATCGTTAGGCCAGTTAATATAATAAAGAAATAAGAAAGGAATTGATGACCAGCGTCAAGTGTTAAACCCTTTTCACTAATCAAATTTTTGGTAACTGGATCTTCATAAAAAGCCACAGTAAATAGTATTAAAGAAAGTACTATTCCTAATGAAAAACCTCCTAAAACTAAGGTTTTTTTCTTAATTAGTGTATTAAAATCAATACGTAATTTATCTTTAATTGTTAAATAAAGATATACTCCATAGGCAATGGCTGAGGCCACAAATAAAACCATTGCAATGTAATACAAGACTTCACTCATTCTTTAATTTTTCCTTTCTGGCTTTATCTTCATCTAAAACCCTCTTTAGATATTCTCCTGTAAAACTACCTTTAGTGCTAGCAATTTTTTCTGGAGTTCCTGTTGCTATTATTGTTCCGCCCTTATTTCCGCCCTCTGGACCAAGATCAATAATATAATCAGCAACTTTAATCACATCTAAATTATGTTCGATAACGATGACTGTGTCACCATTATTTACGATTCTATCTAAAACTTCTAAAAGTTTTTTAACATCATTAACATGTAAACCAGTTGTAGGTTCATCAAGAATATATAAAGTTTTACCAGTTGCCCTTCTTTGTAAATAGTAAGCTAGTTTAACTCTTTGAGCTTCACCGCCTGATAAAGTCGTGGCAGGTTGACCGACTTTAATATAGCCTAAGCCAACATCAATTAATGTTTTAAGTTTTCTAGCTAAAGAAACATGTGGTTTAAAAAATTCATAAGCATCTTCAATTGTCATTTCTAAAACATCATAAATATTTTTGCCTTTATAGGTAACTTGAAGAGTTTCTTCATTATATCTTTTACCATCACATTCATCACATTTGACATAAACATCAGGTAAAAAATTCATTGGAATACGTGTTACCCCCGCTCCTTGACAATGTTCACATCTTCCTCCAGGAACATTAAAAGAGAATCTGCCCTTATCAAAACCATGAGATTTTGCATCAAGAGTTTGGGCAAAGATATCACGAATATCATCAAAAGCCTTAACATAGGTTGCAGGATTAGATCGAGGTGTTCTTCCGATTGGTTCTTGTGAAATATTGATTACTTTGTCGATGTTTTCTAGACCAATTAATTCTTTATAAGGCCCATGATCAATATCTTTATGCTCCATTAACGCATAAATAGAATTATATAAAGTCTCATTTACTAAAGAAGATTTACCACTTCCACTGACTCCAGTAACACAAATAAATGAGCCAAGTGGAAATTTAGCATTTACATTTTTTAAATTATTCACCGTACAGCCTTTAATTTCTAAGAATTTTCCATTTCCTTTACGACGGGTAAAAGGCACTGGAATATATTTTCTTCCAGATAAATAAGCGCCAGTTATTGATTCGGCTGAATCTTCAATATCCTTTAAAGAACCAGAAGCAACTACGTTTCCACCATGAACACCAGCTCCAGGACCAATGTCAACTATAAAATCAGCGGCCCTAATCATTTCTTCATCATGTTCAACAACTATTAAAGTGTTTCCTAAATCACGCATTTCTTTTAAAGTTGTAATTAATCTTTCGCTATCTCTTTGATGAAGTCCAATTGAAGGTTCATCTAAAACATATAAAACGCCAGATAGTTTTGAACCAATTTGAGTGGCAAGTCTAATTCTTTGAGATTCTCCACCACTTAAAGTCATAGACATACGAGCAAGCGTAAGATAATCAAGACCTACATCAATTAAAAATTTAGTACGATTTTCAATTTCGGTTATAACCATTCCAGATACTGCTAAGTCATATTCTGATAAATTAGAGCGCAAATCGTGGATAAAATCATAAAATTTATCAAGAGATAAGCAAGTAGCTTCATAGATATTTAAGCCATTTATTTTTACACTTAAAACAGCATCATTAAGCCTTGCACCATGGCATTTTGTGCATTCTTTATCTTTTAAAAATGAGCCATACCATTCTCTATAAAATTCACTTGATGTTTCTTTATAAAGTCTTTCGATTCTAGTTTTAATGCCTTCAATATAACCATCTCGATGTTGAATATTTCCACTTGAAGAACGTAAAGTAAAATGTAATGGTTCTTTACTACCATTTAAAATAATGTCTATTTCATCAGGAGTTAATTCTTTAAATGGTTTATTACAATCAATATGGTAGTAATCCATTAAATATTTAAATTGTTGCCAATCTAAGTTTTGACTACCAACAATATTTTTATAATAAATAATCGCGCCTTCGTTAATGGATTTGGTTTTATCAGGTGCCAACAAATTAATATCAACTTCTTGAGAAATTCCTAAGCCTCCACAAGCTGGACAGCAACCTAAAGGCGAATTAAAAGAAAACAATCTAGGTTCAAGTTTAGGTACAGTAAAGCCGCATTGTGGGCAAGCATTATGTTCACTATATAAATGCTCTTCGCTATTAATCATAACCAGAACAAATCCATTAGCCCAATCACTTGCAAGTTCAACTGCTTCAAAAATTCTACTTTTGCTTTCAGGTTTTAAAACAATTCGGTCAATTACGATATCAATATTATGTCTTTTGTTCTTTTCAAGCTCTTTTACTTCTTCAATCAAAAGCATTTCGCCATCAATTCTTACACGAGTAAAACCATTCGCTTTAATCTTAGCAATTGTGTCTTTAAAAGTTCCTTTTTCGTTTCTAACAATAGGAGAAAGAATCTGAATTCTACTATTTTCAGGACTTTTCATAATGATATCTGTTATTTTTTGGTTAGAAAAAGCCACGATAGGTTCATTATGAGTTGGACAATAAGGAACACCAATTCGTGAATATAGAAGTCTTAAATAATCATAAATCTCTGTAACTGTTCCAACAGTAGAACGTGGATTATGAGAAACACTTTTTTGATCAATTGCAATAGCTGGAGATAAGCCTTCAATAGCTTCTACATCAGGCTTTTCAAAATTCCCTAAAAATTGTCTTGCGTAGCTAGACAATGATTCAACATATCTTCTTTGCCCTTCAGCAAAAATAGTATCAAAAGCAAGCGTTGATTTCCCGCTCCCGCTAACTCCAGTAAAGACAACTAGTTTATCTTTTGGAATAGTTAAATTTATATCTTTAAGGTTATTTACCTTTGCACCTTTTACTGTAATTTCATTAATTGCCATACCTAGAAATTATATCTATATAACCATGGTTTTTAAAGCATAAAACTTATAGTTTTATGAGACATAACATATTGGTAACCTCATTAATGAAAGCGATTACATTTTTACTACTAATCGCCAAAGATGAATTCACTTAATAAATACCAAAAGTCCACTAAAAAATTACTTTTACACAAAAATAATTTGGTTTTGCAGGCTTTTTCTTTGCAATAATTGATTTTTCAAAATGCATTTCTTAGGTAAAAATAGTTTACTTAATTCTTTATAATATATATTACTTTTAACTTCACTCAATTTTTATTATTTAAACACACCTTGAATTGTGATATTTTTATTAATGCTTTTTAGGAGGTATTTTGCTATGAAAATGAGAAATGTTGCTATTATCGCTCACGTTGACCATGGAAAAACCACTTTAGTCAATCAACTTTTAAAATGTTCTGGAACATTTAGAGAAAACGAACGTCTTGAAGATAGAGCAATGGATTCTAATGCTATAGAAAGAGAAAGAGGCATTACAATTTTAGCTAAAACTACCTCTGTTAAATATAAAGATTATAAGATTAATATTCTTGATACTCCAGGGCACGCAGACTTTGGTGGCGAAGTTGAAAGAATTATGCACATGGTTGATGGCTGTCTTTTACTTGTTGATGCTTTTGAAGGAACAATGCCTCAAACTAGATTCGTCCTTAAAAAAGCTATCGAAGCAAACGTTAAACCAGTTGTTGTTATTAACAAAATCGATAGACTAAATGCAAATCCACAAAAAGCAGTTGATGAAGTTTTAAATTTGTTTATTGAACTCGGTGCACCTGATGAATTTTTAGATTTTAAAGTTGCTTATACAAGTGCTTTAAATGGCACAAGTTCTCTTGATCCTTCACCAAGTAGTCAAAAACCAGGAATGGACCCAATTTTTGATTTAATCGTTAACGAAATTCCTGAACCAAAAGTTGAACAAGAAGGACCACTACAACTTCAATGTGCTCTTCTTGATTACAACGATTATGTTGGAAGAATGGGTATTGGAAGAATTCAAAGAGGCACAATTAAAGTCGGCGATACAGTTACTTGTGCTAGACTTGATGGCAGCACAAAATCGTTTAAGATTTTAAAACTTATTGGTTATTATGGCCTTAAAAAGCTTGAAATTGAGCAAGCATCTGCAGGCGAAATTGTTGCAGTTGCTGGTTTACCAGATATAAATGTTGGTGAAACTATTTGTTCTTCTTCTCAAGTCGAACCTCTTCCACCACTTCATATTGATGAACCAACCTTACAAATGACTTTTGGTACAAACTCTTCTCCATTTAGTGGAAAAGATGGAAAACTTTTAACAGCCAGACAAATTGAAGATAGATTATTTAAAGAAGCACAAAAGGATGTTTCTTTAAAAGTTAGAAGAGTTCAAAACTCTGAAACATGGGTTGTTTCCGGAAGAGGCGAGCTCCATCTTGGTATCTTAATCGAAAACATGCGTAGAGAAGGTTACGAACTCGAAGTTTCAAGACCACAAGTTATTGTAAAAGAAATTGATGGTCAAAAATGTGAACCTTATGAAGATTTAAGCGTTGAGGTCCCTAACGATTTTGTTGGCGATGTTATGACCAGCCTTGGTTCAAGAGATGCTGAACTTATTGATATGGATGCCGGTGATGTTAACACTAAAATTAACTATGTTATCCCTTCAAGAGGCTTGATTGGTTTTGTTACCAATTTCTTAACTCTTACAAAAGGATATGGAATTATTGCCCATACTTTTAGAGAATATCGCCCTGTAGCAACCGGAAAAATTGGCGAAAGACAAATTGGAGTCTTGGTAGCTACTGAAACTGGACAATCCACACCTTATGCTATTCAACACGTTGAAGAAAGAGGTGTAATGTTTATTTATCCAGGTGAACAAATTTATGAGGGAATGATTGTTGGTGAAAATAAATACGATACTGATTTAAGCGTTAATGTTTGTCAAACCAAGAATTTAACAAACCAACGTAGCGCAAATAAAGACCAAACTGTTGTCTTAAAATCACCACGTAAAATGACTCTTGAAGCTTGTTTAGACTACATTAACTCTGATGAACTTGTTGAGGTCACTCCTAACTTCTTCCGTATGAGAAAAAGAATATTAAACGACGCTCAAAGAAAGAAATGGGAAGCAAAAAATAAAAATTAGTAGCTTATGAAAAAAGTGTCAATAATCGGCACTTTTTTCATTTTACAAAAAATAGGTTATATTCTAAACTATTCTTACTTGTGCAAACAATTTTTGTTTTTTTATTGTATTAATATATGAAGGATATTGAACTATACAGGCTTTGTCAAAGATTTATTGAAGGAGATGAAAAGGCCTTTAATGAGATTTATGAAGATACTAAAGGTAAAATCTTTGCCAATATCTATTCCTATGTTAAATCTAAAGAAGCATCAGAAGACATATTAAGCGATACTTATATAAGATTTATTAATAGTATAAAAGATTTAACGCCTGATAAATCTATCCTTGGCTATCTATACACTATTTCTCGTAACCTTTCTTTAAATTACATTGAAAAGAATAAGAGATTTGTTGACGATTCAACTATGCTCATCGACAATGCATCAAATGAAGAAAATAGTTATCTTGATAATAGTGACATCATTAAAATTATGAAGGAGATTTTAAGTCCCGACATGTTTAATGTAATTATGCTTCATCTTATTAATGGTTTGGAATATAAAGAAATCGCCGAAACCTTAAATAAGAATGAAAACACAATTAGATGGCAATACAATGAAGGGTTAAAAAAAGTAAGAGAGGCTCTTAAAGATGACAAAATTAGAAAATGAAATCAAAGAGGCTTTTGAGAAAGACCGTATTAACCTAACATCCCAGGATATTCTCAAGGATATTCCTACTTCATTCGTTAGTAAGAAGCGACAAATATCCTTTAAAGAGAGTGTTTTTCTTACTATGGGAAATTTTGCTGTTGCAGCTACTGTTTTATGTATTTCTCTAATCTCGCCTTTAAATTACCAAGAAAGTATTGAAGATAGTATCGAAAACCGTGATTTTGCTTCACATATTGTCGGAGCACTTGGCTTAAGCAACTTCACTACTCATTTTGATGAGGGACCATCAGACTTTCTTCCTGAGGATATTAAAAATAGGGCATTACCACCAATTGCTTATTTAAATTACACTTATACAAATAAAGACAAAATAAATTACTCTTTTTCTAATCAAGAAAGACACATTGAGAATGAAATTTTCAAAGTTAAGGAAACTATAAATGATCGTTTCTTAGATACTCAATATGATGTTTTTTTCAAGAAAAAAAGCGACTCTTCTTTAACAGGATGTATTTTTGAAAGCAAAGGAACTCGCTCTATCTCATTAACTCCTACTTTCTTTATGGAAATTAATTCGATTGAAAATAATCGTGATTGTTTTTTAGATATTAATTTTAAACCAACCGACCCAAAATTTGAAAATTTCACTTTCAATTTAAAAGAAAATTACGATACTTCAATTCAATTCACTTTATTGAATAATCAAGATGAATTCTTTAAATGCAAACTTGAGCATAAAGATGAATATAATTTATTCACTTTATCTTGGAAAGGTTTAGAAGACGATATTCTTTTTAAAATCTATAACAAAAGTAATATGAATTATGATTGTGTTTATTCCTCAATCTCTGATCCAAGTGATGAAATGACTTTCCCATATATTTTTAACAATGATGGGACAATTGATGGAAAATAATTTTTTTAAAAAAATTAAAATTTTTTCCAACAAACTAAATACCTTATATGTATTAATTGTGTAAATGAAATCTTAAAGGAATTATCGAGAGATATTTCCACCGTAATTGCCTTAAATTCACTTATAAACAAGAGTATAGTTCGCTTGTTTATATAGTTGTGGCCATACTCCCCCCTTTAAATGGCCACAAGAAAAAAATTCCTCAAATTGAGTTGAGGATATAACCCCTTCAGAATGCGGAAATCACTTTCCGCATTTTCTTTTGCTTTTTTAAATTATTCATCAACGCTCTTTAAAGATTCGCTCATTGAGATTTTATCAACTTTAAAGAACATAAATAAATTAACAACAAAAGCTGTAACTAAGCTTAAGAAGAAAGAAATAACGTAAGTTTGAGGTAAAACAAGATATAACCAACTTACAAGAGGCGTTTCATTAACACTTAATACTATATATTCCATTGGTAAACCTATTGTTAAACCAAGTAAGGCACCAATCACTGTTAAAATAAGCATTTCAATTAATAAAGAGAAAACAATCTTTGTTCGAGAAAAACCTAAAACTTTTAGCGTAGCAAGTTCTCTTAATCTTTCGTTATAATTCAAAATTGAGAGATTAATCAAGACAACAACAGCTAGTAAAATTGCAAAAACTTTAATGGTATTAGTCATCATTCCAATTGATGACATATATCCACTAATTCTTTCATTCATCTCTTCTTTAGTTAAACAAGTATAAACAATTTTTGAATTATTTAATATATTTTCTTTAATTAAGTTAGGGTCTTCATCATTTTTTACATTAATCCAGGCAGCAGATGAATAAGTAAATAATTCTGGTTCACTTTCTACATATAAATAAGCGCCATTTACAAAGAAAGCATAGAAAATATAAACAACTTCTTTTCGATATATAGTTCCATTAATATCAAAGGTAATAGTATCACCAAGTTTTACGCCTAAATCATCAGCTTTAGATTGAGTCAAGGCAACTCCGTTTTCTACCCAGTTTCCTCCCTCAAGTTCATCATCAAATTTAAAGAATAAAGAGTCTTTTCTAATTCCATATATCGCACTACTTACTGAGCAATCTTCAGCATTTAAATTAGCAGTTAAAGTTGTATATTCTTCTACAGTTTCAATTCCATCATATGTTAAAAGTTCATTTTTAGCTTCATTAATTAAAGGTGATCCATTAAAAGAAACTGACATATCTGAATCATAAAACTGCGCTAAATCCGAGTCTTTTCCATAATTTATAGTGTCATCAATCCCCATTCCACAAATTAATAATCCGGTGCAACCCATAACACCAATAATAACCATTAAAGATTTAACAATATGAACTTTTATATTTCTTATTGCCATCATAAAAGATGTATTTTTGATTAAATGCTTATGCGCTTTAAATTTTCTAATCTTTGGTGATTTAGTTCGCATTGATTCGCTTGGCATTAACTTTAATTCGCTAAATAATAACAAAAGAGTTAGTCCACTAACTAAAACCACAATAATTAAAAGCACAATGAAGGCCGTTAAAAATGGGAAATAGTAAGTTAAACTTGGTATTGAATACAATATGCTATATTTGATATTCATAACAAAAGGAAGCAATAAAGGACCAACTATAAAGCCAATAAGTACTCCAATTATCGTGACAATATTCATTTGAGCAAGATAATAAAAAGCGATATTTCTAGTTTTTATCCCAAGTGCTTTAAATGTTCCAATTTGGACCCTATCTTTTAATATTAAAGAAGAAATTGTAGTTAAAACAATAAGCAAGGAAACAACAAAGAAAATAATAGGAAATACTAAAGTTAATTGCTTTGCTTGATTAATATCATTTTCAATAGAGATCATGCTTGGATAATTTGATCGAGATAAAGCTGCTAATAAATTATTCTTTTCCTTGCTATCATAGTAATTTTTTATATTGGCTTCAAAAACAGAAATTTCAACATTTGGTTCAAGTTTTACAAGGATTTGATTATAAAACGAGACAATAAATGATTCAATGTCAGCATTAGTTCTTGATGTTATTTCACTTTCAAAAGAGTTTAATAAAACCATGATTGCTGCATCTATTTGCAAAGCGTTAGTTTCATCAGATAAATAATCGCGAACTAAAGTTAATAGATATTCTAATAATTGATTGTCATTGGTTTCTAAAAAAGAATTAATTTCACTAAGTAAAACAGAGGAAGAAAATTTATCACCTAAATATTCCACAACATTATTTAATAGAAGTCTTGTTGATAAAAGAAAATTGGTAGTCGAAAATTCTCCGCTATCCATATTTTCTGGATGAGACATTATCCCATTAACTTTTAAATTGATTTCAATAGTTTGTTCACTAAAAATAGTAGAAACTAAACTATCAATAAGACTTCCTATTTCACTAGAATAATTGTTAGTAATATTTAAAATGATATCTCGAATGTTTTGGTTTAAATTTGCACCATCTAAAAGCTTACTTATTAAAGTATTTAAACTTTCTGGATCATTAGCGATTGAAGAAATAGCTTGTTTAATAAAAGAAGAGTCGATGTTGACTGGTAAAGAATCACCTAAAGAAAAAGTAACATTGTTATTTTCTTCATAGCGCTTAACAAAGCCTTGATCGACAAAGAAAAAGGAATTGTTGTCATAATAAATTACATCAAGATTATAAGGTATATTAATCGTTGGTAATTTATCCATTATAAGGGCGTTAGCTGAAGTTGAACCTAAAGACATAGGTAAATAAAATCTTGTTTCAACCTCTCCCCCAGAATTTACTCCTGCTTCTTCTTCAATAAAAGTTAAATCTGCTTCCATTTCTTCTGTATTTACAAAATCAGGAGAAATTGTAATCCATTCATCAGCAATATTTCCTTTTTTATAAACTTCATTAACTCTATTTTCAAAACTTTGAGCGTTAGCATCTAGTCCAACAAAAAGTGTAACAGAGATTCCAACAATAAAAATAATGGAAATAAATTGTCTAAAATTTTTCCATATATCTCTAAAAAGTTTTCTTGTTAAAGTTTTAAAAAGTCTCATTTTACCAAACAATATCGCTTACTTTTCCTGGATTTTTAACGACATAATTTTTAACAACTGTACCATCTTGAATTTCGATAATTCGATCAGCAATAACAGTTAAAGCTTTATTATGAGTAACAACTATTACAGTTTTATTTTGATTCTTACAAACTTTATATAAAAGATCCATTATTTCAACACCAGTTTTTGAATCTAAAGCTCCTGTTGGTTCATCACAAAGTAAAAGAGTCGGATTTTTAACCAAAGCTCGAGCAATTGAAACACGTTGTTGTTCACCTCCTGATAGTTGACTTGGAAAATTATTAGCACGATTTTCTAGTCCTACAAGAGTCAAAACTTGCATTGGGTCAAAATGCTTTTTTACTAAGGAAGAGGCTAAATAAACATTTTCATAAGCGCTTAAAGAAGAAACAAGATTATAAAATTGAAAGACAAAGCCAATATCATTTTGTCTAAATTTTGATAAATCACGCTCATTAAGAGAGGTAATTACTTTGTCATTTAAGCTATAAGTTCCTTCACTAGCCTTGTCCATACCACCTAAAATATTTAATAATGTTGATTTACCTGCTCCACTTGGGCCGACAATAAATACAAATTCACCTTTGTTGATAGAGAAATTAACATTTTTTAAGGCAACTACTTCTTGATCGCCCTTCTTTTTGTTTCCATAGATTTTTGAAATATTTTTTATAACTAATTCTCTATTTTCTTCCATAAGTTATTCACCTCAAATCAACGGAGCAATAATTCTTAAAAGAGCCCATACAATCTTTTTATGTAGTGGAATGTGTAAATAATCATTAACATTAATTTTCTTACCAACTTTACACATCTCTAAAACGTCGTCTCTAATTTCAGCAATTTTTGGTGTTAAACAAATCAATACTGAATCTTCAAAATGGAGATATAAACTTCTAAAATCTAAATTTGTTGTACCAGTAATTGCCATTTTATCATCACTTACTAAAATCTTGGCATGATTAAACCCAGGAGTATATTCATAAATCTTAACCCCATTTAATAAAAGATTAGCGTAATAACTTCTTGTAATAGAATAAACTAGTTTTTTATCAGGAATACCTGGAGTTACAATTCGCACATCCACTCCACTTTTTGCAGCTGATTCTAAAGCCGTAATGACTTCACTATCAGGAATTAAATATGGTGTAGAAATATAAATATATTTTTTACTTGATTGAATAATTTGTAAAAAAGCATCCCTAGTTGCATTTTCTCCATCAAAAGGAACTTCACCAAATGGTTGATAATATCCTTCTTGAGAAGATAATAATAATGGATGTATTGATTTCATTTTGTCATAAAAATAATCTTTAGGGTTTTCTTCTTGGAAACTCTTTTTGTTTAACATCCAGTTAGATAAAAATAAAGTAGTTAAGCCATTTACAGCCTCACCTTTAAGCATGAAAATATTATCTTTCCACACACCAAAACGAACAATTTTATTAATATATTCATCAGCAATGTTGCATCCACCACTAAAGCCAACAACGCCATCAATAACTAAAATTTTACGATGATCACGGCTATTTTGACGAATATCAACAGCTGGTCTTAAGCGATTAAAAGCAAAACATTTGATGCCGTTTTTTCTAGCATCTTTATAGAAAAATGAATTAATTTTGGCGACGCTTCCAAAATCATCATACATCATTCTTACGTCAACCCCTTCTTTGACTTTTTGTTTTAAAATCTCATAAATATCATCAAAGAAGTAACCACTTTCGATAATGAAATATTCAAAGAAAATAAACTTTTTAGCTTTTTTAAGTTCTTCAATCATTACTGGGAAGCCATTCTCTCCTAAAGGATAGTATTTAAATTGGGTGTTTTTATAAATTGAGGCGTAACTTTGTTTATAAAGTTTATTAGCAACTATATAAACATCTTCATCTTTCTTCTTAATTTCATCTAAAACAAGTGAAGAATCTAAACGTCCTTCTTTTAGCTTTTTATTAATAATATTTCTTCTTAAGGCTTTTTTGCCTTTAGTAGTTATTTTTTGAGCATATAAAATGTATAAAACAGCCCCCACATAAGGTAAACATAGTAAAACAGCAAGCCAAGAAACTTTAAAATCAACTTGTGATTGAGAATTAGCAATAAATAGACCACAAACAACATCAAGTAAGAACAAAATAATTAGTGGAATATAGAAAAATCTTCCAAAAGATTCAATTAGAATTAAACATAAAATTAAAGCCAAGATTAAAATTGTGCCTAGCAAGAAAACTAAAGCAGCAATGATAAATCGAAGATGAGAATTCTTTCTCTTCTTTTTGAATTTTTTAGAAGACTTGCTCATTGATTAAATTATACTATTTTAAATCTTTTTATATATAAAAAGTTGAGATTTGCTAAGTTTTAATACGATTTAGCAACTTCTATAATATCTGAAAAACTAGATATAATAGGAACGTTTAAAGCTTTTAAAACCTTTTCACTATTGTGACCAAAGTTAACAAGGATTGGTATTAAACCTAATGCTTTTGCAACTTCATAGTCGTGCTCAGTATCCCCTAGCATAATTGTATTTTTAGTATCAATATTATGCGAATCAATATATTCTTTACCGTATTCTAATTTTCCTTTAGCAGCACGGTTATCACTAGCAATTATTCCATCAAAATATTCAAAGATTTCAAAAAATTTAAGTTGCTTTTCTAAAATTCCTTTTTCGCTTGCTGAGTAGCAATAAAGTTTGACACCTTCCGCTTTAAGCTTTTTTAAAGTCTCTTTAACTCCTTTATGTAATGAAGTTTCAGTTTCTTCTTTAGCTAAATACCCTTCGAAAAACTTTTTAGAAATATCTTTATAGTCTAATTTTGTAAAATCAAAACCAGCTTTTTCATAATACTTTTTAACTGGAAAACAAAAATTATCTAAATAAAACTCTTTATCAACCAAAGGAATACCATATTCTTTAGAAATATTAGCTTCAACATCAACACAAAGTTGTAAATCGTCTAATAAAGTTCCGTTAAAATCAAAAAATATATTTTTAATCATAATTATCTAAATTTAAGTGCTTTCTCAATATCGTTAACTTCTTTAATAATAGAGTTTGAAAGATTATAACTTCCATCTTCAGTTACTAAAATATCGTCTTCAATTCTTATGCCAATACCTAATTCCTTAATGTAAACTCCTGGTTCATCAGTTATAACGTTACCTGGAACAAGAGGTAAATCGCGGTCAGAAGGATCATGGGTATCAAGACCTAAATGGTGTCCAATTGAATGGAAATAATACTTTTTAATCTCTGATTCATTTTGAATAATTCCAAGATTTAATAGGCCTTTTGCAAGGATTTCGCTTGCAAGAGCGTTTAATTCTTTTAAAGTAACACCAGGTTTAATTGCCTTAATAATTTCTTTATTACAATTTAAAACCACCTTATAAATTTCTTTTTGTTGCTCAGTGAAAGCCCCACTTGCTGGATAAGTTCTTGAAATATCTCCGCAATAAAAATTGTTTTGACTACCTAAATCAAAGAGGACTAAATCGTTATCCTTAATCAAAGAATTAGCAAAAGGATAATGTAAGGTTGTAGCATTTTCTCCACTTGCACAAATTGTTGGGAAAGATAATTCACTATGGTCATAATCTTGAATAGTATAGTAAAAAAGGGAAGACAATTGATATTCATAAAGTCCAGGTCTAATCTTTTTAAGAATAGCTTTTAAACCAATATTTGTCTTATTAATAGCTTCTTTAATTTCATTTACTTCAGCTGGAGACTTAACCATTCTTTTTAAAATAATAGTTCTATAAATATCCTTAAGTTTTAACCAAGGATAATTCAATGTTAATTCTTGTCCAATATCAGTTGTGGTTTTAAAATCATCAAGTAAATTTTGAGGTTCAAGATCAAGATAAAGAGTGCTTAATTCCTCAATTCCTGTTTTTTGTTTAGTGAGAATTAAATTAAGTTCGCTATGATAAACATTTAAAAATAAAACGTTTTTTATTCCGCTTATTTCTTTAGCTTCTTCTACTTTTAATCTTTTGCCAGTCCGTTTTTCAATATTTTCATCTTGTTCAAGAATGAATAAGCATTCATTAATGATTCCGTCTTGTTTATAAGCAAGAAGAATTGAACTTTCTTGAGTTATACCAGTTAAATAGTAAAAGTTTTTGTTTACTACAAAATCATAGTTTTCGTCGGCACTCTTTTTTGGAGCGGCACCCGCAAATAAAATTAAAACACTATTATCATCAATTGATTGATAAATTTTCTCTCTTCTTTGTGAAAATTCTTCTTTACTAATCATATTATTTCTCCAAAACATCAATGGCCTTTACTGCAGGTAAGATTTCATCCATCTCTACTTTTTCAACATTGCCATTATCAATAAGACCACTTACACCTTCCTTAATTGGTAATTTTGCAAGTGCCTTAATGCCGGTTTCTTTAGTAAATTCTTCAAGTTTACTCTTACCATAAATCTCTATTTTCTTTCCACATTCTGGGCATAAAACATAGGACATATTTTCAACTGCTCCAAGAATAGGAATATTCATCATTTTAGCCATATTTATGGCTTTTTTGACAATTAATGAAACTAAATCTTGAGGTGAAGTAACAATAATAATTCCATCAATTGGTAATGATTGGAAAGCAGTTAAAGTAACATCGCTTGTTCCTGGAGGCATATCGATTAATAAAACTTCAAGTTCTCCCCAAGCAACATCTGTATAGAATTGTTTTAAAAGTGAAGAAACAAGGCTACCTCTCCAAATGATTGGATCATCTTCATGTTCAAGCATCATATTTGAAGAAATAAGTTTAATTCCGCTTAAAGTTTCAGCAGGAACAATAAGTCTGTCTTCATTTCCATAAGCTTGAGAATGAATATTAAAAGATTTTGGAATAGATGGACCTACGATATCACCATCTAAAATACCAACTTTTTTACCTTCTTTATTTAAATAACTTGCAAGTAAGGATGTGACAAAACTTTTGCCAACTCCACCTTTCCCGCTAACTACTCCAATAACTTTTTTAATTTTAGTACTTTTATTAGGAACGCATTTTTGAATTCCAGAACCAGCGCTTGCACCGCATGATCCATCAGGATTTGCAGATGCGCAACCTGAACAATTTCCATCACAATCTGGACTCATTAATTTAATCATCACTTTACTTCCTCCTCATCAAGATAAGAAACTTCGCCTACATATTCGACTTTCTTTAAAAATATTTCTAAACTCTCTTTTTCAAAGTTCTTATCCGCTAAAAAATCCACAATAATTCTATCATTAAAAAGGGTCTTTATGCTTATATATTGCTTAACTTTTAAATAACTTAAGAATTTATCATAAGAGTCTAAATCAACTAAAACCCTAACTTTTTTCTTTTCAACAAGTTTTAATATTGTCGATTTTTTAAAAGCTTCTTCCGCTGCTAAAGAATAACTTCTAGTTAATCTTCCAGCTCCAAGCAAGGTTCCACCAAAAAATCTAACAACCACCAAACCCACATTAATTAAATTGTGAACCTCTAAAATATTTAAAATAGGCTTACCTGCGGTATTTGTTGGCTCGCCATTATCTGAAGACTTCTTTTCGTTTTCTAAAACGTAAGCATAACAATAATGTCTAGCTTTAGGATATTCCTTTTTAATAGCTTCAAGTTCTTTTAAGAAATCATCTTTAGAATTGATTTTAAATATAATTCCGTAAAATTTTGACTTCTCGATCTCAATGAAACTAATTTCTTTTCCTTTTACTGTGTATTTATTTTCCATAAAACTTTTTAGTTATTATATAATAACTAACATATGAAAGAAAAAGTTAAGTGCAAAAAATGTGGATTATTTATTGATAGCGATTGTGAAACCTGCCCATATTGTGGCTATCCACAACACGAGGAAGAAAATGAAGAGTCAAAAAAGAAAAACGTTACTTCAATCATTCCTGAAAAAATAGATGATATTACCCAACCTGAATATGTATTTAATGATGGAAGTAAAAACATCGAAAAAACTGATAAAATTCGCTTTTTTGATTTTGAAAGCCGCGTAATGAACGTCAAACTTTCTAAAAGTATTATTTTATTTGTAGTTGGTTTTTTTGCTTTAAATCTTTTAGCTGTAATATTTCAATATATCGCTTTAGCTAGTGATAAATGGTATTTTTTAGCTTCAGGAAACGGGACTGCTGCAATCAATTTTTCTGTTTATTTCATAATATTTGGAATAATGTTTATTGTTTTAAACAATGATTCTATTAAGTTTTTTAAAGAATTTAAAAATAAAGAAACTTGGATTTTTGGAATTGCTTTTGGCTTTTTATTAATGCTAGCAAGCAGTGCTGTTACAAGTTTAATGCAGCTTCTTCAACAAGGTGGCGGAGTTAACCAAAACGAAGCCGCTATTGATTCAACAACATCGCTTTTTCCATTTCTTTCTATTATAATTTTTGGAATTTTAGGTCCAATTTGCGAGGAATTTACTTATAGAGTTGGATTATTTACACTTATTAAACGTTATAATCGCATACTAGCTTATGTTATAACTGCTCTATTTTTTGGTTTAATTCATTTTACATTTAGTCCATCAACAATTGTAAATGAATTAATTAACTTACCAAGTTATATGGTAGCTGGTTTATTACTTTGTTATTTCTATGATTATAAAGGCATTGGAGCAAGTACAGTTGCTCACGTCACAAACAACTTATTTGCTCTTCTTATGCAACTTATTTTATCTGCTCTTGGTTAAATATGAAAAAAGTCTTAAATGCTAATGTCTTAAAAATAATTGCATGTTTAAGCATGCTTATAGATCATATTGGTAAAATCGCTTATCTATTTTTCCCTAGCGATACAATGTATTGGGTTAACTATTCTTTTTCTATAATTGGTCGACTTGCTTTCCCTATCTTTGTGTTTTTATTAATTGAAGGTTTCTATCATACTTCAAACATTAAAAAATACTTTATAAGATTAGGAATTATGGCGATAATTATCGGACTTTCTGAAATAATTTTAGGATTAATTCCTTCATTAAATATGGCTAGTACTATGTTCCAATCAGGAAATATCTTTATCGATTTAATTCTTATCCTAGCTGCTTTATATTTATTCAATCATAAAGATCCACGAGTTAAATTTTTAACCCTTGCTCCAATTTTGTATTTTGTTGTTTCACTTCTTTTTCAAAATGAAACTTTTTATGTATATAGCGATGTTACAAAAGCAATAATGAGTGGATTTTTAACTCAATACTCTTTTGTATCGCCTTGTCTTATCGTTCTCTTTTTAATAATAAACTACATTTATAACTACATAATCCATAGAAAGTTTAATCAAGAAGTTTTAGATTCCATTGATCAAGCTACTTTATTTAAAGATGTTAGAATTAATTCATATATTTTCGCTGTTTCAATTCTTGCTTTATTAATGTACGCTTTCACTTATTTAATCACTGATACAAGCATATTAAATACAAGTTATGTAATAAATACTTACTTTATTTTATCTATAGTTCCTATTTTCTTTTATAGCGGTAAACTTGGTAAATCAAATATTTATATTAAGAGTGCATATTATTTGTTTTATCCTCTACATCTAGGTATCATTTTTTTAGTAACTTATCTTATAAGTTTAATTTAAAAATAAGGAGGCTTTAATTTATGTTAATACACTTAGAAAAAGGACAAGATTTTAATTCATTAATTAAAAACGGCGTTGTACTTGTAGACTTCTATGCTACATGGTGTGGACCATGCAAGATGTTATCACCAGAACTTGAAAAACTTGCTGAAAAAAGAAATGATGTCACAGTTTTAAAAGTTGATATTGATCAATTTGAAGAAATTGCTGCTATGTATAATGTTCGAGTTGTTCCAACTTTAATTCTTTTTAAAGATGGTGCTAATCTTTCTGTTTCTACCGGGTTTAAACCTGTTGCTAGCTTAGAAAGATTTGTTGATACTGCTTTTTAATTAAGAAAACAAAACATTTTAACCTACCTAAAAACACACGCTTTTGTGTGTTTTTTTATGTTTTTTACTAATTACCTTGCAAAAATGGATCTTTTATTTAAACTTACTCTTCTTCTTTTAAATTATTTTTAGCGTTTTCAAGCATCATTTTAATTCTATTTAGTTGATTAACTTGACTGGCTCCACTATCATAATCAATCGCAATTATATTTGCTTTTGGGAAACGATGATGCAGTTCTTTAATAACACCTTTACCAACAATATGATTTGGCAAGCAACCAAATGGTTGAGTGCAAACTATATTAGTAACTCCGTTTTCAATAAGGTCAACCATCTCGCCTGTTAGAAGCCATCCTTCACCTGTTTGATTACCTAATGAAACAATACCATTTACGTTTTTAGCCGTAATTTCAATTCGACTAGGTGATGTAAAATGATTACTTTCATCAAGATATTTTCTCATTGTTTTTCTGAAATTTTCTGCAATGTTAATTACAGTTTGAGAAAGTTTAGATAAGAATCTACTTTTACCTAAATGTTCTGCTTTAAATTCGTTGTTATAAAAACAATATAAGAAGAAATCTAAAAGATCAGGAACAACTGCTTCAGCGCCTTCTTTTTCTAAAGTATCTACAAGATAATTGTTAGCATAATCAGAAAATTTAACTAATATTTCGCCAACTATTCCAACACGAGCTTTCTTTGTGTCTACTCTTTCAAGATTATCAAATTCATCGATACAATCTTTAAGCATTTTATTAAATTCTTTAACATTCATCTTTTTGCTTTCAAAGTATTTTAGTCCTCGTGCTTCATATTTTTTATAAAGTTTGTTAGCTTCACCAGGATTTTTTTCATAAGGTCTTGTGTGAAATAAAACTCTCATCAAAACATCACCATAAATAACAGCTTGAATCGCTTTATAAATTAAAGGAATAGTAATTTTAAAGCCAGGATTCTCTTCTAATCCACTTAAATTAACAGAAATTACAGGGATTTGCGCAATATTTGCCTTATTTAAGGCTCTTCTAATAAAGCCAATATAATTACTGGCTCGACAACCGCCTCCAGTTTGCGACATAACTAAAGCCACTTTGTTAAGGTCATATTTACCACTTTGTAAAGCTTCCATCATTTGTCCAACAACAATTAATGAAGGATAACAAGCGTCGTTATTAACGTATTTTAAACCTAAATCAATAGGCGCTTTTCCTTGTGGATCTAAAACTTCAACATCATAGCCAAAAGTCTTCATCACAACTTCAAGTTGTTTAAAATGGATTCGGGACATATTTGGAACTAATATTTTATAGTTTTTTCTCATTTCTTTAGTGAAAACCACTTTATCAATACTAGTTTTGTTAACGCTTACTAAATTCTTTTCCAACTCTCTTGCTTTTAAAGCTGCAATTAAAGACCTAATTCTAATTCTTGCCGCTCCTAAATTTGAAATTTCATCAATTTTCAAGACTGTATATATGTTATTAGAATTGGTTAAAATTTCACTTACTTGATCAGTTGTGACCGCATCTAGACCACATCCAAAAGAATTTAATTGAACTAAGTCCAAATCATTACGTGTTCTTACAAAAGCAGCAGCTTTATAAAGTCTAGAATGATACATCCATTGGTCATTAACTCTTAATGGACGATCAAGAACACATTCTCCAAGAGGAGCTATTGCATCTTCAGTTAAAACTGCAAACCCGTAGCTTTCAATCATTTCAGGAATGCCATGATTAATTTCAGGATCTAAATGATATGGACGTCCAGCTAAAACAATGCCTCTTTTATGATTTTCTTGCATCCACTTTAATACTTCGTTTCCTTTTTCTTCGACTTCTCTTTTAAAGCGAAGTAATTCAGAATATGCGTGTTTTGCAGCGTTTTTAGTCAAATTGCGAGGTATATTGAACTCTTTTTCAAAGATATTTGCTAATTCTTTTGACGCAATCTCTTCATTAGTTAAACTTAAAAAAGGATGTAAAAAACGTATTTCAAACTTCTTTAAGTTTTCAACATTGTTTTTAATATTTTCAGGATAACTTGTAACTATAGGACAATTGAAATGATTATTAGCATCTTTTGTCTCATTTCTTTCATAAGGAATAGAAGGATAAAAAATTGTTTTGATTCCGTTTTGGATTAACCATTCAATGTGTCCGTGAACAAGTTTTGCTGGGTAGCATTCAGATTCACTAGGTATAGATTCAATCCCTAATTCATAAATAGAGTGGTAACTTTCTGGAGATAAGACGAGTCTAAAACCTAAATCCTTAAAGAATGTTGCCCAGAAAGGATAATTTTCATAAATATTTAAAACTCTAGGTAAACCAATTACTCCTCTTGTAGCTTCATCAATACTTAGTGGCTCATAATCAAATAAACGTTTATATTTCCACTTATACATATTTGGTGCGTCGACTTTACGTTTTGTGTTATTAACAAATCTTTCGCAACGATTACCAGAAATAAAACTTTTGTGATTAGAGAAAGTATTAATAGTTAAGATACAGTTATTACTGCAGCCCTTGCAATGTGAGAAATGAGTTTTATAAGTTAAAGAAATTGCATCTTTTAAACTCATCATCGTAGTTTCAATTTTATTATATTGGTAATTCTCTTTTGCAACTAAAGCTGCCCCAAAGGCACCCATAATACCACTTATGTCAGGTCTAATGACTTCTTTTTCTAGTATTTTTTCTAATGCTCTTAAAACAGCATCATTATAGAAAGTGCCGCCTTGAACAACTACATTTTCTCCTAGCTCTTCTCTAGAAGTTAATTTAATAACCTTATATAAAGCATTTTTAATAACAGAATAAGCAAGCCCGCTTGAGATATCGCCTACAGAAGCACCTTCTTTTTGTGCTTGTTTAACATTACTATTCATAAAAACAGTACATCTTGAACCAAGATCGACTGGGTTTTCTGCAAATAGAGCTTCCTTAGCAAATTCTTCTACAGTATGATTTAAAGATTTTGCAAACGTTTCAATAAAAGAACCACAACCAGATGAGCATGCTTCATTAAGTAAAACAGAGTCAACACTTCCATCTTTAATTTTGACGCACTTCATATCTTGCCCACCAATATCTAAGATGCAGTCTACATTTTTATTAAAGAATTTTGCCGCTTTATAATGGGTAATGGTTTCAACTTCTCCATAATCCAAACCGAACGCCGACTTAATTAATTCTTCGCCATAACCAGTCGAACAAGATTGAACAATTTTTATTTCAGGATGAATTACACTTAAAAGCTCTTTAAAACCTTTTTTAGTGGCCTCAACTGGAGAGCCTTCATTAGAAACATAATAACTAAAAAGCAAGTTCCCATCTTTATCAATAAGGGCAATTTTAGTAGTCGTGCTTCCAGCATCAATTCCTAAATATGCTTCTCCTTTGTATTTTGAGATATCTTTCTTTTTGACTCTAGCTAAAGAGTGACGGATTTTGAAATCTTCATATTCCTTTTCATTTGCGAATAGAGGCTCAAGATTTTTAATACTATTTCCTAATTTTAAAGAGGAATTTAGTGAATTTATTAGTGTGTGTAAATTAATGGCCGTATTTTCACACTCATCTAAAGCGGCTCCAATAGCAGGATAAAGATGAGAATCATTTGGTGCGAACACGCTTTCGTCTGTTAAATTAAGCGTTTCAATAAAGGTTTTTCTAAGTTCAGGTAAGAAATGTAACGGACCTCCTAAAAAAGCAACATTACCTCTAATTGGCTTGCCGCACGCAAGGCCAGATATAGTTTGATTAACAACAGCTTTAAAAATTGATTTAGCTAAGTCATTTTTACTTGCTCCATCATTGATTAAAGGTTGAATGTCTGTTTTTGCAAAAACACCACAACGCGCAGCAATTGGATAAACAACTTTATAATCTTTAGCCAACTCATTCAATCCTGAAGCATCGGTTTTTAAAAGGCTAGCCATTTGATCAATAAAAGATCCCGTTCCTCCAGCACATATTCCGTTCATTCTTTCATCAATTCCATGATCAAAATAAATGATTTTTGCATCTTCTCCGCCAAGCTCTATAGCAACATTAGTTTTTGGACTTTTTAATTTAATAACTCTTGCTTCAGCGACAACTTCTTGAACAAACGGAATATTTAAAGCTTTTGAAAGTCCTAAACCACCAGAACCAGTTATATAAGATTTAATCTTAACGTCGCCTAATTTTGCTTCTGCGTCCATTAAAACATTCTTTAAAGTATCAATTATTGAAGCAAAATGTCTTCTATAATCTGAAAAAACAACTTCTTGTTGGTCGTTTAAAACAGCAACTTTTACAGTTGTACTTCCTACATCAATACCTAAAGAATAAACTTTTTCCATAGCATTATTTATTATAGTTAAAAGTTAAAAATAAAACACAAATAAATGTTTCTTGTTTTAATAAAAATTTCGATGTCATTTAAGTTTCAGAAATGTTTCAGAAAATAAATTTTAATATGTCTCGTGTTTTTTAATTGAATAATAAGAAACGTAAGTAATCTTGTTACCTTTTAGTGGTAATACTATCTCTTTAATCAAGTTTTTACTTTTCAATCCACACTTTTCCATAACATGTTTTGAAGCTTCGTTACCTAGCTCAAAGCAAGCACAAATTTCTTTTAAATTTACTTCATTAAATAAGTAATTAATTACTCCTTTAAAAGCCTCACTCATAATTCCTTGATTATGGTAAGCACTGTTTAAAACATATCCAATTTCAGCTGTTTCGTTAAATTTATCTAATCTTACTACGTCAATGCTTCCAATTAATTTGTTGTTTTCTTTATAAACAATGGCCCATCTAAATGTGTTGTTATCATATTTACTAAATTGATTTTGAAGTAATAAACGTGTTTCTTCTTTGTTTTTATGAGGATTCCAAGTTAAATATTTTGTAATATCTTTATTTGAAGCGTATTCAAAAAGATCATCAACATCATTCATGTTAAATTGTCTTAAATAAATTCGATCGAGTGTTATAACTTTAGTTCCTATTAAGTTCATAGTTTAAATACTAACACCGGCTATATTTTCTTCAACACGATTTATCTTGGCGTTAAAGATTTTTACGTTTTTTATTCTTTCTATACGTGAACTAAAATTAGAAAGGAAAAACATATCAACCGCTTCCCAAATAAAAACCCAAGAAGCAATCTCTATAACACCTCGAAATATAAAATCGACCTTAAAATATTCTAATAATCCATAAGCACCATAAATTAAAACACCAAAAATAAGAAGTAATATGGAAACAATATTATGCCTTTTAATTTCATCATCGCTTTTTACAATACTAATTGCATAGTGGCTTTTAAATAATCTTTCTATCTTATCTTTCTCTTCTTCGCTCATCTCAGATGGATAAGTTATATCAATTTCTAAATCAGCTTTCTTTTTAACAAGACGAAATACTTTTTCAACAAAATCAAATATTTCTGGATTCAATTCACTGTCTGTAGAATATTCATCATAAATATTTCCATTTGATAGATTAATTTCAATATGTGAAACACCATTTTCTTCATAAAAATCTGCACGGTTTTTATCTTTCTTAATTTCTTCAAACATTATTCGTGCATTTTTAACTGTTTCTTTAACTTCTTTCCTTTTACTCATAAAATAACTCCATACTATAAATACAGTTTACAAAGATAAAGTTATAATAAAAAGGCCAACACTATAAGTGCTAGCCATAACTTTTAACCTTTACTATTTATTAACTATTTAGCAAATTTAAGAATTTCAGGAAGTGAAGACAAAATTAATGGAGCTTCATTGTGATTATTTCTAGAGAAAGCAACTAAAGTTGGAGCACTAGAGATATGGTATTTATCAACTAAATCTCCTCTAGTTGTTGCGTCAATAGTTGTATATTTAATTCCATGTTGGTCAAAGTATCTTTTGGCAACTTTACAATTTGGACAAGTTGGAGTTGTAAATAATACAAGTTCCATTTCATTCTTATTGAAGTTTGTTGGAATTACATTCTCTTCTTTGACTTCTTCATGCTTTTTGCATTCGCATTCACCAGCATGAATTCCATCAACTTTTGGATCAAATTTAGAATTTAAAACGTTATATGTTTTTCTTTCTTTGTATTCTTCAAGTTTACCATCATTCCAGTTTTGAACTGGTCTATAGTAACCAGTGATTCTAGAATAAACTTCTGTCTTTTGACCACATTTTGGACAAATGAAGTGTTCTCCAGCAATATAACCATGTTCTTTACAAACAGAATATGTTGGAGACATTGTGTAATATGGTAAACGATAATTTTCAGCAATTTTTCTTACAAGATTTGCTGCTGCTTTCCAATCAGGTAATTTCTCTCCAAGGAATGCATGGAAGACTGTGCCACTTGTATATAAAGTTTGGAGCCTATCTTGAACATCTAATGCTGAGAAAATATCATCAGTAAATCCTACTGGCAAGTGAGATGAGTTAGTATAATATGGTGTTTTTCCATTTTCACTTGCAGTAATAATATCTGGATATCTTTCTTTATCGTGTTTTGCTAAACGGTAACTAGTAGATTCGGCTGGAGTAGCTTCAAGATTATATAAATCACCATATTCTTCTTGATATTTAACAAGTCTATCTCTCATGTGATTTAACACTTCAACAGCGAAATCTTGTGTTTCTTTGTGAGTTAAATCTTTTCTTAACCAATTAGCGTTAAGTCCGACTTCATTCATGCCAACAAGACCAATTGTTGAGAAATGGTTTTTGAATGATCCTAAATAATGTTTTGTATATGGATATAAACCATCATCTAATAACTTAGAGATTACTTTTCTCTTAATAGAAAGTGATCTAGCGCTTACATCCATCATGTGATCTAAACGAGCATAGAAATCTTCTTTATCTTTTGAAAGGTAAGCGATACGTGGAAGGTTAATTGTTACAACTCCAATTGAACCAGTTGATTCGCCACTACCAAAGTAACCGCCACTCTTCTTTCTAAGTTCTCTTAAATCAAGTCTTAAACGGCAGCACATACTTCTAATGTCGCTTGGTTTCATATCACTATTAACATAGTTTGAGAAGTAAGGTGTGCCATATTTTGCTGTCATTTCGAATAAGAGTTTATTGTTTTCAGTTTCACTCCAATCGAAATCTCTAGTAATTGAATAGGTTGGAATTGGATATTGGAAGCCTCTGCCATTAGCATCACCTTCAATCATAGTTTCAATAAATGCTTTATTAACCATATCCATTTCTTTCTTACAGTCTTTATATTTAAAGTCCATAAGTTTTCCACCAACGATACAGTTTTGTTCAGCAAGATCTTCTGGGACAACCCAATCTAAAGTAATATTTGTAAATGGTGCTTGAGTACCCCAACGTGCTGGAATATTACAACCATAAACAAATGATTCAATACACTTTTTAACTTCTTCGTAAGATAAGTTATCAGCTTTAACAAATGGAGCAAGATAAGTATCAAAAGAAGAGAATGCTTGTGCGCCTGCCCATTCATTTTGCATGATGCCAAGGAAGTTGACCATTTGATTACATAAAACAGATAAATGTTTTGCTGGAGCACTAGTAATTTTTCCACTTACTCCGCCTAAACCTTCTGTAATAAGTTGCTTTAAACTCCATCCTGCACAATATCCACTTAACATACTTAAATCATGTAAATGAATATCAGCATTACGATGAGCGTTAGCGATTTCTTCATCATAAACTTCACTTAACCAATAATTAGCAGTAATAGCTCCACTGTTTGAGAGAATTAAACCACCAATTGAATAAGTAACTGTTGAGTTTTCTTTAACACGCCAATCGTTAACGTGAATATAATTATCAACAATCTTCTTATAATCCAAAAGTGTATTGGTGTTTCTTAATTTTTCGTGGTTTTTACGATAAAGAATGTAGCTTTTTGCAACATCAGTAAACCCAGTCTCCATTAAAGTTTGTTCAACGCAATCTTGAATATCTTCAACGGAAATTGCATCATTGCTAATCTTCGAATCAAACTTAGAAGTAACAGAAAGTGCTAATAAATTGATTTGGCTTTCATCATATTTTCTATCAACTGATTTAAAAGCTTTTGTGATAGCCTTAGTAATCTTTGAAATGTCGAATAAAACTTTGCTTCCATCTCTTTTAATAACTTTGTACATAATTTTCCCTATTCAATGCCTCTTAATTCGGCTTTGATCCCTTCTTCTTCTAATAAACGAACAAAGTGCATCATCTCATCAAAAGTATAGCCATGAAACCCTCTTTGAATACAAGTATCACTGTCGCGATATTCTTGAAGGTAGTAAGTCTTAACACCTTTAATTAATTTTGCAATTTGTTTAAAGTCATCTTCCGTATGAAATTCTTTAATTACGGTAGTTCTGAATTCATATGGAATTTTATTTTCTTTTAAAATTTCTATCGAAGATAATATATTTTCAATCTTCAAGGCTTTGACTCCGCAAGTTAATGGATATTTTTCAAGCGAATTTTTGATATCCATCGCTACATAGTCAAGTAAGGAGAGGTCGATCAACTCTTTTAAAATTTTTGGATTATAACCATTAGTATCAAGTTTTACCTTAAATCCTAATTCTTTAATCTTTTGAATAAAATCTTTTAAATCGCTTTGGAGAGTTGGTTCACCACCCGTTACGCAAACCCCATCAATAATGCCTTTTCTGCTTTTGAGGTAATTAAATACTTCTTCCTCATCAATCTCTTCAACATTTATGAGATCAGTTACTAAAGATGCATTTTGACAAAAAGGACATCTAAACTGGCAACCTGGAAGAAACAATGTACAAGCAACAAGGTTGGGAAAATCTAGTAATGTTAACTTTTGTAATCCACTAATTCTCATCGTTTGTCGGTATATATTTTCTCCGCTCATTAATAGTAAGGTTCAAAAAGTTTTTTTACAATTAATAAAATCGGCCAAAAATCAAAAACGGAAGAATTAGTAGATTTCTAGTAGATAAATTTTTTCGATATTTACAAAGTCAAAAAACCTTGCAAATCTTAAATAAATGGAGCCTCTAGCCTACTTTCATAACTATTTAAATACTAGTTAACTACTAATATCTTTTAAATTGTCCAAATATCGTTAAGTATCTACTTTTCTTGATGGGTGGTTCTAACAAGATAATATTCATTTACTTTTTAAAAAGGTTCTGAGTTTTCCCCAAAACCTTTCAATAAATTTATTTCGCCTCGCTTACTACTGCTTTGTCTTTTGAATAATAATCGATGAAGTTATCTTGCTTACTTAAATCATCTTTAAATCGTTTACTTACTGCTAAATAAATTAAATACATATAAGGTAAACCGAGGTTTGTTTCAATAATGCTATTAACTAATAATGTCATGATTGAATTTTCGTTCATAGGTCTTATTTGATTAACAAGTAGAGCAAACTCCCAGCAGAATTGAACACTTATTCCGATGAGATTTAAAGCAAGTATATTAACCACTTTCTTCTTGTTTACCAGGTTATAAATGATTAAACCAAGATAACCCACAACAAGAATTATTGCCATTGCTCCATGATATTGTGTGGTTGTTCTAAATGTCTGAATATCATTTGGTCCTCCAAATGAAGATATTGAAGGAGCTACAAGCCACCACCCAACAATCAATATCAAATATTCTTTTAGATATTTATCTTTTCTTAAGCACAACCAAATAAAAGCAAAATTAGTAATTCCATAAGACAAAGACATCCAAAGTAATACTAAAGCTGTATAGGCTTCAGTACTTACTCCACCTACTGTAACTACTCTTGATGCACTTATAAGGTAAAAATAACCATAATCAACAATGTAATATAAAACTCCTCCTATAAGTGACCAAATTAAAGTAACATATTTCCTTTGATATATTAAAAGTCCTAATAAAACAACTAAAAATATTGAATCTAAGATTATATATAGAAGATTAAAGTTTCTAGTTGGTGTTATTCCTTCTAAACTTTGAGCTAAATTAATAAATGTCATTCGTCTAACCGATAAGATAAAGCATCTGGAAAATATTTTGACCAGGCAGATTCATGATGTTTCATTCTTGAATCATAAACGAGACGAGCTTGGTCGTCTTTAAATCCTTTTCTTCTTAAATATTTAAAGGTATAAAATGTTAAATCTTCAAAACGGCGTTCAAAATCTTGCCCACCACAATAGAAGTAAAACCTTCCATACTCTTCGTTATCAAATTTAGTCTTTTGAAGCTTTTTCTTAAAGAAGTCCTTTTGATAAACTAAAAAAGCTGGTGAGAAGCAAAGAGAATAGCTAATTTCTTCTTTATATTTCATACCCATATAAAAAGCCATTAGACCACCCATTGATGAACCACCAATTGCCGTATTTAAATAGTCTGATAAAGTAAAGAAAGTTTCATCAATCAAAGGTTTTAAGAAATTCATTATCGAAGCAGCTAAATCTTCAGCATAGCCAAGTTCAGTATTCTCATCATAATAGGAAATATGATCGCTATGAGGAGTCATTTCAAGAGTTCTATCTATATCTTTTTTAGCACTATCAATACCAACAATAATACAAGCTTCTTTATGTTGTCTTACTCTTTTTTCAATTGCCTCATCTACATGCCATTCGCCAACATAAGATGTATAGTCATCAAAAAGGTTCTTCCCGTCCATCATGTACATTACGGCAAAACGATTATCAGGGTTTTCAAAATCGTAAGTACTAGGAAGATACACTCTTACTAGTCTTTTTCTATCAACATTTGGAACATCAAACTCTAATTCGGCGGTGTATAAAAATCCTTTAGAGATGGTGTTTGGTCTTTTCTTGTATAACTCAAAAGGCCCAATTTTTAATAAAGGTTTCATATTAAATATTATAAATTGTTTAATTAAAGTTTATTAGTAGAATTTGTAACTACTAGTTTAATACAAGATTTACTACTAATTATCTACTTAATATCTACTACTAATAATTGAAAATACTATTTTATAAGTAATTATTATACTAAATGTGTTAGTTTACTAAATAATCAAGCATTAAAAAACGCCTAAGTTTTAAGCCTAGGCGTTAAGTTATAATTTAGATTTTTGATTTAGTAATCTAATTGGCCTGCTCCTTCAGCACTTTCCTTGTCATCTTTTTTCTTCTCTGAAACACCAGCTTCGGTTGTGATAAATAAAGCACTGATTGAGCTTGAATTTAAGATAGCACTTCTTGTAACTTTAGTAGGATCAACAATTCCTGCTTCAAACATGTTAACCCATTTTCCTGCTTTAGCATCAAATCCAACGCCTACTTGTTGACGTTTTTGTTTTTCAACAATTACATCTCCATTGTATCCAGCGTTTTCTGCAATTTGATATAAAGGTGCACTTAAAGAATCAAGAACAACTCTTATACCTTTTTCAACATCAGGATTCTTATCTTTAATCTTATCTTTTAAAGCTTTTTGAGCATCCATTAAAGCTGCTCCACCACCAACAACTATACCTTCGCTAACTGCTGCTTTAGTTGCATTAAGAGCATCTTCAATTCTTAACTTCTTTTCTTTTAATTCGCTTTCGGTAGTTGCACCAACTTTAATTACTGCAACGCCACCTGATAATTTAGCTGCTCTTTCATGATATTTTTTCTTATCGAATTCACTCTTACTATTTTCAGCTTGAGCATTAAGTTCGCTAATTCTAGCATCTACAGCTTCTTTATTTCCGGCACCATCGATAATTGTGGTGTTATCCTTAGTGATTGTTACTTTCTTAGCTTTACCTAAATCCTCTAAAGTAATATTTTTAAGTTCCATATTGAGATCTTTAGAGTAGAATTTAGCACCAGTTAAAATAGCAATATCTTCAAGAATATTCTTTTGTGCATCGCCAAATTCAGGAGCCTTAGTTGCTACGACATTAAATGTTCCTCTTAATTTGTTAACAATCAATGTTGAAGTAACGTCGTTATCAATATCATCAGCAATAATTAAAAGTGGCTTATGTTCATCAACAACACCTTGTAATACAGGTAAGACGTCTTGAATATTATTAAGTTTTTGGTCAGTAACGAGAATGTATGCATCTTCAAGTTCAGCAATCATTTTATCTCTATCAGTGACCATGTATGGTGAAATGTAACCTTTATCATATTGAAGGCCTTTGACTACTTCTAATTCAGTGTCAAAACCTTTTGATTCATCAACTGTGATAACTCCATTTCTTCCAACAAGATCCATTGCTTTAGCAATTTCATCACCAATTTCAGTGCTAGATGAAGAAATTGTTGCAACACTTGCGATGTCTTTACTTGTTTCAATAAGTTTTGTGTGTTCAAGTAAATAATCTGCTACAGCTTTACCAGCTTTTTCAATACCTTCTCTTAAAAAGACTGGATTGCTGCCTTTATTAACATAGTCAATTCCTCTATGAATCATAGCTTGTGCTAAAACTGTTGCGGTTGTTGTACCATCACCAGCAATATCATTTGTTTTATTTGCAACTTCGTAAACAAGTTTTGCTCCCATGTTTGCAAAGTTGTCTTCAAGTTCAATCTCTTTAGCAATCGTAACGCCATCATTTGTAATTAATGGCGAACCATAACCTTTATCTAAAACTACATTTCTTCCTTTTGGACCAAGTGTAATTTTTACAGTATCAGCAAGAACATCGACTCCTTTTTCCATTCTGGCTCTTGCATCTTTTCCATATCTAACAATTTTTGCCATATTTTTATACCTCTTTTTATTTAATTACTGCGAGAATATCTTCATCTTTAATTAAAAGATATTCATCATCGTTTTCTTTATATGATGTAGTTGAATATTCCTTGTAAACTACTTTTGCTCCCTTAACTAGTTCACTGTTTTTGACCTCTTCACCGACTTCGATAATGTTTGCAACATTAGCGTCGTCTTTCTTGGTTGATGAAAGAATAATTGAACCAACTTTCTTTTCTTCAACTTTTTCTTTTTTTAATACAACATAATTTTTTAGTGGTTTTATCATAGGTTTTTTACCTCCAGGCAATAAATATTGTAAATCAGATTTTAGCAATTGCAAGAGGCGAGTGCTAATTTTCTTAAAATTGTTTTAGCTCAGAAAAAAAAGCAACCTATAAACAAGGTTGCCATTAATTCGTTCTATTTAATCTTTTTAAACTCTAGTTCTTTTAAAATATCACTATCAGACAAGTTCAAATCCTTTAAAAATTTAGAAAAGTAATTATAATCGATTCGATCAAAGTCCCATGGAGCATGAGCGTCCACACCAAAAATTAGCTTGTTTTTATGTTTCACTGCTTTTTCAAAGAAAATCTGACTTGGGTAATGGAAGCAATTTCTTTTGATAGCAATAAATTTGTTATTTGTTTCTCCATTAATATTTATCTCTAATGGTACGTCATATTTCATTGCTGCTTCACATATCTCATCCATTAACATTTCTATTCGAGGACTTATATGTTGAAAGCCATTTAACAAAAGATCAGGATGGCAGACATAACTGAAATATCCTCTACTTATTCCTTTTATTAAATCTTTTGTATATCTTTCAAACCCTTCTTCATCATCAATTTTTTGGGTATAAAAATGAGGGTTTCCTTCTTTATCATAGATACAATGTTGACCTAGGATTAAATAGTCTAAATGATAATCGTTTAACAGTTCTTTATAGTATTCATCTCTATCTTCGATATATTCAATTTCTAGACCAATAAAAATATTAATTTTATCTTTATATTTCTCTCTTAATTTATTAATCGAGGAAATATAGTCAGGGAAAGCTATATCAAAATCCATTCTCATTGATGGATGATGGACTCCTTTAAAAGGAGCATGATCAGAAAAACCGAGATTTTTATAACCAAGTGAAATTGCTTTTAAAACATAGTCTTCATCAGGATTATCTAAAGCGTGACCGCATCTAAAAGTATGTGTGTGATAATTCGAAATAAGTTTTTTCATGCCTTGAATTATATATTTTTTAGTCTAGAAAGTTAAACATTTTAAGAATCTAAACCAAGGATATTCTAATTATAATTTTTCGAAGAAAAGACAATCTTTAAAATTATAAAACGTATAAATATACACTTAAGAATTGTAAAACAATACCTGCAGAAACAAAGAAATGGAAAACGGTATGCCGCCAAACACTATGCTTTTTTCCAATACCATACAAGATTGCACCAAAAGAAAAAGATATTCCGCCAATTAATAATAATAAAAATCCAACAAGTCCTAGAGCGTTATATAATTCCATAAAATTGAGAATAATCATCCAACCAGCACAAATATAAATTGCCATGGACAATCCACCAAACTTTTTGATATTAACTGAGTTCATGGTTATGCCTAAAGCAATTAATGCCCAAACAATTGCAAAAATAAGATAACCGCTCCATTCGGTTCCACTAATTCCCCAAAGAGGAAGATTCCTCATAGTAATTAAGCAATATGGTGTATATGTTCCAGCTACTAAGAAGAAAACAAAGTCATGGTCTAAAACTCTTAAGACTCTTTTCCCGTTATTTTTTGCAAGAGCATGATATATACAAGAAATAGTCATGCAAACAATAATTGCAAAACCATAAATCGCACAACTTACATAAGCAAAAGGATCGCCCACTTCTATATGAAGTCCATTTGGTGTATAAACTCCACCAATTTTACACATCATTAAAATAAAGGCGATAATTCCAAATATGCCAGTTAATCCATGACTTATCGAATTCCAAAGTTCATGTGAAAGTCTATAGTTAGGTAACTCAATATCTCTAACAGCCATGGATTAATTATAAATATAAATATGTTAAAAAATAAAGTAATTTAGTAAAAAACCGTGGTAATCTAAACTATTTTTTTAAAGTCCTAAAACTCCTTTTGTATAATCATCACTATAGCCAACTACACAAGAACCAGTAACAACATAATTGTCTAGTGCTTCACCACTTGTTTCGCCCCCTAAGTCTTCATAGACACTCATAAATAGATTGGCTTGATCTCCATTGCCAAATTCATTAATTACCGCAGAGTGAGTTCCGGTATCATCTATTTTAACTGCATAATGCATTGATACTACGTCAATACCGTTTTTAATGTCATCGATTTTTTCAATAGTAAGTAAATAAAAGTTTACTAAAGCCTCAACTTCTTCTAACTCATCGTTCTCGTTAGTAATAGATTCAACTTCAAATTCATTGTTCTTTAATGCATCAACCATGCTTGAGGCACTTTTTCCTCCGCATGAAGAAAGTGAGATCATAAAGACAGCACTCATCAATACAGGTTTAATAATTCTTTTCATATTGTTTCCCCCGAATGTAAAAATTCTTAATATCATTATAACTGACACACTAAATATTTGCCATATATGGCATATAAAAAGACGATGAAGTTGGAATTTTTGCATTTGTTCGAATTTTATTCTCTATTGCTTGAGTTATCTTATTCGCTACAAAAATATTTTCTATCTCCTTTAAAAGACTAGATATTTATCGTGTTTTTATAAAACAAACTGTAAAAGAAAATAAAGAACCATTAAAATTACCAAGAATAAAAACACGATATATTTCATAGGCTTAACAAAATCACGAATAGTTCTACTTACACTAATTAATTCGCTACAAATTTTATTTCTTCTAGAATAGAAAAAGACGATAAATATCGCATTATTTTTCTACCATCTGTAAAAGGTTGTTTGAAGTAACACACTCGATTCGTAAGTTTTAGTTGGTTATTTCCAGTTAGGAAAATCTCAAACGACTTTGATTTTTATAAAAAATTCGCTACAAAAATAATTTCTCTAATGTAAGAAAAACGCGATAATAATCGTATTTTTTTAAATATAACTGTTAAAGCTATAGATGAATTAGTTAAATAAAATAAAATTTCAAATCAGAATTCTTTAAACAAAAGTAGACGAAATATTAAAACTGTAAAATTAAATATTCGCTACAAAAATTTCCTGAAACATAATCAAAAAATGCGATAAGTATCACGCTTTTTAATCAACAACTGTAAAAGCTTATAAATATAATATAAAAAGGAACAAATATTTAGATTATAAATCTAGAAGATTAAAGGCAAAGAAAAAAAGCCACGATCAGGATGTGCGAGTTCCTATTTAACGGTGTGGCTTCTCTTTATATAGAAGGATAAATCTATAAAAGCTTGTTTAATTAGTTGAGGAAATTTCTGAAATCTGGGAAGAAATATCCTTTGCTCTCTTCTTCCTCATATTCCTCTTCGTAATCGTCACTGTTTTCGTAATCTTTCAATTCATTAAGTAATTCTTTTTCTTCGTTCTTCATATCGTTTGTTCCTCCTTGAACACCTATATAATAAAATGCCTTTTAAAATAGTAAAGTGATAAAAAACACGATAACAATCGAATGAAAACGCTTTCATAAATTTCAGAAAATAAAAAAATGCGATTAAATTCGCATTATTTAAAAAGTAAAATTTATTTTATGAAAGTGGTTGCATTTTATGCGTTCTTTTTACTTTTAAAGAGCTTGTAAAAAAACGAAATAATATTATCTTTATTTTTAATTACTAATGCTCTTAATTTCATTAATCCAATTAAAAGTAAAGGCGCTATTATTAAATAAGCAGCCACCATTATCCATTCATAATAATGGAAGCTCTTAAATAAAGATAAATCGAAGAAATCTTTAAATATTAAATGGAATTGTTCCGTTAAATTATTGGCTTGCTTTAAATAACCAGGGTTAAAGAAAACATCAGGGAAAGCTAACGATAATAGAACAGAAAGACCTATGCCGACACAAGAAACCATAATTGTGTATTTTTTAAATGGATAACAAATATAAAGCAATACACATAAACCACTTATTGTTACATTCATTACAATAAGCGAAGTCCAGTGTTCAATTCCTTGAGGAACTATGGCGTTAATAATTACTGGTAAAAGCCCAGAAATAGTTAATAAAGAGCCAAATATTACTGACTTAGAGATAACATTTGTTACAAAATCGCCCTTAATAGGCTCTGGCGAAGTTTGCTGAATTGAAAGTAAGAAGCCACACAAAGCAATTGAAATAAATTCGTAAATATAAATCGATTCAATTTCAATTGGTAATCCGGTTGACATAAACACGCTCAAAAAAGAGAAAATGCCAATAAAGAAAGATTTTGTTAAGAAAAGCAATACTGAACGCATAATGTTAGACACCACTCTTCTTCCTTCTTTAAAAACAAGTGGTAAATGGGAAAAATCATTATCTAATAAAATAACATCACTAACTGCTTTTGCGCTGTCAGCCCCATTATTCATCGCAATCGAACAATTAGCTTGTCTTAAACTTGTCGTATCATTGACACCATCCCCAATATACCCGACTTTATGTCCGCTTTCTTGAAGACATTTAATTATTTCTTGCTTTTGATCAGGAGTTGTTCTTCCAAAAATTGTATATTTCTCAGCTATATCTTTAATTTCAGATAACTCAAGATTTTCCATTGATATGTATTTATCATAATTTAATACGCCTGCTAACTTAGCTACTTCTTTAACGGTTAGTGCATTATCACCACTTATAATCTTTATATCAATATTTAGCTCATTAAAATAATTTAAAGTATCTTTAATACCTTTTCTCAGTTCATCTTCTAAAAGAATAATTCCTAAATCTTTTTCTAAAGATGCTAGACCTAAAACTCGGTAACCTTCTTTCTGATATTGTCTTGCTAAAACTTTACTTTTCTCATCTTTTAAAACATATTCAGGCGCACCTAAACGGTAAGTTTCATTATTGTCAAAAGTTACTTCACTGTATTTTGTTTCAGAAGAAAAAAGCATAAACTTTTTAACTTTTAGAACTTCTTTGTTCCCAAATTTATTAATTACCGCTTTACCAGTTTCGTTTGTATCTTTCATTGCGCTCATATATGACGATAAAATCAACTTTTCATCAAAATCATTGATTTTTACAAGGTTTTTAAATAAAAAGTGCTGAGTAGTTAATGTCCCTGTTTTATCTAAACATAAAGTGTCAACTCGACTTAAATTCTCAATTGCATATAATTCTTGAACCATTGTTTGATGTCTAAAAAGCTTAACAATTGAAGTTGATAAAGTGATTGTCGAAAGCAATATCATCCCAATTGGAATCATTCCAACTAAACTTGCAGCACATTTTGTAAGAACACTTGGAGTAAATACCCAATGGTCTCCTCCAGTTAAGCTTTCGCCTACATAAAACATTTTAAGTCCAACAGTTAAAACAACTGGAACAAGACATATAATTAAAATCTTAATTATTTTATGTATATTTGTTAAAAGCTCAGATTTCTTTTTACTGATCCCAGATATTTTACTTTCAAGCTTAGCAATATATGTATCTTTACCAACTTTAACAGCAGTTAAATAAGCAAATCCATTTATTACATAACTTCCAGATAAAACCATGTCTCCAACTTTTTTAATAATTGGTTTGCTTTCACCAGTTAAATTGCTTTCGTTAACTAAAAGTTCTCCTTCTTCAACTTTTAAATCGCATGGCACTTCATTACCAGCTTTTAAAATTAATGTATCGCCTAAAACTATATCTTCTAATTTAATATTTACTTCTTTTTTATCTCTTATTCCTAAACATGTTGGACTAGTAATTAGCTTCATCTTTTCTAATGTATGTTTAGATGCTTCTTGAGAAACAATACTACACATTGCATTAAAGAAAATCACAAATAAGAACCCGTATTTAGTTATTGGAACATACTTAATGCCATTAGGATAAAAGATTTGAAAAAGAAGAAAAGTTAAAGCTAATAAATATAAAACAACGTTAAAAAAAGTAAAGAAACTCTCAAAGATAATTCTAAGATGAGATTTTCCTTTAACTTTTTTTCTAAAATTCGTTTTCCCTTCTTTTGTTAACTCATTTACTTGCTCTTGAGTTAATCCGTTTTTATATAAATTCATTAGACATCTAATTCAGCAATAATCAACGAATCAATGTGTTCTTTCTTACTTATTTCAAGTTTAAGTTTATCGCTATTGAAATAAACACGCTTGCTCATGGTTTCTTTGCCATGATTTATAAATATTTCACAACTAGTGTTATCAAGCATAATTAATAAAGTAACTTCATCTTTATAATCAAATATACTTGAATCAATTAAATCATTGCTTCTTAAATGGAGTTTATCTTGATAATAAAGTAGCTCTAATTTCTTTTCGCCTATTTCATTTACAAAATCAATTTTAAATTCATCAAAAGCAACTAACTTTATTAAGCTAGTAGTTTTGATGAAGCCACCATAATATTTATATTGCGATTGAACGTGTTTTTGAATTTCTTTTAATGGCTTTTGAATTATGGATCCATTTTCAATTTCTAAAAGACGTGGATAAGTAAAAATCCCGCAGCTTTCAAGATTATTATCTTGTTCAATTGGTCTATAATCCCATGAATTAAACCAAGATATTAAGGCAAGTTTATTGTCTTGAGTTGCAAAAAGTTGAGGAGCATAAAAGTCTCTTGATCCATCTAAAACTCCACATTTTAAAATTGCATAATAAGCATTCTCTAAATCCATATCCATAATCAAGTAACCAGTTGAGTGGATGTCTTTACCGGATTTATCTTTTTGAATTTTAGAAAAAACTAAAACATATGAATTATCGATTTTGCCAATTGCTGGACATTCAACCATTTCTCCAAAAACTTCTAAAGGTCCAATTTCAAAATAGTATCTAAAATTAGATAAAGTTTTACTTCTTAAAACAAAAATTTTACCTAAATTATCTTCCTTATCACGACTTGCGATAAATAAATAAAAAGTATCTTTTTCTTTATAAATATATGGATCTCTAAAATTTTCAGAATCGAATAAAGGTAAAGAATGTTCATCAACTAACTCTTTAAAGTCGGTATTAAAAGTTATCCCATCAAGAGAAAACCCTGCAGAAATAGATTCTTTTCTATAATTATTACGTTCTACATGTTTTGTAAAAATTAAATGTAAACCATCTTCTAAAGCTGTAATAGAACCACTAAAAATTCCATCAACTTCTTTTGTTGGAGCAAGTGCTATATTAAAAGAATCATATTTTAATAAATCTTTACTTTTAGCCACACCTATTGAGATATTATTCCAATAATTCTCATTAGGATTGTATTGATAAAAAATATGATAATTTCCTTTATAAAAAATAACACCATTAGGATCATTAATCCAACCTTTTGGTGCACAAAAATGATAGGAAGCAAGCTTCTCGTTTTTTTGATTTAGGGTAAAATTTTTAACTTTTGTTTCTTCCATGACAACATTTTATCATGTAAGGGTAATTTTGCTCGAGAAAATTAACTAAATAGCATCAAATAATGTTCCTAAATCACTTTCCTTGAATTCAAAAAATTTGCCATCATCGGTAGATATACTATAAGTTCTAGCGAAACGATCTAATTTATAAATAAACCCTTCGCCTCCTTTATACTCACCACGTTGATAAACCATAACTTTTTGATTTACCTTGAGTTTCAAAATAATGATGCTCCTTAAATATTAAATAGTTTAACGACACCCTCATTATAGCATTTTATTTTAATTTACAAGCATTAAAAAATACCTTAATTATCGTATTTTTTATTGCTTAAAATTAGTATCATTGTTATTTAAGTCGTAAACAATAGCATTATCTAAAATAACTCTATCATCATGAGTTGCAACAATAACAATTTTGTCTTTTGCTGCTTTTTCTATCCTCTCTATAACTACTTTTAAGTTTTTTTCATCCAAAAAATTAGTAACTTCGTCTAGTAAAACAATTTCTTTTTCAGGAAGATTATAAAGCAAACTAGCCACTAATTCTTCTTCTCCGCCACTTAAAGATGTCGTTAACTTATTTTTAAAAGGGATTTCATCAATTTCAATATTCTTAGAAACAAACAGCAAATTTTCTTCTACAGTGACGTTTTTAAGTAAATTTCCACTGCTTTTTATATAAATCATTTTTGATTGGATTTTACTAAACTCTTTTTTGGATAAATCTTTAACATTTTTGCCATCAAAAAGTATTTCTCTTTTTAGAAAATCATTTCCTAAGAAAATAGCCGTTAACAAGGTAGTCTTTCCTGTGCCGTTATATCCTAGAAGCTTATATAAACCAGTTTTAAATGTATAATCACCTACTTTAATTTCCATATTCTTTTCTTGCCTTAATTAATACTCTTCTAGTTAATAATCCAATTTTGCCAAATTCAGCTTTATTTATATATGTAAATATGAAGGCAATAATTAAAAATAAAGCAAAATAATAGATAAAGGTTAAATAATTAAAATTGACAAACGAATAATTTATTTCGTTTGATCCATAACCTATTAATTGCGGATCAACTAAACAAATAATTATGCCTGGGAGGATGCTAATCAAGTAAAAAGTAATCAACTTTAGATATTTAAACATTATAAAATGAAAGTCTTTAAACCCATTGGCTCTTAATAAATCAAAATCGTGTCGATGTTTATTCTTTTCATACTTGAAGTAAAGACTAATAATAGAAACAAAAAGCAGATAAACCATTAAATAAAAAATCGGCATCATGTAAAGTCTCATAAATTTATTATTAGAATTAATACCATATTCAAGAGCAGCATTATAATATCCTTCATATATATAAGAAAGATCATAATTTGTAAGAAACAAATTTTCACTACTATTCTTATTACCAGTTAACAAAAATTTTATTAGTTCTTCTTTAGAATTGGCTTTGATTGTTAACTTGTCTACAAAATTCATTGTTTGTAGCATCTTACTAGCAGCATTATTATTAACTAAACACAAGTTGCTTGATAAATTATCGCTTATTGATTCTTCATAAACTACTTTAATTCCATGCGGAAAAACTTCTTTTAAATTTATATATTTATTTTGGTCGCCACCTAAATCAAAAAGTGAATTATCAACCACTTCTAAAGTTTTTCCATCAAGCTCCTTATATTTTTTATTTACTAAAACTTCGTCATCTTTTAATTCAATGGAGTTTTCATATTTAAAATCACTTATATAGTTGTTAATTTCATAAAAATATATCGTGTTACCGCTTTTAAAATAGTCGATTTTATTATCTAATTTATCAAACTCATATTGAAACAAGCACGAATTCGTGCCAAAAAACCTTGGATTAAACGAACTTAAAAAATAATCATAATCAACGACGCCTCTATTTGAGGTTAAAACAGAGTCGTCTTCAAAAATTCCTTTTCCAACATAATCATCTGCGATTTTATAATCCATCTCAAAAGTAAAGTTGTTTTCTCTATAAATCAATTTCCCGTTATTAATAGTAAAGTTTGGATCTGATGATGATACTCGTAAACTTAATTCAAAATCTGAATTGATAAAGAAACAATTTTCTTTGTTTTCAGAAAAAGTAAAATTACCATTATTGTTTTTGCCATTTCCGCAAACAAAATTTTCTTTCATATAAGCAATATCATCTAAAGAAAGACCAGTTTCGCTTTGATCGTTAAATGTTGTATCGCCATATGTATAAGGTTTTGGATTCCTATAGACGCTTTGAATATTTGAGCCTAAATTTTGTGAAAGTATAAACGCTCTAGAAGTTGATAAATCGAAAAAATTCATTGAAATTACAACACTAAGAAAAGCTAACGCACATAAAGTAATTAGGCTTAATATAAGATCGCTTTTTAGGTAATTAAAAAACAATTTAAATGGAGTTTTGTGGACTTTTTTACTACTTTCATGGTTTGTTATTTCGTTTTCACTATTTGCTTTAGTGCTATAGACCTTAATAGAACAATCCTCAATAAGAATTTTGTCTAATGCGGAGAAGTCCAATCTTCCATCATGTGTTGCAAATAAAACTAGTTTAGTCTTACCTAGTTGTATAATTTTTTCAAAGATTTTTGAGACATTATCTGAATCTAATGGCGCAGTAACTTCATCTAGCAAAATCACTTGAGCCGAGCTTTTTTCACACCTTTCTAGTAGTACCAGTAATTTTTCTCCTTCAGATAAAGTACTAGCACTTCTACGATTTAAAAGTTCCTTATTTCTTTCACCAACATCTATATCTTTATCAGTTTTATAAATAAAACTTTTTAGATGAAAATTATCCTTAACAGAAAGGAAAGTTACATAATTATTCTTTTGGTCAAGATATTCGCAATCAAGACTACTTTCCTCGCCATTAAAAAGAATCTTTCCTTCATAATCGTGGTCTATGCCAGCTAGCATCTTAAGTAAAGTTGTCTTGCCGGTGCCATTATCACTGTCTAAAATAAATAATCCATTGTTAGGCAAGCAAAAAGAAGCATTTTTAAAAATAACTTTGTCAGAAAACTTTTTCGTTAAATTTTTAATCTCAATCATCGCTTCTAATTCCTTCAATAACTTTTTTCTTAGATGAATAGTATAAATAAAAGATGTTAATGCTTAATATAAACACTAAAACCATGACAATATCTGAGGTGAAATAATTTATAGCTTCAAAATAAATTGCACTTGTTTTAAATTGATAAAAAGCATTAGAAATAAAGAAAATAATAAAAGAGAAAACTAGCGAAATTAATACACTAGTAAACGCTAAAAATAACGGAATTTTAAAAGCTTTTCTTTCAGAAAATCCATATCTTCTCATTGTTAATGCATCTTTCTTAAAATACTCAAAAATGTATTTTGAAAAGAAAAGCGTTATTAAAACAAAAATAGGAATGGTGAAAACAACATATTGTCTAGACATAAAAACTAATTGAAATGGATCGCCTTTATTAAATACAGCATTTTCAATTAGTTCATACGACTCTAAATCGTCATCGTTATTTACAATAAAATCAATAACAGAGTTAAAATTATTTTCATTTAAATATACATAAATTTCAGAAGTTTTTATTAAAAATTTAAAATTGACCGATTCAAAATCGTTTGTGTTAACAAAAATATATCCAGGTGTAAGATCTTCGACTGCATACTTGTTTAGTCTTAAACTAGCTTGAATATTGTTAAAGTCTATATGATCAGGATATAAATATGATTCGTTTTTATTAACATTAAATGTTAGCGGCTCAAAAGGTGAATTAGGATTTGCAAGAATTTTGCCATTCATATCATCCACAGAAAAATAATAGTTGTTTTCACCAAATATCTTGTTATATTCTTGTTCACTTTTTTCGTTAAACTCATAGATATTTATCGCATTATAATCATAAATTCTAATATGATAAAGTTTATCAATGCCGATAGATTCTCTTGAAGCATCGTAATCTATAGACACAAAAGAATTATCAACTTTAACTGATAAAAACAAAGAATTTAGAGATATAAAAATAGTTAAAAGAAAAGATACTATAAATAATAATGCAATTTTTCTTCTAATCATTATAAGCAATTAAAGATTAACTTTTACATTAAAAGTTTCATTAAACTTGTAAAATTCATATGGATCAAGAGCTTGACTAGTATTATTCCCACATCTCAATGTAAACGAAGGTTTGATATTAACTTCAAAATCATCGTTTAATAAATAAGAATCAAAGCAAAATTGATCATAAAAATCAAAAACAACATCTTCTTTCGTTTGGTTATTTACTCGGAGTTCGTTATCGGATACTCCCTCAGGAAAGTCTGGTGTTTCTTTTAAGGTATAATGAACCGAATAATCGTAGTCTGAAGTTACTTTAAAATAACTTGCCGAAATTTTTTGAAAAAACTTATCATAATCATTCACGTCTAATCCAACCATTAATGATTTATCAACTTGGTGATTATCATCCAAATATTTCCTTGTGAAAAAATAAGTTGAAGAGTAAGCACTAGTGAAATTACCAGAATAAGATGCAGAAACTCCTTCTAAAGGCCGTTCAGACCATGCTCTTCCTACAATATCTCCTTTATATTCAGATTCAATCAAATTATAAAAAACACTCTTTCCTACGGATTGAGGAAAACTAACGCTACAAATCAAACCGGCCGAAGTATAATCTTTATCATCTTCTGGATAATCATGAAATTCGTGATATAACAGCGCATTACTAGGTTCAGTAAACCAGTCAAAAAGTCCGTTTTTATAAACAGCATCACCATTTAAAGTAATTCTAACATGGTAAGCAAAATGATACGTCTGATGTTTTTCTACAAAAGGTGCTGAAACACCAAGTTTCATTACATCATAAACAAAATCAACTGTTGCGATTGGCGAATTAGCATCACTAAGTAAGTCCTTAGACATTGTCCCACTTTTAATATGCTCAATAGTGGTGTTATCAAAATCTAAATTAAGTGCATTGTTATGAAATGAGTATTTCGGTGCAGCCGAAATCAACAAAGGTAAAGATGCACATAGTATTAAAATTTTCTTCATTTAAAAAATTCTCCCCGAAATTAATTAAAGTAAGTTTCTTTTTTGCTAGCTCTAAAGATAATTTTATTCTAGTATTAAAATTGAAGTTGTCAATTTAACCTCCAAAAAATTTACAATAAATTTACAATTCAAAAATAAGACTTAATTAACGACTTTATCTTATTGTCCATTTTAAGAAATTCCAATTCAGGATATCTTGAAGCGACTAATTTTAAATGAATTACATTATTATCTTTATAATAATGAGCATCATAGTCTTTTGATAAATCTATATAACTTACATCAATTCTATTAGTTTCATTATAGTATTTTAGAAGTTTTCTTTTTCTTTTATCTAAATCAGTAATCTTTACTTCTTTAATACCTTTTTCATCAATTAAATAAACGTAATAAGAATCTTGAAGTTTGTAAGCGATAGAGATGATTTGTGACATATCTAAATTTGGATTCTCTCTTGCTACTTTCTTTAAAGCATCAAGCATTGAATAATTCTCATGTTGAATTAAATCTGAATAGTCTTTAGCAACTTCAGCTTTGTTTTTTGGAACTTTATGAGTTTTTTTGTATTCTTCAATAAAATTAGAATCAACAAACGATTTTAAAATCGGGACTTTTATATACATATTTAAAAAATTAATGAATTTTTTAAATGCCTGATACGCTTCTTCATCTTTTAAATCATAATAACGATGTTTTTTATTTTTTAATCTGACATCAATATAATTCTCTAAGCCAACATTTCTCTTTAAAACTTTTCCGCTAAGTTTTAAAACTTTATTGAAAAAATATGTTAAATAAGAAACATTAACAGGCAAGGTGAAAGAAAGATCGTTTATTTTAAAATACGAATTCAACTCATCAACGGTTACATCAACTTCATAGTTATAAGTTGAAACTTTATCGACGGCTATAATTATTTTCCCAACATTACTATAAATTGAACATTTTTCAATATAATTTGTTTTATAGCTAGTGTCTTTATCAAGCATCTCTTCTTTTGCCTTAAGTTTGAACAAGGTTTTGGCTTGAGATGCTCTAGCAATATCTCCAATAAAATCATTATAAAAAATCGGATAATGTGAGTAGCCATTTAAATCAAAATTATCACTAGGGTTTAAAAAATAGCCTTCAATGCGATAATCAATTTGATCTTTAATTGGAAAAGGATAGGCATTATCAATTGTCAAATTTTCAAAAATATATTTATTAAAGATAGTTTCAACGTCTTCTCTTTTAAGCGGGTAATCTTTTTTATCACCTTTTATATGTAATATATAGTTATTAGAGTCATCACTTGTAATTTCAAATGCTTTTGTCTTATCAACACTACCGAGTTCATTATACTTAAATGATTTTAATATTTTGGACATTTTTTGTACCTCAACTAGTTATATTTTATTACATAAAGACTAAACTTTAAAATAAATAAGAAAAAATCCACCATAAAAGGTGGATTAATAAATAGATTTAATAATTTTATTTAGTAATGTATTTTCTTAAGCATGCAAATGTTTCATCACTTAAATCGTGTTCAATCTTACATGCATCATCAGCTGCTACTTCAGGAGTAACACCAATAGAAACAAAGAAATCTCTTAAAGTGCAGTGTTTTTCATAAGTTTTTTGAGCGATTTTTAAACCTTCTTCAGTGAGATTTAAATAACCTGTATCACGTTCAACCTCAACTAAGCCTTTTTCTTCAAGTTTTTTCATTGCAATTGAGATCGATGGTTTGCTAAAGCTCATATCTGTAGCTAAATCAATTGAGCGAACATTACCTATTCTTTCTTTTAAAATTAATATTCTTTCTAAGTAGTCTTCTAAAGATTGATTGTTTCTCATATACTTTCCTCGCGCATCGAATATATTCCTTATTATAATACTTAAAATTTCTTTATCAAAACACTTGCTTAGATATTAAAGTTAGTTTAAACTAACACTAGTAATTTAATTAAACCTTATCCTTAATTCTCCTTATCTAGTTAAATTACACTGCTAGTAATAGCTTCTAAAAAAGAGATAGACCAAATCAACCCCGTCTATCTCTTTTTTAGTTTTTAATAATGGAAATAAGTTTTGATAAGAGAGTTATCGCCTTCAACTAAAGTATTCTTGTTTTTCAAAAGCAATACACGTTCCGATAAAGCTTCAGCACACCTTTTATCATGAGTTATCGTTATCATCGTATTACCTGTTTGTTGATGTATTAAATTTAAAATCTCTACAAGTCTTTTTAAGGAGTTAAAATCTTGTCCAACAGTAGGCTCATCAAGCAAAAGAACTTCAGGTTTCATGGCCAGTATTGCTGCGATTGATAGTTTTCTTTTTTGACCTTCTGATAGAGATTGAGGATGTCTATTTAATAGATTCTCTAACTCAAATAAAGAGATAATGTATTGAGCATACTCTTTTGAGTAAGCATTAAAATAAACTTCTTCTTTTACAGTTTTCATAAATAGTTGGTAGTTAGGGTTTTGATAAACAACACCAACTTTTTTAAACCATGCCTTGCTTGGCTTATTTAAAACTTTATTATTATCTTTTAAGAAAGAAACATACTCTCCTTTGTACTTATTTAAATTTCCAATAATTCGCATTAATGTTGTTTTTCCAATTCCATTTTCTCCAAGTAGTAGAACCTTTTCTCCTTTATTAATCTCAAAATTTAAATTCTCTAAAATTGTCTTTTCTTTTACACAATATGATACATTTTTAAACAAAAATAATGGGGTTTTGCAGGTTATTTTATCAATATTAGGTTTTATAATATTGCTTAATTCACGTTTATTATATTCATCTTTTTTATACTCTCTAACACTTTTCTCTTCAACTTTAAATAATTTTGTAACATAAGGCATTATTAAATCTAATCGATGTTCCGCGACAATAATAGTATATTTTTTCTTTGTAAGAGCCTGTAAAATTCTTACTAGTTCGATAGAAGATTCTTCGTCTAAGTTTGCTAATGGCTCATCTAAAATTATTATTTTTTGGCCCATTAATAAGGTTGAGCCTGTTATTAGTTTCTGCTTTTGACCTCCGGATAATTTTCTACATATCGCCTTTTTATCTAAATTAAATAATCCAGATATCAATGATATTTTTTGCTTGATCACATCGGGTTTTAAACCAATATTTTCTCCGCCAAAAGCTAATTCGTCTTCAACATATTTTTCAATAATTTGATTATCTGCATTTTGTAAGACAATTCCAACTTTTTTGCAAATTTCGTTTACTCTTTGATTTAAAATATTCTCATTATCAATAAATATCTCGCCTTCAACCGTTCCATATATAAGGTTTGGAATAATTCCACTTAAAAGATAAATTAAAGTTGATTTACCTTCGCCGCTTCCTCCTGTTAATAATACAAATTCACCTTCATTAATTGTTATATTAATATCTTTTAAAATATAATCTTCATTATATTTAAAAGAAAGATTGTTAACTTTAATCACTTGTTTCATAAAATAACCACCACAACAATTAAACTAACAACCAAAAGAAAGAATAAAATATCAAAAAAGGTTAAATGTTCTTTTTTATAAACGGTAAAATTCTTACTTTTTAAATCAAAACCACGAGTTTCAATACTTAAAGATAAAGTATCACTAATATCAACAATTCTTGTAATAAAAGGGATCAAAAAAGCACGATATAAAACTTTAGGATTTAATAGAGTATAACTTCCTCTAGTTTTCATTGCTTCTTTCACACGTTGTATTTCATTAACCAAGGTTGGCATAAAAGAAAAAGCAATTTGCATTCCAATTACTAAGCTTCTTGGAGCATGAAGTTGGGATAAATTCCTTGCTAACCTTTCAGCTCCAATACTCATGCCCGGAAGCATTCCAACCATAAAAGCGCCAATACGATTCACCATAAACACACTTTCATCGATTCTTTTTGAGCTTAAATAAGTAAATAAAAAGAATAAACCACCTAAAACAATGAAAAAAGGTAAAACTTTTAAACATTTTTTGTAATCTATAAAGAAAAAGCAAAGAACATATACACCAATCAAAAAATAAGAACAAGAGTATGTTTGAGCAAAAACTAATCCAAAAATTACAATTGTTAAACCTAGAATAATTGCTAATAAAGGGTAAATTTTATTATATTGATACCTAAAAAAGCTTTTCACTTTTTAATTACTCCTGCTTTTTTAAGTTCTCTAGTAATAATCACACCAATGAAAGCTCCTAGTGCACAAAGAGCAATTACAGCTACACTCATCCCAATTGCTGTACCAACATCGCTTCCTATAAAAGCTGAAACTGCCTCTCCTTCTTCACCAGTAAATGAATAGAAAAATTTATACCATAAATACAAAAAAGGAAGAGTTAAAGGCATGTATATTGTTGAAGCAAAAAATGAAGCCCAGTCGCTTTTATAACCTCTAAAAAGCAAAAGTGTTAAAGCCTCAGAAATTAGAGCACATAGTAAAAGACAAAAGAACATTATAGTGTTCATAAATATCAAAACTATTCCACTAAAGAAAGACATAAAAAGTAAAGAGCCAGGTTTTCTAACTTTCATCATGCCTATTGCAGGAAATAGTGAAAATTGTAAACCTAAGCATAACTCTATAATTCCAAAAAGAGGAACGTTAGCAACTAAAGGCATAAAAGCTCCGCTAAGAAGCATGATGGCACTAATAATTGCTAAAAAGACAATGTCTTTTATTTTAAATCTTTTGAAAATCTTATCTTCTTCATTTTGATTATTTTCATTAATAACCTTGCAATTCTTCACTTTTTTACTCTCGTTTTGAATACTTTCGTTAGTGTTACAGCTGCTTAGTTCATCAACGATTTCGTCAAAATTGTCTCTTTTTTCTTCCATCTACTTGACCTCCTTTAAAGTTTTATTTTCAAATCGATAAATACGATCTGCTATCGCCATTGTCGATTCTCTATGTGAAACAAGAATAATTGCATGATCTTTCTTTGCTTCTAAAATTGACTTTAATATTATTCCTTCGTTAATAGAATCCACATTACTTGTAGGTTCATCTAAAAGAATTAAAGGAGTGTTTTTAAGAAAAGCTCTTGCAAGGCCTAGTCTTTGCTTTTCACCACTTGATAAATTGTCTCCCATGGTTTTAATTTCGCTTTTATAGCCATTTTTTAAACCTTGAATGAATGTATGTATGTTAGCCTTTCGAGTTGAATTTACAATTTCATTAAAAGAGGCATTTTCTTTTGCGACTTTTAAATTTTCTAAAATGCTTTCATTGAATAAATATGTTGATTGTAATACTAAACTTACATTGTCTTTTAATGAACTTGAGTCTATTTTGTCGATATCAATATCGTTATATAAAATCTCTCCTGAATCCTTTTTATAAAACCTCAATAAAAGATTTAATATTGTTGATTTGCCACTACCGCTAGGTCCAATAATCGCAACAATTTCACCTTTTTTAACTTCAAAATTAACATTTTGAGTATTTCATCTCCATCTTCAAAGGAAAAAGATAAATTGCTTACTTTTAAAGAGTCAAATACAAATTCATTTTGACCTTTTATATCTTCAACTAGTGGTTTTTCTTCAAGCAAATTCAAAACACGATCACCGCTAGCAAATGTTTGAGTTAAATTACCTGGAAGATTAGAAATTGCTAAAACCGGCCCAAAACTTCCAAATATAGTAACAATTCCAACAGCCATCATTCCTAAATCAATCTGATTTTGGTAAAAAAGCACTAATCCGACAATTAAAGAAATAACAATAAATATTGCTACTGATAATTCGCTTATCGCCACAACAAGAGCGTTCTTGTTTTTCATATTTTTAGTTATAGATAATAATTCCTCGCTTTTTTCATTTACTTTATCTTCTCTATCTTTTTCCTTATTATGAAAAATAATTTCTTTAATTCCTTTTATAGAATCTAAAAAATATGAATTAAAAGAAGCAAAATTCTTTCGATATTCAACACCACTTTTCTTTAAAATCTTCGAGTAAAATATAGGAAGAATTATTCCAATAACAATGAAGCCAATTAAGGCTACAAGTGCAAGAAACCAGCTTGATACAAAGCCCACAAATAAAAAGACACTTAATGAAACAAGCGTAGCTATACAAATTGGAGAAATCGTATGTGCATAAAATACTTCTAAAGTTTCAATATCTGCTGTAAGAATCGCAATTAAATTGCCTTTTTGTTTGCTTTCTAATTTTGCAGGAGCTAAGTCTCTTAATTTACTAAAAATCTTACTTCTTAATATTTCTAATAGTTTAAAGGCAATATAGTGGTTTGAATACTGTTCAAAATACCTTAATATTCCTCTTAATACACCAAAAACAATAACTAAAGTTATAATTAATTCATAACTTAAATAAACATTAGAACCTAAAAGTTTAGCTATACCTAAAGCACCAAATATAGTTACGCCCATTGAGGCAATAAATCCTAATGTGCCATTAAGTATTGCTAATATCATCACCAAGGCAAACGGACCTAAAAGTTTAATAAGATTAAACATGATTACTAGGCCATTTCTTCTTAATTTATTTTGCATAATTTAAAACCTCAGTGGTATTTTTATAACCTTCTTCTAATTCTTTTTGTCTAGAATAGAGAGTAAAATAAGCCCCTTTTTGATCCATTAATTCTTGGTGATTACCACTTTCAAGGATCGATCCGTTTTCTAGATAGTAGATTTTATCAGCCTTAACAACGTTTGCTAATCTATGAGAAATCAATATTACAGTGTGGTTACTTGCAATTTTTGAAATTGTACTCATTATAATTTCTTCACTTTCAACATCAATATTTGAAGTCGCTTCATCAAAAATATATATTCCTTTTTCTTTAATTAAATTTATAGCTAAAGCTAATCTTTGCCTCTCACCACCTGAAATGTTAGTAGAATCTTCGTTAATGATAGTATTTATTCCTTCCTTTAAATTAAGTAGATTATCTAGTTTCATTTCTTTTAAAGCATTAACAATTTCTTCATCACTAACGTTTTCATCAGCTAATTTAAAATTTTCTCTTATAGAGACGTTAAATATATATGTATTTGAAGAGATAAATGCGATTTTAGAATAAAAAGACTCACGCGAGTAATTTTCTATATTCTTTTCTCCAATTAAAATTTCGCCTTTTGTTATTATATTCTGTCTTGAAATAAGGCTTACAATTGTAGATTTTCCACTTCCTGATAAACCAACAATTGCAGTAAACTCTTTTGGTTTAAAATCCATCGAAATATCTTTCAAGGCATATTTATCACTATCTTCATACTTAAAATAAACGTTCTTTAATTTTATATTACCATCACTTAATTTTTCATCTCCCCATTTTGGTTCCTTCCTTTCTAAAAATGAGGCAATCTTTTTACCAGCGCTAACCCCATTCATTGCAACATGAAAAGCACTACCTAAAGCTCTTAAAGGTAAGAAAAATTCAACAGCAATTAGTATAAGGAATAATGCAAAGAAAGGATTTAGCGTTTGATTAACGGCTTCGACAATTGTGATTGCAATCCCAACTCCAGCTCCTCCAAAAGCAACTAAATCCATAATGGTTGTACTAGCAAGTTGCATAACTAATACCTTCATTGTAATTTTTCTAAAATCTTCAGATTTTGCGTTCATTTTTTCTTGATAACGTGCATCTGCATTATAAACTTTTAACTCTTTAAGACCTTGAATGCAGTCTAAAAAGCTATCGCCCATTGAAATATATTTTCCCCAATATTTGGCAAAAACTTTTTTGGCATATTTACTAACGGCAATTATTGATAAAGGAATCAATGGGACGCAGCAAAGTAAAACAAGACTTACTTTCCATGAAATAAAAGAACTTAAGATAAAAAGTAAAACAGGGGCTATCATCGAATAAAAAAATTGAGGTAAATATGTGGAATAATATAAATCAAGTTGTTCGATTCCTTCGAGGCAAACCTGAGTTAAGCCAGCAATTTTAATATCGCCTTGGCTTCTAGTTCCTAAAGTTAATATTTTTCTATAAGCTTTCTCTCTTATCTCTTTTTTAACCTCTCTACCAAGTTTATCTTTTAGTTTATTAGTAATATATGTAGTAAGAAATCTTCCACTTACTGCGACAAGAAATCCTAATCCAATATATAGATAATAAATAGGGTTAAGATTTTTAAAAGCAACAAATAAAGAAACACAAATTAAAGATGTAATCGAAATATTGAAAAGTAAACCTAAAATCATTAATAAAACAACAATCACAATGTATTTTTTGTTGCTACCAATAAGTTTAAATAGTTCTTTATCTATCATACTTAAATAACTTTTCCTTTCTTTTTTACCTTTTTCTTTTCTCTTTTTGTTTCTAAGACATGACTAATCGCAATTAACGGATGATCCAATAGCATTCTTGGTCCACTATAACGCATAACTTCTCTAATCTTTGTTTGCATATCCTTTTTATAGCAGTGTATTTTACAATTTGAGCAAAATGGCTTATTTTCTTTCCATGGACATAAACTTCTACGATACTTAACGTATTCGAGAAGTTCCAAGCACTCTTTGCAGAGTTCCCCTTTTCTTGTTTTATGAACTCCATGACAGTATTTTTCTATCATAAGAGTAACTACTTCTATTTCTTTTTCTTTTCCTAATTTCATATCTGTTAGTTTTTCATAACTCAAAATAACTATATTTAAGTTAGTTAGCCTTGTCAAACTAATTTCTTTATTAAACAAAAAATAGGCACAAAACATGTACCTACCTTATATCAAACTAATTAGATAATTTGCTTAAAAATATCTATTTGTTAATACATCTTTAATTATTGATTCGTAATTTCTAACACGCTCTTTTGTCATAAAATAAGCGGTTTTTGCAGTAATGTTTTTGTTTTTTGCGATATTTTTTATATCAATAGTTTCTTCAGAGAATGCCAAAACCAAATAATCATCTTTAAAAACTAAGACGAAACCATTTTTTAATTTGGCATCAATTTTATTAACAGTCTCAATCATTAAAGGCTTAACAAAGCGAAATCCAGCGTTCTTATCACTGGCATAAAAATTATACTTTTCATTTGCTCTAATATCTTCAGTTTCAAATTTATTTACATTTTTAAAAATTGAAGAGAAAGGCGTTAAAAACTTTTTACTTCTAATTTCAATAATGTCATTTGCACTTTCTCTAAAATTAGTAAAAAGCATTATTGTTCCTTTAAATTTACTATTTATAATGCTCTTGTCTTTAATCTTTTTTGCTCCAGTATATAAGCCTAAAAATGCTGTGCCTAAAACTCCGAGTTCAGGAGCTGCCATAATAAAACCCATGAGTTCTGTTAAATTTGAAGAACTTGTAACTTCAACTATTGAGATATTTCTATCTTTTGCTGTCACTAAAATCTTTTCACCACTATTTAAAACATCAAAAGGACATATATCTAATTCTCTTAACAGGTTTGTACTAACCTTACTTAAAGGATCGTAAATCACTTTCCCATCAAAAGAAGAAACAATAGCCTGGTTAATTAAGTCTTGTTTGATTTCTTGATCTTTTTTCTTATCAATTTGTACAAAAAATAAGCATAAAAACCCTGAAACAAATATCATGCCACCAAAAGTAATCAAAACTACCATCTCTGTTTGACCGTTTAGCACTAAAAAAGTAATACCTAAAACAAGCATGATTAATCCTGTAAGACTTATTCCAACAGTTAAACAAATAAAAAGTTTGGCCTTATTAGTCAATCTGTACTTATCAGGTAATTTTTCAATCTCTTTTTCGGTATAAATTTTACTCTTCTTCATATTTTTTAATTAAATCATCAATAACTTTGTTTATGGCAAAATAAATATCAGAATATTTGCTAAACTTTTCATAAATTTTCTCATCGTCTCTTTTAAGTAAATCACTAGGTGTGACATAAACATCTTTTACAAGTAAAAAAGCTTTGCTTTCTTTGATAAGTAAAACAATCTTTAAATTCTTTTCTTTAAGTTTTAATAAATCTCTTTTTAAGTTATCGCTAATCAGTTCATAAAAACGTTCATTTTTTAAATAAACATCAAATTTTGATGTAAAATCATCTTTCTTATCAACTATATTATCTTTTGAATAAATCATTGAGTGAGAAACATCACTTGATTTGTCTCTTATATCAATAGGGTTAGATAAGTTTAAATTTACATTTTCAATAACAACAGCTAAACCTTTAAAATCTAAATCTAAATCAAGTTTTTTCTCGCCTAGCACTGCTTGATTAGATACTGTAAACATTTCATTAATGAAAGCTTTGTTCGTTTCTAAACTAGCGCCTCTTTGAACATTAATTAACTTAATATCACTGTTTCCAAGATGATACTTGTAGTTATCAGGTCGCACTGTTTCTACGCTAACATTTATGACTTCATTTTCGGTTAAAAAATTCTTCATGATTTTATCATGAGTCAACTTTTCATATTTATTTTCACCAAAATTATCAGCTAACAATCTATAAAGCATTTTTTCATAAATTTTTTTATTTAGATAACGTCCTTTAAATGAAATTATGAAAAGTGTAATCCCAACTACAAATAGCGGAGCACCAATATAAAGAAGAACAGGAATTTCATCAATTTTAATTAAACCAATTAAAGATAAAACAAAACCAGCAAAGCCTCCCATAAATCCAAAAATCAAAAATAAAACGCTAAATTTAAAAATTAAGCGAGGTTTTGCAAGCTTTTTCTCTTCTTCAAGCGTAAATGGTACTGTTTTGTCTTTATTCATCTAAAGACATTTTATCATATTTTTAAAAATTCTATTTATAATTAATTTATCTAAATAACTAATGTAATGGCTTCAACAAGAAACTTAATTGAGAGGCCTATAAAAATTAACCCACTTATAAATGGGGCGAATTTTTCAACATAGGTTCCAATCTTTTTACCAAAAATAATAGTAATAAAAGATAATAAGAAAGTCACAACTCCAATAGTTGTAAAAACCATCATCGCATCAAATATTTTAGGTACTGAACCAATTAAAGAAAAGCCAACCGACAATGCATCGATTGAAGTTGCAATTGTTTGCATAAAAATTTCAAGAGGTTTTACCTTTGCTTCTGTGTCACAAACTTCGCCTTCTGCAACTTGTTTCTTTCTTTCGCGATATTCTTTATAGCCGTCAATTATTGATTTAAAACCTAAAATTAACATAACCGCAAAAGCAATCCAAGGTATATAAACCTCAATATATTCATATACTGCATATCCGATAAAATACCCAATAACAGGCATTAAAAATTGGGCAAAACCAAAACAAAGTGCGATTATAACGCACTTTGAAATCCTAATTTTATGTTCTTTGATTCCATCACTAGCTCCTGCACACATTGCATCAGCAGCCATAGTAATTGATAAAACCAAACTTTCTAAAAAACTCATACAATTGATTTTATATAAATTGTATGGTTAGTTATAACTAAAATTAATAGGCTTTTGCAAAATAGACGACGTATTTTGCTTTTTTACCACAAACAGGGCAAACTTCGTCAAATGCAACTTGGTCAAAAGGCATACAACGAGCAGTTGCATTAGTATCTTCTTTAATCTTATTTTCACAATCTTGGTTACCACACCACATCATTTTAGCGTAGCCGCCTTTTGCAACTACTTCTTTAAGTTCATCATAAGTATGAACTTCTTTAATATTCTCTAAAAGATTGTGTAACGCTGCATTATACATTTCACTATGAACTTTATTAAATAATCCTTGAACTGTTTCAATAATGTTGTCCAAAGAATATCTTGTTTTTGTTCCATCATTTCTCTTATGAATCATACATGAATTTTGTTCAAGATCTTTAGGACCAATTTCAAGTCTTAATGGGACTCCTTTCATTTCGTATTCAGCAAATTTCCAACCTGGAGTCTTATCACTTGCATCAAGTTTAACTCTAATACCGGCATTTTCTAAAGTTTCTTTAACTTCTTTACATTTAGCAATAACTCCTGGTTCATTCATCTTAATTGGAACTATTACAACTTGAATTGGAGCAACAAATGGAGGCAAAACAAGTCCATTATCATCACCATGAACCATAATTAAAGCACCAATTAAACGAGTTGAAACGCCCCAACTTGTTTGAAATGGAGTCTTAATCTTTCCATCTTTATCTAAATATTGAATTCCAAAAGCTTTAGCAAAACCATCACCAAAATAATGGGTTGTCCCACTTTGTAAGGCTTTGCCATCATGCATTAAAGCTTCGATTGAATAAGTTTCTAACGCACCTGCAAATTTTTCTTTTTCAGTTTTACGTCCTTTAACAAAAGGTATAGCTAATAAATCACGACCAAGTTTATCATAAATTTCAAGCATTCTAAGTGTTTCTTGTCTAGCTTCGTGTTCACTAGCATGCATTGTATGACCTTCTTGCCATAAAAATTCCGCACCTCTTAAGAATGGTCTAGTAGTTTTTTCCCATCTAACAACAGAACACCATTGATTATAAAGCTTTGGCAAATCTCTATAACTCTTAATAATGTGTGAATAATGTTCGCAAAAAACACATTCGCTTGTTGGTCTAATAATTAAAGGATCTTGAATCTCTTGCCCTCCACCAATTGTAGCAACTAAAGTTTCAGGGGCAAATCCAGCGATATGATCCTTTTCTTTTTGAAATAATGATTGAGAAATAACAAGAGGCATATAAATGTTTTCATGCCCAGTTTTCTTAAATTCCCCATCTAAATATTTTTGTATTTGTTCCCAAATTGCGTAACCATAAGGACGATAAATAATAAATCCTTTAACGTTACTATAATCCATTAATTCTGCTTTTTTGCAGACATCTGTATACCATTGAGCAAAATCTTCATCTCTACTTGTAATCGATTTATTTTTAATATCCATAAAATAAGTTGTCTCCTACTTCTTGTACATATTCGCTAACTTTTTACTTACTTTTTTCTTAATCGGTATGAGGACACTGCTTGGTTCATTTAATACGCTAGTTGCAAATGTATATACACCTTTTTTGACTAATAACTCAATTTCTTGCCAACTATGTGCACAGTAACTAATAATTGGCTGATTAAATTTAGCCATTTTGTTATATAAAGCATATGTGTCTTGAACCGATTTACTTTCGATTTTAAAGTTGTTCGGTAAGTGAGAATTGATTAAGAAGCCATCAAAAATGGTATAAGTTTTTTCTCTTAATATATAGTCTCCTAAATTGACATTTAAATAAATTTCATAGCCTCTATCTTTTAAGATATTAATTTGATTCAAGAAGGTTTCTTTTATCGAATCACTTTCTTTATCGTTATCTATCGAAATTAAATCATTGTTATTAAGAATCAAAATTAAGTTTAAATTGTCTACACCACTCATGTGAGGGAAGTTTCTAACCATAAATTCAAGTTCATTGAATGAAATAAAATATGCTAGTTTTGTGGTGATATTTTCTTTTTCATCGTTAAATACAGGTATAACATCTCTAACAATGAGCGAATACAATTCTTTCGATAAATTATATTTAACAGCCGAAGCTTTTACTTCGTTAATATCTTTAAAAATACTTAATCGTGGTTCAATAAGTGCAATATAGCCAGGGTTCATAACACGAACATTGGCTATACGATATATAGGTAAGAAATTAACATTTAATAAATTTAGACGAATAATTTTTTGAACTTCAGTTTTATAAGAATCTTCAATATTAGCATTACTTCCAAACTCATCTTTATAAACAAGATATTTTCTTTCGCCTTCTTTTGCTAAATGGTTAAGTCGATTCAAAATATCAACGCTTTTTAAGAAATCTTTATCAAGTTTGTTGATTTGACCAGCACTAATTACATAATCGTAATAAGCAGTTAAGCCTTTGACTTCTAGTAAATAATCTATTCTCTTAAGTTTCTTTTTTACATCGTTAGTAATACGACCAATAGTGCTAATATTTTTAGTTGAAATGCCTATATCACTATTTCTACAACTAATAATGACTAGTTCTAAAGCTTCATTATCGCTAAATACATAATAATTTTGTTGCCCTTTTCCATTTATATTGCGGTGTTTACGATAAACAGCGTTTAAAAATTGATAACGGATTTCATATTCATTATGGGATGAAGGAATGTTGTTTTTCTTATAAAACTTAATGAAATACATTGCCCCATATTTAAATTTGTTTTGCATATAAAGATGATTGATATCTTTTATTGAATATAAATCATGGACAGAGTTTCCCACTTCATTATTATTTGCAATAGGTAAGTTATATAAGAAATGAGCATTAAAATATAAAACTTTTTTAGCCTTGTTTATTTTAGTGCAACAAAGCATAAGTTTAAATGTATGACGGATAATGTCTTTCCTTTTTAAATCACATCTTGAATAATCAAAAAGGTGGACAGTATCTTCGCTATCAGCAAGAATTTGCCCACTTAAAAGGTTTTTAACCCATTTATCAAAATTTGAAGAATCGTCTTTGAAAAAGCGTTTTATAAACTCCTCATAAGGGATATTATCCAAGTTTTCTAGTTTTTTAAAATTTATGATTTTTACACTCTTGTTTTGATAGTCAACTACAAGTGCATTTTCTGCGTTTAGTTCGTGTTTTACTTTCATTTCAAAGTTTTTGCTTTTTAAGAAAGTTATTACATATAAAGCGACAGCAATAAAAATAAAGAAAACAATAATAGACCAAAAAATAATAGCAAATAAATTGCCATCGCTGATTGGACTCAAAACATTCACAAAACAACACGCTTTCATATACTTTAGTATTATATACTAAAGTAAATCAACTAAGTAGTTTAAAGATTTATAAGTTTTATAAAAGTCAATGAAATTTTATAAAACCCTGCAAATCCTCGTTATTTATATTAAAAAGTAATTTTTTAGTATCCCATCTCTAGAGGTTATTTTTCAATTTTTTGATTTATTTATTTCAAAAAATTCATATATTAAAAATATATGAGGGCTAAAATAGCCCTTATTATTGGTATCAATTCTTGAGAAAAAATATGCAATTGATATTCCTAATGATACGCTATTTGAAACTTTAAGAAACTCTAGTGTTGATGTTATAAGTTCAAACGTTTACAAAACGCTTTATCATGATGAAAATTTATCTAAACTAGTTTCAAGTCTCGACTTAAAAGAACTTAAATATAAATATCTCGATAATAAGACTGTGCAAAAGCTAGTTTCGAAATCCAAAAATATGTAATGTACACCATTTTATTCAAATAGGATAGCGATATTTTGCGATAAATATCGCTTTTTTGCTAATTTTTGGTTATTTTGCCTCTATAGATCGAATATAGAATCTAATTAAATTGTGTAGTTATTTGACTACACTTCATACTTAAAGATTTTTCATTTTCGCATAATTTTGACCAAAAAGATTTTTCGTTTTCGCATAATTTTGACCAAAAAGATTTTTCATTTTCGCATAATTTTGACCAAAAAGATTTTTCATTTTCGCATTTTTTAGATATAATTTAAGAGATAAGAATCTTAGAAAAAGGAACTATTAAATGATGTTTAAACGAAAAATATATAAACAAATTTTGAATTGGAAGAAAGAATCTAACGGTACTACAGCTCTTTTAATAGAAGGAGCTAGACGTGTAGGAAAATCCACTATAGTTACAGAATTTGCAAAAAACGAATACCAATCTTTTATATTGGTAGATTTTGATAAAGAAGGAGATGATTTAAAAGAAATCTTTTCACATGGCTTCGGAAACTTAGATTCTTTTTTTATGAGTTTAAGTGCTTACTATAATGTTCCTCTATATAAAAGAAAATCATTAATCATATTTGATGAGATTCAAAAGTTCCCACGCGCTCATGAAGGAATTAAATATCTTGTACAAGATGGAAGATATGATTTCATAGAAACAGGTTCTTTGATTACGCTAAAGCTATTAACAAAAGAAATAACTTTACCTAGTGAAGTTGAAAATATCTACATGTATCCAATGGATTTTGAAGAATTCCTATGGGCATTAAATGATAATATAACGATTCCTACAATAAAACAGCACTTCGATAGTAAAATACCACTTGGTAATGGATTACATCATAAAATCCTTACTCAATACAGAATATATATGGCCGTTGGGGGTTTACCTCAAGCTATAGACCAATATATAAAAGACAAAACTAATCTATTAAAGGTTGATGCAATAAAAAGAAGAATTTTAGATTTATATACTTCTGACCTTAAAAAATATGATCTTGAATGTAAGACAATTACTAGTGAAGTTTTTTCAAAAATTCCTTCTTTTCTGACAAATAAAAATGGTTTAATTACTTTTGCTGATTTTAATAAAAATTATCGTTACCTAAATCTAGTGTCTACAATTGACGGAATAAAGAAATCGATGGTGGCAATTATTTGTGAAAACGTAAGTGAACCATCAATCGGCCTTTCCTTAAATGCTTTACCAAATGAGATGAAAATCTACCAAGCAGACACTGGTCTTTTAATTACTCAAATATTGTCTAATAACAAAGAAGCAAACAAAGATATTTATAAGAAATTGATTATCGATAGGTTGTCACTTAATAATGGGATGATATTTGAAAATGCAGTTGCACAAGCTTTAGTTGCAAGTGGTCACAACTTATACTTCCATAAATTTAAAGAAAATAAAGGAGATTGCACTAATAATTATGAAATAGATTTTCTTATCGAAAGAAAAGGTAAAATTGTACCAATAGAGGTTAAATCATCTTCTTACAGAAATCATAGATCATTAGATAAATTTATAGAAAAGTATAAAGGTATAAAAGCAAATGAATCTTATATTATTTATGCTAAAGATCTTTATGTTGAAGGTAATGTAACTTATATTCCTATTTACATGACGATGTTTTTGTAAAAATTTAGTAAGCAACATAGTAATAAAGCAGCAAAAAATTATAATTGAACCATGTTATAGTAATTAAAGATTTTTAAAATTTTGAAAAGCGCCCAAAAATTTAAAAACCTTGCAAAACGCCATTAAATTTTCTTAAAAAGTAATTTTTAAGTAATTATTTAGTATATATTAAGTATCAAAAAAAGAGATTTATAAGCACTTCTCTTTATTAATTTTTATGAAAAACTCATTGTTTGTTTTTGTTAAAAAGTGTTCTTTATTCCTTTTTATGCTTGGTCAAAAAAACAATATTTAATAGAAATGAATTAATCTTAAATGTATAATTGAAAAGCAACGGAGAAATACCCAAGCGGCTGAAGGGATCAGTTTCGAAAACTGAAAGTAGGTTAACGCCTAGCGCGAGTTCGAATCTCGCTTTCTCCGCCAAATAAGTAGAACAAAAGTAATTAAAAACATTAATTTTTAATTACCCCATCTTGGCTATAGCC
>ENA-OOXJ01000032-OOXJ01000032.1-human-gut-metagenome-genome-assembly--contig:-NODE-32-length-123380-cov-4.107853_pt1 | contig 123380 bp, 146 predicted proteins | sample MGYA00241587_ERZ501343 | MGnify/ENA primary metagenome ERZ501343 (study PRJEB25962, sample SAMEA2042918) | human gut metagenome | biome: human gut; feature: human-associated habitat; material: faeces... | reverse complement strand
CTGCCGGTGCAAAAGGTGATAAGGGCGAAAAAGGTGATGCCGGTCCAGTCGGCCCTACTGGTCCTCAAGGTGTCCAAGGTGCTCAAGGTGCAGAAGGTATTCAAGGTCCTAAGGGAGACGCTGGTCCTGTAGGTCCAACTGGTCCACAAGGTCCTAAAGGTAATACTGGTGCTCAAGGTCCTCAAGGTGACGCTGGTGCAGCCGGTGCTGCAGGTCCAACTGGTCCTAAGGGTGAAACCGGTGCTAAAGGTGACAAGGGCGAGAAGGGTGATACTGGTGCAGTAGGCCCAACCGGTCCACAAGGAAAAGTAGGTCCAACTGGTCCAACCGGCCCTCAAGGTGTAGTCTCTGTTACAGGTAGCGGCGGTACCGGCGTAGTAACAAGTCTTACATATAGCGGCAACGTAATTACTTATGTCCGTACTAATAATTACTATACAAAAGAAGAAGTCAATCAACTTCATTCAGATTTAAAGAAACTAATAGCTAAAAAAGTTCCAACTCGTCCAGACAGTGGAGAAGAGGGCACCCTCTATTTAGTTGGAGCCAAAGCTCCTTATGCTCAATGGTTATGGGAAGGCGAATGGATTGATTTAGGTCCAACCACAATTGATTTAAGTGGTTATGCAACAAAAGACGAATTAGAATCAATTGAATTAACTGTTGGTCCAACTGGTCCTCAAGGTCCACAAGGAACAACTGGTAAAGTTGGTCCAACCGGTCCAAAAGGTGAGACAGGTAATGCTGGTGCTGCTGGCGCAGTAGGTCCAACTGGACCAACTGGTGCGCAAGGCCCTAAAGGTGATAAAGGTGAAACCGGTACCCAAGGTAAAGTAGGTCCAACCGGCCCTGCTGGTAGAGACGGAACTGACGGTACCAATGGAGCTACTGGTGCTACTGGTCCTGTAGGTCCAACTGGTCCACAAGGTCCTAAGGGTGAAACTGGTACTGCGGGCTCTAAAGGTGCACAAGGTCCTGTAGGCCCAACTGGTCCACAAGGTCCTAAAGGCGCAACTGGTAACACTGGTGCTAAAGGTGCTACTGGCGCAACAGGTCCAACCGGAGCTAAAGTTACTAAAGCGGTTATAAATGCAAACGGCGAACTTGTATTAACAATTGCTTAATTAATATAATAGAATAATAAAAGAACAGGTGCACAAGTTAGGCGGCGAAAAGCCCAATTTGTCGCCGCTGAGGAGGGAATGTTTATCATTCCCTCCGAACGAAAGGAATCCAAGCAAGTGAACAATAGCAATCTTAGTAATAACAACAACCATTATCCCGATACAATTACTACTCCCATCATCTGTGTTTATGCCATTTGTAAAAATGAAAGTCAGTTCGTAGATAGATGATATCAATCAATGTCTCCTGCTGATCTTATCTATGTACTAGATACTGGCTCAACAGATGATACTTATGCCAAATTCAAATCGTTGGAAGCAAAAAATCCTGAAAAATTAAAGGTATTTCAAGCAGAAATTAAACCATGACACTTTGGTAAGGCAAGACAATATTTACTTGATTTAATACCAAAAGACCCTAACATCGTTTGTATTGCGGTTGATTTGGATGAAGGCTTTACAAATCCTCAATGGGCGAATTGAGTACGTTCTCATTGAAAATGCGGCGTTCATGAGCGTGGAACCTATGGTTATATTGAAAGCACCACCGAAGAACAAAGGCAACAACGTATCTTTAAGTACAATTGAATGCACGATCGTTTAGGTTGGCGTTGAGTGATGCCTGTGCATGAATATTTAGTTCGAGCAGATTGTGAAGGATATGTGGAAAGATATCCTGCGGAACCATTTGTTCTAGCATGTGATATGAAAGTGGTATCATTAGAGCATCATCCTGATCGTACGAAAAGCCGCAGTCAATATAAAGAGCTTTTAAAGATGCGTTTGCAAGAAAATCCTGAAAAAGATTATCAAGCAATGTATTATTTAGCTAATGAAGAATGGGGTAGCGGCAATGTGGCGGCCGCAGAAGAGTTGTTCCTTGAGATTTATAAGAATGATTCGGCACAATTGGATGTTATTGGAGCCGCCATGTCGTTAGGCGACATTTATGCCGCCAAAAAAGATGAAGACGCGGCGCAGATGTGGTATCAAAGAGCAATTATAGATAAAGAGACATTCGAAGTAGTATGTTATATTGAACCATATATTAAACTGGTCAATTGACTTTTGCTAGAAAAAGCATCTAGCACTAAAGACGATAATGATTATGCTCTTAAATTATTACGTCGCGCAGCAAGAAACTGTCATGGCCCATATCATTTATGAATTGAGCGTGGCGACATCGCTTACAAGCGTGACTTTTGGATTCTGAGTACTTTAGCAGAATGAAGAGCTGGCAACACCGAAGCGGCTCGTAATTGTGCAGCAATTGCATTTGTAAACAATTTAGATGATGATATATGTAGAAATAATTTTAAGTGCTGTTGGGGAATAAAAGATGTCTCTACGGCAATTAAAAATCAATTATAAGCGGAGGAATTAAGATATGGCAGATATCAATGTAGGTAGAGTTCTTGGTTCTGAGATTATTGTTGCAACAAGTAAACCAGCAACACGAACTGATGGTAAAAATTTACTTGAAGGTGACATTTGAATTAATAGCAGTAATGCTGATGTATATGTTTATGAAAGCGGAACTTTTGGCTCACCTAAATTTAATATTAAGGGTGCAAAAGGTGATAAAGGAAATACGGGTCCAGTAGGTCCAACAGGTCCTAGGGGAGCAACCGGTGGTGTTGGTGGCACTGGTCCTGTAGGTCCAACTGGTCCAACAGGTCCTAGAGGCGGAAGTGGTCCACAAGGTTCACAGGGTCCTGTAGGTCCAACCGGCCCTCAAGGTCCTAAAGGAAACACTGGTCCAACAGGTCCAACTGGTCCTAAAGGCGACACCGGTGGATCTGGTCTACAAGGTAAAGTCGGCCCAACAGGTCCTACCGGCCCTCAAGGTCCTGTAGGTCCAACAGGTCCTAAAGGTGGTACTGGTGGAACTGGAGCTAAGGGCGATCAAGGTCCCGTAGGTCCAACTGGTCCAACTGGTCCTCAAGGTCCTAGAGGTAATACGGGTCCAACGGGTCCTAGAGGTGGCGATGGCGGAACTGGCCCACAAGGTAATGTTGGACCAACTGGCCCTACTGGTCCTAGGGGTCCAGGAGGAGGAAATGGTCCACAAGGTCCAATGGGTCCTGTAGGGCCTACTGGTCCACAAGGAGCAACCCCACAATTATGACGTCATAATATAGTCTTAATAAACATCAGAAATGCTAGTGGGTCTGGTGGTATTAAATGTGAATTATCTGTTTCCATGTTTGGACCTGTTAATCTGTTTAGTGCAACTTATCACTCTACTAATGTCAGTGAATTGATTGGAATCTTAAGTTCCTTAATCGGTAAAGGTGTTTATATGGATGGTCAATTAATTACAGCATCTGGCAATTTTAATGGAAAAACAATTACCAGATTTGGCATATCTCCTAATGCAGGTAAAGTAATAGTCGAATATGCATCTGAAAACATCGACGGTGTAGCAACAACTAATAACGATATTTTAGGCGCTAGTAATGAATATGAATGATGGGCAAATTCTGTAAGAATCTTATAAATACATCTATGTACTCTTTAGCTCTGCAAGGTAAAAAACCAATAGATTATAAATCCCAATTACTACGACTTAAACGTATGCGCTGGAATGGCGGTTTAACTGCAGAAGACAATGAATGGGCGATTGAGCAAATCAAATGAATTGTTACTTGATATGATAATTTTGAAGATAAATGAAAAGAGCAGGCAAACTAATGTCTGCTTTTATTTTTACCATAATTAATGTACCCTTTTTTATTATAAATCTGCGCAAATAAAAACGACCATTAAGGTCGTTTACATAATATCGCTACCTCCACCGCCGCCAGGAATAACACCACCTGTAGGAATCGTAACGCCACCCGTAGGTATTGTTTGTCCTCCGCCTCCAGTAGGTCTCATTTCTTCTAATTGATACCTCAAGTCATCAATTGTTTGATTAAGACTAGTAATATGATTATTTAAAGAAGTAGTTTGCAAACGCTGAGAGGCATTTACACTATTTAACTCATTAATACTTGTATTTGCCGCCTGAACAAAAGTATCATTATTCAATCTTAAATTGTTAACATAATTTTTAAAGCTGCCTGTGCTGGTCTCTGCTCCCATTAAAAAAGAATGAGATTCAGTAGCCTGGTTTGCCATGGTAGAAAAGCTAGTTTTAAAATTATCAGGAAAAAGATTTTTAATATTAGTAAGCTCTTTTGTAACTGGAGTTAAATCAACGTTAAAAGTTTTATCTTTGATTACTTTTGTGATGTTTGTTTCGGCAGAAGTTAGATTTCCTTTAACTGTATCAACGGTACTTTTAATATTGGGCAAATCTGTATCTTTGATAGTAGTTAAATTGCGATCAACTGTATCAAATCTATTTCCTAATCCAGTAAACTCTTTGCCTATCGTATCCTTAATATTAACAATATTACCAGCAGCGCCGGTTAAATTATCATTGATTTGAACAAGAGTGTTACCCAAACCTGTTGGTATACGATCACGAATACCTGTGAGAATAGGTTTAAAATCATTATTTAAAACATATTTTAAATTACCTTCTATTCCTGTGATTGGCTTTAAAACTTCAATACCTGAAACCACGGTGCCGATTTTGATACCAACATCTTTAATGCTAATTTGGATATCATCAAAACCTCCTTTAATGATATCTGTTGTCGTTTTATTTGTTTCCTCTATTTTACCATCCGTTTTAGCGAAATCACGTGCAATTTTTCTCAAACGAGCGTCTATCTTTGATGGTGCATTTGGATTAATTCTTGGCATAACTGATTCCTCCTACAAATCATTATAAAAGAAAAAACCTTTTAGAGCAACTTCGTTTCAAAAATTGATAAAGGTTTTCTTCTTCTATTATACTATAAATGAAAATTAATGTAATAACGCAAGGAGGATTAATAACCTATGCCAGAAACAGAAGAAACCAAACGTGCGAAACTTATCGACGTTCGTATACAAGAAAAATTTGATACATTAGACAACTGGAGTAAGAATAACCCAGTTCTTTTGCGCGGCGAAATGGGCTTCGCGGCGCTAGATATTAACAACGGCATGAATGTTGGAAACATTCGTGTCAAAATCGGAGACGGCACGCATACTTGAAATGAGTTAGGTTGAGGCGCATTAGGTCCAACAGGTGTCAACATTCACATGAGTAAGGATCCAATCACCACTAATCCAGAAACATTGGAAACCTATTTTGAATACTCTTCTTTAGTATCTCCAACTGGTAATATTAAGGTTGGTGATGTTGTTATTGATCATGTTGGAACAAAAAGCGATAATCTTTATGAGGAAGGTTGGGACGGAGAAATTAACTTCTTTAAAATCGTTGAAACAAACGATGCCGCCCAAGAGGCACGAGTAGAACCTTGAGGTGAAACTCTTACTATTAAAGGTAAGAGCGGCGCAACTGGTCCTACTGGAGCTAATCCTGCGGAATCAAAATTAATACCTAACGATGCATATTTACACGACTACCGCTCTGCAGAACTATGCGGATGGTTTTATGCTAGCACAGGAAATACGGTTCAAAATAAACCAGCTCAAGTAGATAGTTTTACATTATGCGTTTATCGTAAAGGTGATAATCAATATATTCATGAACTATATGATCAAAATAACCGCGTTTGAATTGAAACATACAACGGTACTGAATGAACCCAATGGAAAGAAAAGGCGGTTGGTATTGCATCTGTAAGTGGTTCTTTCGATTTTACCAACAAGGAAAGTAGCGCGATAAATACTGGTACAATTAAAGTTACATTAGATGATGTTAATAGTACTTCATTTTCTCATACCTACGAGGTTAGAAATGGTATAGGTATAACAGGTGTTGAATTAGTTAACCCATCACCTGTACAAACTACCGGTAGTGCAAAAAATACTTATATCTTAAAATTTCATAAATCAGCAGATGGCAATACTGATGAACGCCAATTTGACGTCTACAATGGTAATGGTATAGTTGGATTAAGAGCCGTAGCTGATGACACTAGCAGCGATGACAGCGGCACAAGCACATACCACCTTGAATATAAAGATACAGACGGGCAAGAATGAAATCCTATTACTGACTCAACTTTCAATGTGCAAAATGGCCAAGGTTTAGTAAAAATGGAAGTTACTGGCTCGGCTGATACATACGATAGCGGCTCAACTGAATGGATTATTAAGGCATATTACAGTGATAGTCCTACCGAAGCAAAAGAAATCGGCACCATTACCACCTATAATGGTCAGGGTTTGGTTAGTATGAGAGTTACTGGGACAAACGTTTCTACTGCTGATAGTGGTACTTCTACTTATACCGTCTATGCCAAATATAGCGACAAGCCTAATGAGGAAGTCAATGTCGGAACTTTTCAGGTTAAAAACGGCTCGGCAGGAAGTACACCTGCTAACGCTAAACAAATCCCAAACGGCACCGACCTAAATACTTATACCTATAATAAAGCTGGATGATACTACGCTTCCGGCGGTAATAATTGTCCAAATAAACCATCTGGTGTAGATGCTTTTGGTTTAGAAGTTTTACGTAGCGCTCAAGGTTGAACAGTACAAATTTGTTATCCATCAAATAATAGTACTAATAAAATGTTTATTAGAAATAGTGATAATGGATCTTGAAGCGCTTGGCAAGAAAAAGGCGTCAATGGAACCAACGGAACCAATGGAACAAATGGATACACTTGAATTCCATCTATTGATGCTAGTGGTAATATTTCATGAGCTAGTACTCAACAAGGCCCAGGCACCACACCGGCTACACAAAATATTAGAGGTCAAAGAGGATACTATGGATATACCTTTATTCCAAAGGTAGATGACAATGGTAATATTTCATGAGCTAAAGAATATGTAACCTCAAGTGACAATCCTTCAGTAGCTACACAAAATATTAAAGGACCTAGAGGATATGATGGATCTGATGGATATACTTGAATACCATCTGTTAATGCTAGTGGAGAACTTTCTTGAAAAGTTACGCAATCAGGGTCAGGAACCGCTCCTAGTAACGTAAATCTTATGGGTCCAACTGGTCCTGCAATTGTTCCTACATTAGATGCAAGTGGTAACTTATCTTGAACAATAGAATCAGAGGTAATAAAAGCACCAGATATGCAATCTATTTTAGGTCCTACGGGTTCAGTTGTCGTTCCTGTTCTTGATGCTAGTGGTAATTTGTCTTGAACAATAGAAACAGAAATTGCCGAACCACCTGCAACTCAATCAATTTTAGGACCAACTGGTCCAGTAGTTGTGCCTTCAGTAGATGCAAGTGGCAATCTTTCATGAACAATTCAATCAGAAGTATTAGAAGCTCCACCATCTCAAGTAATTTTAGGACCAACGGGACCTACTGGTCCAGAGGCATACACAATATCATTTGATAGTTCATCTGGTATATTAACAATGACTAAAGTATAGGAGGTATTTTTATTATGAATGAACAAAATAATGAAAATATCTATATTTTGCCTTTACAAGGTGAAGTATCTCCAGAAGCCATTGAATGACCAACTGGTATAATTAAACCTACAGGCGGCATCATTCGACCTACAGGTGGTATTACTGGTATTTTACCTCCTACTGGTATTATTCCTACTGGTATCCGTCCTACGGGTATTCTTCCTACAGGTATTTTAAATCAATATTATCAACCAACACCTTTTCGCAAATTTCAATATAAATCTGTAGACGGTTCTGCTTTTAATACTTATGAATGACAATATAATGGACAAAGGGTTTTAAAGGCGTACATTAAAGATGATAATATTCAACCTACTCTTCTAGGAAAAGGTACAATATTTCAGGAAATTGCGGAAAAAAATAAAGGAAGATATTTTTACGTATACTGTCCAAAATGAAATGCCACAAGCCATATAGCTTCTGGTATGCACTATGGTTCAGTTCCAGTTCAGACCTATCATTGAAATAACGGTATTCGAGGAAAACTCTCTTTTGATTGTGGTCTTGATGTTAATTTTCATTCACAGAATTTTGATAATTATAACTCATATAAATATTCTATTAATCCCACTATCACACTTCTATCAAACGACCATTTACCTTATGATATAACACATGTAACTATTACAGGAACAACTTATTGTCCATATTGAATTGGTGAATTGGATAATCCTAGTACATATAAATATATATATGATCCCGAATCAGAAGATTTTGCTCTCACTTGATCAACTGAAGTTGATGTAGACAGTGTTGGATTCTCCTTAGAAACCGCATCAAGTGCTTTTTGAAAAATTGATTGTCGAACTGCGGAAACACCATCCTTTTTTGATAACAGCTATAGTAGTTATAATACTTATGTATTAACTCTAAATCAACAAGATTATAGCAACTATTGGGATATGCAATTAAATAAAACAACGAATAAAGATGTTTATATACGTACAAATTCATATAGTTTTCCAATAGAATATTCTTTTTCTCACTCGTATACTCAAGATACCGAAGATGAAGCAAAAAATCAGTTATACGCAGGCTGAAATTTTTTTGAAGGTTTTCCTTCCGTTAATTATGGTAATGATCATAGTTCACTTGCCGAAGCACGTTTAATTCCGCAGCGAGGTGCATCAGCAACTACAAATACTGTATATACATTCAATGGAGCACCAATGACTTGATGTGCAGGTCTTAATCGTCTAATAGCTCTTGGAACAAGTCCAGCTAATATGTATACAAACTACTTTAGTTACACAGTCTATAATAATAATACTGTGCCAATTACAATACATTATCTATCATCTATGCCAGGTTACATATTAGATTCTCAACATGAACGTTCATGACTTTTTGACTATATATTAAAAGCAAATTTTCCAAGTAGCGAAGGTTTTGCTTTTAGTACAGTAACTGTTCCTGCATACAGCAATCGTATAATCAAATGTTATTTCTCAGGCGTTTGTATGACAAATAACCCTTCTAATGGTATAGTGTTTTGATGAAATCCTAATCCTAATGTTAATACTTTTAATGCATATTCATTACATACCCAATATGTATTTGTTGATTTTCGTAATAAATCTTTAGGATATAGTAGTTTATACTGTACTTATAATTCTACTAATTGAGTTCCAGTAGTCAATGGTTTTATTTTACCATTTAACCAAAATAATGGTAAACCTCTTGCTGATTATCTAAATGGCGGCTATAATGCTATAAAATATATGACAGGAGTAACAGGTCTAGATTCAATTAGTCCTACTATTAGTTTTTCAGATCGGCAAAAAGGTGACCCTCTCTCTATTAGTATTCGTAATAATAATTCTTATTATGGTATTTGAGTGTTGATGGCATTATATGATACCAGTAATTCTACTTTTAAAAGTGATAAAATTTGATCAAGAGCAGTGGGCGCCGGAAAAACTTGTTCAAAGAATCTTACCTGTAGAATATCATCTTCGCTTCCTAGCAGCGTAGTATTACGAGTATGATATGGCGCTTTAGGTGCTCCTAGTTATTTGTCTAAGGTAAAAAATGTTAGTCTTCCAGAAATAATTGAACCACCAGAGCCAGATACTACGACTACCACCACGACTTCTTAAAATTGCCTTTAAAATCTGTTAATTACTATACTATCATCATGGCAGATACGATTAAAATTTCATTTACATATAGTACAACCGATGTAGGGGGAGATATTAAAGTTAATCTTGATGGTACAACTTACTATCTCCCTTATGGAAAAATCTCTCAGTTGCCAGCCAATATTGATGGCAATGCGGCAATTCTTAACGCAGAACAACATCACGATAATAATAAAGCGGCCGCTTGAGAAGTCTTTAATGCGGCTCAAGCAGTTAATTGAACTTTAGCATCATTAGATAATCATCATCTTAGTAATGATTTTGATTTTAGAACCGCGGCACCTTTTCAAATCTATTATTTTAACGAATAAATAATTGCCATAACCATCAACAATAATTAAAGCGGCTTGCCGCAGAAAGGACTATTATAAATGACGATGACGACCCAAGACGTTAGACCAAACTATACTATTGCTATTTATGCAATTTGTAAAAACGAAGAGAAATATGTAGATAAGTGGATGGAATCCATGCTTGAAGCAGATAAAATTTGTGTTCTTGATACTGGATCTACTGATAATACTTACAAGCTACTTCAAGCCTGGCAAGAAAAATATCCTGACAAAATTATTCTTAAACAACAAGTAATTACACCTTGGCGTTTTGATGTAGCACGCAACGAATCAATCAAACTTATACCAAAAGACATTGACATTTGTTGGTGTACCGACCTAGATGAAATTCTTATTAAAGGTTGGTCAGCTTACTTACGCAGAGCCTGGAAAGATTCGGCTAAACAAGGTTGGTATCTTTACGCCTGGTCTCATAATCCAGATGGCACACCTGCTCGTACTTTTTGATATAACAAAATCCATTCAAATGACCCAGCTTGGCAATGGAAGAGCCCAGTTCATGAATGTTTAGTATATAATGGTTCAGCCTACAACGTTCAACCTAACGAATCTGTCTTTTTAGACCGCAATGTAATTTTCTTGCACCATTATCCAGACCCAACCAAAGGTCGCGGCAACTATTTGCCATTACTCGAGTTACGTGCGCAAGAAGAGCAAAATGATTTCTATGGCTGTCTTTATCTTCTTCATCAATATCTTTATGAAGGTCCAAATTACTATGCAAAAGGTGTTGATTATGGAATTCATCACATGATACCATTAGCTTACACTTGCCCTGAAGCCGCCGATAGCGGTAGTGATATTTTACGTGCAGATATGTTCTACTTTATTGGTCAAATGCTTTATAGCTCTGATCGTAAAATTGAAGCTGAACGTATGTTTAGATTAGGTATCACCGCTGATCCACTTTTCCGTGAAAACTATATAGCGCTTTGCAATATGTTAGTTGACGAGCAAAAAGTAGAGGAAGCACTTGATCTCTACAACACTATGATTAAGAAAACGGTTCGCCGTCGCAGTTGGGTTGAATTCGACGATTCATGGAGCTGGAAACCATATGATATTTTAAGCCGCATTTATTTCAGTTCCAACCATATTACAGAAGCAAAACATGCAATTGAAATAGCATTACAATACGTTCCATACAACGAGCGCTTAAAAAACAATTATAAAATCATTTGTGACGTTTATAACCAAGCTGTCAATGGCGGCGCGGCGCAATAAAATTAATTATTCATCTATCATGGAGGTAAAGTATCATTATGGCAGAAAATATTGTAAAAACTAATCCAGAATATATTCAATTTAAAGATACTAATGGTACTTTACATTATTATCAACGTTTTCCTAAAATAACCGAAAACGATGTAAACGACTATATTAAAACAGGTTATCTTGATTGGACACATAATGTTGGCAGCACTGCTATGAAATTAATAGGTTTTAGTAGTACTACGACACATCAATGTTTATATATATACAGTACAAGGGAATATCAATCTTTTACACGAAGTGGATTAAAAGGTGAAATACAAATATCTGAAAATTGAAAGCCTATTAATCTTATAAGACAAACAACTCATAATTCTGATATAGGATTAAGTACTTATATTAGTAGTTTTACAGAAACCTTTCAACCATTACGTCCTGGTGGTGGTGGTGGAACTAAATATATTTACTTTGATGACAAATGGACTAAAACTAAAACATTAGATTCAATTTCATTATGGACAAGTAATGGAACTTCAAGCACAAAAAAATATCCTCCTAGTGAATTTGATTATATCATTTCAGTTGCAAAACCTCTAATCCCTTATGGATACGGATGCGGCATATTGGTTTATAGTGAAAAAGAATGGGATCAAGCGACTATTAAAAATATGGTAGCCATCTTAATGAGAAATCCAGACTTAGTGGGGACAAGAGCCGCAGAATTAGTTTCTACGTATAGTGGTCAAACCTTATGTTCTTTTACAAGCTCATCAAAAGAAGTAATCACACAAAAAATTCAGACCTACTCTGCAAATCAAAAAGATTTAGATTCGTGAGTACAAAAAATAGGTTTACGTTTTGGCTCAGTCAGACATGAAATTGTGTGACAAGATCAAGTTGATAGTAGTGGTAGAGTTATAGAAGCAAAAGATCCAGAGGTTTTTCATTATCAATATCAGCAACTTATAAGTGGAACAAGAAAAACAGCTATTATAGATGTGTATTGAAAAGGTATTTGAGCTTGATTATCACGAGAAGCTAATATAACAAACATTGGCGGCCGTTTTATCATAAAGTCTTATAAAAATACTTTATATGTACCTTCTTTTTTGGGAATGGGAGGCATAAAGTTTGGTAACATTACGATAAATAATATAACAAAATATAATAAGATGCTGTTTGATAACACAGTAGAAGCAGAAACTCAATTTGTTGTTAGTAATAATAGTAAACAATGTATTGGAGAAAATGTTAATTCCGCAGGAGAAGTTACCTTAAGAATGTGCTATACAACTACTCCTTTTCCTTCACGCTTTTTCTATTATAATTTAAATGACGGTTATCAAGCGTTTGAACAATCATAAAAAAGACCTAGCGATAAAACACTAGGTCTTTTAATTTGACTCATCTCTTTCTATCGTATCAACGTTATATTTATACAGGTCAAGTTCTTCATTCTTCTTTAAACCTAACTCGTTTCTTAAACACTTTTCACAAAGATACAATACATAACCAGATGTGATGTATTGAGCTGGGCGGCCGCAATAAATACAATATTGCTTCGATAGCCCTTCATACTTATTAAGAAGCTTTTCAACTTCTTCTGTACAACTAAAGTTATACATTCTTAAAGTACCATACTTCTCTTTGATTTGCGAAAATCTAAACGTATATAGCATTCCATCTTTAATAAGTTGTTTCTTTAGTTCTTTACTTAATTGCTTACCAAATGCTTTGCGCCAACCTTTTGGGATGGCATCATACCACGTACGCGCATAGCCGCTAAACTTATCAGTGTAAACGTTATATACTTTATAAAAAGGATATTTTAAACAAAAGAAGTAATTGTGAATGGCGGCGAAAAAATTACGTATATTCATTTTAACATTTCTACCAATTAATATAAGTTTACGTCCATACCAATAATATCTACTATCTTTATTCTTCATCTACTTTCACCTACTCTTTACCTCTTTTGCATTATTTTTGTTTGGCAGGGGCGACACGAGTCGAACGCGCTTGTGAATCCGGGTTGGAACCGGCTTGGTTGATTTGAAGTCAACTGCCCCACCGTTAGGCCACGCCCCTATAAAAAATAGCATGAGTACTGCTATTTTTGTTTACTAATGATTTAATTTAATAACAACTGTCCAAGTATCAGGTTTGACAACTTCGCCAGCCTTATTCATTTTACCTGCTTTGAATTTCTTGCTTGCGGCTTCAAAACCATCAATTTGTCTACGATCATTAATAATTTCATCTGCTTCTTGTTCAGTAGCAACTACATATGTTTCTTTAGTTTTAACAACATCTACATTACCAGTTGCAAATTCATCAACTGAGCATGAAACATCAATTTTTTCTAGGCCGCCATTAAGACGGTTTTCAACATAGGAAACTAAATCTTTAATATCCATCTTTAAATTAACTCCTTTTTCTTTACATCTATAATATAAAAAATTTTTTTCGGTTACGCAAGAAAAAAATTGAAAACACATCTAATATTGCATCACGATTAACCATTAACTATAATAATAAAGTAATATGATAGAAAAATAGCATTTTTCTATTAGATAAATACTACAGGAGGCCCGCATTTGGCAATTTTAGGCATAAGTGTTAAAGACAACAAAGAGCAACAAGAATTTGTTCGTCTAATACAAGAAAAAAATAAACCAATAATCTTTTGTGAAGGATTAGCCGGCACAGGAAAATCGTTCATAGCACTAGCAACCGCTCTTGAGTTGCGCGAACAAAAGAAATATAATCATATCTATTACATACGTGATGCAATTCAGGTAGGCCATGACATTGGTCATTTACCTGGAACCGCGGACGAAAAGATGGAACCTTATTGGGAACCAGTAATGGATTCCCTCGAAGCTATTATTCATGCAAGTGAAAACGGCAAACATATGAATATCAATGATTTGGCGGCGAAAATAGAAGTTGTGCCACTCGCTTTTATTCGTGGCCGCTCATTTACTAACTCTATCGTAATTGTTGATGAGGCCGAATCATTTGATTTAACGGCGCTTAAAACGGTACTTACACGTGTTGACCGCTGGAGTAAAGTAATCATTCTTGGTTCGCTTAACCAAATTGATGACTGACGTCAACGTAAAAAAGACAAGAGTGATTTTCAACGTGTAATGGAAGTGCTTGTTAACAATCCAGACTACAACCATATTGTCGGTTATGTGCATTTAGAAAAATCTATGCGTTCCGAATGGACGACTCTTATTGACGATGCGCTTAGCGCTCTTGAAGATGAAACAGAACATGTGGACCAATGACACACACCTAGATCAACCAAGGAGCGTCGACCTTCTTATGAAGAATGAAGATATTCTTGTCCCGAGGCGATAGCCGCTGTTCCTAAATCCACCGGCTTCACCGTTACCGCGGATGATGGGTGCGGCAATGAAATAACATATAAAATGATATAATAAAAGTTCCCTTTGCGGGAACTTTTTATTTACCACTTGAACCGAATTTGCCTTCGCCACGTTCGCTATTAGATAAATCTTCTAGTTCTACTTCTTTGACCTCAAGTTTTGGAACTGGTAAGAAGATTACTTGAGCGATGGCTTTAGACAATGGATAGAATAATACTTCTTTATCCTCCATTACTGGACCTAAATGATGAGATATGTCTTTATCATCTGAAAAAATAACATATTTATCCGACACATTACTTATCATAATTAACCATTCACCACGATAGCCGCTATCAATAACGCCGCTACGAATACTTAATCCGTATTTGGCAGTACTACCACGCTCTTTAATGATGCCGACCCAGGCTGGAGAAAATTCGCTCACCAATCCTGTATGAAAAGCCACCGTTTGATGAGGTTGAAGCACTATATCTTTATCGGTGGTATAAATATCATAGCCTGCATCTTCATTGCGCTTAGTTGGAATAATGGCTTTATCATTTACTTTCGCAAATTTTAAAATATAATAACTATCTATTATGCTTTGTGCAGTCTTTGGGATATCGACTATATAGTCTCCAATATCGCCATAATAAGTAAAATTTTCATTCATATATCTTATTTCCTTTCTTCTTTATAATTAATCATGTTGTGAATTTTGAAGCCATTTTGCTTCAAAATTAATAGTAAATTTCCTTTAGTAAACCTTCAGCGCCTTTACTTTTTGTAAACCTGTTTGTGTAATTCCTGTAGGTCCGTAAATTAACGTTATTTGAGGATAAATTGCTAAGTAATGTAATCTTCCTTTATCATCCTCTTCTTCTTCAAAAGCAGGACGATATGTTTCGCGGCGCCAAATATCTACCATAGTTTTGTAAAATAGTAATCATTGATTTGTTGCAAAGGTGAGTTTATAACGTTCATATTGCAACTTCATACGATGAGACAACGTATAAGAACTTGACAAATGATACATCTTATAGCGACGACCATCCTCTTGACGGACATTCTCCGTTATAACCTTATCATCATTTTTAATAGAGTTCCAAGAATTTTTATGTTTATATCTCTCATTAAAGAAAATTAGAGAAAACCACTTTTTAAAATCAGTAATATCATCTGAGCCATCGCCGCCAATAACGGGGCCGCTACGGTATAGGGCGGCTTGCCAGTTAACTGCCTGACCGTCCTTTCGTGTTCTTATTTGATTGAAGTTAATCTTTTTGTCAAGATTGGTGGCCGCGAAAAAGTTAATAGGTTCAAACTTTTGTTTTTGTATAGCCTTTAATATTTCTTGTAAATCAAATTGGCGTTTCTGTTTTTCGGCGGCCTTTGTAACGCCTGATACTACGTTACGTATGATTTTAGCAAGATAGGTAGCTGGATTTGTAGAAGCATCTACAAAATCTCATAAATCAAAATGAGAGAACACGGTAGTATTATATCCTTTCATTTTATAATACTTTTGTAGGGCCGCGATATGTGGCTTTAAAAACTGACCATTAATGATGTTGCATAAGCGACTTCATTGTGCGCCGCTTTCTTTCTCTTCTGATGCAAAATAAGCCAGTATGAGTTTCGTAAATGTTAAACCCTTTTTTGTAAAGAATTGTTGGAATGTCTCTTTACAGGTGATAGTGTCCTTATTAGGCAGCTCGGCAACTACTTGTTTTCAGTCATCTGTCATAATAAATCTAAACACACGACGTAACTCTTGTAATGATTCCAGCTGCTGCTTTTTGTCCATCACAAGAAATTTTGCCGCCTGCTGAGGGGTCATAGTATTAGTTAATATAATAGGTAGTTTATTATCTAATCCTTGAGCTTTTAAATCTGCGCGCTCCCAAGATCTAACGGCACTACCACCCATGGATACGTTAACCAAAGTACGAGAACCTTGCTGGGCGAATTTAAAAATCCACAGTATCTCCGCCACGTCTAATCTAACATCTGCTTCACTCCTCTCTTGTCGTGGTTGTCAGGTTTGAAGAAATTGATTAATGGTATCGTTACCCAAGCCATAACCATTTGCAGGATTGTCATAAATAGTAATGTAGGTTTTATATAATCCATTAGTTCTTATAGCATCATATAAAGGCTTGGTTTGCTTATTACCAGCTGTGCCATAATACGAAGCATTCAAATGTTGGCGCAAACGTTGAGGCAGATTGTGACTTTGACCAACGTAAACGTGATTGGCGCAACGAATAATATAAATACCTACCTTATTGCGGCAAGGTGGGTGATTATTTAAGTCTCTTCATGTTAGATTTCTTGGTGTTCCACTCATAATAATATAGTATAAATTAGTTAATCTAAATAACGCAAAAAAACGCTATATCTATTGTATAGCGTAGTCATCCTTATAATATCCATAGCGTACTTTTTCATCTTCGACATGGATATTATAAATTAAAATGAGATATATTTTTAAAACCGTTAAAAACCTTTTAAACCAAGACATCATCATTAGTAGTACGTCCTCCAATCTCTAAAGGTGTCGCTGCGTCAAATGGTACTTTAATAGGTATTCCGCCGCGCCATCTGTAGTAGCCCCACAAATCTCTTTTTCTATCTACACGATGACCGTAGCAATCCATAAGATAACCACCTTGTAGACTGCAATACATAGCCAAAGTATCAGATTCATTTATTACTAGGTCAATTTGTTTAAGACCTCGAGCTTTCATTTTCTTTTCTACATCTGCTCTTAACATACTCTTAAATCTTCCCAGTCGTCCAAAGTAAGAGGATATTCATCACTAATTACGACAAAAATATCGCTAATTACTTTACCTTCGTCTGTCTTAATAGTTGTTTTAAAACCACGATTTTTTCCTTCGAAATCCAAATCAATCCATTCATCTTCAGATGAAAAAGATAATTCATCTACTAATCTCTCATAAGTAAAAGGTGCATAAGAAACGTTGGTGATTTCACCATTATTACCTACCTCAAGAACATTTATCCATAACATAGTTATTTAATTTTCTCCTTTCCAATTTTTAATTAATTGTTTTAAACCTTCAATGGTCATAGTAATTTGTTGCGCGGCCGCGCTATTTCTACTCAGACCTTCACATAAAGTTGCTTTAAGACCATCAAGGTTGTTATATATCATATTAACCAAATCAATGGTTGCTTCATTTGTATTGGCGTCTTTCATATCTCTTTACTCCTTTTTCTATAATTATTATAACAATAAAAAAAGGCTTTGTCAAGCCTTTTTAATTATGATTGTGCCGCGCCATCAGAGGCAAGACGGAATCCTTTAATATATGGGTGTCTTAATGAGTTTTGCGAATTAATATCCATTGCTTGAATGATAACATATAATTCTTTCTTCTCAATTAATTCTTGTGCTTCTATTGTTGCTAGCCACTTACGTGTTTCATCGGTTAGGCCGCTTGTAACACGAACATTAACACCATTAAAATTAACAATAACACCATTTTTCCAACCATAAAAGAAAGGTTTTGTTACAGGATAGTTTGGTTTTTCTTTAATAGCATTTGGCATATCATGATACCAATAATTCCATGCATCTGGACAATCACCATCATAATGTTCATTTGGTTCAATGGTGGTTATAACTGGCAATTCAAGTTCATCAAGTTGCTTTTTCAATTTTAATGTTTTCCAAGCCGCACGAGTATCTGGCATATATGGATTATCACGACGTTGAATAACAATACCTTCACCGCCTTCACTAATAACTTGTGACGCCGCAACGGCAAAATCTTCCCAAATATATTGAGTTGGTTTGATATACTGATGACGATCACCTTCTGCTCGCCAATCGAGAACAAAATAATCTACCATAGCCATCGACCTATCCCAATAACCATCACTCATCATGTCCTTACCATCTAACATAAGTAAATCAAACACAAATGCATTCAATTTTTCTTTTGACTGTCGCATAACTGCCTTCTCTGGTAAACAACGAAGGATTGTTCCTACGCTATTTGCAGTTGTTTTTGGCTTATCAAATGCGATTTCGGCCAACATCACGGTGTTGTCTGGCCAATAGTCCATTTCCGCTACTATGTGCGGCAATTTATCGGTATAGTCCCCATAAGTTCCGGTGACCTTACTAATACTGCGGCTGCGGATTAAATTATGTCCCTTACTAAAATGAATTAAACAAGCCCAGCACCCATCATGTTTAACAGATGCCATATATTCGTTGTTTTCATTTTCTATCATGGCTTGACGTTTTAAATTATTCTCATCTTTATTATCATAATATCTCATTGCGGGCATCGTAATGAAATAATTAATATCGTGGGCGGTCATGATTAAAATTGCTCCTTTCTCGCAACACGGGCGAGTATCCATTGCAATGCGTCTCCGTGAATTGCGCTTTCAATGCGGTCGCGCTTATGTTTTTCATCATGCGCGAACATCTGCGGCCAAAAATAAGTCTTGGTCATATTAAAAGTTTTACTGTCTGGATAAATAATCGTAAGACGATAAGTGGTAATTACATCGCCCAATGATTCATCATACTTATGATTTATTTCAGTTGCCTGCCAAATAAAATCTAATGTTCCAAATAGTTGTTGTTCCTTCTCTAAAGGAATTTTTATTACTCCAACCATATTTACTTCTCCTTCCCTGCTGTCATTGAAAGCCGCCCTCGTCCAAGAGCGTTTCCATTAACAACCATTTTATTATTTTTATCACATTTAGTATAACAAATAAAAAAGTCTTTGTCAATAAAAAAACAGCAGAAAGATAATTCTGCTGTTGCTACACCTGTGATGTACTCACTAACATCAAACCATTGAGTAGGGCCGTTATACCTGCCGTACCTAGCTAAACTACTAAACCGTTTCATTCTCCTAACTACTTTAGTATTTCGTTCCGCGGGACTAAGCCCACCATCCTACCACGAATATGGGCATCACCCTATCAGATGCAATAATAGTATAGTTAATTTATTCGTCTTTTACAAAGACAAGTGTAAAAGTTTTTAAGTTATAATCATAATGCCAATAGCAAGTAATCATATCTATATTAACACCTGTAAAATCATCCTCATTAACAAAAAAACGATTGTTATTATCAATATCATAACACCATTCATCAGTTAATGAATAATGATAATTAGTATCATTGTAAAGTTGAAAAACATCACCTGCATGTGCATTCTTAAGTGCTTCATCAATTGTTTTGTACATAAGAATATCCCTTTCAATGGTTGGCGGAAGGCTGAGGTGTCGATCCCCATCGGGTGCGATCCCGACCCATAGTTTTCAAGACTAGTCCAGAGGCCGCTCTGGTTAACCTTCCAATTGGCGGAAGCCGCAGTAATCGAAACTGACGGCCGTTACAGCCGCACTTCGCTTAGCAGGCGAGCCCAAGAACCTTCCTGGTTCAGCTTCCATGGTAGAGATAGGGACGAGGATAGCAGAACCCTATCTATCATCTTATTTACTTTATTCTACCAAATAAATGGTTTAAAGAAAATATCTAAAAGATTTAATGGGTCTCTGTAATCGTCGTCATCAAGTTTTTTAGTAATGGAGTAGTGATAACTGCCGTAATCTTTAATAAAGTCGTTAACTTTTTTATTATAGGCCTTACGAGCATCTTCCATTACTTTGTAAGCATCCTCAACTTCTTTTGCTCTTGCTTTGCGCTCATCATTGCGTTTAGCGATAGCAAGTTGATTGTCATCGTATTTCTTTTCGGCGTCGTTTAATTCGTCGACGGTTTTATAAACCTTTTTGGTTTTATCTGAATAATATTGCATATGTTATTAATAAGCCTCCTATTGCTTGCAACTGCCTATCCTATTAGGCAGTCATAAATATGCTATCCTTTTCATCAATAGTATAGATGTTGATTTTACTATTGTCAATTCTAATTGGTACCCCTGCGGGGATTCGAACCCCGAAGACAGGTTTCGTAGACCTGCAGTTTAATCCGTTAGCTTACAGGGATAGAAGTGGTGGGCACAAAGAGAATCGAACTCTTACGCCTTGCGGCACTAGCTTCTTAGACTAGCGCGTATACCTGTTCCGCCATGTACCCATGGTAGTCAAGAGGGGAATCGAACCCCTAAAATATAAGGTTTGAGCTTATCACGTCTACCAGTTGCGTCACTTGACTAGGTGGTAGGTCAGAAGGGACTTGCACCCATACGCCAATTAAGGCCGCAGATTCTAAGTCTGCGTTGTCTACTATTCCAGCACTGACCTAAAAGGATGGTGGGCTCAGAGGGACTCGAACCCTCACGCTCGATTGAGCAGCAGATTTTAAGTCTGCCCCGTTTACCTGATTACGACATGAACCCATGGTTCCGAAGGTTGGGATCGGACCAACGAAATGACAGAGTCAAAGTCTGTTGCCTTACCGCTTGGCTACTTCGGAAGATAGTGGTACTCTAGCCTTGAGTTGCACAAGGAACTGACGCTTATAAGGCGTCCGCTTTTCGGTTAAGCTACAAGAGTATAAATGGTGCGTCCAGAAGGACTCGAACCTTCGGCTCACGGTTTAAAAGACCGTTACTCTACCACTGAGTTACGGACGCATAGAAGAATGGTCTCCTCACAAGGAATCGAACCCTGATGTTGAGCTTAGAAGGCTCATGTACTATCCGTTATACTATGAGGAGGAATGGTAATGGTGCCGGAACACGGTGCCGCCCCGCGGTCTAGAGATTACAAGGCTCTTGTTCTACTGTTAAACTATACCGGCAAATGGCCCCTCCGGATTGACTTGCACAATCGACACCGGCGTTTTCAGCACCGTGCTCTACTATCTGAGCTACAAAGGGATTAATTTGGAGACAGTGGTCAGATTCGCACTGACGATAAGCGGGTTGCAGCCGCGTCCCTTAACTACTTGGGTACACTGCCATCAAGTAAGATAAAAAAGCACCAAGATATGCAAACGTGAATAATCATGGGATGCTATATCTTGGTGCAGGAAGGAGGAAAATATGAATAGGAATAATTTTCTAATTAATAATTTTTTCCGCAAGAAAGATACAACACTTACCACATTTTATTTGACGTAAGCATTGACGACTAAAGTTAATGGAAGTTGTTTGTTTGAGAGAAATCTTTCGTATCATAACTTTAATACTCCTTTCTTACTTATTACTTTTTCTATATATATTATAGATAAGTTTTTTCTTATTGTCAAGAAAAATTCAACTTTCTTTTTAAGCAAGTCTGATAACTTGCAGTACATTAACAGTTGGTGATGAATTGCCACCAACGTCAACATGTCCAGTATTGGTATTAGGCTCAAGGTCGCTAATGGTTGTAACACCATTTGCTTCCCATTGAACGCGCACTTTGTATGGACTAGTGTTATTGACTTGCGCTCAATAAAGCCAAAGCGAACCGCCAGTGTTATATGTTATTTGGTCATAAAAAGAACCATAAGCATAAACAAGACCTACAATAGGCTCTTTTTCTTCTTCTTCGCTGCCGCCACCAAACAATGAATCCTCAATGGCGTCTTTGATGGCTTTATTCAGACCTTGAATTTCTGCGGCTGTATAGACAGGTTTCGTTTCTTCCTTTGCTTAAGGGAATACATCTGCCGCCATGCAGCTTAACCAAGGTAAATCGGCAAAAGTACGTTGACCATCCCCGATTTTAAGTAGATGATATGTATCATTAACTTTACAGAAAGCCAATTCTCCATCGTGAAGAACAAGATTTGCATTTTCTGCTAATGCTCACTCATCAGCCGTTCCTCGTAAAACTTGTATCGTCGTCTTAAGTACTTTTTTATCCATACGATAATATTTTAAGAAGAAGGAAAAATAAATGTCAAATTTCTAAGTGGTGGAACTACTGAGAATCGAACTCAGATCGCTGCCTTGCGAAGGCAATGTTCTCCCATTAAACTATAGTCCCATTGGTAGCCGCACATGGTTACGCTCCATGCTGACAGAGGTATGAGCTCTGCTTTGTCCTAGACTATACGGCCGAGTGTGGTGCCGATGCAAGGATTTGCACCCTGTTTTAAGACTTACGAAATCTTTGTTCTACTACATAAACTAAATCGGCGATGACTGGCAGGCACTGAAAGAATCGCACTCTCACCAATAGTTTTGGAGACTACTGTTCTGCTATTAAACTAAGTGCCCGCATAGGAGCTTGTTGCCGCTAGGTGACATCAAGCTCGTCGGTGACGGTAATAGGACAATTCTTTTCTTCATCCCATTCTACCTCAATACCCGCAAGAATCTCATTGTCAATATCATAAAGTATGTTTTGTATAAAATCAACTTCAATCATGGCACGATTTAGCTCCTCAATTGATTCCTTTGACTCAGAGATACAACCTAGTTGACAAAGCATATCGTCACGGTATGCTTCATATGTCGCGGCGGTTTCGCCCGGTGTTAGGGTAGCAATATATTCACGAATACCATCTATATATTTATTTATAGAAGCAATACTATTTTTCATTTGCATTTTTACATCTGCAAAATCTCTTTCATCTAAAACACGAGCTTTACCATAAGGTAAGATGGCTGAAAAATTCCCATACATTACATTATTACGACTATAATCGGCAATATTAATAACTGCCCCAGTTTTTTTATTTCTGACATAAAAATTAACATAACTACTCATAAATATCTATTTTCCTTTTAATTTATTTATTCTGGTATTTCTTCTATACGTGTATCAATATTAGTATCTACTACATCTGTATCTTCTACTTCAACTTCATTCCATAAAACGTCATGAATATAATCATTCATTAATGACACAAGTTTATAGACTCCACTGCGGTTTCCATTTAAAAGTAGATAGGTGCAAGTCAACTTATAATTACCATGACTATAATCTTCTATTGCTTCTTCAAAAGTTGCATCTGTTTCAACTTCCCAATCCGCAAGAAAACTCTTCCACATATGCTCATCAAAAATAAAATGTCTATATTCAACGACGGTTTCTTCTGCTTCAACTAACAATACTTTCTTCATAATATCTTTTTCTCCTTTTCTATATTAATATTATATCATAAGCTTTTAGTCTTGTCAACACTTTTTTGTTTTAAAAAGCGGATCTACGTCTGATCCGCCAAATCATCAAATGGAGCCCCGCACCGGTTACGCTCCGGCATCTAAACATTGGCAATGTTTCATTCTACTACTAAACTAGCGGGACATTTTGGAGAGGCATAGGAGACTCGCACTCCTTTCATTAGCTTGGAAGGCTAAGGCAACAACTTATATACCAATGCCTCATTAGAATGGCGGCCCCGTACAGACTCGAACTGTAATTAAGCGGTTAACAGCCGCCCGTTCTAACCTTTGAACTACAGAGCCATGGTCGGAGTGGCAGGATTCGAACCTACGGTCTTCTACACCCTAAATAGATGCGCTACCATGCTACGCTACACCCCGATTAATAATGGTCGGAAAGGCAGGATTCGGACCTGCGGTCTTCTGCTCCCAGGGCAGACGCGATAACCAAGCTTCGCTACTTTCCGATAAAATTTGTCTGGTTGCGGGTCTGGGGAGTCGAACCAAACCAGTGTCTGAAGGTTATGAGCCTTCTATGTAAACCGTTTCACTCACCCGCAATATCGTGGTAGGTGTGGAAGGACTTGCACCTTCACTCTCCGCGTTATCAGCACGGCGCTCAAACTGTTTAAGCTGCACACCTGTTTGGTAAGCACACTGAGAATTGCACTCAGATTTTAACCTTGAGAGGGTTATGTCCTAACTATTAGACGATGCACTTGAATGGTACCCTCAGTCGGTTACGCTCCGGCCATGCAGGGATGAAAACCCTGTGACTTCACTAGTTGTCTATGAGGGCAGTTGGTGGAGATGCGGAGACTCGAACTCCGGTCCAAATACATTCTACATACTTTTTCTACAGTATAGTAAACATTTTAATTTAACGTTAAACATATCATTTAATGTTTACAAACTGCATATGTATAACGGGCATTTTTACTTACTATCGTTTTGCCATAACTGATAATAAAGACGTTGATAGACGAAGAAGTAAGAGAACTCAACATTCACCATTCTTTTACTTCTGTGCAACTAATTAATTATTAATTACTAATGATTAATAAGCAAGTCCACGAACGAGATTTGCTTTTCTTGCACGGACAAATTTATGTTTGCCATTTAATTTTTAGTTTAATGAAGGTCATCACCCTACTGCAAAATATGCCAAACAATACCTGTCGAAACCAATACATCCCCATGGCGGAGACAGAGGGTTACGCTCCCTCGACCCCACAGTGACAGTGTGGCAGTTTACTATTAGCCTATGCCTCCAAAATTTTAGTCGTTGACAAGTCCTTCAACCATGGTGTTTGGAACTTGTCTTATTGGTACTGGAACCATATGTCCGCATTTTTGACAGAAATATAGTTCATAGTAGTAATAATTCTTATCTTCTGCTTTAAGAATTGCTGTATCTATAAAACCTAAGTCAGAAGAGCCGCAGTATTGACAAACGACTTCTACTTTAATGTTGGTGTTAGTGTTGTCTTCCATAAATACTTTTCTCCTTTCTTACTATAAATATTATAGTATACTTTTTCATTCTTGTCAAACAATTTTGATAATGATAATGGTGCCCTAACCTTGAATCGAACAAGGAATTTTTGCTTACCATGCAAACGTTATGCCGTTTAACTAAAAGGGCAATGACTGGTGGGACGAGAGGGATTCGAACCCTCCTCGATTGAGTCACAGTCAATCAGCTTAACCACTGGCCTACCGTCCCCATATGGTGGGAACTGATGGAGTTGCACCACCCGAGGCCAAGCCAACGGATTTACAGTCCGCTCCGCTACTATCTACGGTATAAGTTCCCAAGGTTTCAATAGTGATGTATGAACCAAACCTGCTCACTATCTTTATTAAGGTTTTCTTATACGACGGCCGACCTCTCGTTAGAATCGTATAATGGAAAGTAATAAATTAATTGATGGTACCCCTTGAAGGTTACGCTCCTCCGTCCTCTGCTTGTAAAACAGTAATTCTCCTATTGAACTAAAGGGGTATTTTATATGGTGGAGGCGGCGGGGCTCGAACCCGCGACATCTTGCTTGCAAGGCAAGCACTCTCCCAACTGAGTTACGTCCCCAGATGCCCTTCTCCAGGGCTGGTCTCCATTTCGGTGACTACTTGTATAGGCGTACCGATACAAGCTGGTGGGCCTCCGAACCTGTTAGGTTCATTTTCCCAGAAATAAAAGAACGGCGCCTAAGTATTGAATTATCTAATACCTATTGAGCGCCGTCCAAGGAGAAAAAATATGAAAAATCTATGATAACATATCTAACTTATCTCATTTAGATATGAAATCACCTCAATAGGCTCCATGTACCCAGTAGGTTCATGGATATATTCAACAGGGGCGCCAAAAACGACGGCATTGAAACCATCATCAATAGTGTTGTTAGTAGTGTTAATATAATAGTTGTTATGGTTGTTCACTATCGTCGCCTCCTGTAATTTCCGAATAGATAAATCTTTTTTTCTTTATCTATCTATAAATATTATAGATGATTTATTCGCTTTTGTCAAGAAGTTTCCACTGCGATTTTATTTGATGGTATCATCATCGTCAGTGATAACTTCTTCTGATGCGTCGTCGGCGTTAGAAGACGCCTCCTCCGCTTGTCTAGCTACACGTTGGTTCCATCTATCGAACCAAACAATACGGTCAAGGTGGCTAGTACCATTACATGCGGTTGACATGGAAGGTTGCTCCATTTTCGCAAATGTAAGTTTTGTCATGTTTATCATCATAAACTTTACAAATGTTCAAACCCATTTTTCTCGCTAGTTTATACATACGATTTGTAGCGGCGATACGGCTGCCATAAATCTCGTCTACTTTGCGAGGACCGTCAACAAGAGTGAGTGTATAACTATGTTTAGTTAATCCAACTGCACCCCATGGAAGTTCAAATTGACCTCCCATAAATAAATAACTGTTGTTAAACATAACGTATTTACCTCCTGTAGTTTTTGTAGGGGAGATTTCGCTCCCCGGAAGTAAAATTAGCTCGCAACAGAAATTTACTTTCATCGTTTTGACTACATATACTATATAAAATTTTTTTCGATTTGTCAAGGACTATTTTGACAGATGAAGAAAATTTTATTTCGCCCACCAAGGACACATTTCATCTTTTTTAAGACGATAAACAGTTTTTCTTTCAGCCTTAATTAAAGATTTACGAGTAGTATCTTTTTTCGCGGCGACCATCATAATTTTAATGCTGTCGCACAACGCTTTAAGGTATAAAGCTAAAGTTTCACCGCTATAAGCAATAGCATCATCATAACGAGAACTAATGACATAATCTTCACCTATGTCATAAGGAACACCATAGTCATAAGCGACAAGATCGCCGTATTCGTTCTCACCAACTTGCCATGCATCTTCAGTTTCAAACAAATCATATATTGCATCAATGACATTGCATACTTGGTTAACATAATCATATGAATAATCAAGGTCATAAGATTTGCAATAATTATCTATCTTTTCCCAGTTAATTTCATAAGTATCATCATATGTAAATTTGTCATAAGATAAATCATTAATATCTAAGAAAACGCCATCTCTATCTGTGTCATCTGGATAGTCTGAAAAAGCGCCATCGACAGGTGTAACGAACTCCATAACAATAATAAAGCGGCCCGCGGCGTAAATGGCGGCTAATGGATATTCACCAGCATATCTTTCATATGCTTCAACCTCTGCTTGATTTTGACAATAACCTGCTTCACCAATAGCCAATTTAATAACTACGTTGTCTTTAATATATTTAGGTAAACCTAATGCATTGCGCAAATTTTTATTCGCTTCACCTACATCAAAAACAATGCGGCTAGTTCCATGCATTGCAGTTTCTAAAAAGTCGTGGCCTTGATTTAAAAGCGCTCCGATAATATTTAATTCTTCTTGTAATTTGTAATTCTTCATAACATCTTTTCTCCTTTAACCTTATATAAATATTATATCATTAAAAAAAGGCTTTGTCAAGCCTTTTTACCTAGAAAGCAATGCGAGGGTCGCCGCTGGCGTCGCTATCGTCGTCGCTGTCGTTATTAGAAAAATTATCTAATAATTTAATTAATGTACTAATTGACTCTGAACTACTTACTTCTCCATCACTAGGACCAATTACTCTTCCTATTAAGATAAAAGGTAGAGCAACGATTAGGGCAGCTAATAGTAAAATAATTCCAACCATACTAAATGGTAATGCAATTAAACGACGAATAAAATTAACAATCTTCATAATACTTAATAAATCCTTTCCTTATACTTATTAATATATTCAAATTTTAAGCCTATTTTCCTTAAAATTTAAACCTTTTTAAAAGTGCTGGTAAGCGATAAAGCACAATATTGTGTTCATCAATGGTGCCAGGCGCCTCTCTTAAATAAGAAATATGTACAGTGGCGTCGTCATCATCATCAAACTCACAAACATTAACCTTTCCTTCTGCACTTACCGCGCAACCATCAATAGCAATCACACTAAAATCGTGGTAAGGATAATGAAAAAGAAAAGTATCATTTGATAAACCAAGCCAAGTAGACATATCTTTACCTGCACGACCTGCCTTTGCTGCACGATATATCGCCGCGAAAACGTGTCCTACAACCATGTATTTACTTTTAATACCTTCTCTTCCATGAAGAATCGCTTCATCTACTTTAAAGTTATTTTCCATGCAAGGGACATAGGCGTGGCGCATAACGTTATCATTTTCTTTTCTTTGCGCTTGAGCAATAAAATTGTAAGGGGAATACCACAAAGCATCACCCCAATCAATAATATCGTGATTAGTGCGCCAATCAGGCATTACTTCAGTAATATCAAATAAATGGTTGACTTCTACATATGGAAGCCATGCATGAGTAATAATGTAGTTACGAGTTTCAAAAGCTACACCTGCATTCTCATAATAGGTTTCAATAATTTTACGGGCTTCCGCTAACTCTGGACGATTACGAACCATACTAAAAAGTGACCACATGCCATAATAACTAGGAGCATAATCATCAATTGTGCCGCCATTAGACCAATCGCGTATTGCATCAACAAAAGACAAGACCGTATTCATACGACCATTGTGTCTATCGGCCCAGTTATCCATACGAACGCCGGTTAAATTTTCTATCATATCGACATCATGATTGCCAAGCAAAACAATGCGGTTAGGGCAATGATTGATGTAGTCCATACATTTGAGTGTATCTCGTCCACGGTCGCAAATATCACCTGCAACGACGATTCGGTCAGTTGCTGGATTAAAGTGGGCGGCTTCAAGTGCGGCTACCATTTTATCATACATTCCGTGAACATCACTAATAACTAAGGTTCTCATAAATACTTTTCTCCTTTCCTTTTCCTATAATAATTATAACAAAATAAAAAAGCCTAGTCAAGACTTTTTTGACTAGGCGCTGGTAGTATCTTCAGGTGCGGCCATTGGTGGTAGTTGTACTTCTACCAGACCCGCGGTTAGATTTGCCCATTCATCTGGTCCAAAGTAGATAGCTAAATTGGACATCAATGCTATATAGCTTTTAACGAGACCTGGCACTTTGCGGGCGGCCGGATTTCTCATCAAGAGGATAAGTCGGCGTATTGAATTGGCAAGTTGAGATTTGTAAGAGATGGCGGCTATTGTGTCGGCTGATAGGTCACCAGCTGCAGCCGCGTCGCTCGAAGCCTTAAGTTTATTAATCGAAGTTGAGATAGCTTCGCGCAGTACTTTAGCTTGTTGGGCGATTTCCGCATCAAGTTCTGCCATATCCTTTTCAGTGATGTTAAGTAGGCCGGACTCCATATTGAACATATAATTGATTAAGTTAATGAGGGGTGTGTAATTGTAGATGCCGTGATGTGAGCGCATGATAACTTGATTGGTTGAAGCTAGAACAACCGTCTCGCCAGGCACAAAGTTGTCATCATCAAGTAATTCCATTTGAGCACGGATGCTTCTAAACCAGCCGCTCCATCTAATGTAAAGGGTGAGAATGAAGTTTTCATAGACGTAGGTGCAACGAGAGGCATCATGTTCATCATCATAAACCATGCTCATGTGCATTACCTTTTTAATTTCTTCGTTGGTACAGTTAGCTAATCCAAAGGCATAGATGATGCGCGTTTCAAGGTCATGCAGTATCGCTTCGCGCCACTTGTAAACAGATGAGTTCATGATTTCTTCATCGGTCATAGGCGATACTTCTTCATACGTGATGTAGCCTTCCCTACGTCGCATAATGAACGCCGCGCCGATAAGTAAAATTAAGCTAATAACTATACAAATGATAGATATGATAGTATCTAAATTATTCATAGATGGAAGTCCTCCTTTAATAGTCTATATCAGGCAAGCCGCTTTCCGCAAAAACCGATGGGAAAAGTTCTACGTAAGCGTCTGCTGGTAGAAAGTATTGGTATGTGAAATTGCCCTCTTTGGCGCCGAACTTAAACTTGCCGCGGCGCTCAATAAGCTGATGGTCCATAAGCCAATGGATGCGCTTACTAGCATCATTAGTTCCGCATCCAACTTGCGCCGCGATGTTTTTGACCGTGGTATGATATGGAAATGGATGCCAACGATGACAGCGCATGTAGAGTAGTATAAAAATACGAGCTAATGAATTGCGCTGACCGGTGTTTAAGTCTATGGTATAAGTGAAAAAGCGCTCCAAGAGGGTATCGTTCATAAAGTATAAAGGAGGCTTGAGGATAGCTGAGCGCGGTAAGTTCATATGACTGCGGAAGTAAGTGCTCGGCGCGATGTGTAGTAGTTTTAGGGTTGGAGTAAGCGGTTGTTCAGCAATGGTGTAACAAACGCGCTCTACGTAGTGCTCAGTATCATCTGGATGAAAGTGGATGGTAATGGTATTTGTGTAGCGATAGAGCAAATAAAGCCGCATCCAAGCATGGGTAGGGTCTAATTGAAACTCTTCTTCGGTGAAGACGATGTAGTTGGGTAAGCTAGTATCTTCCTTCATTTTAAAACTCCTTATAAAAATAGTTTAGTAGAAGTAAATTGTCTTGTCAAGAAAAAGTTGCAGTTGCAAAACATGACCACTATATACAATATAAGGGAGAATATTTTTTACTTCAGGTCAATCAAAATGGCTATGGAAGTCAATGAAGGTTCTAAAGCCGCAGATGACCTTGTAGAGGTGTTTCACGAGCAAGGAGCATGGTGCGACGCAGCGAGTTCAGGCATGTACTAAAATATATCAAGTTCTATTACTTCGCTACAAAAATTTTGAAAGGTCACTAGACACGTTCGCGGTAGTCCATGAAGCGTAGCGGAATGGACGGTAGCGGCCGCCTGCCACGCTGGCAAGGCGGAGTGGTTTTTCAGGTAGCGACACCGCAGGCACGAAGTGCCGTAGGTGAGCGCGCATGAACAACTATTGGGCGCGGCGTGCGCCCCTGCATCTCAGCTCAGTTTCCAATAGCCGCAACGATAATACTAAACTTGTTATTAGCATATGTTAGTATTTAATGCGTATCCTTCGGTACGTCGGACGCGGAGCGTCCTCCTAACCGAACGCTATTATTAACGATGACCGCCGGTGGACGGTACATACCATGTGTTTGCACGGTTAATGCATCGTGCATAAAAAAAGCCGCACGCTTAATTACGTACGACTATTAGTGACTGCTGTTGTTGTTCGCGCCACGCGCCTCTGCTTCTGCTACCTTCGCTGCACGACGACGGGCCGTTTCGGCGGCCTTTGCAGCAGCCGCCTCGGCCTTCGCCGCCTTTTTGGCAGCCTTGGCCGCGACCTCGTCATCGTAAGCATTTGCTTCTTCAAATGGCTCATAATCGAGCGACTTGATGGTACTTTTAATTTCTCAACTAAAAGTAAATTCATCATTCTCTGCCACGATTACAATACCTTCTTTGGTCTCGACGACGTCAAATCCTGCCACGTCATGATAAAGGGCAGTCAAATCGGCCCTTAAAGCCGCCAAGCCTTCTCGGCGCAATTGATTACGAGCGCTTTGCTGAATCGTTAAGGCGCCCGTGCTAGTATAATTGGTTTCTCAATTGCCGACTTCGACGGTATGAAGAAAATCCGCAAAAGCAGGGTTAGCGAGGCTCGTTAAAGCCTCTTCCCTGTTCAAGTAGTTTAGCTCCTAGAAAATTACTTCGCCAGAATACTAGTCGGCTAATCTGTATTTTTTGCCTCTTGTAACGGCACCGCAAGTTGGGCAGACGTCTTCGAAATCTTCTTTAACAATTCTAACAACGTTTGGGTCTTCTGGGAATTTTTCAGCTTTCTTCATAAGTGAAGTTAAGACGGCGGTAGAAATGCCAAGTTCTTTATAAGTAGCTGGTTTTCCTCCCATGCCTTTTAAGGCTTCAATTGCCTTAAGTTCGTTTTCAGTGTAGTGTAATTCGGTTGCTGGTCCTTTTGCCATAAAATAAAATCTCCTTTCAAGCAACGAGGTAAGCCGTGTAACTAGAATTCTTGCTTACCTTAACAAAATTATTATAATAGATAAGTTAGTTCTTGTCAAGGTTTTTGTGCTCTGCCGTAACGTCTATCTTGACGGTCCGCACATTATCTTGGTCCTGGCGCAACGTTAGGTCAACCACGTTAGTCGTGGCATTACCCGGTAAGCGCCTCAATAGGCGTCGTAAACTTTTTACGGTCATCGGTGTATGTGATATCTTTCCTTCGAGCACGGTACCTTAACTTCTCCTTATCTGTTAATACTATAATAAATTTATGAGGCTTTGTCAAGGACTTTTTTCACGGCCGAAGTTAAAAGAGACTGCAGTGTCAAATGAAGCCGCACGTAAGAAACTAGCTTTGTTTTTCATCTGTGAGAATACGGCGAAATAAAAGGAACGGCCTAGTAATGGATACGGCTGGTTATTGGTACATGCCGTTTATTCACTGCCGCGCTCCTGCGGAGCTTGGCGCGGCGACAGCGCCGCTGCTGCCCCTCTCCCCCCAATGGCGGCGGCCCCCCCTCTCCCCAAACGGACCGCACTATTATGTGCGAACGCTCAAAAAGATGCAAAAGAACCGTAAAAAGCGTAAAAATATGAGCGAAACGTAATAATTTTACAATAAAACATAGCGCTTCGGTGCGGTTTTCATTAGCATAAGCCTATTATTTGTTTATATTTACTCATAATTATGAATTTTTAACCCAATTTGCTTCAAAATCGCAAGGAAATTTGTATATTTAAGCCCTTTTTGCCGCGAAAATGCTTGACAAAGCGGCAAGTTTTAGTATAATTGTCAAAAGAATTTTGCGTGTCGCCATGCGGTTACAACCGTCGCCGCACAAAAAAGGCCTAGCAATTAAGCTAAGCGGTGGAGGAAGAAAAAATGGGTGGGTTGTGCATCCGAGGCATATTATGATAACATAATATTTTTACAACAGTGGCGGCAGGGATGCGGCCCACCAAGCAGTCGCCCGGTATGGCGTGGCAACTCCTTGCTAGGCGCTGGTGTTAACTTTATATTTTAGAACCCTACACCAGCTAACGTAGGTTTATTCCGATTTATCAAGGGAGACCTTACTCACCTTCAAACGATGTTCATCAGATTTGACTTTTTGGCATTGCTGACTCAATGCTCGGGATTTAAGTAAGGGTGGCGCCGACGGGGATTTTTATAGAGAACCCCGATTTATGGTCGCCGATGGCTAATCTCTTACATGGTTTTTAACGCGGCCGTCCATGATTACCGCGAGAGGTTGTCGCAATGCCTGCGCTGCATTCACCCATCATCAGAGTAGGGCATATTTTCGCTTGGCATATGCCGCCGCTCGATTTAATTCTTTGATGTAGCGCAATCGATGTAATCGCTACGTGGATTGCCTAATTCAAGTAGGCATACTCGGATCGTGTCTTCAGTAGGTCGTTGCACGTCGCGCCTGGAAGCTGTCGTCGTTTACCAACGGTGGCTCATAGCTATAGCGGGATCGGTTCGGCCACAATTATCATGTAAGATATTAAGTTTTCGGCAGGTTATCTTACGGTACCTAATATACTTTTCTTACGCGCATTGGGGTATATCAGCTCAAATTATCACGATTTAGCAACAATCAATCGAGGTTTTCACGCATCCTCCTATCCAGCTCGGTACTACTTAGTCCCTAGCCTAAACATTAACTGGACGCTTTTGCTGCTAATTCCGTTTCTCCCACCGAGGGGACAGCGGGACCTAACGTAACGGTACACCAACGGTACAAGCAAGTTTCTTTTTAGAGCATAGTAGTGTTCCAAGGCGAAGGAGCTAGAATCATTGTCCGCTCTCTTCCCATGCCCCGTTGTGGTGCTTGTGCTCACCAGCGGAACCACCTTATAAAACCGCGCTTTACTTTAGGTTGGTTTTTAGGGTGTCGGCCTTTTATCTTCCGTCGCCGTAAACGGTTTCTTTAAAGACGCTACCACTTGGTTTTTTGAGATTGGGGCAAATGGCTTTTATCAACTGTGCCCAATACGATGCCGGGCGGCTCCTAGTTTTATGACTTCAGCCGCGCCTTAGGCGTCTTCGGTCGGGTAGTAATAGTAATTACTAATTACTTCTTACATAATAAGTATATAATACTTAGTAGGCTTTGTCAAGAACTTTTTACTTAACCATGGCGGGGAACCTTACTGAGCCATTGCCAAGCGACGTGCGCACTGCATATAAGCGGTGACTTACCACAAGAAGTTTTTGTTTCTTGACTTTTATCTATATATATTATACTAGGTTTGGGAGGGTTTGTCAAGAACTTTTTGCTTGCCTACTCTCTTACTTCAGCGCCTTCAGGAATGTCTGCGACGAAGCCGTAAACATTAACTGAACCGCCTTTAACAGGAACTCTTGCTTCAACAGTGTCAACTTTAGCAAGGTTGCCTTTTTTGTTGACTAAAGCGTTGATGCTGCCGCTGTAGACTTTCTCTTTGCCCATTGCTTTTGCAAGGTCTTCAAGAGTGAATTTGTCTTTGTTTTCCATACCAACGATGGCGCTAAGAATTGCTTTTTCACTATCAGTGTAGTTGAAAGTTTTTCCATCTGCACCAACTTGTGGGTCGGCACTAACTAAACCGTAGAAGGTAATAGTTTTCTTGCCCATTCTAGTAACTTCTCTTTCGCCAATTGGAGCAATAAGTCCTTTACGAGCGGCGGAAGTAATGTTGCCAGGTTTGAGAACGGTGCCTTCTGGAACTCTTTCATTAATCTCAGCGAGAGTAAGTCCGTCTGGTGCATCCTTTAAGATGTTAATGATAAGTCTGTCATTTGCGTTGTAAACGATGTTTTTGTTAGCCATAAATAAAATCTCCTTTAATAATAATAATAATAATAATAAATTAAACAAACAATAATAATAAACTTGAAGAGAGGTAATAAGTATTGGTGGCGAATGTCAGTAAAGGATAGCCGTTTCCTTAACTTTTCTTATTACCTTTCTTCTATATATATTATACAAGACCTATGCGGTGTTGTCAAGACATTTTCGCTTGAATCTTACTTCGCCTTTCGGTCTTGTAAAGAAACGACTTAGCTGTTAGTCGTTGTCTCCAACTTTAGGTCTGTGATACCATCTGTAGTTATGACAAGTTTTCTGTATGAACTCCCAAAGACGATATTCTCTATCCCACTTGTCGAACCACTGTGCGTAATGGTTACTGCCGTCTGGAAGGAAGCCCTGCACTAAAAAGCCGCCATACTTGTCACGTCTGGTGATGCGGAAACTGACCTCAAGGTCAATGGCGTCATAAGCGTCCTTTGCAAGCAATCTTTTTCTTAATCTAATAATATTACGTGCGGTGCGGTAATCCATGGTGTGCGGTCCTCCTTAATCTTCATTTGTAAAAGCGAAATGCTTTTTCGCGGCGTCAAGTTCAACAACACGTGAAATGAGCATTTCACGAGCTTTCTTCTTGGCGGTACGAGCTGGTCCAGTGGCGGCGCAACTTATCTGATAGCCGTCAGCCATTGTAAAATGCGCGGTCCAGAGCCCATTAACGTCCTTGTTGTATTCGACGTTTTTCTCTACGATTTCAGTGATAATGGTTGTACGTGATTTCTTCATTGCCATAGTTTTTTCTCCTTCCAATACTTTTTTTCTTTCTTTATCTATATATATTATACAAGACTTATGCGGTCTTGTCAATACTTTTCGCGACCCTTATCTAAAAGTTTTGCGATATAGATAATTTCTTTTTCTTTTTTAACTATATATATTATAGTGGTTTGATGCGGTATTGTCAAGCAAGATTCGATGGAAAGAATTTTCGCCGCACAATGAAATTTTTGTTGACAAGCTCGGCCAAGTATGCTATAATATAAGGGGAATAATAATAATAAAAAATTATATTAGGTGGTAGCTGCTGCTGCTGTTAATATCGTAGCCGCTGCTGCTCCAGCTGCGGTAAGCGTTAAGGCCTCACGCTCGGCGCCGTCAAAAGAAAAGTTAGTCTTGACTAACCGCGGTCAAAAGAACGGCAAATGAAAAAGACGCCCTTAGGCGTCCATGCAGTCCGCAAGCAGTGGTTTTAGTTTCTTGCGGGCTTCTTGTTCTATCTGTCTGACACGTTCACGCGTCAACTCTTTGCCGATACTTTTTAGGTATGCGCCTATATCTTCAAGGGTGTGAGGTTGGCGCCATTCGGCTGGGTCGTTTTCAGTCCCTAAGCCATATCTCATTTTAACAATGAGTTGGGTGCGCTCTGGTAGTGTCGCAATAGCCCTTTGCACAAATCCAAATTGTTCGCCACGTTCGGCGTACTCAGTTGGGCTTTGGTCACCCTTGTCGGCTTGTAAGTCCGCAAGTGTGTCTTCGTTTTCGCTATCGAGCGGGGTGTCAAGGCTTACGGCGTCTTGCTTCCATTGTTTGAGAGCGACAAGTTTTTCAACACTAATGTTTAAGTGCGCGGCGACTTCTAAGTCAGTTGGTTGGTGTCCGTCTGCGCCTAATTCACTCAAGGCTTTGCGATATTTTGCAAGCAGTTGAAAAATATGGGCTGGGATAACTATCTGTCGACCGTTATCGGCGATGCTCTTTGTAATGCGTTGTTTAATCCAAAAGGTGGCGTATGTTGAAAACTTATAGCCTAATGAGGTGTCAAATTTTTCAACGGCGGTGATAAGCCCTAAGTTGCCTTCATTAATAAGGTCTAATAGGTCGAGGCGGTCGCACTTATAATCTTTTGCAATCTTTACGACTAGACGCAAGTTAGCATTGACTACCTTATTGCGCGCGGCTTGACGAACTTCTTTTGACTGACTAGTGTCTTGACTAATGCTAATGAGCCTATTAAGTTCCTCGTCGTCTTTAATAAGTGGGTATTGCCCTATACTAATTAAATAATCTTTAATTGCGCTTTTGCTCATACTATATTTTTCTCCTTTAACCTTTTACATATATATTTTAGCATTTACGTGCATACTTGTCAAGCAATTTTACAAGTTCACTCTCTTCTTTCTTTTGACCGTCGTCAGCAATCGTAATGCTGACGCCGTTCTTAGTATTGCGAACAGTAAAGTTGCCGTTAAACTCAAAGATGATATTCTTTTGACCGTCCTTGACAACTAACTTTTTGCCAGGTGCGAGATGGTCTGTATAACTTCTTTTTACTGTTGGTTGATTGTCTAAGTCGCACATATCTTCAAGGTGTAAGCCCAATTGCAATGCGCAATAATCAAGTATAGCGGCTTCAATTAAACAATCTTTAAGTGCAGTGTGGGCTTCGTCAAACTCGCTGTTGTCAGTTAAGAAGCAATAAAAACTTTCAGCGGTGGTGGATAAATTACCACTTGCGGTATAAAACTTAGGCTCACCATTTTTACTTTTGACTGCACGATTGTTGTCGCAGAATAATTCATATTTACAATAACGCATAGGGTTGTCGTTGTCGTGTAAAATAACTTTACAAGCCCATGCTCTTATATCTAAAAATGGTATATTTTCAGTTGGGTTGATAGTGCCAAAATGTTCGCAGTTATAATCAATGACTTTCATATCAAAATTACAATTAAAAGCCCAGATTGCTTGAACATTGTAGTCTTTAATATCTTTTGACAGCACTCTCATTGCTTGTCCCCATTTTTTAAGTTGTGCTTTTTTACCACGCATAGCACTTACATAAAGAGGGCGTTTGTCAGCATAATAGGCACTTTTAAATAATTCTCTATTGTGCCAAACTTGTTCAATAACAAAATCTCTATCGACAACGGCTTCGCCCTTATCGTTTAAGATTTTATAGCCTAAATTATAGCATAAACAATTGTTGACACTTATGGTTTCAGTATCTAAAACAATATAATGTTTTTCTTTCATATCTTTTTTTTCCTTTCCCTTACATAATAATTATATCATACCTATAATTATTGTCAAGTAGTAATATTAAGGTTTATTCTTTTGACCGACCTTATAAATACCCTTGCAGAAAAATCAAGATGGTGCTTGGTTCTTCTGTAAAGATATTATATCATATCTTTACTTAATCGTCAAGCGGTTCGCTTAACTATATTCTTTTGACCGCCCCGCCTTGACGCTATTCAGCGTCAAGTTCGGTTTCAAGTTCGTTTTTCTCGCTAATGTAGCCCATTAATTCGGCTACGCCGTCTTCGTCCTGCATTGCTCTTGCAAGTGCAAGTTTACGTCCTAAGACTGCGTCGTAAGTTTCGTCGTTTGGGTTTGAAACTGCATAGCCTACATAGGTGCGACCGTCTACAACTGCGACCGCAACAATGGTGTTTTTCATGCTTGCAAATCTTACGCTATCTAAAACAACAATTTCATCTCTGAAGAGTGGCTCAGTTTCTTCTTTTGACTGCCCATCTACTAGATAGAAAGTTTCATAAAGCCCAGTTTCGTCTTCGACAATGTCGTGTTTGACAATTCTACCTAATCTACCTGCACCATAATACGCCTTGCTTCCAAAATATCTTTTTCTTGCCTTAAATCTAATCATATATCGTTTGCTCCTTTATCTTATGTATATATTATATCAAATATATTTCTAGTTGTAAAGTGTTTTGTTGTAAATCTTTTCTTTTGACCGAGGGGACTATCTTATTTCCCGTCGGTCAAACTATAAACTTTTCTCACTTCGGTTTTAGTGATAACAACTTCTTTATCAGTTGTCTTGACTAAGCCTTTAGCGATTAAGCAGTTAATTGAGCCTGACTTAATATCGACACCAGCCTTTTCGCAGACTTGAGCCAATGTAAGTGGTTCTTTTGACTCCCTTAAAATGTTCATAAAAGTTGTTTGTTTTTCGTTTGGTTTCCATTCAGTTTTTGCCATATTTATCTTTCCTCCTATATATATTTTAGCATAACTATTTTAGGCTGTCAAGCATTTTTTTTACTTGACTTACGATTTTTTACAAGTAAGTAATTTTTCTTTCTTACTTATCTTGTATATATATTATATCAGTTTGTAAGTTAGGTGTCAAGCAATTTTTTTAACTTTTTTAATAATCTTTTTTGCTTAACTTTCTCTTACTCCTTGATACATATATATTATATCATAAGTAGTTAGGTCTTGTAAAGCACTAAATTAATATTTTTTAATTTAGTTTTTATCTTCTCTTAACTTCCTTACACTACTAATTATACGCCTTTAAATTAAAAATGCAATATGCAATTTCTGTTGACCGCACCATTAAGTTTGTCAAGACAAACTTTCTTTTGACCGTAAAATATCACAATAATTTTAGTTAGTCAATACTAATTTTTCTTTTGACCGCCAGAACTCCAGCTTCATAAGTTAGTCTTGACTAACCGCCCTGTGCGAAGCAATAAATTCTTTTGACGGTTTTAGAGCAGCCTAAAACTCGGGTCGCCGCGCGGCGACAAGTAGTTAGCTGATGCTAACTATAACTATTTTCTTTTGACCATTTCACTATAAATAAAACGCTCTAAATCTTTAGCACTAGGACAATTCTTATTTCTGTTGACCGTTCCCTTTTGCGTCTTTTCGGCGTATTTTCTATAAACGTAATCCATAACTTTTCTCCCTTTCTAATAATATTATATCAAGAAGATTTGAGTTAGTCAACCCAAACCTTCTTTTGACCGATTAGACTTAATTGTCTAATCGTCTTCAGGGCAATCGCAAAAATCATATTTAGCGGTTGTATAACCCGCGTTATAACCTCTATCAAACCATTTGCGATGTTCTTCTGACCAATTTGAATAGTCGTCGTTATAATCGTCGTTATCCTTGTCGTCGTCAGGTGTTTCTTCGCCCATTCTTGCGTTATAACCTGCTGTCCAACCTTCTTGATAGCCTTCTTCATGACCCCAAATGTAATCTTCGTTGGTTTCTTTATCTTTCTTTTGACGGTCATCTTCATCTTCTTCATGTGCGTCGTCATAATAAGACTTATAAATATAGCGTCCGTCTGCTAAATCGTCGTCAAGCCATTCATATTCAATAACTACAATAATTTTGCCGTCGCCGATGTCGTCTTCAATGTTCATATAAACTTGATAGCCGTTTCTTAATAATTGTTTTGCGATTCTCATTGCGTCTTGTAAATTTTCAATTTCTAATCTTTTTTTGTTGTCAGTAATCATACTTTTTGTTTCCTTTCTATACTATAATTATTATATACTCTATCATTGTGCTTGTCAAGCAACTTTTTTCTTTTGACCGACCACCTTAGAGCAATATGCTCCAAGCAGTATTAAGCAAAAGTATGAGAGTAAAATCTTAATACTGCTTGCAACTTATTGCTACATATATTATAGCATAGTTGCAACGGCTTTACAATACTTTTTCTATATCATAAGTAATTTTGCCGTCAACACTTGTCTTTTGACTGATTTTTCCGTCTGCTTCGACAACTAAATAATATGTATAACTGCCGTAATCAACATACATTTTGCCGTCTTGTAGCCACAACCTATAAAAAGTTTCGTAAACATGTTCGCCTTGTTTTGATAGGCTCTTTAAAATCTTCCATATTGTAGGACTGATTTTTGAATAATTTTCTTTTGACTGTTTGAGTTCTTCCATTACAATCTCAGTTGTTTTATCAGCCGAATATAATTTAAACTTTATCATACTTTTTCTTCCTTTCCTATCTTCTATATATATTATATCATTGCTTGCAGTGACTTTCAAGCCCTTTTTTCTTTTGACCGTAGGTGTTAATATTCAACACCTAACTCACTGCAGAGCCTTTTAATAACTTGCGTTTTTGTTTCAAGTCTTTTGACTTCCTTGCCGTTTTTCATGACTGTGTAAAATTCACGCTGACCAGCCCTTGAAACTGCCTTGCCATTACGCACTATACCTATCTCATATTGTCCGTTTACATTCGTTCTAATAGTGTACTCTTTTTCTTTCATACTTTTTCTTCCTTTCTATACTATAATTATACACCTTTAATTTTGCCTTGTCAATACTTTTTGATATTAATTTTTTATTAATTTTTTCTTCTTCTTTTTCTTTCTTCCTTTCTTATCTATATATATTATATCATATAAAAATTATTAATAAAAGCCCTAACTTTCTTTTGACCGATTAAAAATTTTTCCTGCTTCTGCAAGTTAGTCTTGACTAACCGCCCCGAAAGTGCTAACAATTTCTTTTGACTGTTTTCCTAACATAAAAAATTTAGTTAGTCAAGGCTAACTTTTCTTTTGATTGCACAAGTAGTTAGTTAGATAGGACTAACTAAAAATCATTATATCACATTTTTTAGTTAGTGCCAACTAACTTTTCTTTTGACTGCACGAAAGAAAAACGACCTTTAGGTCGTTTTTATGCTAGTAAAACTTTTTCAATAAATAAGTGCATTGTATAAGTTGCTAATGTTATATATAAGCCCTTTAATGTACCGCTTATCTTTTCAAGTTGCCACTTATTAAAGATATTTATATTGTTAACGGTTGCCGTTATCCATTCGCCCGTTTTTACATTATAAGTGCAATTTATCTTTTGCCCGTCAATTATGTTGTCGATACTTAAGCAGTTTTTATTTAATTTAGTAATTGTTAAATTATTCATAATCTTTTTTATTCCTCTCATAGTTATTAATTATATATGCTTTTCGCCCTATGCTTTAGGCTATACCTAAAGCATGGGTTAATTTACTATCGTAATTGAATAAAGGTTGTTTCGTGCCTATACTACCTTGTCTATTAGTGATTAAATCGCTCTTTTGACCTTGATAAACGCCGTTTGGTGTAATCAATAGAATATTGCTTACTTGGCTCGTACATGGTGAGGCTTGAACGGCTGGGGTTGAAAACTTAATCTCATATTCAACACCATTGACAACTAAATCAGGCTGAAATTGAATACTAGGCTCAATATTAAGACCTATGCTTTTTGGGGTGTTAGTGTTCTTTCTTATAAAGAATAATTTTACTAAGCACTCGGCTAAGAAGCCAAAGTTAACAAGTCTTTTATTGGTGCGTAATTTTATAGTGTCTTTATCGCCCATAATAGACTTAATCATACTGCATAATACTATAATCGCTTTATAGTTTTTGCTCGTTAGATTTTCGGTGGTGTCAAGTTGTTTTAATAACTCGGCTTTTGTAAAATTGTGATAGTTTAAACTTTTTTCTCTCATACTTTTTAACTCCTTTACTAAAGTTTACCATAACTATTATTTACTTTACAACAATTTTTTAAATCAGTTTTAATCTTTTGTTGTTCAGCAGTCGCAAGATTTAACTTACTACTCTATTAATATATCACATTAATTTTTTTTTGCACAACACTTTTTTAAATCTAATTTAATTTTTTTTGTTGTTCAGCAGTCGTAAGATTTAACTTACATCTAAAGATTATCACAACCATTATTTAGTTGTCAAATTATTTTTTTTGACAGTGTAAAAAAATTAAAAAAATTTTTTAATTAAATAAAAAAGCGATATAACAACAATTTTTTACAAGTGATATAAATATATTACTTATATAAAAATCGTCGTTATATCGCAAAATAGACGGGTTTAAATTGATTTTAAAAATATATGTTTGTATGGGGGGCATGTAGAGATTTTTTCAGCAACTTTGAAATTTTGCTCCGATGCCTCTGGTCAAAAGATCGTTTGTGCCGTTTTTTAAGTTGCGCCATTTTTTCATGCCCCTACTTAATATTCAACTCCGCCCCGTAAAAGTCAATCCAAAACCTTTCTCTTTCATTAAACACACTAGCACTTTCACTTCTATCCAACTCTTCTACAATTTCCCATCTCACCTCATTAGGGCTTGTTATCATCTTATATAACTTTTCTCTTCCCTTACTAACCATGCCAACCATTTTCTTAGCATGTTGATACCATCTTTCTTTAAAATCAACGGCTTGGCCAACATAGCAAATTTCAACACCCCATTCATTCACCATCGGATTTCCCTCTACATCGACCATCACTAACCTATAAATGCCGCCCTTACCACTTACTTCTTTACCAATATCTTGCATGGCAGGTAACCAGACTCTCTTCCAAGCAATTCCTAATAAATCTTCCTTAATAATAGGATACTCTGTACTAATCTGTTCAATTAATTGACACATCTCAAGATCTTCTTGCGGCGCGTCAATCCACCATCCCCTACTGGATCTTTCCTCGGCTGCCCTAATAGCTTCTCTTAACTTTTCATGCCCGGACACCCATTCTTCTAAATCTTTAATACTATCTTGCAGCGCAACCTTTTTACTTTCATCTATCTCAATGCCCTTGATCAACTCTTCATGCTTTACTTTTAGCTCATCAATGGCCACCTTCAATTTATATTGTTCAATCCTTAACTCAGCAGTGCGGCTATCCAAATCTTTAACTAACGTTGATTTGGCTTGCACCGTTTCATTCTTTTCGGCCGCCACTTTTTCATTTTCTTTATAATCTCTAATGGTGTTTTGCAACCTACCATTTTCTGTTCTCAGTTGACCACTCTCAGCCTCAATCTTCCTAAAGCGTTTTAGCACAATAGCGGCGATTATTCCACCTCCCAGAACCAAAATGCCTACTAAAGCCGCCAAAATATATATCATCACCAATTCCATCAATAATTATCCTTTTAACCTTTCTTATCTATCTATCTACTTCTTTCATCTTGCGTTCTAATTCTTCTCTTTTTCTTTCTGGTCCCCACACTTTTTCATAAAGCTCTTTCATGCGGCGATCGCGTGCCTCAGGACTCTCCAACTGTTCTGATGCGGTGGTCATCGCCTCTTCGCTCTTCAAATTCTTTTTTCTATCAATGGTAGCCATCTTTCTATCAATTAAAAACGTGGCAACCATTATCGCAACTACGATCGCAATAAATCCCCAACAGACGCCAATTTTAATCCAGCCATCCGTCGTCATCGCCGCCATCGTCATAGGCATCATTATCATCATCATCGGCATCATCATCTCCTTCCATATCTTCAACATCTATATCATAATCAGCAAACAAAAGCGCATCTTCGTCATCTTCGTCGTCGTAGTCTGCTGCGCGTCTATCATAATCATCTGCCTTATCGCAAATTTCTTGGCACAAACTAAGCCACGCATCATCATCGTCGCTACTGCCGCTACCTGCGCCATTCTCATTTTCCAATCTATCTTGTCAACTCGCAGCACGCGCGATTAATTCATCTAATTCTTTTTCCATAATATTATATAAAATACCTCCTGTTATAATACTTTCTTTTATTTTACTAACGCATTGCGCGCTTTAACAAAAATGGAAGGCGCGCTGCAAGCGGCTAACTATTCTTGCTTTTCGCCTTACCATCTATACTTATTATACAACATTTTTCCTTCCCTGGCAAGGAAATCAGCCTTGTCGCCGCCCAAAAACAACGAGGACCAAAATTGTTACTTTCATTATCATCTGTTTATACTAATTGAAAGGAGGTTTCCATCTCATGACCTTTGAACAATTTCCAAAGGGCACTTGTCCAAAATGCGGCCGCAAGAACATTTCCCTAATGTACTCAAACAACCCATTAAATCCGCAAGGCATATGTTTTGATTGCATTAGGTCCGCCCTCGACTATCACAATCTTGAGCATGCGGATTTCTTTTGCCGCACCTACAATCTACCTTTTATTCCTGAACTATGAATTAAAATGGCAGATGAACCCATCATAGGACAACATGTCTTTGAAGAATATACTAAACAAATTTATAATGATCCAACTTATTCAACCAGTACACTACACTATACTTCAACAACATCTGACTTGTGAAAGAAAACCAACCAAGAATGAGAAAAAACACGTTCATTTGTAGAAATTCTTTCCAACCTCGAATCAATTCGCGAGTCCTATACCACACGTGGACGTCTCAAGTGGGGCGAACAATATAATTTTGAAGAACTTATTCGTCTCGACAGTATCTATACTCGCACGGTGCGTGCCAACAACATTACCACTCCACTTCAACGTGAGGCGGTAAAAACGCTTTGTAAACTGCAAATTGCCATCGACGAAGCTATCAAAATGAATGACACGAAATCACTTAAAGACCTTTCCTCATCTTGAAAAACTTTTGCCGAGCAAGCCGATCTTGAAACCATGATTCAAGAAACCCGCACGGACGATATAACCACCGTTGCGGAACTCTACGACTATATGGAAAAACAAGGCTTCCAATTCAAATATTACGATGGCGCCAATCGAGACGAAGTCGACCGCACCATCCACGACATTCAAGAAGCCAATCGTCGTCTTGTACTTGAATCAACTGGACTTCAATCTACACTTGAGGAAATGATACGTCAACGTCAACGCTCCATCGAGGAACAAAAAGCAATCCAATCCACCGATTCAGAACAAGGAGGTCTCTCTTTACAAGACCTGCTCAACTTCAATGCGGCGGAAGCTACCGAACCCGATCACGAGGATGACGCGGCCGTCCTAGAAGAACACTTCGATGTCGATGAAGGGGCGACGACCACGGAGGTAAATCATCATGTTACTAACAACAACATCTAACCTCGATGATCAATTCCTCGATCCAGAAGTAGAATCTTATATCAACTTCATTGATTCAGATGAGCAAGAATCAACTGGCTTTTTAAACAAAAAGCGCGTTCAAGAGAACTTCGAGGCAGTCGGCAACATGCTCAACCAATTCATCGTCTACCCTGACCTCTTTATTGACCTTATTACTCCTCGCGATTCCCATTTTCATCTATTCTTCTTCCAACGTATTATGATACGCTGCATGGAACGAGGTCTTATCACCTACGAATACTTTAGCCGTGGTACTTCAAAATCATTCCTTGCCGACATTGACCGCTATCTTCATTGCATGTTTGTGCCGCGCCACCACACTTCCATTACCGCAGGCACTAACAAACAAGCGGCAGAAATTGCGAAGCAAAAAATTGTTGACGACTTATGGGTAAAATTCCCATTACTCGCCAATGAAATGCAAAAGCGCAAAATAGCTGGTAAAATACTCGATGCTTATAAAATGGGCCAAGACTACGTCGAATTTAGTTTTAAAAATGGCTCTTCACTTGACCTTGGCAATGTCAGAGGTTTGCGTCGTCAATCTCTTATCTTTGAAGAAATTATCGAACAAGATGCCACTAAAGTTAATGAAGTCTACATCCCATTACTTAACGAGCCACGTAAAATGGCTAATGGCCTAATCAATCCATTTGAGCCGCAATCACAACAAATATACATAACAACTGCGGGGTCGAATTGTAAAAATTTGGTGCCCTTACACATTTAACTGTTTATCAGCAGGGTATTAAGGAACTAAAATTGATCTCTTTCCAATTTTAGTTTATATTATTAATATAAATAAGAAAACTTAATGCTAACGAGGGTAAAATCTCGTGAGAAGGAGAATTATTAATGGATAATATTCAAATTAAAAGTAGAAGAAAAAAAGATTATTGTGGTATTTATAAAATTACGAACCTACTTAATGGTAAAATTTATATTGGACAATCTCAACATTGCTTAGATAGATGATCGGAACATAAATTTTGTTCTAAAGATAAGAATAATTATCGTTCTCAAGAACATCTATATCGTTCTATGAGAAAATATGGTATTGAAAATTTTCAAATGGAGGTAATAGAAGAACTTCCATTAGATAAAAAATTATTAACAGCAAGAGAACAATATTGAATCGATTATTATAATACTACGGATCCTCAACTTGGCTATAATGAAGTACCCGCTTTAGATGCTAAGCGCGGAGAAAATTCAAATTGGGCAATTTTAACTAATAAAGAAGTAGAAGAAATTATTGATCTTTTATTAAACTCATATATACCTATGAACGAAATTGCTGAACAATATCATGTTTCTGGTAGTTGTATAGAAGATATCAATAAAGGTAAAAATAGATTTAATCCTTCACTATCTTATCCTCTTAGAAAAAATGCTAGTAGCATCGGACATGCAATGACAACATCTCAATTCACAGCAGACGAAATCATGTTGATGCGTCAACGCTATGTGAACGAATCATTAAAAGATATATTAAAAGATTATCCCCAATTAACTGAAAGTGGTTTGAAAAAAATACTTTACGGAACCACTTATAAATTTCTACCTTATTACAGTAAACGTAAAAAACAATGAATATATCCAAATAACTAAATAATTCTCAACTTGTAGAGACTATCGCCGAGTGATGAGCCAGCGAGTAGGGCCGCTATTGATACGCGGCGGAGCTAGGAAACGATACTCCATGGATGATATCATCCTCCGAAAAGGTGTGGCAAGTAAAAACTTGTTAAGAAATAGTCCAAACAGTATATATTCCTTTGACCAAGGAACGTTCGCCTACGACAAACTTATTGAAGTCCTCTGTCGTTCAGTAATTGAGCCAGAAAAATATTTCGTACTAGGTGGTACCTACCGTATCCCATTAATGTGCGGCCTTACGGCGCGTCAGCAAATCGAAGACGTTATTAATTCCCCATCCTTCAGTAAAGACTCCTTCGAACGTGAATATGAAAGTCGCTGAAGTAATGCACCAATGGGCGCCGCGTTCTCTTCTTCAACCGTCTCTAACCTCCGCACGGTTAAACGTATAGAACTCAAAGACCATCTGACTGAAAAGCAGCGCGAAGAAAATCAATTCTATGTCATTTGCGCCGATATGGCTAAGGACGGTAGTGCTGAAACGGCCGTTCTTGTAGCAAAAGTTATACCAAAGGATCACTACTTCACCTACAAAATTATTAATCTTCTTTCTGTAAATTCAACTGACTATATGACAGTTGCAAATACATTTAAAAAACTTGTACGAGCCTACAACGCCAAGATGCTCATTTATGACGCCAATGGAGTCGGAGCAGGCATTCGTGACTGACTCAACAAACAAACGCAAGATGAAAGTGGACAAATACTAGAAGGATTAGGTATAATTAATCCACCAACTGATTCTGAAAAAGATTTGATTTCTTATCCAAAAGATAAGACACTATGTTATGAGATAAAATCTGGAGGAACGGTTGGAGAACAAATCCATTTCTTCTTCTTCTCTCGTATGAGCACTGGCGCCATCACATACCCATTAAAGCTTCATGAGGCGGTTTCACTTTACACCCGCAATGAATCTTTCATGAAAATGAGTACTGGTCGTCAAGAACAATTCTTACGTCCATTTAAAACAATGGACAAGATGGAAGAAGAACTTAAAAACTTAGACATCGTTAATACATCTGACAACTTAACAAATCGTCTCAAAATCGTCAGACGTAACGCCGCAATTCAAAAGGACTTTTTCTCCGCGGCAGAATATTTAGTTTGAGCCGTCAATAAACACATTGAGCTCGACTACTATAAGCGTAGACGTGAACGTAGTAAAAAACGTGTTATTGCGTTTTTTGACTAGGAGGGCATAATTTTTATGGCAAAAAGAATTAAAAATATAACACACAATAGATCAATTAATAGCGGCGGTAGCAGCATTTCTAATACATCAGAGGCGGCGTTCCGCATCAATCGTATCAAGAAAATTCAAGAAATGTACGTTGATGAGCCTTCGGTTCAACGTCGTTATGATCAAACGGTTAGATACAATGCTACAACCTATGCTGACGCGGCGGCAGTTAGACAAGCCCTTCGTGACGCCATTACCAATAATGAAACCATTATTGAAAGTTCACGTCAACTCTATGTCATCAATCCAATCTATCAGGCGGTTATAGATTATCTTTCTAATATGTATATGTGGCGTTACAAAGTTACTCCACATAAAATTTACACTAAAAGTAAAGCAAAGCGCCGCAAAGCAACCGATGCGGAAAATTACGGCCTTATTTACTCTCAAATGTTAGAAATAGTTGATGGTCTTTCCATTGAAACAAAATTTCCAACCCTCCTTACCAATCTCTTCATTAATGGTAGTGTTTACTTCACCACCCTTTATGAAGAAGAATCAATGACCATCAACACTCTTATCTTACCAAGCGACAAATGCCGCAAAGTAGGCGAGACGCAATATGGCACCGCGGTTATTCGTTTTGACTTCTCATACTTCCAAAATTTAGGTCTTGATAATGAGGATCTTCAAGAACTTCTCAAAATGTTCCCAAAAGATTTTCGTTCCAAATACAATAAATACCTATCTAATTCCACCGATTACCAATGGCAAACGTTAGATGCACGTTTTTCATCTGGTATTCTTCTTAATGAAGTTGCGATTCCAACCCTATTCTATCTTTATGGCGGCATTCTTGATTATGAACAATACCAAGACAACGAACTTGAACGTAACGAGAACCTTCTCAAATACTTGGTTGTCCAAAAAATGCCTATTTATCAAGACAAACTTGTCTTTGAAATGGATGAAGTTCAAGCGCTCCATCAATCAATGCGCAAAATTATTGATCGCGGCGAAAAATCACGTCTTGTAACCACCTTTGGTGATGTTAACATTCAAAAAATTTCAGATGCCGATAAAACCGTTAACCAAGTACTAGACAATGCATTCAAAGCCATCTTCAACAACGCTGGTTTCAATGCGGGACTCTTTACATCTGATAGCGTTACCGCCCTTCAAATGTCACTCATCCGTGATAAGGGACGTGTATGGCGTTATGTTCAAGCACTAACCAACTTCTATACTATAGCTATCAATAATTGATTTGATTTTAAAGATTATCAAGCCGATATTGATATCTTACCAATATCTCCATATACTTATAACGATGACCTAGAGGTATATAAAACTAATGCTACATTAGGTGTTGCAAAACTTGATTATCTCATTGCAGCAGGAATAAAACAAAAGAATTTGAGTGACCAATTTGAATTGGAAAAATTCCTCAAATTAGAAGATATTACTCCTATGCAAACTTCATTTACTCAAAGTGCGGAAGATCGAGTTGATGAAGAGGCATCTAAAGAAGAAAAGGCCGATGATAAAGAGGGTACTTCATCTAGTTCATCTGAAGTTGAGCCATCAGAAGAACCATCAGAAGACTCTACTACTAATATCTAAATTTTCTTTCAACAGCACATACATACTTAGTTAGTTACGAGGCAATTATGAAAAAAACTAAAATTAATTTTTCTTCATGACCTGCGCAATTATATGACTTTACTAAGGACAATGAAAACGAAAAGTTTACTCGTTGTAAATTAAAAGTATTTTACGAAGGTGAAACGGCAGATCATAGACTTTTCTCAGCTGCTTTCGCAGCGGAGATGAAAAAATCTCTTCCTTATACACCTGTTGTAGGCTTTTATGACGAGGAACAAGAAGATTTTGTTGGTCACGCAACCGAACAACAAATCTACGGTATGGTGGATCCATGCGCCGAAATTACTGACTACGTCGATCCTGACGATGGCAACAAATGGTGCGTTTGTGATGTAGTTTTATATACCGAACGTCCAGATAAAGTAGGCGATATTGCGCAAAAGATTGTAGGTCATAAACAATCTCTTGAGATTGATCCAAAAACTGTTAAGTACACTATTAATTATGACTCACGCAAACACTTTAAAAATATTGAATTTACCGCAGGTTCATTTATTGGATTAAGTGTTTTAGGTGATAGCGAAAAACCAGCATTTACTGGGTCAGAATTTTTCTCTCTTAATGAAGATTTAATTTCTTCAAAGATGAAAGAAAAACTTGATCTTTTAAGTAAATATTGCGCGGATCGCCATCAAGAAAAGCTAGGAGGCACAAAAAATAACATGAATTATACAGAATTTGTTAAGCTCTCCTGGGGTGAATTATCAGAAAAGGTAAGTTTGGCATTTGCTAAAGAGTATTCTGAAGCATATACATACATGATTGACATGTATGATGATAATGCTATTTTCAGAGTTTACTACTACAATTCAGGCGAATCTAAATTACTTAGAGCTTTCTTTACTAAAGAAGACAATATTGTTTTCTCCAAAGTCGAAGAAGTTCATGTAGTCTATGAGTCAATTGAAACCGCAAATGAAACTTTTGCTACTGATATTAATGGTCAAGTTGAAACTAATGCGACCATCACAACTGATACAGAAAGTATTGTTCAAGCGGAAAATGCTGATATCATTCCTTCCACCGACGATGCATCTTTTGCAAAGGACGACGAAGAAAAAGATAAAAGCAATTGCGCTTCATCTGAAGAAGATGAAGAAAAAGAAGATTCTACTTCATCTGAAGAAGAAAAACAAGGCGGTGAGGGAGAAGAACCTAAACCTAAAGATGAAGAAGACTTCAATGATCAAGACAATACCAACTCTATGGAAAATGTAGGCACGAAAGGTGAAATTACTGATCATGAAGACCATTCCAATAAAGAAGAAGGCGCAACGTCAGATGACGCCGCTGTCTCAGAAAGTAATTCAAGTTCTGCCACATTTACTGATAGTGAAAGAGCAGAATTTGAAGCCCTTAAAAGAGAAAAGAAAGTAAATCTTATCAACTCTTATAAAGAATTCTTATCAGAAGAAGAGTACAAAAATTTTGTAGATTCTGTTGACTCTTATGCTGATAATGACAAATTAGAATTTGATCTATTAAAGAAATTTAAAGCGTACAGTGATGAACACGCTGCGGATAGCAAATCAAATTCTTCAACCATTATTCCATTTGCTTTCACAAATGTTAATAATGAAAAATCTTCCGCAGAAAAATCACTTACGAATTATGTTAATGGCTTATTAGGTCGTTAATAATAAACCAAACAAAGAGGTAAAACAAGTATGAATATTTATAACTACTTACCAACTTTTGCCGTTTTAGAACCAAATAATCTTAAAGGATTACAACCAGGATTTGTCGTTGCACAAATGGAAGTTGCTGAAAGCGAAAAAGTAACCGGAGGCTCACTTCCAGAAGGTAGTATTCTTAAAGAAGTTGCTGAAGGCGACAAAAAACACTACTTCCTTGAAAACGGTATGATCTGTATGATCAGCAAGGATGGTATTAAAAAATATGACGGCAAGGCAGTTCCATTTATTGTTTTTAATGAAGAACTTCTTACTATGACTTCAATGAAAAAACACTATGCAACTGATATTGACGAAGAACTTCCAAGATTAGTTCAACTCATTCCAGGTGATGAATGGATGTCAACACTTGATTATGATACTGTTTATAGCGGTGTAACTGGTTTCGCAGATCACATTGTTAAACTTACATCTGCAGATAAACAAAGCAAAGATGACTGGTATTCAGTTGATACCATGGCAGATGGTCAAAAAGGATACCACTATATGTATCTTGGTTAATTAACCGGAGGATTTAAAGATGAATAACGAACTTAAACAAGTTTTAGTTGCTGCTTTAAATGGTTCAGCAATTACTAATTTCTCCGCGCAAGATACTGAAAAGGCTGCAGTTGCTGCAATCATGAAAGAATGCGGTTTAACTGAAACTTCAACTGCTAGAGAAATTAGAGCAAAAGAAGATTTAGCATTTGCATTAATCGAAGAAGCTGTCGATGAAATCTTACCAGCAAAAATTCAAGACTTAATGGGCGGTTTTGCTGAAGTTAGAACTTTCCCAAGAGATGCTGAAGTTGTATTCAACATTGAAAAAATTGGTAAAAACAGAGCAAAACTTACTATTAGTAGAGGTGCAAGATCAGGTATCTACCGTGCAGCACGTCTTGATTCAAAACAATTCAGTTTATCAACTCATGTTGAAACTGTTGCTGTCTTTGTTACCTTAGAAGAAATTATCTTAGGTACAATGTCAATTGGTGAACTCTACAATAATATTCTTGAAGGTTTCCAAGAAGCAATCTACAAAGAAGTATTCAATGAATTAGCAACTGGTACTCCTGTTGCAGGCTATGAAAGAATTGAAAAAGATAGCTCTGCATCTACAACCTCTGCGGATTTAGGTGCAACCATTGATAAAGTTATCCCATACGTTAAACAATATGGTCCAGCTACAATCTTTGGTTCATATGAAGCATTAAGCGTCTTATGGAATGAAGCTATTGACAATCATCCAGAATTACTTGATGCAGCAGATAAGAGAAACAGTGGTGTTATCTCTCTTTACAAAGGCACACCTGTTGTTGTCTTACCAAACTACTTAATTGATAATGGTAATGAAGATTGGTTCTACGATCCAAAATATGTTTTCGTCCTTCCAGCAGGCGCACGTCCAGTTAAAGTTGCTTTAAAAGGTGAACTTTATATTCAACGTAACCCACAAGCAGTTGGTAGCGAAAAATGGGAAGCTCACAAAATGATCGGTATTGGTTTAGCTATGGCTAATAACTATGCTGTCATTGAAGTTACCGATTTAGACTAATCGTTTAACATCATAGTAACCCATATACACGGGAGGGAGGATATTCCTCCTTCCCCTTTTTATTAATAGAAAGGAATTATTAATACATGTCTGAAATTTTATCAGAAATTAAAACAAATGTTAGCGAAGGTAAAGCTTTTAAAATTACAAAAGCCGTTCCAACTAGAGTTTGTTTTTCACTAAACTCTTTTGTAAACCCTTCAGTTAAAAAATTTATTGATTTAACTTATCGTAGACCTTCTGTCGTTGTTCCATTAGATTATGCTTTAGGTTTATTTACTAGCGAAGGTAATTATAAACTACTTCAAAAAGGTATTATTACCGTTTCAAATAAAGACGTACTTTTAAAACAAGCTGTTGAAGTCGGTGCCGTTTTTGATGAAATCGAATTACCAGAAGTTAGTGAAAAAGACCCAGTCAACATCTTGGCGGCTTTAAAAGGTGGTAAACGTTCAGAAATTGATGCGGTTATTGCAAAATTTGGTGATGATAAAGTTAAACAAGTAGCTTACGCATATAAACAAGAGTTAACTCAAGGAGTTATCGCTATGCTTGAAGCTAAATGGAAAGTCCAACTTTCTATGGACGGTGGATTAAACTAATTAGTCATCCACTCTTAACAAATTTATTATTTTAAGGAGGCACAATAGAAATGCAATATTGAGACGATGTTTTATATCCTAATTTTATATCAACTATTCGTGGTCAATATTATGGCGTTATTTCACGTGACTCTTTAGATGAAGAATGTTATAACTACGCCGTTAGAGCTGTCTCAGCTTTTAAATTTCCACGTATAGATACGTCTTTTACAACTTTTTATGCTATACGTGAAAAGGACGCAAACGGCGTAGAAAGTAATATTCTTAATGAGGTTGATCCAGTCTATTATCCTGATGCGGTTCCTCATGCATACTTTAATAATGATTTAACCGCGGCTGAAATTGAAGTAATCATTGCATGGATGAAAGTCTATTGGTGCGAAACTCAATTATCTAATGCAGACAATTTTGAAGATTTATATACCGATACGAATATTAAAACTTTTTCACGTGCAAATGCGGTTGATAAAAACACTAATCTTATGAAGATGTATCGTGAAAATGCACGAGACCTAGAAACTCGCTATAGCCGCACCAGCGCATTGCGTACTCCAACTATTGGCGACATTAATGCAGAGGAGGAGGAATAATCATATGGGTGCCTTTGAACGTTTTAAAGCCGCCCAAACTCAAAGGGCTGTTGCAAACCGCAATTTTAATGCGGGTTTTTTAGTAAATGGGGCGTCAGCTGCAACTATCACCAATATATTTGATAAAACGGTTAAGATATCTGCGGCCGTTGTTAATAAGCAAGAAAGTGATATTGCTTATATTTATACAGATTTACAAAATCCTCTTGAAATTGGTTCAATTTGGGAAGTAAAATTGCTACATTTAATCGTTGCAGAACATATTGAAGTTATTAAAGACGTAAAATGGTATAAATATAAATGTTATGTTTGTAATGCTCAGTTGGCACCTAATCTTTGGGGTTATTTTAAAGGACCTGAAGCTTCTTATATTAATATTACTTTAAAACAAGAAGCCATAATCCAATCTCAGCAAAAACCAATATTAGTCACCACTGCTAATCGTTTATCATATAAAGATAAAATTCTTATCAATAATCGTCCTTGGCAAGTTACTGAGTATGATGATATTTCTCAACCAGGATTGGTGTTTTATTCTTTAAAACCAACAACAATATCAAAAATTGAAGAAGACGAAACAAAAACTATTTTTAAAGCGACGGAAGAAATACCTACTCCAGTGGCCGCGGCTAATCCGCATAAGAATGATCAAGAAAAAATAATTTATGTGATTCCAGAAACACCTATAAAGATTAAATTATATGACACCTTTTTTGATTATAGCGGCGCAATTCAAGTTCTTAATCGTGACTCTCAATATATTACTATTGCCTTACCATTTGGTGTTAAAGATGCCGCAATCACTTTTACATCAAAAAACGGTATGCGCAACACTTATCAATTAATTGCCAATGAACAGTTTGCATCAAAGGAGGCGATTGTATACAATGAATAAATTAGTCAATTTTAAAAAACTTCCTTATGAATTAGCTTCAGTTATTGCTCATGATGCAATTGTTCAACGCCTACTAATTAACGACGGTATTGATGCTCTTGATGAACCTGTTCCTGCGCTTTCAAATTTACCAGAGGTTTCAAATCCTTCATCAATTGCTCAATATTTAATCAAAGAAAATTATATTTCTATTGCGGCGCCAACTGAAAGCGGCATTGAGAATTACACACGCAACACCTTTATTATTATTAATATTGATAGTATTGATTTTCATGATGGCAGTGAAAATAACGCCGCGACAGGAAGCATATTCTTTGTTACCGATGACGAACATCAATATTTATCTAATAATAGACTCAGATTATTTGAAGTCGCAGATGCAGTTATTAATATTTTAGACAATCGTAAATTTTCATCTGCTGGAACTTTTAGAGTAGAATCTTTAGATACGATTTTCTTTAGTGAATTTCAACGTGGCTATCGTCTTGTTTTTACTCTTAAAGATATTGACAATACCGAAAGCGCGGTTCCAACCATTATACACGTTGATAACACTAACAAGGTTGCGGTGAAACATCAAGTTTTATTATAAATAATGTAAGAAAGGAATAAATAAGTAATGGCAGAAACAACAATCACTTCTAAATTAGAAATTAAAGATAATTATGATTTATTCCGAATTTTTGCAACAAAAGAGGTGAAAATATATATACACCAATCATCAGAAGATGTTTCAAATCCTCCTAGTATAATTTATTTACATACTCCTACCATTAAAGAGCTATATTGTAATGATGATTTAGTAATGATTTTTAATTTATTAACTAGAAATGATGAAAAACATCTGAAAACATTAAAATTAATGTTCCCTCTCAAAGACTTTAATAATGTTGCAGAACTACTATTACAATTGTACTCTTATTATTTTGTTTTTGAAGAATATCGTTTTTTAATTAAACCTGTTGATTCTTTATTTAAATTAATTTTTAAAACTAATGAGCGAGAAAATTGTGATTTAGTTTTATATACTGATCCACAAGATAAACAAACAAAAATAGCTTATAAATATAATCTTAAAAATGATGATAAACACAAAAATTATTATATTAATATAACATCAGAAATTTGAGATTATATTTCTTATATATTACGCTTATCCTGTGGAGAAAAAGTGACAAGACCTATCACTTTTTCAAATGAAATGGAGCGTAATTTTTATCTAGCTCAACAAAAAGCTGAAAGTCGTATTCAAGCAATACGTCAAAAGAATAATGAAAAGATGGCAAAAACTGCTTCTAATCAAGATATTCTAATGAAAGCCTTTTTGTCGATAACATATGCGTTTCCATCAATCACTTTTGATTTTTTATTAGATCAAACTATGGCTCAAATTCAATGGCTTCAACAATATGCGGCGAAAGCCATGTCTTATCAGGTCAACGCGCAAGCGACTGCCGCGGGAAACGTTAAGAAAGGATTTAAGTTAAAATCTTTTCTTGAATAACTTTAATATGAGGTAAATAACATGCCAACAAATAAATCATATAGTAAATTAGAAGGTGCACTTACTGGCTTTAATAAAATGATTCAACGTTTTGGTGTCGTTACTGTCATGAATGCTCGCATTTACGATGTTAAAGAAGCTTCTCTTAATGGCACAAAAAAAGTTGATGAGATTATAAGCGATTATGTGGCTGACTCACCAATTGCACGTCTTGATACATTGAAAGTTGCTAATGTTACAATTGATGGTCCAGATAAAACTGTGACTGGAGGTCAATATAATAATCCTTTAATTAAATTTGGTAAAACTGCTACAATTGAAATGCAAGATGCATTAGGAAACGCTTCAGCCTTAGAAGCTTTATGTGGTGGTTTAATTGAAGCTTTTGGTACAGATTTAGATTCATGGAAAGAAGAAACAGAATCTAATACTGTTGCTCTCCATTTTGATGAAAGTTTTGCTGGTGCAAAAACAATCATTGGTGATAGCTTCTTTATTGATCAAAAAACTGGTCAACAAATTCCTGTTACAATTATTTTCTATCAAGTACTTCCAACTTCAATCTTCAATTTAACTCAAGATTCAGAAGGTGATGCAACTGTATTTGATATGAATGGTGATCTTCTTACAACCAATATTCGCGTTGGTACAGACGGAACCACTGCAGGAAATATGGTACATGGTGTATTCTACAGTATTGTCCCAGGAATCACCTGGAAACATGATGACAACGATACCGGATCATTTGCATGGGATCCAGCTGGTACACCTGAAGCTTAATTAACCAATTCAATTAATAGACAACCCTTGGCACAGAACTAAGTTCTGTGCTTTTCTTTTGCATTTTAAATCAAAATTTACTATACTAAATATACTTACGAGAATTTTACGTAAGCAACATATTATTTATAGGAGAGGTACACAAAGGATATGGAAGATAGTATCATAGTATATTCTTTACCAACCTGTGGTATGTGTAGCATGCTTAAAAAACTCTTAACAGAGAATAATATTCCTTTTTCAGTATGCGAAGACACGGCAGAGATGGAAAGATTACAAATTTCACATGTTCCCGTGTTAAGCGTTGGCGGCGAACTTCATTCTTTTAAAGACGCTTTAAAACTAATTAAAGAAGGAGGATTAAAATAATCATGTTACAACCAGATACGGTAGAAAAGAAAATTGCATTCATTAAAAAATACATGAGTGCTCAAAATGCCGCGACAGGAAGCGACGTTGATCAAAATGCAAACGTTTCAGATAAAAACATTGCAACCTTGGCGGCCGAATTGCCTAAGAAAGATAACATCTTACTTCAACGTGCAATTATGCAAGAGTTTCTTCGTAAACTCTATCCTGATTCTCATTTGGACGAATGGTATATTAAAGATTTAGATCATCATATTATTTATCGTCACGATGAAACCAGTGGTGCAGGAGGATTTCCATATTGCGCTTCTATCACCTTATACCCATTTATTATGAATGGTTTAAAAGGTATTGGAGGAACTTCAAGCGCACCAAAACACACTGATAGTTTTATAGGTGGTATTCTTAATTTAATCTTTGGAGTTGCGGCGCAATTCGTAGGCGCTATTGCGGTTCCTGAATTTCTTACTTACATGGACCACTTCTTGCGTATTGATTTCGGAGATGACTATATTGATCATCTTGACGAAGTAATTGAGAAACGTGGTAAACACAGTAGAACCCTTAAAGAGCGCATTCAAGACTGGTTTGGTCAATTTACTTACACCATTAACCAACCTGCGGCCGCACGTGGCAACCAAAGCGTTTTTCTTAATATTGCCTATTTTGACGAAGGATATTTTAAAGCTATTTTTAAAGATTTCGTCTTTCCAGATGGCGATGAACCAAAATGGGAAACCACAAAAGAACTTCAAAAAATGTATATGAAATGGTTTAACGCTGAACGTCTTAAATCAATCATTACGTTCCCAGTTGAAACAGCTAATATGTTGGTAGATAAAGAAACACATCAATACAAAGACGAAGAAATGGCACAATTCTTTAGCGAGATGTGGGCAGAAGGCGCATCATTCTTTATGTATCAAAGTGATAGCGCAGACAGTTTAAGTTCATGTTGTAGACTTCGTAATGGCATTGAAGATAATATTTTCTCTTATACACTTGGTGCCGGCGGCATTAAAACAGGTAGTAAGGCAGTAATTACTCTTAACATCAATCGTATTGTACAAGATTGGGACAAGAGCGATGTTGATAATTTAGTAGATTATCTTAAACCAATTGTTAATAGGGTTCATAGATATCTTAAAGCCTTTAATGCTAAATTATGGAATGATTATAAAAATGGTATTCTTACCATCTACAACGCTGGTTTTATTGATTTAGATAGTCAATATTTAACAGTTGGTATTAATGGCTTCATTGAAGGCGCCGAATATTTAAAAATCAAACCTGACCCAAGAAATAAAGATTATCAACAATATGCTTATGACATTTTAAATACTATTGAAAATGCAAATAAAGCGGCTAGAGATGAACATAGCAAATTTAACTTAGAGTTCGTACCAGCCGAAGGATTGGGCCCAAAAAATGCAAAATGGGATAAAAAAGATGGATATTGGGTACCAAGAGATTGCTACAATTCATATTTCTATCCAGTAGAAGATAAAAATCTTGATCCAATTATTAAATTCTTCTATCAAGGTAAAGGCTTTGCTGACATCTGTAGCGGAGGTGTTGCACTTCACAATAATCTTGATGAACATTTAAGTGCGGCGCAATATAGAAAGTTAATGGATGTAGCGGTCCAAGCAGGATGTAATTATTTTACTTACAATGTTATGAATACCATTTGTAATGATTGCGGTTACATTAGCAAGCATACATTTGACCATTGTCCAAAATGCGGCAGTCATAATGTAGACTATGCGACCCGTATCATAGGTTATTTAAAACGCATTAGTAATTTTAGCGCAGCAAGACAAATTGAAGCAGACAATCGTGCTTATGGTGATTTAACCCATAAGGAAGCAATTAGTTTCAAGGAAATTAAGCAAGGCAAATAGTTATTAAGAAGCATATGATTAAATATGAATCAACTTTAATCACTTTTACTGAAGTGCCAGATGAGATAAGTTATTGTTTTAACTTATCTCGTTGCCCTTGTAGGTGCGAAAATTGTTTCGAACCTTGATTGCGCGACGATATTGGTACACCTTTAACCGCCACCGTGTTGCGAGAAGTTATTGAGCAAAATCCTTATATTTCTTGTATTTGTTTTATGGGCGGCGACAATGATCATGCTTCAATTGTTGAGTTCGCTAAATTTATCAAAGGCATTAAACCTTCACTTAACGTGGCGATGTATAGTGGTTTTCAAAATATCGACAATAACTTAGTTGATGTTCTCGACTACTATAAGGTAGGCCCATATAAGCCACAATACGGTCCGCTAAACAACTCAAACACTAATCAAAGAATGTATAAAATTATTAATGGTCAGTTAATAGATATTACATATAAATTTCAACAACCAAAAATTTAAGTAGCAGGTTAAAACCTGCTACTTTTTTATTATGACAATTGACTATTTCATATTAGAATGTTATACTATAACTAAGGCTAGGAGGTTGCTTATGGATACTACGACAATTGATAATTATTCTTATCACACGACAACTTATAAATTAGGCAATAAAATTACTTGTATTATTAGTAGTGACGTATTATCCACTACTGATTTTTTTGCTAAGCAACAACCATACACTATAGTATCTAACATTGAAGCAACTCTTAATTTTAACGACTATGTTACAGATTTGGCCGCGCGTCATGAGGTATTAAACTACCACGAAAGTGTTTTAGAATCAATTACACTATCAAATGTACCAATTACTAATAAAATTGTTGATTATGCTTTTCGACAACACATGGCTATTAAAGAAAAAGAAAAAGTATTTATCACTAAGATAGCTCAATGTGCGGTTTCAAATACCAATGAGGTATTATTAACTTTGCCTTCAACTGTTAATGATTTATATTATGTATTTGTTTATGATGCAATGGATACTTCAAAACTTTTATATCATGCAGATCATATTCAAAATTATAATTTAAATACAAATCCTATTCGTTTAACTACTAAAGTAAGTGATGTCTTAGTTATTTATCGTCAATTAACAGACGCCTTCTATCCTCTATGTAGTACAACTGATGGATATGTTTCTTTAGATTTATTATTAGTTGGTAATGAGAATGAGGCTACAAATGCTAGCACAATTCACATTCACAAGTGCGTTTTGCAACCAGTCAATGCATTATCGTTTAATACCACGTTAAATACTGTAGATTTAACTTTTACAGTTATTAATGATAAATATAATCGTGATTTAACTACACGAGATAACTATATCGTTCTTAATTCATAATAGGAAAGGAGTAATTAATTATTATGGGTATGAATAATGAAGAATTAAAAGCACGTTTTTCTGAACTTTTAGGTAAAGATAATTGTTTAGATATGATTGAAGGCATATTTGATTTTGAAAAAGAATATAAAACAAGTGAGTTTTATAAACACACTAAAATGCCTATCTTTGATACAATTAAATACTTTAAAATTTGGAATTTACTTAATCTTAAAGATATTCAAAAAACATTACAAGATTTTATTGATGGATTAGACTTAAAGAAACTAATTAATTTAATGGAACAATTAGGTTCCGTCTTTGCACAAGAAAATTCTGATATTATGTCTGAAATTCAATCTTTTAAAGACACTTATAGCGATACTGGATTAAAGGACATGATTAATAACTTAAATAACTAATAAGAAACACAACAACAAAATTCTTTTGTTGGGAGGAAGGAGTCCATGCCACAAAAAGATACTGAACTTGGCACAATAAAAATTAAAATTGAACAAACGTTAAAAGATCAAGAAGAAGTACTTGATCGTTTTAGCAAACGTAAAAGCAAAAATCCCGCGGCAGCAAGTCGCGCTGTTTTAGATGCTCGCCAAAGAATCAGTACTTTACGTAATATCTCTCAACAAGATAGCTTATCTGCTGCGGATTGAAATCGCTTTGCTCAAAATGCGCAAGGTTTAGCCACCGCCATGAATAAGTTGGTTCAAAATGTTGTTGGAACATCTAAACAATTTCAAGAATTAACTGAAACTTTAAATAAATTACAAACTAAAAGAGAATTAACTTATCAAAAAAGAGATGCCTTATTGGCCTCAAATAATGCTCGTTACACTAAAGGTAAAGGACTCCAATTTAACGAAAAAGCCTTTTGGACCAATTATCAAAAAGGAAAAAATGCCATTGTCGGTCAACAAGGTACATTAACTAGCTGAGATCATTTTACATCTGCTCGTAAAAAAGGATCTACTAGTTCTTGAACTGGTTTTAAAGATTATACAGAGGCTTGAAATGCTTATGTTGCGGAAAAAACTAAGACGGTCGGGGCAGAATATGAAAGCCTTTCTAAAGAAATTAAAACTTTAAAAAAGGCAATTCAAAATATTACTAATAAATTAAATAATGCTCCTAATATAGATGAACAACTTGCGGCTGATACTGGAACCACTGTCGACAATACTGATTTTTTAATTGGTCTTGGTAATAGATATACTAAAGAGGTAAAAGAAGCGAGTCAAAATCAAGGCGATTGAAATGGTCAATTAGATGCTAGTGAACTTAAACTTAAAAAACAAGAAAGCAGTTTAGGAAAAGCATTTAAAGCTTTTACTATTTATGCTGCTGTTTTACGTACAGTTAAAACCGCTTTACGTGAAGCAGTATCTACTATTACGGAACTTGATAAATCCTTAACCGAACAAGCGATGGTTACTGGACATACAAGACAAGAAACTTATAATCTTGTTAAACAATATCAAGAATTGGCCACTCAAGTTGGTGCAACCACCAAAGAAATTGCTTCTGTCGCAACTGAATACATGAAGCAAGGTCAAACAATTGAAGACTCTCTTGTTTTAACTCAAGCGGCGGTTTCCGCGGCAAAAGTTGCTCGTGTTAGTGTTGGAGACTCTGTTAACTATCTCACCACCGCATTAAACGGATATCAAATGGCCGCTGAAGACGCTATGCGTGTTTCCGATATCTTTGCAGCAGTTGCGGCCGCATCTGCTACCGACTATGATGAATTAGCAATTGCATTAAGTAAGGTTGCTTCTCAAGCTAATCTTGCTGGAATGTCCATAGAATATACAACGGCCCTTTTAACTAAAGGTCTTGAAACTACCCGTGAAGCGCCAGAAACAATGGGTACCGCATTAAAGACAATTATTGCTCGTATGCGTGAACTCACGGATTATGGTGCAACTTTAGAGGGTGATGCTGATATAAACACCGTTGAATCTCAACTTGCTTATGTTGGAATCGAATTACGTAACGCTAATGGCGAATTGCGTTCAACAGAAGATGTTTTAGACGAACTGGGTAAAAAATGGGAAACACTTAATACCAATCAACAAGCTGCACTTGCTAAAGCTCTTGCTGGTACTAGACAACAATCACGTTTAATTGCTTTGATGGATGGCTATGAACGTGTTATTGAATTACAAGATATAGCTGATCGTTCCGCTGGCGCAACAGCAGCACAAGCTTCAGTATACTTACAGGGAATTGAAGCCGCAATAAATAACGTTCGTGTTGCTTGGGAACGTGTTATTAGCGCCTTTACTAACAGCGATGCTATTACTGGAATTATCAATTTTATTGCGAGTGGCATTAATGCATTCGCAGATGCTTTAGATAATGCTTATGCTTATATACCAGTTATCGGATTAATTGCTACTGCCATTATGAAGGTTGTTGGATATCGTTTAAAAGAAAACGAAATTGCGCAATTACAACTTAAAATACAACAAGAACGTTTAATTACAGAATTAAAAACTGAACAAGCGATCGCTCGCGAGAATGCATTAAAAGCAAAACAGGTACAATTAGAACAAGCGTTGGAGAATACAAAAGGTAAAAAGAAAAAAGCCGCTTTACAAAAACAAATCGGCGATCTGTCTAATCCTGATAGTAGTGCATATAAACAAGCATTATCAGAAAGTCAAGAATATACTTTAGTAACTCAACAATTAAATATGGCTTTAAGCCAACAAACGCATTTAATGTCTTTAAATTCGCTAGCATTTAGTGGCTTTGCATTTTTAATTAAATCTTTAGTCACACCAGTTAAAACTTTAGGTGTTTTGTTTGTCAATTTATTTAAAAGTATAACATTAGGTATTAAAGGTATTGCCGCGGCGATTAACAATGCAGGTGGTATTGTTGCAGTTATTAGTGCACTTATTAATGTTCTCTTAATAGCTTGAACTGGAATTTCTATGTTGGCCAATTGGCTTAAACAACTATTTCCAAGTGCTGAAAATAGTGCTAACGCTATCAACAAATTATCTAATGAAATCTATACTCTTAATGAACGTCTCACAGCAATTGATTCAGCGATTGATACTTTTGATGAATTAGACAATAAGCTTATTAAAACTACTGAAGATATCGAGGCTATGAATGATGCCTTAGCATCTGCCGCAGATAAACTTACAGAAGAGCAAAAAGAAGCCTATAATGCCTTAACCACTAATGCGGCGCGCAGAGACTATCTTGAGTCCATTGGCGACGCAACTACGAAAGAAGCTAATCAAAAACGTCAACAACAATTAGATGCCTGAAATTATGCTATGAATATGGGTTATGGCGACGCAATGCTTACAAGCAATGACAGCGAAATGATTGCGGCACGAGATAATCTATATGCAATCAATAACAGTAAACTCTATGATGCTGTTGACGAAATGACTGATTTGACAGACAAAGAACGCGATGCTGTTGAAGACTTAGCACAGTCTATTCTTGAAGCAGTTGACGCTAAAACAGCATTAAATTATGCAAATTCAAATTATAGTGAAACATTAGCTAAAACTTTATCACAGTTAGAAGATATTAAAACTTCTACTAATGAATATGCTTCTGCTAATGAAATACTTACTTCTGATGATTACGCCCTTAAAGATAGAGTTAAAGCTTATGAACAAGTTGCTCAAGCATTAAGGGGTGATGAAGAAGCTTTTAAAGCATTCACTGATACATATTCTCAATATGAAATATTCGCAAAAATGGGTGATGACGTTCTAGACTTTATTGAAAAAGTTGGATTATCTATTGATGATATTAATGATTTATACACCGCGGCTGAAAAGCTTCGTAAAGCTGGTATTGATATTACTGATCAAGACTATCAATCTCGTTTTGATGATTTATTACAAACTTTAGCCGACTCAAATGGGGATATTGCTACTGCTATTGAAACAGTTTTTGGTGATTACTTAGCGCAGTTCCAAAAAGGCACAGAAGACTACATAGATGCTTATAATGCTTTTATTAATGCATATGCTGATTTAACCGCAGTAGGTATGCTTAATATGGGTCAAAATCTTGAAGCTCTTAAAAATCAAGTTAATAATTTTTATGAAAAGGCGGCTTCATGAGGCAGTATGTCTGAAGCAGACAAAACTGAATTTATTCAAGATAATGCAGAATTATTTTCTGGTTCTAGCGGCGCTTCATTATTAGAAGCCTTCGAATCTGGCAATTATGCGGCTATTCAAAACGCCCTTATGGGAAATAAAGGTTTAAATGATTTAGTTGATAAACGTCGTGGTGAAATAGAACAAGAACTTAAAATTGAATTAGCTAAACAAGGCGATAACCGCAATGAAGCTTATATTAAATACTTACAAGACTATCTCACCTATCTTGAAGATGAAGAAAATCTTTTCGCGGCATCACTTGAAACTCGTCTTGAGCAGGAACAAAATGCTCTTGATGAATACAAATCATATCTAAAAGATCAACAAGAAGCATTAAAAGATTCTCTTGACAAGCGTAAAGAGGCCTATTCAGATTATTTTGATGCGATTAATCAAACTGAAGAAGATGAGGATTATGAAGAACAAGCGCAAACTCTTATTACTAATATCAGTAAACTTGGCTCAACTACCAATGCGACCGCATCAAGTCAACGTAAGGAATTAGTCAAACAACTTGAAGAACTTGAAAAAGAACGTTTAAAAGAACTTCGTGAACGTGCGCAAGAACAAGTGCTTGATAACATGGATACTACTCTTGATGAAATTAATAATAAATTTGATGAACTTCTTAATAATAATCGTGCATTACTTGCAGCAATGACTGGTCAATATCAATCTAATCCATCTGCTTTCGTAAATGCGCTTCTTGCTAATCAAGCAGCTAATGGTGCTACAGATTTAGAAATGCAAAATAGTCTTGCAAATTTACAATCTATCTTTGGCGGACTTATGTCTGGATTTGATTGAAGTTCAGTCAATCTTGATGCGATTACCGCAGGAAGTTCGAATAACACCACTAACAATTTAATGCTTAGTTTAATGAACAATCCAGTCAGTCTTTCTTCATCACAACAAAGCAGTCTCTTCGCTGCAATTATGAAAGCTCTTACTGAAGTTGGTTTAAGTTAAAAAAGGAGGTATTATACATATATGGCTTGAAAAGATACTATTAAAAATGCGATATTATGAAATAATATCTCCTTAACTGACACTACTATTGCAAAACGCGCGCATCTAGCCGCTGTCATGGATAAGTTTACTACTTTCAACTGGCGCGGCTATAATGCATTTGATTCCTTTGGCGCCTTTATTATTAATGGTGGAGGCGATTTAAAATTCTATAATGGTCCAAATTTTAAAAATGAATATACTCAACCTCAATTTGAAACTTCAAATGGTTCCTTAATGGGCGTTACATTTGAAAAGCAAACTATTTCATTTAAAGTAGGTATATATTGAATTTCGGAAGATGATTTTAGACAATTTATCAACTGACTTAATCCATATGAAATAAACACTTTAAGTTTTGATTTCGAACCTAATTTTCTCTATATAGTAAAATTAGCCAATCGTCAAGACAGTCCTCGTTACATTTTAGGTTATGAAGGTCGCGTTAGAAATGGCTCTGCCAACAGTACTCCAAGTTATTCAACTGAAATTACTGCAGATGTAGATTCACGTCCAATGTATTATTCAGAGATGACATTAACTTTTGAGTTGCAAGGAACGCCTTGTGCAAGGGCGGTTAGACCATATGAATGATCACCTGGAACACAAAATAGCGGCTACACTTGAGGTGAAAATAACGGAGTTTATTCTACTCATATTGTTAAAAATAGTGATTTTATTTCTTCTCAAATGCAAACCCCAATTAATGCGGTATTTAGTTTTAATTTACAAACAATATCGAATACTACTTCAACAATTAGTTTAACTGCAAATTTAACGGCTCAATATGACGAAGGCACTCCTACAACTCTATTCAATGTTGTGTTAACTAACTTAAACATTTTAGGATTACAAGCAGCATTTGCATCTAATAAGGATGGCACTCCAATTGGTCGTTCAAATGCCTATTTACAAAATAGATTACAAAGTCGTGCTGATAATAACTTATTAGCAGGGACTGACTTATATAGAATTTATGAATCAAAAACACGTGAACAATTAACACCTATGATATCGCCGCTTGACAGTAAAGCTAATACGTTAAATATGAGATATGATTCAGCAAGCGGCCTTTTATTCCTACAATATGGTTCCAGTACTGAAAAATTATTAAATTTACTTAATTCTTCAACATCTGGTGAACGTATTGTTAGTTCATATAATGTCAAAAAATTCTATATCCCAGGTTTATTTGACAATCCATCATTTGATCAAAGTAAATTAACTTTGAAGTTAACTTGTACTTTCTTAAATGAGTCTGGTGGTCAAATAAAGAACACGACTGGCTTCTTTAATACAGCATCAACTGATTCATATATCGAATCATATGCACGTACTAATGTAATATAATCATAAGGAGGTAATTAACAATATGGATATTTCTAAACGCAATAATCCAATGATTGCAAACGTAGATTACACTAATCCATACGTAAAGAATAGTCAATTACCTTCTTTACGTTATTATAATGAAATACAACGCGACGCCAAAACAGTCGGTGCACCGGCACTATTTCAACAAGACCTTATGTTCTTAAATGAGAAGTTGGAAGCGGTACAAAAGCGCTTAACTTTCTATGATTTTTATAATATCGCCGCAATTGTTGAAGATCCTTCTTTATTACAAACAACTATTAATAATCTTTTACCTAACACGACCTTAATTATTAATACAAACAACGCGGGTAACTACAATCGTGGCGATATTGTTTTTAAAACATCAACTGGTGATATCCAAACCATTCGTGCGCAAAGCGGCGGTTTATATTATCCTGCCAAACTAACTAAATCTGGTAATAACTACACTTTAGAATATAAATATTCTGCTTCCGCGCCAACTATAGGACAACCAGCGGAAGAGGTGTCTCTTGATGAAACTGCTAATTTAAGTACTTCTATTACTTTTAAAGGTTTAACAGATGCTTCAAAGAGCGAAGGCGTTGCATATGGCGTTATCAAACAATATGGCGAAAAAGATTGAAATAGCATTGAAGCTGTTGCCACTCCAGAAGACAATAAATTGATATGACCTGTTATTAAATTTTTTACTGATTGAAACGAAGAAGTGTATTTTACTTATACTCTTACTCCTGCAACAAAAGCTGGAGAAAAGTTTATTATAAACAACGACAATATTCCTTCAATTGTATCGCAAATCTTATATAAATAAATTAAACTAAGGAGGTAGCAACTTATGCTTAGAAATTTTTCTCTCATTAAAACAACTGCATCAGATAGCGTTGCTACCTGACACGTATGAAATCAATATATAGATTGATTAAACTCAGATATTGATTCTTTGCAAGATTACCTTAGATACTTCAACCCTGACTATGCACTTTTAAACGAAACTCTCTACGCCACTAATGAAGATGGCACTTGAGAAGATATTAAAGCAGTTTTACAACCATATGATGAAGATATTGATACTGCTATGTATCAATTAGGTTATAAAGGACATTGCTATATTTATCACTATAAAGATGACCCTGAAACTGAGTTTATGTTTCAAATAACATATGTTGCCGAAGTCGATAGTAATACTACATATATTACAGAATATTTAGTTGATGACAATGGTGTTATATGAGTTTATAATAAAGAAACTAAGAAATACGATGAGGGCGGTGTTAATTGAGGTAGTATAGTTACAAATATTGAAGTTTATACTATTTATTTTCCTGCACTTTTGCACTTTCATCAAGGCATGTTAAATACAGATTCCAATAGTCTTTTATTTTTTGGAACTACAGAATCTTGAAGAAATGCTGGTGGTGACGTAATCGAAGGTAATGCTAGTAATTTCTATTTTATTAACTATAACCAATATGTTCTTCTTAAAGAAAATAAAACTGCAGAATCTACAGCTTTTCGTCTTTGAGATTCAGCCGTGCCTCTTACAGAAGCGGATTATACACATGGCTTTGTTGAACTTAAGGGTGATAAAGGAGAAGGTATTGGTCTTAGATTATCCACTGAAGCCACTACTACTTTCTATCCTCTTGATCAAATCAGAGTTAAAGAAGTTGATAGTTTAACTTATTACTATACTTTTACTCAACTTATGCCTATTCGTGATTTTCCAGTAGCAACTGTTATTATATCTAATGCTCAAACTGAAACAGGTGTTGATACACCTGGTAGTGTTGAAAGACAAGATCCAGATAATTATATTCTTATTCCTCGTGGTTCTCCATCCATCTATTCTGTTTCTTTTAAAGATGACTCTATGATTTTTTCTTATGATGAAGGAGTTGCATCCGCAGGCTTAGATAGTATTTTCTTCTCACTCGATTTATGACCTGCTCGTTATTTTAATACTAATGATGAAAATCAATTTTGAACCGCTGGCTCATATTCTATGTCTTTCCCAGCGGCTTATTATGCTGCAAGTTGGCAATTAGTTCCAACTATTTATATTGGTGATAAAATTGGTCGTGTTTGGGGAGGTACTTTTCCACTTGCTCATGAACTCCAATATATTCATGAGGGGAAGGCAGCTATGGATGCACGTGGAACTATTACAGTAGATGATTTCATCTGTGATAATACTTGAAGCAGTGGTCTTTCAAATGTTGCTAACAAGATAGTTAGTTATTATAATATAAATGTCCAAAATAACAATGAAGCAATGATGGATTATAGTGGTGGCGCAACGAGTCCTCACATTTTCATCAATATATATTAATTAGCGAGGAGTAACTAACATGGCGCAATTTCAACTTAAACTACTTACTTCTACTCTTCAAGGCGGCGCCAATACTGGCACTTATTCAAGTATTTTTCTTGAAACTCCTATAACAGAGTTTTACAGTCAAGAAGACGCCTATTTAGACAAATTGAGAATAGATGAAGTAGCAAACCCTTTTTCCACTAAAAATACATTCTGTTATACTTATAATGAAGCTGTTTCATTGCACCAAAATGCACAAAAAGAGCTTACTTTTAGTATGGATAGAAAAGTATTTGTTAATGGCGCTTGAACAACAAATCCCTTTGCTAGTAATATCCATATTGGTACTCAGCTTCTTTTAATAGATAAGTATGACAATGAATATATATTTATTGTTAAAACAATTGCATATGTAAATAAAGAAAACAATTTAACTTATAATGTTACTTGTCAAGATCTTTTTACATATCAAATGATTAGACAAAATAGTGGTTACACTATTGCCAATGATGATACCTCATCTGAAGATTATATTGGAGCGTTAACCATTGATAGTTGAGTTGTTAACTATATTGTTCCTGATTGCTTTATTCCATATACTTACTTATCACTTAATCAAGGACTTTATATAGATATTAATGGCCAATTAAGAATTTTCAGCGGTAATCAACGTCTTATTGATGTTAAAAAGATAATTAAGCCTGCGTATCCTGAACGTACTTATCCAGATCTGTATGTTCCTATTCCTTTCTCAGTTAGCGGTTCTAATGCTGATGCGGCATTAATTGCACTTGGCGAAGAAATGGGTTTAATGCTTAATACTTTTGAGCGTAATAGTGTTGTAGATGGCCAACGCAGCGGTCATTTTGCAAAATACTTCTGATTTGAACCTACTAAAAAATCTGAACGTGTTACTGGTCTTACTTATTCTCCAAAACAAGATATACAAGATTTTTCTTTTTCTCATGCTGGAGACTCATTAACAACCGTTCTTAATGTTGAATCTTCTTATACTGGTAGTGCAGATGAAGAATCAGTAACTCTCCTACCATCAATTCCTACTTTCTTTGCTGATTATTTTGAGTCACAAGAATGACTGGATAGTAAATATTATACCGGCATGTTTAGTCAAATTTGCCGCAATAAAATTAGATTCTATAGTACATCTGTTCGTTCTGATTTGGAACGTGATTTACTTGGGGCGATAAATATTGTACAAGGAACTGATACCCCTATTTATTCATCAGCTAATGCTGGATGACAAGCTCAAATGTTAGGTAATAATCAAAATGGTTTTATTGCAAAAGATGAGAATGGTGCTACATGAGTTTACATTCCTTTATGGGAAGAAGAAACTCCTGATCATCATAAAGTTTTAAATATTCCACGTTTTTACGATAAAATAAAATTTACTGATGACACTGCAGATTCAAATACAGTTAGTAATATTGTATTACGCGGTAGTGGTGAAAATGAAGAAGTTAATTCATTAGATATTAACTTTAATGATCACACTGTTGCTCTTACTATTTTTAGTTATCATATTAAAGTAGACGGCGAAACCGAACGTATCATTTATGATGAGCCAGTAGATTGTTTCATGAATGGCGGTTTAATTCCTGCTGAGTTCCAAGGAAGCGCTCGTGAAGTTGCGATTAAAATCCGTATTAATCCAGATTCATATCCTTCGATGGTTAGTTCTGCAGATATTTCTCTTGTTTTTTATCGCGAACCATCTCAAGAAGAAATTGAATTTGCAACTGTTGCAGATCAATGTCCATGACTTGAAAATAAATTAATTGATTTCCGCTACTTCTACGATCATAACATCATTAGTCGTCATGAATATTCAACATTATTAGATATTCTTTATAATAATTTACGTATTGTTAATGGTCGTTTACTTTTCTACAGTCAAGCGTATTATGAAGCATTACATAAAAAAACTAATTTGGTTGCGAAACTTACTAATGATTTAGATGCTCTTGGTGCAGCATGTCAAGCTGATATAATTAGACCTTTCACTGAAAATGGTGAAATTGCTGATGATATTAGTGCTTTTGATGAGGCTTACGAACTATATACCAATTATCAAACATCTAATCAAAGCCAAAATTCAGCAGTTATTGGCTGATCTGATACTATTAATGAATATTGGAACAAATATTGGAGAGCTGAACAACGCTTCTTAAAGAACATTTATAACTTTACCAATTACTTCTATGCCGCGGCTTCAAGTCGTGATAGTCATAGTGTTATATATGATGATACAATTAATTTAGTTAACAATTGACAATTGGGTTTCCAAAATGATGATAATCAATCAAACGAAGAAAAAATTTCACGTACATATAATTATATAACTTTCTCTAAGAGTACTTTTGCTGATATTGTTCCAGATGTAAAAGATAACACTGGTGCGGTAATATACGGTTTTAAACTATATGATAGTAACCCAAATAGTGTTACTTATGGTCAATCATATGTTCCTATTTACAATAAAGACAATAATCAATTATTAGATATTGTTGATGCAACTAACTATACTAATTATTATGTAGCCAGCACACCTGCAGGGTCATACTACACTTGCGGCAACACCAACAGTAACTATAAAGATTGAAAAACTTACTACCAATATGGTGTAGTTTTCTATACAGACAAAGACACTTATAAAGAGAATAGTTCTTTTAAGTTTACTGTTGATACGACCGAATATAATGGTTTCATTTATAAAGTGGAATCGTTAGAGAAAAATACTGTCTCTTCCTCTACTCAAAGCGATATCACTGAAGAAAAAGTTACTAATAGTTCCACACAATATCGTGTCACGGTTGTTTTACAAGATAAAATTGCCGCAAATGACACTTTAATGGCTAAGGCGGCAGCAAAAACTCCTATTGATATTCCGGATGCTTTTAGTGCAACTTTTGAATTAATTCCAATTGATACAATTCTTATGAGACGATATTATTTACGTTCTCATGATTCATTATATTGTTATACTAGAGATGACGAAAATATTTATACTAATCAATGTATTCCTTTCAAAGACATTACTAATGATGACGGAGAGGTTATTACACCTGGTTTAGCAAAATATTTAAATCAAACTTACACATTCGCTGGTTTAGTTAGCACTATTCAAAGCGCAGATAGTTATATCTTACGTAATAATAATACATATGATCAATTAGATGATAATGAATTGGATAAATTTAACGCTACTAATTTTGATGCATACGATTTAGATGCTGTTCCAATTCCACCTATTACTGACTACTATTACTATGGCCCTGTTTATAAACTAATAACTACTACGACTGAAAAAGATGGCAAAGAAGTAATTACTGGTGCTTCCAGAGTTAATGCTAAAGGTCAAACTTTAGCAGAGTATCAAGCATACATGGAAGAAAATAGTGGCCTAATTAAGGTTGAAAATCCTGAAACTTATCAAGCTTATCAAAAAATTAATTATGTTACTCCAAATAATGAATCAAGCTATTTTAGAAATGTTGCCAATGCTGGTTGCGCAGAATTAATACCTTCCGCAGCAGGATCAACATCTGTTGTATCTGCAAGCTTTGCCTTTTTCATGGGCGGACAATATCTTGCTGGTATTTTAGCTCTTGGTTCTTACTTGTTGATGACCGGTATTAATGCGTTATGCTTGTCATTTAGTGGTTACGCACCTAGAAAAAGTGGCGTATGTGTTGCTGATTTTTATAAAAATCGTTATGATAGTGAATCTAAATACTTTACAAACTATTCTGCTACTGAAGATTTAGTTTATTTTAAAAACGAAAGTGATTTACAAGATCGTCAAATTTTCTTAGAAAATAAAGACCGTGGTTTTCCTAATGCAGATCAAGATATGAATTACAACTTCTTTGAAAAAGTTGGATTTACTTATTCATCTGTTTCTAAATATATTAAAAATAAAGGCAAAGAAGCTCCAATATGGTATAAAACTAAATGGTACCGTCCAATAAGAGTCTCTGATAGCATTAATAGATACGATTCATATAAAATTCTTTTAATACCACATGCTAAAGAAGGATTAGATGAAAGTATTAAAATTAATCAAAATAATAGATATTTAACCAAAGATGGCTTCAAAAATATTATGTCATCTGATAGTGGTAGAGAAACAATAAAAGTAAATGATAATATTACTCTTATTAATATCAATGCTTTTTACCATTTCCCTTTCAACAATAACCTTAATGATATTATTTTTTCAGGACTAGATTGAGCTACAAAAACAACCTGATCTTTACAAGATGCTCTTAGGGTTTTAGGATTTACCAGTGTTACAACTTCTAGTTATTATTCAGATACAGATACTTATTTAAATGATTATGTTTTAGCCGTAACTTATCCAAATCCTGATGATACTTCTAAAACTATTACCGCGGATTTAGTTGTCTTTATTGAAGAAACTTTCCGTATGAAGTTGTGGGCAAATAAAACTAATATTTATCAAGGCGAAACACTTTATCAAATTGGCACAGATGCTCCCTTTAATTTTGAACAACAAGATGATTTTACTGAAAATCTCATCACTATTCGTGATACTGCCAGTGATTTTGTTCAAGCGCATGGTTTTGACCCTTCTGCTATATACTATCGTCGCTATAATTATAGCTATGATCGCGCATATACAGTAGAACAATTAAAAGGTTTATCTAATTTTGCAAAGTATCCTAATAATACTTCATATACAACTACTAATTTAACTGATAGCACTTTAACACTTAATGTTCCAGTTATTTTAACACAAACTACTTTCATCAAAAAAGGCGTTATTTTTACTATTGAAGTTCCAAATTGGAATGGGAATGTAGAAGAACTACAAAGTCTTATCGGCCGTCAATGGACTATCCAATTTGATAACACTCTATTTGATGGTTTCTATGTCGCGAATTTTCCTTTAGTTCTTCAATATTTTAGCCTTGAAGGTCCTAATGAAGATACATTACATATTACTTTCTCTTGTTCTAATGCTGAATATGAAGTTGGTATGAATACAGAATGAAAAGAGCATATTCAAAGTATTGGTTGCGGCTCAACAGGTATAACTTTTAAAAACGACAAAGGTACATGAATAGCTAATCTTACTATCTTAAAAGATGATCGCTGAGTAATTAATAGTACTGAAAGTGTAGCATCTAACATGAATTATAATTTCATTGCCACTTCAGTCTTTGATAAGGAGTCTCTCGAAGGCTCAGTTGGAACCGCAACAATTGTTCAAAATGGTATTGAGTATACTTCCAAATATTCATGAAGCGGAGTTCGTAGACAAGAAATTAGCGGACTTACTAATGGAACATTCTGGTATCTCTATCATAATAGCACTCAATATCCAACCTTAATGGAGAAGGCCGCCGCAATTGAAACTCAGCTTCAACAATACTGGGGCAGTGCATATAACGCAAGCCTTTATTGTGAATATTTCTTACCAGAAGCATGGCAATCTTATTACAATAGTTATAATAATCATTTTTCTGCAATATTAATGAAGTACAATCCTACAAACAATTGGGTTGCACTTAATAATAAATTAATACCTCACGTTAAAATTGTCGTTGAAGGCGGAACGGCAGATTTGCCATCATATCAATTTAAGTTTATTCAAGACACCAATGATGTTCTAAAAGACGTTGAGCAACGTAATACAACTCAAAAACAAGAAATTAATCGTTCTATTGAGTTCCTCAATGCTGCACAAGTGTTCCGCAACAACCCCGCAGTGAAAAATGCGATGATGGCTTTAGGAGAAGACTTAAATAATTGAAGTGTACAACGTCTTAATGCAACTATCAAGACAACTTATTACTATGCTGACCAAGGTGGTTTAAAGTGAAATAATCTCCTTCCTACACTTGCTAAAACTGTTAATGGTATTAGCAACTATAAGGAATTAGATGGTCTCTATGTTATGTTTTATAAGATCTTTAGACATGCATACTCAAACCGCACCTTGCCGATGTATGAATCACTCATGAATGAACATAACAATATTTGAAAAGGCATTTATGAATCATATCCGGGCGTAGTATTAGAGAACACTTATACAAATGAAGATGCAACAACATCTGCAGATCTCCTAAATATGGCGCGTAACTATTTCGCAGACTTATCGTATCCGGAACGTCAATACAATATTACCGTTATTGATGTTGCACAATTAAAAGGTTACGAAGGCCAAGAATTACAATTGGGCGATCCAATTGCAGTTAACGCCTTTGAATATTATGATGATTATGATGAAGTTTATAATACTTTGTCACAATATTTATTCGTTACTGATATTTCTTATACTTTACGTAAAGAAGGAGATATCAATCTAACCGTTAATGCCATTAAGTATCAAGATAAATTAATACGTAATTTGGCGAAACTTATTCGTGAACCAAGGAGGGCCTAACTAAAGTGGCCTTTCTTGGACACTTTAGGTTATAATTTAAAAGAGGTGAAATAATAATACTATGGCAATTAATTATAGATGAATTAAAGGATATAATGATACAGGATTAGCAGCCGATGTGCCTGGTGCATACACTTTTTTAGAATGGACAACCGATAAAAATTATAATGGTGGCGAGACTAATCAAAATATAGATAATTTAGCTCCAAAGTTATATGTTACTGCGAATCATGAAAATGAGAGAACTGATACTGAATATGTAGGACGTATACTAACAGATCGCAATAGCGCAGCAACAAATCAATCTCCAATTTATACTCAAAATATTTATCAACCTTGAATTTTTAGACACAATCGAGGGGTTATTTGTGCTGGAATTGGTTATTTTAACGATAGCACTGTAGACGTTGGTAATATTGTTTTTGAACAAGATTCTGGAAATGTTGTTATCCGTAAAGGTGCATCTGTATTGGCTACATTTAGCGACACTGGAGTTGCATTAACAAAAAATACTAGTGTCACTGGAACATTAAATGTTAGTGAGGAAACTATTCTTACTAAAAAATTAACCGTTAGTTCTGGTGGTATTACGGTTAATAGTGAAGGTTTGTCGATCACAGGTAATAGTACTTTCAGCGACGACGTACAAGCCAAAACTCTTCATGCAACAGATATTTGCGAAGCTGCTTATTTCAATGCAAGGTCTGACTTGCGTGCGAAAAAAGACATTAATGAACATGATTTCTCAGATGCTTTTATAAACGATATTCTCGAATCAATTTGTACTTATCACTTTAAAAAAGATGCATCGGATGACCCTATCTTCATTGGTCTCATCGCGCAACGAGTTATATCTATCTGTACCAAACACAATGTTGATCCTCGTATCTTCGTCAATCATTTAGAAGCAACAGGAGAAAACGGCGACTATATGTCTCTTAACATTAATAACCTAATGTTCCTATTTGCTTTAGGTTTACGTCATGAGAAGAGCAAACAATTAGATCTCGCCGCACGTATTGAACAATTGGAGGAAAAGATCAATGGCTAGATTAGGTGGCGATAAATCTAATTATGTTTTACAAGTTTACGTTAGTGGACAGTGACAAGACGTTGGTTTAACCTCAACAGCTTTAATGAATGGTGCGAATGTTGATGGAGAGTTCGATAACTTATTTCCGCGATTTGGAGATTTTGGATATAAAGATGCTACTAAACAAAACTTTATTACTAAATTGTCCGTAACTAATACCGATGGTTCTTCAAAAGATGTCTATTTTATGGATGAAGCAACAGTTATTGACCTCGCTCGAACTAATTCTCCATTTCAAGTATCAGTTGATACTTCAAATAGTCTTCTAACAATTACATATACTACACCGCCAACAGCATAATAAAAAGCCTAGCAATAATTAATCTGCTAGGCTTTTAAAATGCTTTAGTAATTGCTGGATGTAATCTAATGCCGTATCATCCTATTAAAATTGCTTCCGCAATGTCATCGGAAACAACAATTCCATATTTTTCTTTTACTTTAGCAACGGAAAGAATTTTTTCTTCTTTGCGGTTTTTTCCACATGTACCCGCATATTTTCTTCATACGTTTGGTGAGACAACTTCATATTTAATACCTTGTTCAACCAATTGCACTTGGATTAAACCTAATAGCATTGCTAATACCTTATAGGTTGTCAATCCATTTTGTTGATATTGTATATCTTCCATTACTATGAAGTCTGGTTTCCATTGAGGTATAACGACTTCTTCTATAAATTTTTTGATTTTAATAAGACGATGTATCATATCACCGCTAAAAGTTAATAAAGAATAAAAAACTAACTTATTATTATCTCAAATGCTTACACCGAATTTTTCAGTTGCTTGATCAAATCCAATTAATCTAAACGTTTTATCTTCTTTTTTAGGTACAAATCGCGGATTAATAAAATCTATATTACTATCACAACTTGGACATACAAAAGATGGATGACGAAATTCTGCCATACTTGTTTCTATTAAATGACCATGCGGACACTTAATAGTGATGCGGCTATTCATATTTTTATAATTAGACGCATCAATTAGTGTATACTGTTTCTTTTGTAATTCCTCTTTAATTTGTTCCTCATTAAGTTTTGCCATTAATGAATATTATTCCTTTCTCTTCTATTAATTTCTTCTTCAACTGCGGCTAGTTTTTCACATAGGTCAGGATTTAAAATCATTTTACCTATTCCATCATTAAGAACGTCTGAAAGCTCGAGCAATTCGCCTTTACTGCAATTGCTGATGAAATCAGTAAAATCAACTATGTCGAACTTTGCTATCTGTCTAATTGTTTTCATCTATTTCTTCGTATCCTATCATATCAACATTATTAACGCCGTTTAAATTTTCATTAGCATTAATAATAAATAATCCATTACCTTCAGTACCAGTGTTAGAACTTGAACTACCGGTACGATAAACTATAACAGCATATGATTCAGCCTCATTAGCTGGAAAACCGGTAGAGTCATACTCATTAAAACGGCCTAGGAGGTTAGTTAAACGGCTATTTTCTTTGCCAAGATAATCATTTAATGAAGTAAAATTTGCATTAATGCGGCGAGTATATTCTGTAAACATACCATCAACACCGTCGGGTAATTCTTTAATAAAACCACTATACTGATTTAGATTCTCAGCTGAAAGCGCGGTGATACCATTTTCTCATTGAATAATCTGACTGGTATCTATACTAAAATTTACCGATTCTAAACCTTTAATCGGGGTAAATATATTTACATAACTGCCGTTGTTATTATTAGCCATATTAATAGAATAAATAATTTGTCCTTAAAAAGCAATAATAAAAAAAAGCTAGTAACGATTACATTACTAGCATTCTTTTTCTTTTGTTGAATTACTATTGCTGCAGTCTTTACTTTTTTTAATGGCGATTTCGATTTGTTCTTTAATCCATTCTTGTATATCTTTACCATTTTCTTTCAAATAGTTTAAAGCATCTTGAGATAAATTCTTATTAATATATTCAATAGCCTTATCACAGGCTTCTTGCATTGCCTTTTCATCCCATAAGTCAGTTCCTTTTAAAGATTGTACAAATGTTTGATAAACATAATCAACACCATCTGAAACAACTTCTAAAGCGCCATTTAAAATCTTTTTAAGTTTTTCATCTTTAACTTTTGTAGAGATTCACCATGTAACTACTCCGCCTAAAAGCGTAAAGACTCCACCTATAACATACAATATAACTTGAGTAAGTATTTCATTTCAATCCATAATTTATTTGCTCCTTTGAAACTAAACGATCGCCGCAATAATTGCGCAAGCAATAGCTGCGATTGCACTAATTACACCAGATAAAATCTTATTTACTCTTCCTTTCTTTCTACTGGTAATGCTAAAAATTCGTTACGTAAAGCGGTTAAAACGCCATTTGCACCAAGATTGTGATAAGCTGTGTACATGCGTTCAAGGTCATCACGAGCATCCATTGGCGCATATCCTTTATGAATCCACTCAAGATAGCGGATCTTCAATAAGTCTTTTAAAACTGCTTGAAGTCCTCTGTTTTGCGCTATATTGGTTTCTTCAATTTTAGCAACTAATTTTGCTAAACATTGATGGTCTTTTTGACAATCTGCATTTTGCTTATTTGATTCATCATGAACTGATTGAACCATTTTACGTAACTCTTCACGAAATTCATCGTTCTCAGCTTTACGTTCTGCTCGCTCTTTCTTTGCTTGCTCTCTTTTTACCTTTGGTCTGTTAGTAATCCAATTAAAAATAAAAGTAACTAATAAGGTAATAAAACAGCTGCCCGCAGTCATCAAGAGGGTTTGTCATCATTCCATTACCGAACCTCCCGCGCATAAATAGTTCATTATACGCTATCTATATAACATATATACTTTATAGAATAATGACAAATTTATCAATTTCCTATGACAAGAGTGAACGCTTTACTGTATCTGGATGAAGTATAGGATCCAATTTGAAAAATATACCTTTTAACATTTCTACATCGGCTAATGCATCATGAGCGTTTTCAGTACTAAGTCCTAATTGGGCGGCGACAAGTCCAAGTTGCCACTTACGACCTAAATCCTTTAAGTTAAATAAATTTTTCTTTTTAGCATCCATAACAAGAGCACGTGCATCAATGCCGGGAAAAACGTTCTTATCAAAGTCTTTAAAAGGTATGCCCAACTTAATGCAGCGAGCATTTAACATGGGGCGATCAAATGCCTCGCCATTATATGTAATTATTACATCTGTCTCATTTGCTTTAATCCAGGTACAAAAATCTGTTAATACTTCTATTTCATTGCGGCAATTGACTAAATCTTCTGCATAAATACCATGTACCTCACTGGCAGATGGTCTAATAGAATGAGTGGTTCTAATTTTCTCATTAAAGGTGTCGATAATATTACCTTCGCCATCAGTAATTATCGCCGCCAGTTGTATGGGAGCACAAGTGCTTCAATAAACATCTGTAGTTTCTGTATCTAAAAAACATAATCTATTATATTCATTTCCATTATATTTCATACTTAAATTCCTCTTTTCATATTTGTATAGGTATAAAATGAGAATCAATTGTATCATCACCCCATCTTGTAACTAGAAAATCCATTTGTAGATAGGTTTGACGTAATAAATCTCTAAACACATTATTCCATTTTTCAGGATGTTGTCAATAATTTATAGCATCCTCACCTTTACGTATCCCATAATATGTTGCAGTTAACCATTCTAATCAACTTTGTTTAAACCAATTAGGACGACTACTTCACTCACTCAACACTTTAAAAATAAAAAAGTACGGCGTTTCTGTAGTTAACTGCGGCGGTATAACAGATAAATGTATTTTCTGTCTCTTCGCCTGTACAATTGCATCTTGCAACAGACTAAAGTCATTTTTCGCCGCGTCACTATACTGATTTCAATGATTTTCAGGTTTTTTACTATAAAAAACTTCTACTGTTTGTATTCTTAAAGAAGGATTAATTTTCTTTAATTTTTCCATAAAATCAAAAGCGTTTTTACATTCTTCTATCTCAATTGGTTCTCATTGAAGCAAAGATTTTGAAGTAAAAGGTATTGATAAGAAAAAATTCTTTAAATCCTCCTCCTTCAAGATGCGCTGTAATCTTATAGGATTAGTAAAAGATATACTATTATGTTTACTTTTATCAATAAATTTATTAAAAGCTTCAATTATATCTTTTGTTTCAGCGCACCATAAATATTTATCAGATATCTCAATTCTTTTATTCTTAAAAGTATTATAATAATCTTGAATTGCCGCCAGCGGTTTAAAATCAATACCCATTAGTTGTACACGTTCGGCACGATTATTTTCAATATATCTCGGATACAATAAATAATCAGGACGGCAAGCTAAGATTACATTATCAGGTGTTCAGTGATTCTTACGATGTAGGGACTGATCGCCGCAAATTTTTACTTGTTTCTCATTTAACAGTAGATTAATTGGAATAGTAGATAACGATGTTTTATTACTATAAATAAACATTATATCGAAAGGGCGCTTTATATCATCAAGCGTTTCAACTAAATTAATTGCTGCACCTTGTTGTTTATAATAACTGCTAATTTTCATTAATAAGGTTGAATAGTCTTGAAAGACGGCCTTGTCGCCGCAAGAATAATAATCTAAGTCTCAAATTGACACCTGTAACGCCGCGGCGGTTGAAAAAGCAAGATTTTTAAGAATTTGCTGTCTCTCTTGCTTTTTCATCTGCGTTAATGTCCTCCTTGGCTTCAACCCTATCTAATGATTTTCCATCAGCACTTAAAATTAAATGCATAATCGCTTTTCTTCCAGTATTTTTATAAACCTTTGGAATAAAAGATACTCCTCTTAAAATACCCGTAACCATTAAATGTACACCTTTTTCAAAGAAACTTTCTTGGGTAGGTGTAACCGCAATCATAGTACTATATAAATCTTTATATACTTTAAGTGAAATAACACCATCTATCGTTTGTAAAGTCACAACACCTTTAGTTTTATCACGATCAATAACAGTTCCTATAATTGTATATAATTTCATACGAGGAATTGTTTTTCCTTTGATAAAGAAACTACCATCAACCGCACCTTCAATAATGTTGTCTAATCTACTTAATTCAACCCCAACATCTTTATAAATTTTAGTTAATGGATGTCCGCTAAAATAAAAGTTTAAACTATCAAGTTCCCATTGTAATTGATCGCCGCTGCAATAATTATTCCACTCGGCATCAAACAATTGTTGATTAAGTTTATTTAATAAATCGGTTTGATTTTTCTTAATATAATCTCGACACACATTCATTTCAGCATCATAGAAGTGATCCCACTTTGATGCTTCAATCCAATTCCCCTTCAAACCGCTCAATGATAATGATTCAGGTGTAATCTTACTCTTTTTAAAAACCTCTTTCCATGCATCAACTCTATCAATTGGCATAGCTAATTCATCAATACGATACCAATTTTTTGATTCATCTCGATGTTTTCTTAATTCTTTGGTTAATAAATAAACATTAACCTCGTCATCTAATTCTTGCGGCAACAAATTATTATTAATTAACATACTCATATTTTGTAATGTTAATTTTTGTTTTGGTGCGCATATTTTACGAATAAACTTTGCTAATATATCTTTACGGTCAATTTTTTCAATATTATCAAATGCACCACATTTAATTAAATTAATAATCTTATCTTTTGTTATAATTCTTCCCGCGACTTTTTCTATAAAATCATCTAATGACTTATAAGGACGATTACTCATAATTTGTTGAATAACAGGATCGGTAATTTTCGTAATACCCTTTAATCCATATAAAATCGTATTATCTTTTGCTAATGGTCTAAAACTTAAACGAGATTCATTAATATCTGGTGTCTTAATAGTACAAATTTTTCTAAACTTATCTAACGCAGAAGCTAATTTGGCATAGTCCATCTTATTTTTACCATTACCATCTGCATCAATTGTATCTATATCTATAATATTTTCATCAATTAAATTATAAAAATCACTACTATTTATAGCACTACTATCAACACTTAAACAAGCACAGTTCCAATAAATAATTGGATAAAAACGTGCTAAATTCATTTCTTGAATCGCAATAACACTATAACCAGTTGTATGCAAGGATGAAAAACTGTAACCTAAACTCATTGATATTTGTACATACCAAACATAACTCAATAAGTTTTGTGAAGAGCCGCATTCTTTTCCTTTATTAAAGAACAAATCTTTAACTGCGTCAATTTCTCTAAAATCCTTCTTCGCAATAGTTTTTCTTAATTTATTTGCTTCTTGCATTGTGAACCCGCTAATTTGTGGATCCATAACCATTTGCATCAATACTTCTTGTGTATCCGCTACACCACATCTATCTTTTAAATACTTTTCTAACAAATGTTGCTCTTCATTTGTTAATTGATGTGCTCGCATCTCATTATACCACAATTCTGGTGCGGTTTTAAACTTAACATATTTATCCAATGGAAGTTCGCCATCTCCCATTAATCTCATAACTGAGTTTGCGATGGCCAATTCCTTTAATGAATGTGGACGAATTTGTTTGATGGCTTGACTACCAACACTTGTATCAAATTGGAATAAACTACTAATCATTCCATTTGATGCCATATCCCACATTTCTTCATCTGTATAATTAATTATTGATGGACTTAAATATGCATCATAAGTTTTTCGTAAACTGCCCTTCCATTGAATTAAACCATCTTCTAACATATAATTCATGGCTTGTCTAATTCTATCAAGAGCAGAAACAGTTAATAAGTCATATTTTACCAATCCAGCATATTCTTGATCATGTAAATCATATGCAGTAACAATTTGTTCCTTTGTAGTTTTCATATAACTACCGAACTCAGTAAAATCACCATTAACCATAACAACACCAGAAGCATGAACTCCCAATCTTGTTACTAAACCTTCAATTGCTTGCGCCAATTCCCACAATTGAGGATGACTATTCATTTCTGTTACAAACGCCGCAATAGGTTTCCTATCACCGCCATTTCCATAATAACAATCATGCAATGACCAGTCAAAACCTCTTTCATTTGGAATCATAGAAGTTATATATGCTACTGTATCATCATCTATATCTAAACCTCTCGCCGCGGTTTTAATTGCACTCTTCGTACCTTCAGTACCAAAAGTACATACATTAATAACATCTCCACCTAAACCAAGAAAGAAATCTCTGATGGCATTAAAAACCGCCATACGTTTATCCGACTCAGAGTCGATATCAATATCTGGTAATTCTGGTCTCGATGGATGTAAGAATCTCCAGACATAAGGTAAGTCTAACTCAATAGGATTTATTTGTGTGATACCTAATAAATAATTAATTAAGAGTGCACCTGCAGATCCTCTACTTGGACCAACTAAACTTTGTGCCTTTTCCCACATTAGATCAATCATCTTAGACATTGTAATAAAGTAATCAGACATATGTTGATCAATTTTCTTACTTACTTCATTTAAAGTCCAAAATTCTTCTTCTAATCTTTTATAATAAGTGGTTAAATCCCATGTTTTTGGATTATATTTATCAATAAAGCCTTGAGCAACTAACTCCGCTAAATAATGATCAGATGGTTCTTTTGTATGTAAATAATAATAAAAATTTGGATAAGTTTCTTCATCAACATCATCAAAAACCATTAATGATTCTTCTAATTCTGCTTCCTTTTCATATGGAACAGTTGCTAAAATTTGTTTATGATTTAAATCATAAACTTTACACATTTTTCCTATCTTCTTAGTGTTATCTGCCATTGCTTGGACCTGGGCGGCGCTACAGCCACTCTCGGCCTCAAGATACTTTGCAACCTCATCTTGACTCATGAAGTAGGCACATTGATAAAAATCATCAACTTCTCTATCTTTAGAACTTTTACTATTTAAAAACGCTTTATGAATATTACGTTCATCTGCTTTTAAATAATGTGCATCTGTACTAAAAATAAAATTATATTTGCCCCAAAAATGCTTCAACATAAACTTATTATATTTATTTTGATCCGCACCTTTTGGTCCATAATTAGGTTGAAGTTCTATAAAAAAGTTTTCTGGTCCAAAAATAATTTCCATATTTCTTAACCACATCTCTAATTCATAAAACCACTTATATTGTCCATCAACATCTTTTTCGCCGCATTCATAAATTTTATTTACATAATATGGCGGCACACCACCCAAACATGCTGTACAACATACAATATGACCACCACTAACAAATTTTTCTAAATCACTTGGATAAGTTGGAGTTCTTAAAATACCTCTAAACCACGCCCTTTTCCAAGCTGCGCTACTTAACTGACGTATTTGTTTAAAACCTTCAGCATCTTTTGCTAATAAAATTAAATGATAAAAGTGTCCAGGATGTCCTTCTTTAGTCCATTCATCATTTGTTTGTTCAGTTAAGCCTTCTTCACTTAAATAAATTTCGTTACCTAAAATTGGTTTAAAATCTAACGCCTCGGCGACTCTATTATAATCTTCATCTGTCTTTAATTCTTCATCTGGATGTTCTTTTGCCCATTCCTTACTTAATTTCTTTTTAAATGCTTTAATATATTTAATGGCGCCGCTAACACAATCGTGTTCTGTCATTGCGACGCCACCTAAACCTAAATCCCAACAATAATCAATTGATCTATCATATCTATTGATACTATCAATAATTTTTACGTTGGAGAATTCACTATGAGCATGTAAACTAATATAGTCTCTCATAACTATTTCTCCTCCTTAATCATTCTTCTAAATTAGTATAATACTTTTTGTTTCGTTTTGCAAGGTTTTTACTTCTTATGCTTAATTAAAGTATTTCCGTTATTTTTTAATCATCATCATCATTATTGATCTCGACTTCTTGGTCTAAAAATTTATCACTATACAAGTCTTTATTAAGATACCAAACAGTCTCGTCATCGGAATAATCATTACAGCCGCAATTAACTCGTCTAAAAGGACAATCCCAACAATTTATGCCATATCTGCAATTTACTTCTAACCATTTATCATATTGTTCTTCTGTTAAATTTCTCAAATTGACTTTTTAGGTTCCTTTATGATTTCTCAATCATCAGCTTTGAAACCCTCGACCATAATAGCGACACGCCTATTAAAGCCATCAATTATTTCATTATTCTTAATAGTAATACGATTTCCATTTACCCAACTTTTTCTTCTAATTTTCTTCCCATCTAACAATGCTGGTAATACTTCTTTAAATTTCATAATTACTCTTAATTTCTATTGTCTTAAATAATCAATTTCTTCCAAAAGCAATTCAAGGAGTACTTTTAAGCGGTGATTTTCTTTTACCATTTTTCTATATTCTTCTTTGTAATCTCTGTTATCTTCTACTGGCATACAAGTTTTATTCACTTCTTGTTCCTTTTTATAATCGTCATTGTGTTCAACAGTATTATTTGCTATTTCAACTTGTATCTTGTTTGCAAGCTCATTCATTCTATTTTGTAAAGCAATTACAAAACTTTTAGAAACAAATTCATTGCTTTCAAGAATTCTAAAATCTACTGTATCTAATATGCTACCTCCATCTGCTCTAGTGATTGCAGAATAGTTTAACATTGGTAATAATGTTTCTAATAATTCAGTGTCTGTATATTTTTTCATAGTTTCGCACTCCTTTTACCACGTAACTTTAATATTCTTTTGTAAACTTGCGCCATTAATCAAGCATCTAGGGTCAACAGTCATCATATTAGCATTTTGACATTGTTCTCTTAACTTACACCTCATGCAATCTTCAGCAAGAGGTCTTTCTTCATTGAAATCATTAAAATATTGGCTATATTTTTCACTAAACTTACTCATAAACTATTCCTTTCTAATTTCACATATATTATAAATAAACTTTTCTGCTTAGACAATAAAAATACGTTTAATTACGTTTGCGGTTTTCAGTGAGGTTCTCGAACAATTCAGAGTGATTAAATATGTCTTGTAAAAGCATATCTAATTTTTTCCTACTAAACGTTAAATAGATATCGTCTAGCCAAATATTTACCGGCACAAACGCATTATCAGATGTAGTAAATTTAATTTGATACTTTTGTTCTAAATCTTGCCAAGTCATAATTACTACTCCTTATCTATATTAAATCTAATAAACTAGGTTTTTTAGGCATGGTCATTGGTGATGATTCACGCACTTCATTTTGTAAGTTGGACGCCGCTATCATTGTTTTATAAATAATCGCATCATCAATAATGATTTGGACAGTTTCATTTCCTCTCCATTCATTAATTGTAGGAGAACCAATAATCGTAATCATACCAGTTTGTGCTTCCGATAATTCATTAATTAATTTTTCATTTTTAAAGGAAACAAAATCTATACCTGTAGGATAATGAATTTTCATTGAAGTTTTATCTGCACCCATTAATTGTATCTCATTATAATTAAATGGTAAGTTAAATGCGAACAGAGGTCTTGGAATTCCATTGCCCCATAAATGATCTGCACGACCAAAGTCTGCTAAAATCTCTTTAGTGAAATTTAAACATAAATCTTGCGGTTTAAATTCATAATCTACTTCATAACAATCGTCATCGAAAGATGAGGTATTAATATGTGCGGCCGCATAACTTCTTAAAGCATCTACTTGATCTGGCTTGATAAAGCAGCCAAAGGCATTTGCATGGCCAGCCGCATATAAGACACATCCACTTTCTTGTAACAAGTGTAATAAGTTATCAAAACCATAGAAAGACCCATTACGACCGCTACCACCATATACCTTTTGTCCTTCAAATTCTGTTTCTCTCAACACCAAACAAGGACGATTAAAGTGCTTGACCAACTCCATTGCAATTAAACCTGTAATATTTGCGCTTACTTTTGCGCTTTCAATTGCATTAAGAGTAACGATAATTAATGGATCATGTTCCATCTTATTGGCTACAATACGTTCGCACAACCACTCAAAACTTTTCTTCTTGGCGCTGTCTTGTCTACTTTTTGCATTAGTGGCTAATCGAACCGCATATTCATAAATATTTTCATGTCTTGTTTTACCACGCCATTCGGTGGTGAAGAATTGCGCATACCCTTCCTGAGTAGGTGTAATCATAGCTTTAAAAACTGTTTCTTTATCTTCCATAGTGCCACTTCTGATAACACCATTAATTACAGGAGCTATATAAAATGCTACATCAACTTTAGACAAATTGTTAGGATTTTTAATACCACGAGATTGCTTTAAAGCAAGTTCCTTAATAAAAGGATTTTTAATATTTTGTAGTCCATAATAAGCAAGATAGTTATTTCCAAGCGCCGTCATATTCATAGCATCTGCAATAATACCTATCGCCGCCAAATCTCGATAGTCTCTATGAATAGCAGGATTGATATCCCATGCAAACATCATTTGATCCATTCCTTGAATAAACAAATAGGCAACACCAGCACCGCTTAAATTTTTATTACTAAATAAAGGACTAACTTGGTTGTTAACTAAAACTACATCAGGTAATTCTTCATAAATATCTTTATTTACTTCGTGATGGTCCAATATAATAATCTTTTTACCGGCCTTAATCAATTCTTTTTGCTGTTCTATGTCGTTAGAACCGGCATCTGGAATAATAACTAAGCCGCAATTTTCTGGAATAACCTCAGGTACAATACCATGCTCTTTTCCATGATGGAGAGCATAATGAACTTCCAAGTATGGAAAGCGTCTTTTAATATAGTTATAAATTATCGCTGCGGAAGTAAAACCATCTGTGTCAGCATCAACTTGAATAAACACTGGCGTACCTTTGTTCATTTCATCATATGCGATTACTACGGCCTTTTTCATATTAGATAGCATCATTGGCCAATCCGCATCAGACTCCTTTGGTTGTCCAATAAAAGAGGCGACATCCTCAGCTTTAATTCCTAAGGTTAACAAATAATCTTCTAAATAATTATGTGAAGTATTTAATTCTTTAATACAGTTTTTCTTTAAAACTACTTTTTTCATAACGATAAATAACATCTCCTCCCTAAATTATGCGGCGTTCATTTAATATCTTTTCAAAGGTTTCTTTGCCACCATCAATTGGACTACTTTTATATGGTAATATAAAATCATAATCCATGAGTATAGAAACATTAAAATATGGCGATAATAATTCTGCTTTTGCAATATATTTTGATTCAACATTTTTTAATTGTGCATAATCTTCATAATCTGTATCATATGCTAAAATAACATTTTGAACTCGCATTTTTAATAAATATTGAATATGATCTTGTGTAATATTTTGACCTAAGGTCGCTAAAGCAATATTGTTTTCGCAACCATAGATAGTGGCATAAAGTAATACTGATTTCTCTCCTTCAAAAATTACAACAGTATGTTTACGTTCAATTACCTTATGATTTTCATATATTCCATAAAAGGTACGACCTGTTGGGTGATTATACAAAACATTATTATAATACATTGGTCTATATTTACCTTTTTTCAATTCTTCTTCTGAAAAGAAACGTTCCCTAATACCTATTAAATCGCCGCTATAATCAAAGTTTGGAATTACAATTGCATCTTTTTTCTTATCGTATCTAATATTAAATTTTTGTAATGCTTCAATACCGATACCTTCTTGTATCCAAGGCATTAAACCAACATAATCAAAAGGAAACTTATATAATATTTGCTTATCATACTTTTTAAAATCATTGTCATCAACATCAACAATAATGGTATTATTCAATGTTTGCATATACTTTAAGTCTTTCATATATGCAACAAAATTTTCTTCGTCTTTTTGTGAAATATTACTTGTGTCAAGGTCGCACATTTGAACCGCTTGGCGCAATGTAATATGATTGCCGCGCAATTCTTGCATCTTCATCAACAATGTGAAGATATCGAAATTACTACTGCATTCGGTATAACAATGGAAAATCTTGCTATCTTTATAATAATATAATTTTGGACTACCACCTACTAAATTATGACAACAAGTTGGAAAAATAATATATTCGGCGGTTTCAGCATAAGGTCCAACATTAAATTGGCCAAGTATGCTTTTAACCATTTCATCGCTCAATTGTTCGCGCAACTCTTTAAAATCTAATAACTTAGCCATTTTGAAGAACTCCTCTACTTACTAAATCTAAATAACTAAACGTCGTTTTATCGAATGTAAATTCACCTATTCCACTTACTTCCGCATAATTCGCTGAAGTAATAAATAAATCCTTACATCTACATGTGCCAAAATCAAAATATCTAAAAATTTTAACGGCGTTCAAATCGCCTCGCCTATTTTTATAAATATCAATAACAATATTTGGCGTCATCTTATAATGACATTGCATTTGAATTTGTGCCCATATTCCTTCAATCATTTTTCTTTCTTCATCTGGAATACGAATACCAATTAATCCAACGTCTATTTTATCCGCAATCGCTTTACTGCCTCTTAAACAGTTTTGATCGCGCAATCCAATATCCTTTTTACTCCAGTTTTCATTTAATTGCGTCGCACTTTGAATAAATACATTATAATTCATTGCAATTTCTTTTAATGTATTACTTAACATCATTAATGCTACATATTCTTTAATATCGGCTGCCGCAAATTCAGTTATTAAACTTGGAGAAGTAAAAATATAATCATAAAAAATATATTCAACTTGATCTTGAACGATATATTTAGTTATACGTGCCTTTACCATTGCAATTGATGGATCTGGTATACATTCTATAATAAAATTTGAACCAAATTTATCAATAATATTTAATGCCTGATTAATTCTTTCTTTTTCTTCTGCTGTATAACGACCTAATAATATATTTTTTTCATTAACGCCGCTCACATAAGCTAAAATCAAAGTTTGAATTTCATCCGCACTCATTTCAGTTGCAACAAATAAAACTTTTTGATAATCGCTACCATTAATATCGCCACGCATAACGACTTGTCCATTTTCATCTATATAAGGCATACTAATGCCGCACGCATTACCAACCATGTAACGTGTTTTACCCATGCCGCTGGCTGCGCTATAAATATATAATTTACCAAGTCTAGCTCCTCTAGTTGCCCAATTAACTATTTGTCCATCAAGGGGTAGTCCTACTTCAGGATGTTCTTCTAATGAAGATACTAATGCTCTTAATCCTTTACTCGCCGCCTGAGAAGTTCCTTGGTCTTTACCAATATGACGATTCTCAATCGTAACCAATTGTTGCCTAATATGCTCCGGAATCGCTTGAAGCGCCGTTTTATTTAACTTTTCATCTTCTTGATCCCTATTTAAAGCATTTTTCGTTGTATCGTAAAATTCACTTGTATCAATGCCAATTGCTTCTAAATCTCTTAACATTGAAAACTTCTTTAAACGATTATAGTATGTATTAAATTGTTTATCGTCACTTCCTTCGGCCGTTTGATAACATTGTAAAACAAAATCGTATCCTTTATTTTGTTTATAATACGCATATTGACTTTCATATTGATGTAAATACATGTCAATATCTTGTGGCGTAATTTTCTCAACACCTTGTTGTGCTATATTATATATCGCATAAAAAACCATTTGTTGTAATGGTTTATAAAAGTCCGTTTTTACAAATGCATATCTTTCGTCTTGCAACAAAAGAGGTTTACGCATTAAGCAACTTAAAACATATAAAGACGCATTAGTATCATATAGATCTTTTTTAACTATCTCTGCCATGATCTATTGTACTCCTTCTTTATCAACTTGTTGTATTTGTATATCATTCATATCAAGTTGTCTAGGTTGTCTTTTTAAATGTGATAATGATTTTATATTGAATTTAATAATATTGTCTTGATACTCTACAATTTTCTCAGCGGTTTTTTGCTGAGCAAGTTGGTCAAGTTCCAACTTTTTAAAATATTTTTCCGCTTCTTCTCTAACATTTGGTACTATTCCAATACCATACATTATTTCAAATTTCTTTTTCGCAACTTCATCATACCAAACAATACATCTTGCAATTTCTTTAAAAGACATATTGTTTTCTAAAACAAAACGATTTATTTGCTTCTTAATTAATGGAGTTACTTCTTTAATTTGAAACACGTCTTTAATTAATTCTTCTAAATCTTGACGTGTGTATCCGTTATGAGATGTGGCGGAAGTAGATGCTATAGTTTCCATAACATATACCTCCCTTCCTTATTCATCTCTTATAGTATAATCTATTTATTTATTTCTGACAAGATATAGTTGAAACGCATTAATGGTATAGTATGTTGACCGTACTGAATTTGTGATAACTTAAGACCATCAAAACTCTTTTGTATATAAGGAATTAATACGTCTTGAATTGAATCACTCCATTGTGCATTTGAAACCATACTAATAACGTCAGCTTTTAAAGTGTTAAATTGATCCTCAGTGATGTTTGGATATTGCTCTTTTTGGGCGGCGGCAATTATCTTGTTAATGTCAATGCGCTTATCCTCGGGCAAATCTTCACCTGCATAAATATAAAGACCAAGACCATGTCTTGCACATGCTTTAACAAATGCCCTTTGAATAGCCTTGTTGACTTTAACAGAATCTACCATTGCGATATTAACCGCTTCGTTGTGGTTGCCCATAACTGGCAATAACTCAGTATATTCAATACCATTGATTGTTACGCCAACTTCTACCCACGCGGTTTTACCATCAGTAAAGTAAGGGATTTGAGTTGTGTAAGAGGTTTCACGTACGGTTGTACTCCCATCTTGTCCTACAATGGTATTGGTAACTTTAGTAGTTTCATTTCTTTTATATATTGTCCATGTGGCATCTGGATAATGTGATTTTAAAATACCCCACGCTTTTGCCCAGCTTAGATAGGTAAGGTTTAATTTTTTATCTGTTTGTCCTGTTAAATCTATTGAATTTAAATCTGAAAAAATTTCTTTACACATTTCTTTTCTAATGTTATTGTTAATATCTTCCATAAATACTTATTAATCATCCTTTTGTAAAAAAGCGTTAGACGCCTATTATACGCCTAACGCATTAAATAACGTCTAATGTAAAACCGAAGTTATCTTTATAAATGATTTGATCGGCTTCATCGTCTCTTATATTAAACTGGTTTGTCTTGTTGATACGTTTTTTGTTGATGGGACGCTGAAATCAGAATCGTCACTACCTGCGCTGGTGGTGGCGGCTGCGGAAAGTTCAACATCTTTAGCTTTATAACCTGCAATTAATGCTTGAATAATTTCTGATGGATAAGCTCCATCTTCAACGGTGAGTGGATTGCTACCACCTAAAATATAGAAATTACGTTGTCTATTGGTGTAGGTTCTAACAAGTGGTTCACCAAAAGCGCTATTTTTATCTTCAACAGTTACATGTTCAACTTTAAAGTTGAGCGCTCCATTAAATTGAACGGTGTCACCAATTTTATAACTATTAGTAATACCTTTTACAACTGCGGTGTTAGTAGGATCTACATGTAAGGTATAAAGATTTGCGCAGTCATTAGCGTAATTTCCTTGACCAATGACAATATCATATCTATAAACTTTACCTTCTTTATTGGTTTTTTCAGTTAAAAGTTGTGCAATAAATCCAGTAATTGTAAATGTTGCTACGTCAAGTGCTGATTCAACAGTACCGTGAATAAATTTACCATCAATTGTTTGTGAGTTAACAATTTGATTATTTCTTGTACTAAAGAATCTATTAGTTCTTAATGAGCCACTAATATCAACTTTTTTACCAATAAGAGTTTCAATACCTTGATATTGTTCAAAAAGTTTATTAATCTTTTTATCTGCTGTAAGTTTATTTGCCATAAATCTTACATCATACTCATTTTTAACGCCATTAATAACTGAACTAACAACCGCATTGACAATAATATATTCATGTCCATCTCTTGAACTATTTTTGACTTCTGTAGTTGCGTTTTCTAATGTTCCAATAATACGTACAATGTTTGTTTTGTTAAAATCTGCCATAATAAAATAAAAACTCCTTTTTCTTTTCTTCTTCTAATATAGTATACTTCTTTTTACCCATCTTGACAATAAAATTTCACTACATCTCAATAAAAAAATTTCTTCCAGCTGTAGTTAATCCATATGTCTTATATTCCTTAGGTTGGGTAACGCCTTTAAGGTTGGTAAAATCTCTAACGACTGGTTCTTTGCGGCAAACAAGCCCACGATTAACAAGCGAATTTAAAACAGGATAAATACCCTTCATTTGTAAATTATCACCTATGTCTTTACCAACAAAAGTGTTGCCCATCTCTTCATCCTTTTTCTGCATATAATCTAATACTTTTTTACCATTGTCTGTTAAGATAATCTTATCTTCCATGCGGCGCTCCTTTCATAAGCAAAGGTCGCATCAAACCTTGTTGATGCGATACCTTATTAATATTATATAATATTTGAACCTGTTTTACAAAATTGTTTTAATTGAGCTAACTGCTCGATTAACAAGCGCTGCTCCAACGGCGGTTCTACTTTTTAAACTGACCTTATTTCTATCAACGACAACACCTAAATTGCCGCTATTTAGTGTCACATAGATATTTTGACGAGCATCTTGGAACTCATGCATAAAGATAGTTCCTTCTGGCACATTTTGCCCTTGAGCCCCTCGTTTATTAACACTAAAGTCTTTAACAGTAGTTACTTTTCCTTGCGCTTTTCCATTTCCAGTTGTTACCAGCAACAATTTAGAAGCATCGTTTGTAACAACGGCGGCGTTAATGGTGTCATAACCACTTTTCACACCAACTGTCATCTTTGATGCAACTGGTAAATCAGCAACAGCTAATTTTACAATGTGGTCTTGTGCTAACAAAAGTACATAATCACTATCGGTGGCAATGGCGGCTGTTAAAACGGCATCGCCATCTTTAAGTTTTAATAACTTATCTATTTTGCCTTTCTCAAATACTTTACTATATTCACTAATATTTGAGACCTTAATATTGCCGTTTTTGGTTACAACAACTATTTTAGTCGCGGCGGTAGAGTTGACGGTAGCGCCAGCAATTAAATGCCCTGCACTAGTCATTGCCGATAGTGAACCAAAATTGCCATCTTTATCATAGCAATAAATATCGCGGCTATCATATGCAATAACAGCATCAACTAGGTTGTTGGTGATAGTTAATTTGCCATCTGTTGTTCCATGTAAACCATCTTCATAAATCAACCACTCTTGTTGAATGCGGTCGGAGACGGCAGCAGAAGTGTTAGCGTCTTGTAAAACGACCATCGTACGACGCTTATCTTCGCCAATAAGTTGTTTAATTTCATGCAATTGTTCGATAATAATCTTATTACGTCTGCTTTCATTTTCAATAATGTCAGTTGCATCCGCAATCTTATTATCTAAATCTTTTTGCTCATTAACTAATTCTTGGATATCTAACTTATTCAACTTACTAAGTTTCATATCAAGAACAGCATTCGCTTGAACGTCTGTTATCTCAAACGCCTTCATGAGCTGTGCGGCCGCATCGGAGCGACTTGTTGCATTACGAACAATAGATATTAACAAATCAATGTTTGAGGTACACTTCTCAAGCCCTAAAATAATTGTTAATTTACTTTGATAGGTGTCTCTATCTTTTACTGCTATACGTTTTATAACAGATGAGCGATAAGCGCACCAACGTTTTATCATTTCAAGCAGCGACAATGTATGAGGCTCGCCATCAACAATAAAAGTTTGATTAATTTTGGCGCTACTACATAAATGAGTTTTATTATATAATAGTTCAATACTAGCGCCTACATTTGCGTTCTTTGCGAGAGTAATAATAATATCAAAGTTATATGGTCCTACCTTTTGAGTATCAATTGACTCAAAATTAGTAATACCATCTTCTAATACCATCTTGTGTAAAACCGCCTTGACACCTCCGTCAATGGTGGTGCCATAAGGTAAATCATGAAAAGTCACCACCACTTGACCATTACTCTTTTTACTAATATCATAATTAGCAAAAATTTTAAATGATCCACGGCCACTTCCGTAAACAGTTTTTAAATCTTGATAGGTGGTATAAATTGTGCCGCCAGTTGGATAATCAGGCCCTTTGATAAACTCCAATATGTTATCAATAGTGGTTTCTGCTTCGCCATGAGTAAGATAATACTCAATTGCACCCATTACTTCAGTAAAATTGTGCGCAGCCAAATCACTACTAATACCAACAGCAATACCACTGCTTGGATTACATAAGATGTTTGGAAAGCGGCAAGGTAATGTTATTGGCTCATCCATGCTTTCATCGTAGTTAGGTTTAAAATCAACAGCATCCTTGTTAATATCTTCCAACATTAAGTCGCCGATTTTAGATAAGTGAGTATTAGTATACCTAGCGGCGGCTGCAGGGTCGCCTAATAAATTTCCGCAGTTTCCTTGCATTTCAACAAGCGGATATCTAAGTTTCCACCATTGTCCTAAACGCACCATGGCTTCATAAGTTGCGATATCACCATGAGGACTAAGTTTTAAAACCTCACCAACGGTTGCCATACTTTTCTTTGGCTCTTTGTCAGATGTAAGTTTAGTTTTATATAAGGTATATAATATTCTTCTATGTATTGGCTTTAGACCATCTTCAATAAGAGGAATGGCTCGACTATAGATAACACTACTAGCATAAGATAAAAATTCATATTTACTTAATTCGTCAAGTGAAGGTTCTTTAGTCATATTTAGTTTTAGAGTATTATTGTTGCCATTACTAGCCATGTTGTCTATCACTTCCTTTCCCTAGAAAGGCAGAGATATTAATTATGATCCTCTGCCTTTTTTGCTTCTTCGGCCGCTCTTTCAGCTAAAGCCTTTTTATCTTGTTCAATGTAAAATTCGGTTAAACTAACTTCTTTAACTGGATTTGTAGCATCTCCAGATTCCATTTTAATTGTTATATTATCTTCAACAACTGAAAGTCGTTGATTTAATACGTTGAGAAAATTAATTGCTGCACCTAGAGGCATGGATTCTGTGATGCGGACATCTTTCCATCCTTGAGGTTCTGTTGCTTCACCAGTGACTGGTTGCTCTGATTCATTTACTTTTAAATTTTCTTGTTCTGCCATAAAAACTCCTTTATAAGTATTACAATAATAGTTTATTAAATTAAGTGCGGTTGCGCAATAAAATTACGCTATAACCGCATCATCAAAATTATCATCACCAAAAATATCAGTGATGGATGTTAACTTATTTGCGGCGATAAAAGCTCTTCTAAGTGAAGGTTTATCTCCCATAAGGGTGGTGTATAAATCTAACGTACGTTCAAAATCTTCAGTTTTCAACTGTATTAAACGACGTTTTGCTGGATTCATGGTTGTCTCAAAGAGTTCTTCTGAGGCCATTTCCCCTAATCCCTTTATATGCAACGCCTTAAAACCAGAATGGGTTTTAAACCATTTTTGTGCATCTTGTTCACTATATAAATATATTATCTCACCACGAGCAGTTTTAACTTTATATACTGGTGAAACTACTTTATATACTTTACCTGCCTTAACCAATTCAGGCAAGTGAAATAAAAATAGCGTGGTAAGCAATAAGTCTATATGATTTCCATCGGCATCACTGTCGGCCATGAATATGATGCGTTGGTATCTTAGGTTGTTTATATTAAAATGATCGCCTACTCCACAACCTAAACAGTTTAAAATTGAACTGATGGTATCACTCTTAATTACTTCATCTAAGCCAATGGAGGCAGAATTTTTAATTTTTCCCCTAAGAGGTAAAATCGCTTGATTTTGAAGCTTTGCTTCCTTAGCCCCACCGGCCGCCGAGTCACCTTCGCAAAAGAAGATCTCAGCATCAGTAAAATCACTAGCATCTGCTAATTTTTCAGGCAAGTCGCGTAAACTGTTAAGCGATTTACCACCTTTAGTAATTTTTTCTTGTGCCTCACGTTTTCTTGCAGCCGCATCGGCAATTTTCTGCTCCGATTCAATTTTCTTTAATATAAGTTTTAAATCTTTATCATTAAAAGTTAATTTACTAATCGCTTGACTAGCTAATCCTCTAGCTTCAGGCGAGTTAAGTGTTAGCTTAGTTTGTTCTGCAAACCCTAATCTAAAATCGGCGCGCATAATCATAACTAACACAAGTCCACTTCTAATCATTTCGCCGCTAAAAGATTTATCAATACCATTAGCTTTAGCTAATTTATTAATTAAACTCGTATAGCCGCTTTTGAATCCTGTTAAATAGGTGCCGCCATTAGGTGTTTCGCCGCCGTTAGCATAACAATATTCTTGTTCACTGCCCTTGTCGACATAAACAAGTCCAAATTCAAACTCGGCATGTTGTCCTGCGGCGTTCTCAACATCTGTCTGAAAGAAAACAGGGTTGGTAACCATTTTGGCGCCGCCCACCTTGATCTTTAGTAAATCTTGAATACCATTTTTATAACAGAAGCGTTTATAAATGCCGTTCCATTTTACACCTGCCTTATCAACTCCATCGTAGTATATATTAAATTTAACATTGTTGTTTAATAAAGCATATGTTTGAATTTTTTGAGCAATTAATTCAATATCCCATTTAACGCCCTTAAAAATGGTTGCGTCAGGTGTAAAAGTGATGCGAGTACCATGAGTAGTAACTGCATCGTTAATCTTTGACACAGTTGGTCCTATTTGATGATCGTTTTCATCAAATTCTAGTATACACTTGTTGCCATCACGCCAGGATTCAATTTTAAATTTACTTGATAGGTAGTGGATACATTTTAGACCTAAGCCATGTAGACCAAGAGAACTCTTGTATCCTTCACTTCCTTCAAATTTACCACCTCCATGTAAAGAACAGGTGGCATTTATTATTGCGTCGCTACCATCTGCGGTTTTACCAAATGGTATACCTCTTCCAACATCGAAGATGGTTGCGCTATTTTTGTCTTGATCAATATATACTTCAATAGTTGTACAAAATCCCGCCGCGGCTTCATCAAGTGAATTAGCTATGCCTTCAATTAACAGTTGATGCATACCAGGACTGCTAGAATCTCCGATGTACATATTTAAATTTTCTCTTATACTTTCACGTGGATTTAATACTTTAATAGAATTAACGTCATATTTTAATATTTTATTACTCATACAATATTGTCTCTAAAGCCTCCTTTATTCTCTTATTAAAATAATTTAATCTTAATGATACTATTTTATAGAAATCGATTTTATCTTCACTATTATAGTTTGATGGAAAATCTCATGTATGCCCTCTTTTTTTGTAAATAGGAAGATGTGTCCAATTTTGACCAGATAAAATACTTGTAATAGTGCGTTCTGTATACATGGGATACAACATAAAAATAATATTACGTTCATACTTAGTGTATAGAATACGCATATTCAATACATCTTGTTCATTCAACACAGCCGCAGGATTCTCTTCTCCCGGCTGTCCTTGACCACCAGATGTCAAATTATATCCCATAGGAGTAGTTGAGTCATAGTATGATATGTAATATTTCTCACGTTCATCTAATTCTTCTATGGAACATTGTTCTAAAATCCCTACCATGAAATTTTGAGATCCAATAATAGAAATCGTTTGATCAATATAGTTTTTACGATAATTTTTGTGCTGTAATAATCTACGATAAATGTCTATACTTTGACCAATGTAAATTTTTTCAGACAATAAGTCTTTCAACATGTAAATACCACAAACACCCTGTAACTCTTTATGCTGAAGTATATCTTTTAATATAAATGTTTTCATGTATATAGTATATACATATTTTTTATAAATGTCAATAAAAATTTCTAAATAAAAAAAGTATTCCTTAAGTCCGACTAACATTAACAGCCAAGTGATTAAGGAATACTTATTAAGTCAACCTATTAATTATTTATTAACCAATCTCCTTGTCCCCTTGTTCCCTGGCCTCATTATTATTATAGGTAAATTTTTTACTTTTGTCAAGGAAGTTCATGAACAAGTACAGATAGAGGTCGATTTTGAATTAATTTCGGTTCAAATCGGCATTAAAATTTTCTTCGCCGTGGCGTTTAAGTATTAAATTAAACTAGAAACGATGGTTGATGTTGTATGTTTGCTTGGCACAAACTCGGCAAGTTCAATCCCATGTTCTTTAAACCGCCTTTGAAGCATTACACGTTCAGAGCAAGGATTATCATATTTCTCATATACTATAAGGACAAGTGTATCTATATTGGCGTTAAAGCGATATTTCGCCGCCTTTGGTAAGTTAACTTCGTATAGGTATTTGAAACGCTCCCACGCAATAGATTGTAGTTGATTATAGTACTTGGTTAGAAATGGACAATTTGGTGGCGTTTTACTTTTACAAGGACAACCATCTACTTTTGGAACTACATCGAAACAAGATTGACCTAAGATAATGCCGTTTTTATCAAGATGTATGCCACATTCAGTAAAAAAGGCTGGCGGATAAATAGTTGTATTGAGTGGGATCATATTTGGTGTAAAGTATCGTATTTGAGAAAAATAAGAGATTAGCCATTTCATAAGTGTGAACGTCCTTTCCTTGCAAATAAAAAGTACCTTTTGTGTAAGGTACTTATAGTATAAAATAATTTTCTATCTTTGTAAAGATTTATTGATTAGATTGTATAGAGTTTTTCTCGCTACCATTTCTCAATATCAAATTAAGTATAATCCCAATTATCATTGATAACGCAGTTGAAGTAAACGTAAAGGCTACATCTCCGAGCATGAAGTTTAATGTTAATCCGCCAATACCTGCAACCAAGATAACAGATGCAATAAGCATATTTTTATTATCCTTCAAGTCAACTGTTTGTAGTGCACGGACGCCGCTCATTGCAATAAATCCATAAAGTATAAGGGCCGCGCCACCAAAAACCGCATAAGGAATACTGGCGATGAAAGTCATTAATGGCCCAAAGAAACCTAAAACAATTGCTAGAAGCGAAGTTACAATTAATATGCGGCTACAAGCTACCTTGGTGACTCCAATAACCGCAATGTTTTCACCATAGGTAGTAGTATCAAGACCACCAATAGCGCCGCAAACTGCAGTTGCAACACCATCTGCTAGTAAAGTACGGTGTAGACCTGGATCTTCAAGTAAATCACGTCCAACCATGTTGGATAGATTGAGGTGATCCCCTATATGTTCACACATAGCAACGAAGGCTACTGGAACAGCTACAAGAATAATATTAACTAATTGACTCCATTCAAATCCATTTGCGGCGACACCATCGGCGGCCTTCATGAAGCCAAAAGTAGGCAACCACTCAATATTATTGAAAATGCTGAAATCAATAAGTTTAAGCATCTCAACATTAGTAGCAATACCTATGCCGGTTAAAATCGCGGCTACAATGTAACCAACCAATAGGCCGATTAAAAATGGTAGTGTTTTCATAATACCTTTGCTATAGTGTGAAACTATGCAAATAGTAATCATGGTAATAAGTGCAACGGCAAGAGATACAAGATTATACTCTGTTCCACCGTCGTGCATCGACCAGTCAGTGGCAAAGGTTGCAAGTCCTAAACCAATCAATACAATAACAGGTCCGACAATAACATTAGGTAACAATTTGTGCAACCATTGTACACCTGCAAATTTAATCGCAATAGAGACACCTACATTAACCAGTCCAACGATAACCAAGCCAATAATTAATGCTATAAAGTTGCCATGTGGAGCGCCGCCCAATGCTAAACATGTAGTAATAACTGGCATTAGCGCCGCGCTAGAACCAAGATATACCGGAGAACGTAAACCCGTAATTAAGAGATATAGTAATGTTCCAACACCAGAGCTGATTAGCGCCGCGGGAACCATATTGATATCATAGGCACCATAGACTAATATGGCAATTAAGCTATTAGCAACGAACATGGCCATCAGATGCTGGAAGCCATATAGAGGCCATTGATATCACTTTTTAGGTTTTTCATCTATGCCTAAGATAAGATTTGGCTGTTCCATTAGCTTAAATCTCCTTCGGCTTTATTAAAGTTGCGGTAAAAATCTCTTTCTTTTTCGATTTCGTCAAACAATTCTTGTGAAGTGCCAACCATTTTACCATTAGCCTTGATCGCACCTACTAAAAATAAATTGATATAGTGCCATTGGTTTTCAGCAATGCCGCTTTTGAGCATGTCTACCTTTTCATCGCAATAGGTGGTAGATCCATTTCTATTATCATCATAAAGACATAATAAATGTTTGGAATTATCCGCACGTTGCATTTGAGTAAAGATGCCTATTTCGCAGGTTGTACCAATTGGAGGCATATCGCCGCTTACGACTGCAATAAGTAAATCTGTGTTGTCTAATCTAGCCATATCGCCTTCATATATTTGTTTCGAGTTGGCTGGTTTAGTTTTATCGTTAATTGCGGTATTACGATGTGGAACGTATAAGTTTAATTCTGGCCAAACACCCTCAATAGCATTTGCCAAATAGTCTAAATACATGCGGTCTCGTTCAGTAAAAATTGGACCGGCTAAATAAGCATTAATCATGGTTGATGTTATTGTCTCCTTTCAACTCAATAAGATACATGATGGCGTAACAAGCCAAGTCGCGCAATGTATCTTCTATACTTTCGAAGTGATTAGTAGTTTCATTCGCATTTTTAATAAGATTAGTAATACGATCTAACTTATTATGAAGAGGCACAAGTCCGGAAATAGGACCAAGTGTTTCATATAGTTTAGAAAAACTATCACCATAATTCTCATTCTTTTGTTTGTAAAGTTGAGACATTTCATTTACAATTTGAGTAAATTGTTCAACTTTAGATGGTATGGATGAACTATTTTCCATAAAAACTCCTTTCATCTATTGAGGCATATAAAAACCCCTTATTATAGTATAAGGGGTAAAATTTGATTTGTCAAGGTTAAGCCTTTGGACCAATAATTCCGCATGCACCTGGGGCAACGCAAGATCCATTATATACCTCTACTTTATATGGATAACCATATTTTTCGGGAAAATTATGGCTTGCATTATTAGTGTAACTATAATATTGACCTGTTCACACACTATTAGCATTTGGTAAAACGCGTGGCGATAGTACAGCATACTCATTATTTCCATTATTAGTTTCATACCACGCTAAAGGATTTAAATAATATCACACTGAAATAAAATTATTACTATCTGGAGCATTAGCTGCACAAGAAGTAGGATATTCAAGCGCTTCCATTTTTAAATATGTTGTTTCATAACTATGTAGGTTATTCATAAAAACAATACCTATACCTCGTTGTCGATGTTGAGTATCTTTTAAGCCTGCATATGCGTATCTTGTCCCAAAACTTCCAGCAGCATTTTTTGTCAATAAGTTATTATTATTTGAAGGGAACGTAATGTTTGATGCATTAAGTTGAAAGAAATAATAATTAAAATTATATTCAAAAGCATAATTATCTTGAGCACTAGAGTAGCAATACATATCAAAATAATAATTATGTATTAAAGGATATCAGTAACAACAAGATCCACCTCCAAATACTGCATCGTTTATATAAAAGTTATTCGGACGAATTTGACGATAATAAGCACTTATAGCAAAATCTCCAAAGCCTGGCAAATTAAAATCTGCTTCTCAACCAATATTTCGTTTATTACGAGAAATTCCAATTCAAGGCGTGAGATAGAAGACGTATCGATTTTCTCCTCCACCCCATCACTCTTTTCAAGATGATTGACAATTAAAAGCTTGTATCGGCATTAATCCACCTGATCCATTTGGATTATTTACGACAAGAGGTTTGAAGTCTCCTTCATGACCGAAAATTTTATAAAAACTAGGTATTTCTACACTGTATCCTCATCCAGACGTATCAAATTTATCTGCATATAAATTAGGTCATCTATTCGATTTTGAAGTTTTACCACTATTATAATTTGAGACACCGAAACCTATCTCAAGATTTGTTACATCGCCATTATATTCTCATACTCCATCAGTATTATAAGTCAAAGTAGATGCACTATTGAATGAAGTATTTTTATCTTTTCCTATCTTTATACAATTTCGTCCATAATTAACTGTAAAATAAGGTATATTTTTCGTTTTTAATCAACCGCGTGAACTAAGTGCACTAGAAGTATCAGGCCTACCTGGTCTGAAGTTGCTGAATTGACACAAGAAAAACATTGAATCCATTTTACTTTGATTGCCTATCATATAAGGGGGAAGACCGTTAGCTGGGGTAATAGAATTATATCATACAGAAGGTCACTTACGTAAATCAATCATATAGCATCAAGTAGTACCGCAACTTGGTTTTAGTAATGGGTTTCATTCAATTTTTTTACTATCAGTATTAATTGAAGCTCATTCACTCAGTTTACCGATACCTCGATCACCTTCTGAAACAAAACTGGTATATTTTGTATTATTCATTCGGTAACCTGGAAGTCATTCAGCTATACCTCCAGGGTCAACATTGACAAGCGTAATATAGGGGCGTTTTAATGTCACTACAATAGGACTTCCATCAGCAATGAAACTAGGCACGCTCGTCGAAAAAAAATTAATTGGCTTAAAGCGATTTGTAGTAGTAGTATCATTTATTTTAGTAAGAGCTTGTCCAACATCAATTGTTGGTGAAGAGGTGAAACGTAATTTATATTTCTGTACAGATAATTGTTGGGTTGATATGTCATATGATAAGTGTAATCTAAAATAAGGTTGTTTTTGATTAACCAAATCTTCATACGGATCATATATCACCTTCTCTTCATTATTAGTTGCATCTGTAGTTAAAAATCCTCAATATTCATAATTACCAGTAGGATTGAACTTACTATTATCTCTAGCATTAGTCAAATCATATGATGCGTCTCGTTCAGTAGCAAAATAATCCGCTCAAGCGCTTATTGGGTTTTGACCATGTGTAGGTGAATTAATCTGGTATTGTGGATAATACATGTGAGGAGCTTGATGATTTAAGTCTGGATGAAATTCGCTTGTACTAATATAAGTAGTGGTTGCAGTTGTATTATATGTTGTAGTATCATAACCAAAATTAACTATTGGATTAGTGCCACTAAATTGATATAATTTAGACACATCTTCAGCATATAGTTGTATGTCATTAAAATTCACATTAGAAGGTATAGTTACTTGCTCATTAACAATTGGCACAGTGTATTTTATATTATTATCTTTATAAATTAAGCTAGTATATGGACAATTTTGTGGATTAAAATAGATAGTCATCGTACTTTCTGCTGTACTATTGCTCATTCTATGCTTTGATGCGTTTCTAGTAATAGTTTTCTCATCAATATTATTAGTTTTAACTCGATCAGCATGAAAAAAAACAGCAAGGCCTTTTTTTAAATCTTTAGGATCTAACTGTATATATAAATCTTTCTTAAAAGCCATAACGATAACCTCCCTGCCAGTAATAATACAAATTATTTCAATCTATTACTAACAAATTGTCTCTTGCACGTGTTAAAGCAACATAAGCAATATTTAATTCTTCAGTGGTGTCAATTTCAAAATCTACAACTACCACATTGTCATATTCAAGCCCTTTAGCTTGGTGAATAGTAGATACGTTATTATAGCCTCAGCTTTTTACTTCTTTAACTTGTTTATTCGTGCGGCAAAGTATCATAGGATAGTAAGTATCAATAAACTTCTTTAATTCGCTTCTTGATTTAGATACTTCTTCTTCATTTAATATCAATTCATCTTTTTCTGCAAACTTTTTAAATCCGCCCGTATTGTCAAAAATAGTGACACTTCCTTCTTGATCGCCACGTTCGCATTTTATAGAAGTAGGTTTCACACTATCACACTCGGTAATAAAGCAACTATAATCTTCATTATAGGAAATGGCGTCGCGGCATTGTTCATATACCGTATTTGCATAATCCAAAATCACTTGATAACTACGATAGTTAAACTTTAACTTATATAAAGCAAAAGCATCATTTAATTTATTAAACACAGATGCATCTGCGCCTCTAAAAATAAAAATTGATTGCCAAAAATCTCCAATAAAGAATTTCTTTTTTGTATCCGCTAAATTAAACAAATCTAATTGTATAGCATCAACATCTTGCACCTCATCTACAAAAAGCGCGTCAATATCTGTTATACGCTCTTTATATTGAGTTAATACATTATATAAATATAATGGATAGTCTGTAAAATCATATAATACATGGTCACGCTTATATTGAATATAACGTTCTTCAAGAGCGATTAACGTGCGGCGATATCCATCAGTTACTTCCATCAATTTATTGCCGCTGATTCAACTATACAATATACCCAAATTTACTTTGCGGCCGCCATGTGTGAGTGCGTATTTTCTACTAACCTCTTCCAAGATGGCCATTATATCCGCCTCACGTAAAATCGCAATTTGAAATCCATATTTTTCACTCATCTTTTCTAAAATGTTGCGGCTCCAAACGTGTATTGTAGTAACCTCAACATCATATATACCCATATCATTAAGACGTTCTTCCATTTCGGCCTTCGCGGCTCTAGTATAGGTAATGGCGCATATTCTATCATTAATATTTTCATAACGATAGGCAGCAATGGCAGTTATCAAGGTACGAGTTTTACCAGCGCCCGCAGGAGCCTTAATTAAAATGTTCTCACTTGTACTTTCAATGGTTGCACGTTGTGTTTCATCAAGCGTTTCTAAACCAATTTGAAAATTTTTATTGACTGGAGGAGCAGATGTAAAGGCCACATTATCAATTAAGCTAATAATGCGACGACGGACGCCAACATCTTTACTTGCGTTGTTTTCCATATTTTGTTGTTAAAAACTCCTTAAATATTTTAAATTTATCTTTATAACGTTCAGTGACCGTGTCCACCTGTTCTTCGCTAGTATACCACTTACTTAGAAACCCCGCCGTGGCAGTAAAGATCTGCAATGCCATAATACTGGCATCGGCTGTGTAAAAATTACTAAACAGTTGTTTTAAGTAGTCGTCATTACTTTCTTGAGCCGTTTTACATATCGCTTCTAAAACTAAATCTTTGTAAGGTATGGCTTGGTCATTTTGTTGAAAATTAAAAATATAGTCGAAGGTGGTAGTGTCAGCCGGCAAATTGCCAAAAACAATAATGCTTTTGTTATTGCTGACCATCTCTTTAGTTGAAATTATTGCTTGACCAGCCGCCTCCATCCAATTCATACTTTTACCAGTTGTAGTTAAATAGTCCATATAGAGAGGCATAAAAAATAAGTTGTCACTAGTCCATTCTTGACCTTGGGCGGCGACAAATGCCTTCCAGAGCCCAACGCAATTATATACCTGACGCTCATCGAGCGGCATTAAAACTAATATTTTCATGATTAAATCTCCAACTCCTTGCGGCGTTTTACAGCCAATGCATCTGCTTGAGCATTCCATTTGTTGCGGCCATCATGCGCTTTAACCTTAATAACGTCTATTTTAAATTTTGGTGCCAACTTGATATATAGCGCCACGATACGTGTCCATAAATCTTGATTCTTAACTGGTTGACGATCGGCGGTGCGCCATCCATTCTTTAGCCACTTTAAATACCACTTATCTTTAAAACAGTTGGCAATATAGGCGCTATCAGTATTAATGTTCACTTTGGTATGACCGCTTTTAATTGTATCTATATTTTCAAGCGCACTTAAAAATGCCATTAACTCCATGCGATTGTTGGTGGAATAAGGTTCATAACCGCTCTGTACATCAATGACTTGGTCATCTTCAATACAAATTGCGGCCCAACCGCCCATTTCACTTTTACTAGACCAAGCACCATCTGTATAAAAATCTAAGGTACGTAAGATAATATTATTAGTAGTTGTCATTACCATTATTTATCTTCCTTTCCGTCTACTAAAACATATTGAAGATAAGAGCTATCGTCTGATCTTTTGTGATGTTCGAGACTAATAACAATATTAAAAATGTCACTTTTTAATTCATAATTACAAGCTTTTTTAATAAGACCAACACTTGCATGAACGCCGCGAATGAGATTATCAGGTGCATTTAAACGGTGTTCACGTTTGCGTTTGACGCCTGCGCCTACCATGTATTCAAAAATCGCCGCATTAATTACATTAACGGCACTAACAAACTCATCTGGATTTAAGCCGCCTGGATTGTTTAGAGCGATAGAAAAGAAAACTTCATCTGTCTTTTCAATTTGTGTTTGGTTTTGGTCGAGAAAGGAAGCAATTTCATTTTTAACCATTTCATAATTGGCGTGTAAAGACTCTTTACAATAACTAAGTTTTAAATGGATTAATTTAAGATTTGTTGGTATTGCGGATGTCTCTTCTATAATCTTCATTTTATTAAAATCAACAAAATACATAATGTCGTCTATGCCTCCTCTACTTCATGTTGTTTTTCTATTTTTTTAAGATAGGTATATATTGCAACTTCCGCCCATACATCATTATATGCATTATGGGCATGATGCAGATAGTAACCGCATTCATTACATAAATCTTCAAGTGACAAATGATTTTCGCGGCGTAATATGCGGCGAGCGGCGTTGTAAGTACAAAAACCATCAACTAGTGAACCATTGCTTTTGACTAGTTGAAGACCGTTTTCCTTCAAAATTAGGCGGTCATTTTTTAAACCATGAGTTATAATCATTAAATCATCTTTATCGACGTCGCCCAAGAACTCTTCTTGAATATAGGATAGGGCATCTGCCAACGGCACACCATTTTCATTTAAGAAGTTGTTTGTGATAGATGTATATTCTACAAAAGGATAACAAACTTTTTGTGTAATATAAACGTTATAAGAACGTGCTAGTTGATAAATATCGTCGCCATCTTCAATGCGGCGAAAAAGTAATCCCGCAAATTGAACTAAATGACGTCCACTAAATTCTAAATCTATAAACAATAAATACTTGTGCTTTTCTTCATACGCTTTAATAATCATATATGTTTTCCTTCCTATAATTACTATTATAGTATAACAACAAAAATTATTGTTGTCAAGATGGCTTTTAAAAATCTTTTTATTTATAATAGGGGTAGAATTAGGAGATGAGTCAAAAATGGATAAAGCAAAAATCTATTTAATTTTAAAAACAATTGGCTTCTATGTTCTATCTTGGACATGGGGAGGCATTATGAGTTTAATTGGCGCAATTGCCATTTTTATCTTGTGAATCAGTGGACAAGCAAAAATTGGTGTTTTCCACAGACGTGTTTATGCACAAATGTATAAAGGAAATTGGGGAGGCGTTTCTTTAGGATGCTTCTTCATCTGCAGCCACAACAGTTCAGATACTCTTAAGGCGCATGAATGCGGCCACATGATTCAAAACGCTATCTTGGGACCTTTTATGCCATTTGTAGTCGGCATCCCTTCAATGATCCGCTATTGGTATAGAGAGCTTAAATACAACCGCAAAGGTAAAGTTCCACCAACTAGCTATGATTCTATTTGGTTTGAAGGACAAGCAACCCGCATAGGGGTTAATTACATTTTAACAGACAGACTATAGTAGTCTATAAAAGATGATGGAGGAAAAGCAAGATGGGATGAACTAAAGATGGAATTGGACCTGCGCTAAATCCAACTGCGCGTTCCGTCTTGTCAAGACGAGAACGCTCGGCGGCGAAAATGCCTCAAGTAGCCGTGATGGCCTCTGGCGCCGCCCAAAAACAAACTAGGGAAGAGGAACCAAAAAGTTACCGTAAGAAGCAAAAGATTGTCGTGGGCGTTAATGGTGAAATTAGCGGAGCTCCACTTGACTTGGGCGCCGCAGGAGACAGTAATGTAACGGCAATTGAATTTGATACATCTGCTCTTGATTGGTATCAATCAAACCTAGAAAATTATGAGGCAACTTTAACGTTCTTTCATGGCGGCAGTACTTACTATACCTATTCTTTCGATGGGAAACTTTTTTCTGTACCATCTGACAGCGGTTTTAGTGGCCCCGCGTCATTAAAAGTTCCTAATCTTACTATTAATACTTATGGTAGTAAAACAAATACTATAAATACTCAAGTTATTAAACATGAGGGTTATGGTGGCTGGACTTGAAATTCATTTATTACAGATTATGGATCTACAAGCTCAACAACAAATGGTTTAATTGTTACTTTAAATACAAACCATGATTATGAGATAGATACTGTTCAAAAATCTATTTGGACAGATAATAATGGTCTTAAATGGGAATTAGAAGATTTACCAGCAAATAATAAGATTAAATTTAATAGAGGAGCAGGTAATAATCAAGCAGCAAACACTATCACCTTACCTACTTCAATGACTTGTGCTTCTCCTTCCTTATCAATTACAATTACTTCTTCTGAATGAGAAAGTGGAAACCCATTCTGGAATGATGATACAAATAAAGTAGACTTTAAAAATTGGGCTAACAAAGTTGGTTGTCCTGCTATCGACATTGCCGCTTGTTTATTAACTTGGAATGCAGGTGGAGCTAGGGGAAATGAAAGCGGCTATTCCTATCAATCAATGATAACCACACACATAAATAATGCTAAAACACTTTTAACACAATTCCATACTGATTATCCTAATGCAAAAATTATTTGTATGGGTATTCAAATTCCTTCTTTAACTGGAGGTAGCGGTGCTAATTATGGCTCTAATGGTAGCTATGCAGATATGTGGGGAACCGCTTTCTATGCTTGAGACTATAACAAAGCACTAGAAGAATTATGTTTGAGTGATGATTATAAAGATTTCTGCTATTATGTAGACACTAAAGGACAATTTGATACAATTCATAATATGCCTAGTAAAACAGAAAAAGTAAATACTAGAAGTGAAGTTACATATACTTTGGGTACTAATGGTGTTCATCCTTCTAATAACGGATATTATCAAATAGGTGATGCTTTCTTTAGAAAATTAGTGGCTATATTAAAATAATTAATTTAATCTTGTAAAATTATCCTATTCTAATTATATTAATAACGGTAAGAAGTGCGTGATATATTATCCGCCTTCGCCGTTATTTTTATTATGAGAGGTGAAGAAAAAATGTCCATTTCTACAGTTATTCGCAACGGACGTAGGGGAACGACCACATCTACCCCATCAAAAGTTCAAACCCTCTTACGTAGCGGCGGTTTAGATACAAACAGACATATTGTAAGTCATACCCCTATTTACCTACCAAAGGTAAATTTCGATGCCACCACCATGTCTATTTATGCCACCACTGATGATCCATCTCATGTTGTAAGCAATGGTGCCCCTCTTGCGGCCGTTAAACGTCGCATCAATGTTATTGTTGATCCAAATGGCGCTATTACTTTCGATGGTGAGGGCGTCGCGACGGGCGATATTTGCTTAGGTCATCAATGGGATCGTTACGTAACGATTTTACATTTTGATCTTTCTAATCTTCTATGGAAAGAAAGCGACCGTAGCAATTATTTATTCCGTCTCGCCTTTTATGACGAGCAAATGGTTAACAAAGTTGAATCACAAGTAATTGATGATGTTACTAATTACTTCTACTTCGGAGTCGAGCCAATTACTTATGAATTTGATGGAGAAGACTTTTTCGTTCCAGACGAATTGACCGAAAGATCAACTCGTTACCGTATCATTCTTATTATTCAAGAAAAAGTTGAAGACGAAGAAGAAGGTAACACTAACATCGGCAAAGAACGTTTCATATCTAATGAATTTTGCGGCTACGTTGAATCAAACTTCTATACTCCTGAAATTCCATTAGATGCAATCAGCTATACTAATCGTGATGTTGCGTTAAGTAAAGAACCAATTACTGTCTTTTTAGCAGATGATGGTACCTTTGCATTAAGCACTACCATGATTGCAAATACTTACGATGCATTTATTCGTACATTTGATTGTACAAATATTACATCTCACCTAACCGAATTTGAAGTCTTTGCGCTTTTTCACAAGGATAAGGCAATTTACGCCGCGAAAGTTGATAAGCATGGCGGAAAATTACTTAACTTCTTCATTCCTAAAGGTGTTGCGCGTCAAGCTGGTACATGGGAAATGATGATGGTAGCGTATAAGGGTAATATGGAAGATCCAGATTACTTCTATACATCAACAATATTTAAAGTCACCATTGAAGGCAACTTCCTTGATTGCGATTCATTTGATACCGATTCGGGCGTAGCAGGATCACTTAGTACCGAAAACAACTACACCAACTTCATTACAGCAGATGGTCAAGCTGTTGAAACGGCAGGCGGCAATACGTTCTTCTATGATGAAGAGTAGTGTTAGGGAGGCTTAAATTATGGGTGTTCAATATAGAAGTAAATACACAGGTCAAGAGATCGACGCCTTACTTGATGCAGTTAAGCAAATGGTAAGCGGCGATAGCTCTTTCCTTGAATTTGCAACTAAATACAATTTTCCTTCAATAGGAAAGAAAGAGGTTCTTTATATTGCAACTGATGAGCATAAAGTTTATTACTGGGATACAGACCATTACGTTGCAATGGAACCTTCAATTATTAATGGCGGAGGTGCAGATTAATGCCAACAACGAACAGTATTTTAAACGCAAAAATTGTTCTTCGAAATGATACCGCTATCAATTGGAAAACTATTAATCCAATCTTGATAAAGGGTGAAGTTGGGGTCGAAATGGACTCCAGAAAAATGAAAGTCGGCGATGGTATGAGCGCATGGAATGATCTCGACTATTTAGCTGGCGATGAAATTAGTATTGAAGATTTACCATTAGGCAAGGTATTTAAGTTTACTAAACCATTTGGTAAATATGTACCAGGTACCAGCGGCAACGTTGAAGTTGATGCGACAGAAAAGAGCATTACTGATTTATTAATTGATGCTTATAGCGAAACTGTCCAACCAAAAGTTACTCAACCAAGCTGTGCTATCAATTGTCCTCAAGCAAAGGCATACGAAGTTGGTACAAAAATTACTCCAAGTTATAGTGTTAGCTTTAACAAAGGTAAATATGAATATGGTCCAGACACTGGAGTAACCGCAACAAGTTATTCAGTTAGTGATGGAACAACTACTTTAGAAACAGCAACCGGTAGTTATTCAGAATTAACCGTCAGTGACGGCATGAATTATAAACTTACTGCCACCGTTGCTTATAGTGAAGGTGCTAAACCATTTGATAACTTAGGCGGCGAAGCGACCGTTGAAGGTATCGCTGCAGGAAGTTGTAAAGCAACCAGCGGCGCTATTACAGGCTATCGTTCAATGTTTGTTGGTAGCAATACCGCGGCGTTAGAATTAACCAGCGCAAACATTAGAGGTCTTACCAATCTTGGTGCGGCGCGTAATTACAACTTAAACGTTGTTGAAGGCGCAAGACAAGTTATTATTGCTCTTCCAGCAGGAAAATCATTAAAGAGTGTCAAAGACCAAAATGCTTTTGGTACAGACATCGTTGCTTCATTCGTCAAATCAAATGTTGACGTTGAAGGTAAAGATAGCTACACAGCACAATCTTACAACGTATACGTTTACGCTCCTGATGCGGCGTTAAGTGCTAACGTTTACGAAATTACAATTGCTTAGGCGGAGGAAAATATAAATGGCTTATACAGAAGAATTTAAAAGTAAATTAGACTGGGCTATGCCTTTCCAACGTACAGGCAAATTCCCATTAGATAGATCTTCTATCTTCTCAAGTTATGAAGATGCTTTAAAATATGCTAAACAAGACGGCAGTGATAGTCGTCAATTAGGCGGCACATCTTATGTTGGTCAAATTGTTACAGTATTTGGTGCTGGTAATGGTGTTGAACGTGAAGACGTAGTCGAAGCATATTTAATTACTGCAGTTGGTGCAAGTGCTTCAATCATGAAGTTAGCTACAACCGCAGCTACAGGTGACTTAGACCACGATCTCCAAGAACTCGCTCAAAAGGTTAATGCGCTTGAAGGCCGCATGACCGGCGCTGAAGGCCGCATTACTGGAGTTGAAGGTAGACTTGACGCGGCTGAACCACGTATCACAGGTGTTGAAGACAGAGTAGGTGCGCTCGAACCAAGAGTTACCGGCGCGGAAAATGATATTGATGCTCTTGAAGGTAAAGTATCAGCCTTAGAGACAGGTGTAAGTGGTATCAACACAGCTGTTAGCGGCATTCAAACTGATATCAGCGGCATTAAAGAAGCTGCGGAAACCTTAGCGGGACGTGTCACCGGAGTTGAAGGTCGTGTAACAGGTGTTGAAAACAGACTTACAACCGCCGAAGCAGACATCACTAGCTTAAAGGCATCTGTATCAGGTCACACAGGTGCAATTGACACAATTAATGGCCAAATTACCGCACTACAAGGTAAAGATGGTGAACTTGAAGCTTCAATTAGCGGCGTTGCAGCACGTGTTACCGGCGCAGAAACAAAAATCACTGCATTAGAAGGTAGAGTTACTGGTGTCGAAGGAAGAGTCACTGGAGTAGAAGGTAGACTTGATACCGCCGAAGGTGATATTGACGCGGCAGAAGCCAGAATCACTGGTGTTGAAGGCAGAGTTGATACTCTTGAAAGTAAAATTACTAACCTTAATGGTGCAATGCACTATGAAGGCAAATCAACAACTGATCCAACTCAAGAAGCAGGACCAACCATTACTGGTGTCTCAGAATGGCACAATGGTGATGTAGTCCTTTGGGATGGTAAGGAATATATTTATGATGGTACTTCATGGGAAGAATTTGGTAACGAAGGCGACCATGTCTTACGTGAAGAACTTGATGATTATGTACAAAAAACAACCACTATCAATGGTCATGCTTTAAGTGGTAATGTTGTTATTGCAGTTACAGATATTACAAACGCAGCAACCAAGACAGAAGTTACTGAATCACTTAGTAGTGCAAAAACATATGCTGATGAGAAAGTTGGTGAAGCAAAAACAGCTATTAGTAGTGAAATTGATGGTGATGTAGCAACCGCACTTGCTAGCGCAAAAAGTTATGCAGATGAAAAAGTTGCGACAGGTGTTACTGACGCAAAAGGCTATGCTGATACTAAAGTTGCGGAAGCAAAACAAGCTATTAGCAGCGAAATTGATAGTGATGTTGCAGCCGCGTTAAGTGAAGCAAAATCTTATGCGGATGACAAAGCAGAAGAACTTACAGCATCTGTTAGCAGTCTTACAGGACGTGTTACAGTTAACGAAGGAAAAATCGCGGCGCTTGAAACTGGCGTTAGTGGTATCAAAGAGAGTTTAACTGGTTACGTTCAAAAAGAAGAAGGTAAAGGCTTATCTTCAAATGACTTTACTGATGCCTATAAAGGAAAATTAGACGGCATTGCGACAGGCGCTCAAGTTAACGTCTTAGAAGGTATCCAAATTAACGGTGTTGATGCGGCATTAGTTAGTGGCACCAAGAAAGTTAATATTGCGGTTCCAACTGGCGCATTAGCAAGTAAAGATAAAGTTGCAGAAACAGATTTAGCATCAGAGCTTGCAGGTAAAATTAATAATAAAGTAGATAAAGAGGCTGGTAAAGGCTTATCTACTAATGACTATACAACTGAAGAAAAGAGCAAATTAGCTGGTATCGAAGCCGGTGCTGAAGTTAACGTTATTGAAACAATTAAAGTTAACGGCGCGGCGCTTAGCGTTACAGGTACTAAAGAAGTTGATATTGCGGTTCCAACTGGCGCATTAGCAAGCAAAGATAAGGTTGCTGAAACCGATTTAGAAGAAGCTGTTAAAGACAAACTTGATGCTATCTCTGAAGGCGGTCAAGTTTCAGTAGAAAACATTGTCGTTCCAAGCGGCGTAACATTTGTTCTTGACGGCGGTACCGCATCTGGCGGCGCCGCGGCTTAGTTTAATTAACGGAGGTGAGCTAAATTATGGCAACTAGAGAAAATAAAACTGTTGTATTGCCTGCACATATTCGTGTAAGACGTGATACATTAGCAAATTGGACCTCCATTAACCCTGTACTTGATGATGGTGAACTTGCTATCGTTAGAATGCCTGACGGTAGCATTACCATGAGGGTTGGTACTGGTAAGGATAGTTTTAAAAACTTACCTGACATCAGTAACAGCAGCGCGGATGAGATTCATGTTTTAGATAGTATTACTACCGCGCAACTTAGTGGCACATTATCTGCATCTGATTATGAACTTTGTGCTAATAATAATGTTATTGGTGTTAAAAATCAGAGTGGCGAAGAGGCAATAGTCAATTTATTTTATAAAGTAGTAGGAGGTAATGGTAATTATTTCTTTGCTGCAACTTGGGATCATACGATATGGACAATTACACTTCTAGCATCTAAACAATATTCAACTGAGCAAGTGATTATTCCTACCTCCTTAGAGGTGGATGGAAACACAGTTAAAATGAATCATACAGAAGCAGGTGTTTCCTTCGATCTTGCTAAAGATGAATCCGGCAAAGTCCAACTTACTTTAAATGGCCGCGCGGCAGGCACAGGTATTACCTTACCTGGCCATGCGGTTGCGGACATCGAAGGACTTCAAGCCGCGTTAGACGGCAAAGCTAATGTTACTCATACTCATGTTCACACAGATGTAACTGATTTTGATACAAGTGTCGATACACTTATTGATGCGAAATTAGATAGTTTACCTGAAGTAACGATTCCTGAATACACACTCGCGAAAGACGGTGATAGACTTGCTTTAAAGAAAGACGGTGTAGTAGTTGGCAATCCTGTTGCTAGTAACAATGGTAGGCTACTTGATTCTGCAGGAAGTAAAATCTTTAATGCAGACCAAAGCACAGATGTACGAATTACATTTATTAGCGGCGGAACAAGTACTGAATTAGTTGATTAATTAATTGGTTAATAAAAAGGAGATGGAGAAGAAAATTCTCCATCCTTTTATTTGTGCTTCATTTTTAGTTGTTTTATATTTATAATAAATAATATGAGGCACGAAATTTCGTGTACGTATTTACTTACAGGAGGTATATTTATGTTAATGAAATCCTCCATCTCTCATAAAGAAGAAAAGAGGTAATATATTATGTCAAGACAAATTAAAGTAAAAACCGAATCAGATAATCTAGCTCTCATAAATGTTAGTGATCAATGATATAACAATAATGTTATTAAACTTTTTTATACATATGAAGATGGTCAAGTCAGCCTAAGTTATAAACATAGAGATAAAGCATATTACGAAACGGATACTTTGGTTGAGAATCCTATTAAATGAACCGAACTAATCACCAATCCTGAAATCATAATCAGTTCAGAGATTGATATGGATGATTATAGTACAATGATATTCAATGCATTGATTCAACTCCAAATCACCAATGGTATATGTACAACATTAAAAAATGATTTTTTTCATAATCCAAACACAGAAGACGGTCTATTAGACTTATCAGATCCAAATTTTATGTCTTACCTTTCAGAAAGCACAATCACATTATATAATGCTGTGCTTGCTATTGTAGGCGCCGAGGAAGATCAAGAAATGACAGTCTGATTACTATTAAGTTTTTCTGCTAACTTAATAGTTATTCCTGAATTGATATATAATCAAACTAAACTAAATATACACAAAATGTTGATAGAAGCTTATAAAATTACTGTAGATAATATTCAATATACTTTTATGTACGATCCAGACAATCCAGATCATCATGTTTATTACGTTGATGATGAAATCGCGGCGGTATTAGCACCTTATAAAGATTCAAAATACAAAGTTGTTGAGGCAACACCTATTAGTACCACTCTTACTGATATTGAAGAACAAGCATTTACCAAAAAATATCCTGAATTAGAATTCGGCGCTTTTGGTAGACCTGATACCACATCAGAACAATTATCATCAATGTATTCAAATATAAAGTGAAAGTTTTATACCACCAGACAAGATGTTCCAAATGAATTGGCAAGAGACTTCAGTTTAGCAGGTAAAAGTAGAATTGTAGGCGGCGTAATGATTAATGGAGAATATGCTGACAATAATACAAAAGTAATAGATTCTTCAATGTCTGTTTCGGTTTACGCTCCATATGATTGAGAACGAGATCTAAGTGCAAATTACGATAATGCTTTGAAAGCAGATATTTTAAATTCTCAAAGAATTACAACAAAAACAATTATAGATAAAGTTATAAAGAAAGACGGCGCTGATCATTCGGAAGAATTACCTCAAACAAATGATATTGATATTTCAGAGATGCAACCAGGAGATAAATTATCTATCCAAACCGTTGTTGGTAAATCTGTCTGTTTATCAGGTGATACCCTTATTACTATGTACGACCACACAACAAAACGACTTGACGAAATCCAATCAGGTGACTTCATCTTAGCTTATCATAATGGCAAATATGTGCCTGACAAAGTAAAATTTACTGATTCAATGGCTAATAAAATCCGCAACGATTTAATCATTTACTATTTTGAAAACTGCGAGCCATTGAAAGTTATTAAAGATCATCGTCTATTCAATTGCCGCTTAAACCGCTATACTCATCTATCTGAATTTAAAATTGGTGATGAAACACTTAATTTGCGCGGCGAAAAGGTCAAACTACTCAAACGTGAATACTACGATGTACCAACTCAACACTATACCATTTTCACCAACAAGTACAACAATTACTTTGCAAATGGTATGTTAGCTGGCAACATATTCTCGAATATGAAAACAAACATCGTGTTTAAACTTTACTACTACTTAAAACTTAAATGGGAGATGAAGAGTTATGAAAGACAAAATAATAGAAAAAATGGCGCAACAAATAATAGATAAAATCAAACGTGGCGATTTAACTGAAGAAAAATGCATAAAAATGTTTCGTCCATTCAAACCTAGTTGAGTTAAAGACGGCGATTTTCCTGCCTACGTCCATGAGAAATATCAATTGATTAAAGAAGGCAAAATAACCGCGCAAGACGTAGCATCTAAATATCGCACCCACAAGAACAAAATTGAACGTTCAGATTTCTAAACCTCTCTTCGACTACGTCGTTGGTGTCGTATTCATAATTATCGCCGCTCCGGTTATGCTTGTAATAGCGGCGCTAATTTTGCTTATTGACCACCAATGATTTTTGTTTAAACAAGAGAGGGTTGGTCAGAATGGTAAACGCTTTACCATTTATAAGTTTAAGACCATGAAAAACGATCGACCAACTCGTTTTGGGGCGAAATTGCGCAAATATAAGGCCGATGAGTTGCCGCAACTTTTTAACGTCTTTAAGGGGAATATGTCTTTAGTTGGACCACGTCCTTTGGTGCCTGCCGAATATTTAGACTATGGTGAATATCGTTTGCGCGGCAAACCTGGCATGACGGGACTAAGTCAATTGACTCGCGGCGCCACCATAGACACTAAAACTCAACTAGACAATTGATATGTCATGAGACAATATGAGCGCCGCTACTCATGACTATTGGATATGTTTCTTATCTATTACACCTTTGCGCTACCATGATTGTGCTAATCATCAAATTGAAAATTGTCAATTATCACTAAATCTACTATACTAATGTCGGTAGTAGAGGAAGAAAGAGGGGAATTGGGATTTATTAAAATTCTGCCCATCGCCACTTTCAACTTACTACTTGTGGTTGAAAATGATACCACTTATATCAATCAATTTGAAAGTGATAATTGAATCAAGAACGAACGAACTAACATCATTAAGTATCTTCCTCAAGAGTCACTTTCGTGACTCTTTTTTCATGGAGGTAGCTAAAATGGCCGATAAGACAGTTAAAATACGTCTGGTTTTAAAACATGATACTGAGGAAAATTGGGCGAAAGCAGCCAATTTTATTCCAAAACAAGGTGAAGTCATTATCTACGATGGCGCGGCCGGATCACCTTCCCGCGTTAAAATCGGTGATGGTGTAACTAAAGTTAACGACTTACCATTTGTACACAAGTACTTATTAGATAATCAAAATACTTTTACTGCAATTCAAAAATTCAGCGCTGAAGGTATTGAAATCGGCTCAGTTAGATTATCTGAAACCGCCTTACAAGAGCTTGAAGCTCAAGCTGAACAAATTCCTTCCAAGCAAGATAAAACAGACAATAGTCTCGTAACATCTGCTAAAACAATTGTCGGTGCAATTAATGAACTCAAAGGCGCGATCACCACTGGAACAGTACAAAATGCAGTTGCAGACGAAGACGGACGTAATATTAAAGATACCTATATTGAAGAAGTACAAGTTGCATCCGCAGAAGATGTCAGCGGTGTATTAAATGCAGTATTTGGTTCATAAGGACGGGAGGATGTATAAATGGCAATTACAACTCAAAAATTCTTAGACTTAGAACAATTACAAAGCGTCCTCACTGATTTAAAAGGACGTTTCATTTCTTCTAAACTTGTTGTTAAAGTTACTATGATTGGTAGTGGCGAAGAAGCAAGTGTATCTTATGATGATGAAACAAATATATTAAGCTTTAACCTTCCTGCGGCGGCAGGCGGCGAAACAGGCCCTCAAGGTCCAACTGGTCCTACTGGCGCAATTGGTCCAACCGGAGCTGCCGGTGCAAAAGGTGATAAGGGCGAAAAAGGTGATGACGGTTTTAGTCCTGTTATTACAATCGCAGAAATTAGCGGCGGTCATAAAGTAACTATCACTACCGCTAATGGTGAAGAGTCTTTTGATATAATGGATGGTAAAGATGGCACAGGTTCTTCAACAGGCGAAGAAAATGTCATCGAATCTATCAAGGTCAATGGTGTCGCACAGACTGTTGCAGAGGATAAATCAGTTGATATTACTGTACCAACAGTAGATGTTGACAAGAATTATGTTGATACAGAACTTGCTAAGAAAGCAAATGTTTCTGATATTCCATCTCTTGATAAATATGTGACTGATGAAGAATTGACTGCAAAAGGTTATCTGACTTCTCATCAGGATATTAGCGGTAAGGTTGATAAAGTAAAAGGTAAATCACTGATTGCTGACACTGAGATTGAAAGATTAAAAAGTGTTAAGAATTATGATGATACAGAGATTAAGACTGAATTGGCAAAGAAAGCCAATTCGACTGATGTAACAAAGGAAATTTCAGATAAGATTGCAGAGGTTATTTCTGATGCACCTGAAAGTTTTAATACACTAAAAGAAATTAGTGATTGGATTTCAGGTCATGAAAACGATGCGTCTGCCATGAATAGTGCTATTAAGGATAATAAGAATGCTATTACAACATTACAGGCTGATAAAGCAGATAAGACAGAAATTCCGACTGTTCCAACAAATGTATCTGACTTTACAAATGATGCAGGATATCTTACTGAGCATCAAGATATTTCTAATCTTGTTATAGAGGAAGAAGGCAAGGGATTATCTTCTAATGATTATACAAATGAAGAAAAGACTAAACTTGGTGGCGTGGGAACTTCACAGGGAAGAAATCTAATTCCGTATCCTTTAACAAATAGAATTACAAATGGAATAACATATACAGTTCAGCCAGATGGTTCAGTTTTAGCAAATGGAACTGCATCTGCGGAGAATAATGCCTATTATAATTTTGCATATAAGACATTAAAGCTTGGTGATACTTCTTATACTCTTAGTTGTGAAGGACTTCCAAAAAGTGTGTATGTATATGTGTATGATGAAACTATTGGTAAGGCGGTTGCAAATGTATCTGACACGCCAGTGACAAAGACTTTTGTTGGTGATTCAACACATACATATTCTTTATCAATTAATGTTGGTAAAGGCACTCCTGTTTTTAATTTAGAAATAAAGCCAATACTTGAAATGGGAACAATTGCTCATGCTTATGAACCTATTTCAGAGAGCAATGTAAATCTGAAAGACGCAATTGACAAAGTTTCAACTTCACAGGGTAGTTCACAGGGTAGAAATCTAATATCCTATCCATATTATAATGGAACAAGTTATGAATCAAATGGAGTTACATATACAGTGAATGAAGTCGATGGTACTATCACTGTCGATGGTAAAGCTACAAAAGAATCTGATTTCAGATTGATAAGTCCATATGATACTTCTGATAGGAAAATACTTGAACTTGGACAAACTTATACATTGTCAGATGGCGTGAATCAACCTAATACCAGTGGCTATCAAGCACCTGTTTATTTCCAGTTTGTAAGAATTGATACGACAAAGAATGATTTTAATTATGGTATCAGCACAAATTATGGTAATATGACTTGGACTGCTAGTGATGCTAATTTGTTACAGTATGGTATCCGAATTGTTGTTAGAAGTGGCGTTACTGTTGATAATGTAGTATTGAAACCGATGCTTGAAATTGGTGCTATTGCACATAGTTATGAACCAACTACAGAAAATAACATAAGTTTAAAGAAATCCATCGAAACAAAAGCTACCATCAATGATACGTCAACAACTTCTACCACAGAAACGTGGAGTGCAAAGAAAATCAACGAAAAAACAGCACAGAATTTTGACAAGAGAATTATTTTATCTGTAGGTAGAGGAACAAGTGGAGAATATACTGACACGGCTAACTTAAATAGTGCTTACGGAGCTTATCTTTATTGGGCTTCCACAGCAGGGCAAGATCAGTATTCAGTTGGTGTGATTTTATATGTTAATAAAGGTTGGATGATTATTCCTATAAAAGAAACTGATGGTGGAACAAATATTACATTTTCTATTAATGGGAGT
>ENA-OOXJ01000029-OOXJ01000029.1-human-gut-metagenome-genome-assembly--contig:-NODE-29-length-129402-cov-7.902781_pt1 | contig 129402 bp, 118 predicted proteins | sample MGYA00241587_ERZ501343 | MGnify/ENA primary metagenome ERZ501343 (study PRJEB25962, sample SAMEA2042918) | human gut metagenome | biome: human gut; feature: human-associated habitat; material: faeces... | reverse complement strand
AGAGCACTCGGCTGTTAACCGAGTTGTTGTAGGTTCGAGCCCTACTCGGGGAGCTCAATGGTGAACTTCGAGTGAACACCTAGTCATTTGAAATTCACTTTTTTTTAAATAACGGCCCCATGGTCAAGCGGTTAAGACATCGCCCTTTCACGGCGGTAACACGAGTTCGAATCTCGTTGGGGTCATTTTATTATATAACAATATATGCCGACATGGCTCAATTGGCAGAGCAGCTGATTTGTAATCAGCAGGTTATCGGTTCAAGTCCGATTGTCGGCTCTTATGGATGGATTCCCGAGTGGCCAAAGGGGGCAGACTGTAAATCTGTTGCGGAACGCTTCGGTGGTTCGAATCCACCTCCATCCACTTCATAATTTTCATTATGATATTACACAGGATAAAGTAAAATATTGACGCGGGGTGGAGCAGTCTGGAAGCTCGTCGGGCTCATAACCCGAAGGTCATAGGTTCAAATCCTGTCCCCGCTACTAATTACATAAGATACATGCCCAGATAGCTCAGTTGGTAGAGCAGAGGACTGAAAATCCTCGTGTCGCTGGTTCGATTCCGGCTCTGGGCATCTTTTTTATTTGGCGGAAACCACGTAGAATCAAGTGTTTCCGCCGTTTTTTTATGGTTGAAAATCGTCTAGGTGCGCAAAAGGTGCGCAAAAATTATGAGAAAAGTTTTATTTGATCCAGCTTCCGGTTATCATTTTCCATAACTTTTTGTGTAACATGAATATAGATCTTGCTTGTGATTTGGGGTTGAAAAAATCAACCAATTAGCATATAATACACTTAACAAGGTAGTCGGAAGGTGAGTGCACGTCACCTGAACCGGCGAGTTAATATTTAGCTAGAATAGCCGTTCCTAAACTTTGCAGGTGTCAGGACGGCTATTTCTTATGTTTTCCATGCTGGTCTATGTAAGTCAGTACAGCCACAATCAAAGTGGCTATATCAATCAGGTCGTTCCATGTAACCATAATAATCATCCTTTCCGTAAGGCTCGGATCAGATGAGAGCACGTCCCCCGGCTACCCGGTTAAGTGTATTATTTGTTCCATTGTATATTTTCTCAATAGATTAGAATTTTCCTCTTAATTCAATTACCTTACCGATCACACGTACCGGCTTGGACATTATCTCTTCATTTGTAAACATCATAGGTTCATACTTGGTATTGAGAGAGACAAGCGCGATACTGGAAGCATATTTGACTAACCGCTTGCATGTCGCATCGTCTCCATTAACCATAGCAATCACAATATCTCCGGATTCTGCATCGTCCTGTTGTCGAACAATAACAACATCACCATCGCAGATGCGTGGCTCCATAGAATCATCGCGAATCTTCAAGCCAAAGTATTCGCCAGTTTTAGCCATTTCTTCAGATATTTCTTCAATGTCTATTATTTCGGTATTTGCGTTGAATGGAATACCTGTAGCAACTCGACCTAGAACATTGATAGTCTTAGCGTTAATCTGATTTGTGTTTGTATTATCAATATTACGCATGGGGACATCAAATCCCATAAGCCATAAGGGATTTACATTTAAAATTTTAGACATTTTTTCGCTACTTATGTTTGATGGCGAATGTGATCCATTTAAATATTGACTTATAGAAGATTTATTTACACCGGAGGCATTCGATAGTTCTTGCGGTATCATGTTTATTTTTGATAGAGCAAGCGATAATCTTTTTGCTGTTAATAGATTTTTATCCATAAAAATCTCCTTCCGATTTCTTATGAAAATAAGTATATCATAACAATATTTAACAATCAAATAGAAGTTTGACATAGTTAAACTATTTGATTGACATGAGTAATAAAGGGCATTAAAATATAATTATTATAAAATAAACATGGGGAGGTTACAATGGAGGAAAAGAAGATTCGTCCACAGGATAAGTGGAATAAAAAAGCAGGCTTGATAAGTAAATCGTATAAACTTAAGAAAGATCTTGTAGAGGAATTTGCTATGGCATGTGAGAAAACAGGTGTTAGTCAGGCAGGTCAGTTAAGTAAAATGATGAGAGAATTTATTGATAGTAATAAATAATAGAGAAAAGGGATCAACCTAAATAAATAGGTTAATCCCTTTTCTTGTCTAGTTAAATATTTGATTTTCCCCAATACCCTTCAATAGCAGCCTGGTTCAGTCCTTCTCCAATGACGATTAAGATTGCCTGACCATTTGGAATTGGCTGAATTTCTGTTTTTTGATGCGTAACGTTGAGGGAAATCCACGATCCATCAGAGAGTTTCTGAAATCCCTTGATTCGAAATACTTTTCCACATGCAGGATCATTTAAGATTTTGGTGCAGGATTCTTTCAGAAATTCTTCTGTGAAATCCATATTCATAAAATATAAGCTGTCGTATGTTTTCTTATCATCAAACCATAATTTGGCGTAATCTGCGGAATGATAGCCAGAGGAAAGGATGGCTTTGAAATCTGTATCGGTTAAATCATCCCAGTTTTTTTCTATTGTAACAGAAGGAGTTGGTTTCTTTTCAGTATGGAGAATCTCAAAGGATTGGTCTACATAGTTTTTGGTAGAGATAAGTTTCTCCGGGCTTACTTCCTGAACATGACTGTATAAAAGGGCACCAGCCTGTGCTACCTGTGACGCGAGAAGATAACGGGAAGATTGGGATAATGTCTGTTCCAGATCGGCATCTACGATGGTAATTACATTTCCGATTTCATACCAGCGGTCGAGGGGGGATTCGTGTAATGCATCGAAAAATTCGTCCATATCGAAGATACCGGATGGCTCTACAAGGACACGGTCGTAGCCGCACATGCCCATAGCGATCAGCTTCGTCTTGAACCGGCGGCGGTGGCAGTCGGCATCACAGCCACCTGCAACCATTTCCAATGTACAGTGATCCCCTAAGATATCCTGCAACAGCATGGCATCAACATTCACGGCTCCAAAATCATTTTCGAGGATGCCGATGTTCATTCCCTGTTGCAGCAAGTAGGTGGCGTATTTTTTTATAAAAGTTGTTTTGCCGGAACCTAAGAATCCGGTAATTAAATCTATTTTTATCATTTTTATAATCTCCTTTTCAAGAAATGTGTAATTTGCAGATTTATATTTCTATGCTGTTGTTCATGGTGTTTCTAAAATCAAGTTCATTATATAGTTGTCCGAAATGAGCGTCAAATATATTTTCTACGGTTACATAAGAAAATATCTCAATAGCAGATTGTTTTGTTGTCAAACTGAACGGACGTGACATAGAAATAGTATAAGAGAATGTTTGCGGAGAAAAGATGGATATTTCAAGTTATGTAACGGTGCTGCCGATTGTGATCATTTGTTATCTGGTTGGAATCGGGTGTAAGGCGAGCAAGAAGATCAGCGATAAGACGATTCCGGTGATCGTTGGCATCGTGGGAGGAATCGTTGCGGTGCCTGCTATGTATGTAATGAAGAGCTTCCCGGCAGAGGATATTATTACGGCAATCTCAGTTGGAATTATGTCCGGATTTGCATCCACGGGGATCAATCAGGTGTATAAGCAGAGCAAAAAAGAGGAGTGAAAACAGGCAAATAAACCAATTTTGACGGAATACGCACCAATTATGCATGAACGCGAAAAAACAAAAATTTATGTGCTATTATGTAAAAAATGACAGATTATTTATGTAAAAGTAAATAGATTTGCGAAGGATAAAACATTTAGGAGAGAGTGTGTAATATGGTTGAAAATAATGTGGAGTCAGTAAGGGAAAATGACCGTTATTTGGAGGCAATTATCAATCGGAAAAAGAGGACAATCCCGATTGCATCTATAGAATATGTAGAGAGCAGAGGACGGAAAATCGTCTTGCATCTGGGGTGTGGAGAGATGACATTTTATTCGAAGATTTCCGAGATTGAGGAGAAACTGGTCAATAATGGATTTGTCCGCGTGCATCAGAGTTTTATGGTTCGCATGGCAGATATATCGAAAATAAGCCGAACATCTATAAAGTGTGGGAAGATAGAGGTTCCGGTGAGTCGGAGGTATTATGGGGAGTTGAGGAAGATGGTTATGGAATAAATATAGCTATAGTATAAGGAACGCGATGAATAGAAGAGGCACGTCTAGATGATTGAATATAAGATATATTCTAATATAGGGAACCGCGAAGTGAATGAAGATAGTGTAAAGCAGTTGGAAAGAAACGGAAAGTTTCTTTTTGTATTAGCAGATGGGTTAGGTGGACATGGACATGGGGAATGTGCATCTGGATTGGCAGTTACGACTTCTTCAGAGATGTTTAATAGCGATTTTTTTCAAGAAAATAAAGAAAAAGAGTTTCTTTCACAATGTTTTAATTGTGCACAGGATATCATAACAATGACACAGAAAGAAACGAGAGAATATGCAGATATGAAAACAACTCTGGTATTGCTTTTGATTTCAAACAATCATGCATATTGGGGGCATATTGGTGATTCCAGATTATATTTTTTCAGAAAAAACAAATTAATTACACGGACTTTGGATCATAGTGTACCACAGATGTTGGTTAATACAAAACAGATACGAGAAAAAGAAATTCGAGGACATGAAGATCGAAGCCGTTTGCTTCGTGTTGTTGGAAGTCCGTGGTCAAATAGACAAGCATATGACATAGCGGATGGAATTGAGCTAGTAAAGTCCGAGGCATTTTTGCTTTGCTCAGATGGTTTTTGGGAACAAATAACAGAGAAGGAAATGGTTCATTGTTTGAAAAAAGCAAAGAATGTAGATGAATGGCTTGATAGTATGGTAGATATCGTAAATCAGAATGGCAAAGGAAAAGATATGGATAATAATTCAGCAATTGCAGTTTGGGTGAATCCGGTTGAATAATGGAAGGGAAAACTATGAAAAGACGATGCTTGAATTGTATGAAAGAATTTTCAATTCCTGAAGGACAAGAGTCTAATAAATTTGCTTGCCCTTTTTGTGATTATATAGAAGGAACAGCCCCCAAAGAAATTACATATTTATACCCTGGAATACTTTTGCAAAATCGTTATATTATTGGGACAACTTTGGGAGCTGGGGGATTTGGAATTACATACAAAGCTTGGGATACAACATTGGACATGGTTGTAGCTATCAAGGAATATTATCCGGCAGGTATGGTACAGCGTGTACCTGGTGATCCAAATCTGATTGTGTATGGAGGCAGACATCAGGAAGAGTTTTATTCCAATTTGGAGCGTTTCCTAGAGGAAGCAAGAAAGATGGCAATATTTGAGAAAAGCAAGAATATTGTCCACGTTGAAAATCATTTTGAAGCAAACAATACGGCATATATTGTAATGGAATTTCTTGATGGAATTTCCGTAAAGGAGTTTATGAAACAGGAAGGCGGTAAGCTGGACATTGAAACAGCGTTAGAGATTGCATTCGCTGTTTCAGAAGCATTGCAGGAGATTCATGATGCATCTATTTTGCATAGAGATATCAGTCCGGATAATGTCTTTTTGTGTGAGGGAGATAAGATAAAGGTACTAGATTTTGGAGCTGCACGTCTTTCTAATACGGAAAAAGAAGTGACACGTTCGATTATTTTAAAACCCGGATTTGCACCGCCAGAACAGTATCAGACAAAAAGTAAGCAGGGACCATGGACAGATATTTATGCATTATCGGCGATGTTATATTATTGTATAACGGGTGTTATGCCGGATGAAAGCACAAATCGTAAAATAGAAGATACTGTCGTTGCACCAAAAGAATTAGATCCATCTATACCGGATTATATTAGCGATACAATCATGCGGGGAATGGCAGTCAATGAGGCGTTGCGTTTTCAAAACATTGGAGAATTCCAAAAGGCCCTTTTAAAAGAAAAAAAGGTTGTTGACGATAAAACAGAATTAAAAAATAGAAAGAAGAGACGCGTAATCACAATAGCGGCGGTTATATTGTTGCTTGCAATTGGAGGTTTTTCAGCATGGCGAATTTATGACAGCAAAGATCCCGTTCTGAATCCAGCAACTATGACAGTGTGGGTTGCTTATTCTGAAGATGAAGATGCAGATTCTGCGAAGCAGATGATAGCGGATATGTCAGAAATGTTTCAAAGTGACCAAACGGCTGTGACGGTTTCAGTGGAGGCAATTCCGGAAAATCAATATGCTGAGAGGTTGAAGCAGGCAAAGATAGACGGAACTATGCCGACGGTCTATCAGACGGAATATGCATCAGAGGACATACAGAGATCTGCGGCGTCTGTAAAGTCAGTTTATGATAGCATTGACAATTTGTCAGATTATTATTTTTTGCAGACATATAGAAAGAGTTTGGTAGAAGAGAAGGAAGTCCCTCTTGGATTTAATATTCCTGTGGTTTATGTACGGAGGTCAGATGAAGTAGATGCCTCTGTGTTTACGATGAATACGATTTCCGATATCATGAATGCAGAGTATTATTTGGATTCTTCATATGCGGATATATTGATCAATAGTTTGGGAGGAGCTTATTATTATGCCAATGGTCTGGTCTTGGATGATGTCAGTAAGGAAATTATACAAGACATAGTAAAACATACAAAAAATGATACTAAACTGGGAAGTAATGCAAAAGCAATGGAAGGGTTTACAAATGGAGCGGTTTCTTATTATCTTGCTTCTGTTCGAGAGTTGCAGACATTTAATAAAAATGTGGCTGGTTTATATGAGATGCGACCGATTGAGTCAGATACATTATGTGGTCAATTCACGGATGCATATAGTATCAATGGAACAGCTGGAAAAGATGAGATTGCGGCAGCAAAGGTTTGGCTTCGATATATGTTAGAAGAAGGACCACAGAAGACGTATCATTTGGTTCACAGACATGCGATACCATTACAGAAAGACGCATATAGAGTATATGTAGATAATAACAGTAAATTATATGTGATAGATGGGTATGTAGATAAGCTGAAATTCTATCCAAAGAATGAAAGAAAACTTGAAGCGTTGACAGAAAGTTTGTGGAAGCAGGTTGTAAAAGAAAGAACAGAAAATATTGATGAGTGGTGTAAAGAACACGAATAAAGGAAGAAATTATTATGGCAGATAAACTATGTATGGGATGTATGGAGTCCTATGAAGATAAATATGATGTTTGTCCATATTGTGGTTATGTGGATGGAACCCCGCCTAAGGAGGCGTATCATCTTTCACCAGGAACTGTAATTGAAGGTCGGTATATTGTAGGCCAGGTAATTGGTAATGGTGGGTTTGGCGTTACATATATAGGGTATGATGCCGCATTAAATCAAAAAATTGCTATTAAAGAATACTTGCCAGGGGAATTTTCTACTCGATCTATGGGTGCGACGGAAGTAGTGATATTTTCTGGTGAGAAGGAAGAACAGTTTGCAAGTGGAATTATAAAATTTGTGGAAGAAGCAAGACGGCTTGCAAAATTCAAACATACGCCGGGAATCGTGGACATTCACGATAGTTTTCAGGCGAATCATACGGCGTATATCATTATGGAATATATTGATGGAGAGACGTTGAAAGAAAAACTGGAACGGGAAGGTAGGATTCCGGTTGATGAAGCACTGAATATTATGATGCCAGTGATAGGGGCATTAAAAGAAGTGCACAAAGAGGGGATTTTACACCGGGATATTTCTCCGGATAATATCATGATCTCGAAGACTGGTGATGTAAAGATCATTGATTTTGGTGCGGCACGATTTGCAACAACAACGCATAGTCGTAGTTTGTCTGTGCTTGTAAAGCCAGGGTATGCGCCAGAAGAACAGTATCGGAGCCGCGGGGATCAGGGAACATGGACGGATGTGTATGCCTGTGCGGCAACGTTATATAAGATGATTACGGGTGTGACGCCGGAGGATGCGATGGAACGCCGTAACAAAGATACATTGCTTCCACCATCTAAACTGGGAGTTAAGATCCCGAAGAACAAAGAGAATGCGATTATGAATGCTTTGAATATTCGCATTGAGGATCGTACACAGACGGCAGATGATCTGGAAGCGGATTTGTTCAGTGATCGGGATGTCAAGCGGAACAAGATTCATTTAAAGAAGATGGATATTGGTAAATGGCCAATTTGGTTGAAAATTACGTCGGGCGTGGCGGCCGCTGCAGTGTGTGTATTTATTGTATTGCTAGTGACGGGCGTTATTAAGTTTGCTGATTTGTTCCACTCGAACCGGGGACAGTTGGAAAATGGATATGTATATGCACCGGAAGTAGTAAACATTGCTCTGGCAGAGGCAGAAAAGACGGTTGGTGATGCCAATCTGATCACACAGATTACCGATAAGCAGCATTCTGATGAGATTGCAGAGGATATGGTGTTACAGCAGAATATTCCATCTGGAACAGTTGTACAGGAAAAAACGGTAATGGAACTGGTAGTAAGTGCCGGATATGAGAAGGGATATATGCCAGATATCGTCGGATTATCCAAAGATGAAGTGTTGAAACTGCTTTTGGATATGGGATGGGATGAGAGTGCAATAACTTTTGAAGATGTGAAAAGCGAAATTGCTCCTGGTTATGTTGCAAAACAAGATGTGGAAGAAGGAACAGAGGTTAAAATCGGTGATAAGATAACGATTTATCTGTCAAAGGGTGTTGATGGATATGACACGAACAACAATACAAAGGTTCCAAATCTTGTAAAAGACAAATGGTCTGATGCACAGAGTAAGGTAAAGGAAGCAAAATTGTATATGTATAAATCTGGAACGGATTATAGTAACACAGTTCCAAAAGGATGCGTTATATCTCAGAATCCCGAAGCGGACACAGAGGTGGCTGAGGGATCGAAAGTAGGTGTGGTTATCAGCCTTGGAAAGCAAGAGGATGCAATGGTACATGTACCGGATGTCCAATATAAGAGCAGATCAGAGGCAATTGCATTGCTGCAGGCACAGGGACTTGAGGTGCAGACAAAGAATGAGGAAAGTGATTCTGTACAGAAAGATCATGTTATTCGTCAGAGTGTTGCAGCAGGAACAGAAGTTCAGGTTGGAACAACCGTGGTTATTTATATAAGTTTGGGAAATCCGAATGCAGTAATTACATACGATCCAACGACAACACAAGCAAATGTGACAACTGAGAAAGAAAATGGTACGACAGAAAAGACAACAGCTACTACAACAGAAAAGACAACTGAACAAGCAACAATAGGGGTAACAACAGAAGCACCAGTACAACCTGACCCAGATGCCGGAAAAATTAAGGTGCCGAATCTTGTTGGTAAATCAGAAGCAGAGGCAAGAGAAACTTTGGTAAATCAGAAGCTCACAGTTGGAGCAGTTACATATCAACATGATGAATCCGTAGCAGATGGAACGGTGCTTTCTCAAGGACTAGAACCAGGAACAAAAGTTGCAAAGTCATCGATTGTTAATTTTATAGTATGTGATAATACAAAAGTAACATATTATAGATATCGAGATATAAAATCATATGATGAAAAAACATCTACAACAAGTTTAACTCCACCTTCGGGATACGAGTATGTGAAAAGTGAAAGTAATACTTCTTATGGAGATTGGGGAGGCTGGTCCGGATGGGGACCAAATGCAGTGGGATCTAGTGATACGTGTGAAATTCAGACAGAGTCGGGAGCTGTCTGTGGAAGGTATTATAATCCACAGGATAATTCATTTAACGATAAAAATGTGAATGGTGTATGTTCAAGAGAAGAATTTTATGTGCCATGGTCTAGTTTGTCGAAGATGAGTCCTTTTCAGTGGTATGCGGGTGCAACAGAACGTTGGTCTTTAAATGGAGGAATTGTGTACCGACATGTTTCGGGTACTGGAGAGTGGACCTGGGAGGGTACCATTTATCGATATAGAGAAAGAAGCAAAAGTGCTGTTACAACGTATTATTTTCGAAAGCCTGTGTATGGATCATGGAGTTCATGGGATGTAGAAAAACCTGTATCGTCATCGACACGTGAAATAGAAACTTCGGAAGCATATAAATATTAAGTTTAAGGAGAGGGACATTTATCAAGTCGTAAAATATATAACCATGAATATAAAAAAGTGTGAAAAAGGACATTTCTATAATGCAGATAAATATGATTCTTGTCCGCATTGTGAAGAAAAACAAAAAAAGGATAATGAAATTAATATAAAAAGTGTAGAGAATGATGAGCATAAAGCTTACTATGTAGGAATGGATACGATTGCGGTTTTTTCAGAGCCAGAACAGTTAAAAGAAAATTCTGGAATGAATGTAGAGCAAGTGAAATTGCAAAAGGATATGGGAATGGGGATACAATCTCAAAATATACTTCCTGTAGGCTGGCTGGTGGTAATATCAGGACTAGAATATGGAAAGCAGTATCCAATTTTTACAGGTGAAAATTATATTGGTAGTAATGAAAAAAATTCTATTTGTGTACAAGGTGATCCATATGTTTTACCTGAACATCATTGTACATTGTCGTTTGATATGCAACAGCAGAAAATAATGGTTGATATTCAAAAATCAATGGGAAAAATATATATAAACGATGTTTTTGCTACTGAAAATAAATATTTGAAACATAGGGATAAAATTCAGATTGGCGGATCTGTCTATATGTTAGTAGAACTTTGCAGAGATGGATTTTCATGGTGGAAGGCAATATCTGCGTCAGTGCAGATGTCAACAAAAATAGATGATATAGATTCTGCGTTTTCGAGGGATGAAAAAACATATAATCATTTAAATATATCAGATATTCGCGAAAAAATGCGATCGGAACATCGCGTGGAATTCTCATTGCAAAAGTCACCAGTGTTGACAGAAATGAATGACAGAGAAGCTAAATTTAGAAGGGATGCTCATAGTTCAGCCTTAAAAATACAACAAGAAGATATGTCAGATATTCAAGAAACAAACGTACTTGCAGCAGCAACATGGAGATGTCCAATGTGTAATGGTTTAAATTCTGAATTTGCAAATGTATGTATGATATGTGGGGCAGCTAAAAAGTGAAGATAGTTTAAATATTAGAAACAAGTGTTAAAAGTGGATTAGGAGAAATATGCAAGATAAAACATTTCATATAATTTTATTGGAAAAAAATGGATATAAATATTCGTTATGGTTGCCAAATGAAAAAGAAGGAAAATATGAGTTTACTGGTAATGGAGTTACTTTACCAATATATATTGTTGGAGAAAATAATAGTTGGTATGTTGTTGCTTCGGGAGAGATTATAACGAATGGTGTAAAAATGCAAGAAAATTACTGCATTTTAGATAGACAATCATTCATGGAAATCAATACCAATAATAGTGTGTATTTGCTTTATGTAGAGGATATGAGTGATGCGGGGAGAATATATTTGCCGTATGTATTCCCATCTGATTCAGAAGTTATTATTGGACGTGAGAATAACTGCGATATTGTATATCCAAATCCACGGGTTTCTAGAAATCATTTAAAAATATATAAAAAATATGAGAAATGGTATGTTAAAGATTTGGAAAGTATGAATGGAACATACTTGAATAATAAGCTTGTGACAGAAAATGAATTGAAGCCAGGTGATGTTATTTTTGTTATGGGATTAAACATTATCTGTGGTATTGATTATTTTGCAATGAACAATGCTGATCAAAAGGCATATGTTAATTTAGGTAAGGTAAAGCCAATATATTCAGAAAGCGAAGCGGAAACTGCAGAGATTGAAGAAATTGATTCGGATGAATATTTTGAGAGAAGTCCTAGAAGTGCATATAAGATCATTCCTAAGAAGATAGAGATAGAGGCTCCTCCAATGTCAATGAAAGGTGGGAAGGTTCCCCTTTTGTTAAGAATGGGAAATTCCTTGGTTTTTGGAGGAAGTGCTTTGATGTCTGGAAATATTCTAATGGCTACAACATCTTTGTTTTTACCAGGCATTACACAAGGATTAACTGAAAAAGAAAGAAAAGATTATGAGGAAAAACGAGTCGAATTATATAAGTATTATTTGGAAGAAAAAGAAAAAGAAATCTTAAAAGAGAAGAAGCGAGAAGAGGAAAAATTGAAACAAGTGTATCCAGAATTGATCGAAGTGTTGGGGTTCGCAAAGCACAAGGATCGTCTTTGGGAACGCAGAAAATTTGATGAGGATTATTTAAAAATCCGAATTGGATATAGCAATCTTCCCCTTATGGCAGAAATAAAGTATCCACCTAAACAGATTGAAGTGGAACGGGATGACTTGTCCCAGAAAATGTATGAACTGGTAGAAAAAAAGAATTATTTAGATAAAGCACCAGTTTTGATATCGTTAAGTGAAGACTATTTTATTGGCGTAAAAGGAAATATACGAAATAAAATAGCATTTATACGAAATTTAATTTTACAGTTAGCATTTACACATTCCTATGATGAAGTAAAAATTGCTCTTGTTGGGAAAAAATCAAATCTGAAGGAGTTGGAATTCGTTAAATATTTACCACATAACTGGAGCAATGATAAGGATATTCGTTTTTATGCAGAGTCAAGAGCGGATGTACAGCAGTTGGCAACTTTTTTAAATAAAGTACTTGAGGATCATGGGTCAAATAATAAAAGTAAGATAATTAGTAAATTTCCTAGTTATGTTGTAATTGTATTTGATAAAGAATTATATGATTACATAGAGGCCTTTAAAGTGGTGTGTGATAAGGGCGAATATTGCGGAATATCGTTGTTAGCAGCGTTTGATAATATGCCAAAAGAATGTAGTAAATTGTTTTGTCTAGGACCGGATAATCAGTTAATAGATTTATATGAACCAGAAAATGGAGTGATTGATTTTAAATTAGATGATTATAGACCAGATTTGGCAAAAAAAAGTATTGATATTGTTAATAGGACAAGATTACGTCTCGATGAGAAGAATTATTCTTTGCCCACCAATGTTGATTTTCTTGAGATGTATGGAATTAATAATGTGGAACACTTGAATCCTTTAAAAAGATGGACAGAGAATGATCCAACAAAATCTCTGGCAACCCCAATAGGGATTGGATGTGATGGAAAGCAGTTTTTATTAGATTTACATGAAAAAAAACAAGGTCCACATGGATTGATTGCAGGAGGTACAGGATCTGGAAAATCAGAATTTATTATCTCATACATTCTGTCTATGGCGATTAATTATAGCCCAGATGAGGTAGCATTTATCTTAATTGATTATAAGGGTGGTGGTCTCGCTGATGCGTTTGTAGATAAAAAGAAAGGTATTTATTTGCCGCATGTAGTAGGAACAATCACAAATTTGGATGGAGCGTCAATTAATCGATCGTTGTTGTCCATTAATAGCGAATTAAAGAGAAGACAGACTGTGTTTAAAAATGCTAAAAGTGCAACAGAAGAAGGTACGATGGATATCTATGATTATCAGAAGTTGTATCGTCTTGGCAAGGTATCAGAGCCGATGCCTCATTTGTTTATTATTTCAGATGAGTTTGCTGAATTAAAGAAGCAACAACCAGAATTTATGGATGAACTGATCAGTACCGCACGTATTGGACGAAGTTTAGGTGTGCATTTAATACTAGCAACGCAGAAACCATCAGGAGTTGTCAATGATCAGATTTGGAGTAATACGAAGTTTCGTGTTTGCTTAAAAGTTGCGAGTAAAAGTGATAGTCAGGAGATGCTAAAACGTCCAGAGGCTGCAGAGATAAAGAATACGGGGCGTTTTTATCTTCAAGTTGGTTATAATGATTTTTTTGCAATGGGACAAGCTGGCTGGTGTGGTGCTGGTTATTTTCCAGGAGAAAGCAAAGTATCAGATATTGATGAGAAAATTGAATTTGTAGATAATGTAGGTCAGGATATTTTTATAGCAAAACCAACTACTCAAAAAAAACAGGCAGAATGCAAGCAGGTAGTTGCTATTGTCAAATATTTGTCTGAAATTGCTCAAAAAGAGGGAATTGCAGCAAAACAGTTATGGTGTGATCCGCTACCAGATGATTTGGATCTTGAATGGGTATTGAATGGTGATTTCTCTGAGGTAGACGATATAGTAGCACCGATAGGTATGTTTGATGATCCAGAGAATCAGTTGCAGTTTAAATTTACTCTAAATATGATGGACTTTCATCACATGATGGTTGTTGGGCCGAGTGGCTCTGGAAAAAGTGTGTTTGTACGATCATTGTTATATTCACTGGTTAGCAGGTATTCGCCAGAAGATGTTAATTATTATTTGGTGGATTTTTCGCGTGGGGCATTAAAGGAATTCTCTAAGATGCAGCACTGTGGAGCATATATCACAGAAAATGATGAAAGAGATTATGCTCGACTGCTTAATTTAATTGCTGACATTGCGGCTGACAGAAAACAGAAATTTTTGGAGGAGCGTGTAACAACATTTGAAGGATACCGAAAGATAAAAAATATGCCACTAATTATTTTTGTGATTGATGGATATTCTACTTTAAAAGCTTTTAAAAAAGGAAATGATTATCATGTAGCATTAAGTGAATACATGAAGTTAGGATCTTCTTATGGAATTAGATTTATAATAACGCTTGAGCGATTTAATGAGGTTTATTCGAGGGCAAAACAAGAAGCAGATTATAATGTTATGTTTCAAGGTAAGGATAAGTATGAATATATGGAGGTGCTAGGAAGAAAGTGCTATGTTGTTCCTCCAATCAAGAGTGGACGAGGGGTTGCTGTTTATGGAGAGAGACCATTGGAATTTCATACGGCAATGCTGGATGCCGGGTTTAATGAGTTTGAAAGAGCAGAAGGTTTGAAACAAAGACTTGATTGGTTGCGGGAATATTGGAGTAATTATTCTAGGGCAGAGAGTTTGCCAATGGTAACGAGCGGAGAAATGTATGATACATTTTTGTCGTATTTTGATAAGTATAGAATTCCAATTGGTTATTCGCTGCGAGATTTGAGAAGAGTTGCTATGCCATTAAAACAATTTCATAGTTTATCTGTATACATAGGAAATCCGGCTGCTAGTTATCCATTTATAGAAAATATGTTGTGTGTGGCGAAGAAAAATGAAATGCGGGTTGTCTTTATGAAGAAGACAATTAATAGCTTTATGGATGTGGAAGAACATATGGCAAAGTATTCAGATGTGGAATGTATGCAGGTATCAGAGGCAGAAATTGTCACCTTAAGTGATATAATACAGGAAGAACTTTTGGCGAGAAATGTATATAGGGATGCATATTGTAAGGAACATAATATACCTAAGGATTTTAATGGAAAAGCAGTTGCAGCAAAAGATTATATTATGGAAAATACTAAACCATTCCTCGTTTTTTTCGAGGCATTTGGGGATTTGTGCAGACTGGATGAAACAGATACAATGAAAGTTCTTATGGGACATTTTGAAATTTTCTTTGGAAGAACAAAAGGATATAATATGTATTTTATAGGGGTGACATATCCAGAAGATACGGAAATTAGTCGTTCTATGTTTATGAGAAGCTTTAATCCAGATCAGTTTTGCTTGTTGATGGGAGGGCGATATGATAAACAGTGTATTGCAATGAGCCTTCCATCGGAAATAAAACGAGAAACAAAGGTGAAATCGAATTATGATGAAATGTATATGAAATATAGGGATGAGTATTATGCAATGAAGATGCCAATGGGTGAATTAGTGAATGCTGAGGAAAATGAAGATGAAGCATCAATAGTATAAGGGGACTATTATGGATAAAATTTTGGTAAAGATAAAAATACCATCAATTGAAGAGACCTATGATATGTTTGTTTCTCCAGAGATGCAAATATCAAATCTAATTAAAATAATTGTTCCAGCGATTATAGAGGCAAGTAATGGCAGATATGTTCGGTCTGGTATAGAAATGATTTCACAATGTGATAAACAGCGCTTGCTAAACAGCAGTCATTCATTAAAAGAGTATGGAATAGGAGATGGCGCATTTTTAATGTTGCTATAAGATATGAATTTAGAATTGTATAAGTGTCTGGATGAATGCATTGATATATGTAATGCATTGATTGATAAGACGTTAGAAGATGAAGAACAATTTAATCAGGGAGTTCAGGGACAACTACTAGACTCTTATATGAAAGCATCAGATACTTCGATGGAAGTACTTAAAAAGATGCGGGAAGCTATGTATATTTTGTTGCAGGAGGAAGTAAATTCTGCACAGATATAAATAAATTTATATTAATAAGAAAGGGGTATCATTATGGCTTCAGGAAACATGAATATCAGCATCTCTGATGCTGAGGCAGCAGAAATTTGGAAACAGGAGGTTGAACAGGAGATTGAGGAGACAAAAACGTTACTTGATAGAGTTGGAAAGGCACTTCAAGCTGTAAAAGATGACGCAAATGGTACAATTGTCGATGAAATTTACGATTATGGTACAAAATTTTTAACATTTGCAAATGAAGTCCAAAAAGGTATGACAAGTGTTCTTAACGTAGTTGGAAACTTCTTAAGTGCATTCAATGAAATGATTAGTAAGGGATTAAGTAGTGTTCAGAGTGCAATTTCTGGCATTTCAAATTATTAGTTAGGGGAGGAAAATGAACGATGAGTAATGTTAATGTAAGCTTGAAAGTATCAAAGGCATCGTATCAGTCAAAAATTGAGCAGTTAAATGGCCTATTGAGTGAGGTGGATGCAAAGATTCAGAGATTTGAAACATTAAAGATGAATACATCAAAGTTTATTGATGAGTCGGATTCAAATTATGATAATTTGATTCGAAATATTGAGGAAAATATTAAAGCATGTAGATCAGCAAGAGAGGCTACACTTGCAAGTATCAAGATGATGCAGGATACACTCAGTGATATGGATGAGTTTGTTCAGAAATCGGGACAGGTTTTGGAAGACGGTGTTGAAGAGGCAAAGGCAGGATTTAAAGTTGCAGTAGAAGGACTGAAGGCAGCTGCCACTGTTGCTGAGTTTGTAAAATAATGGCAAAGAAGGTTTTTTTTAATGTGTGTGAGTTACTGGAGATTAGTTATGAATTTAAAAATAAACTGCGACTTATGGACACTTTGAATGAGAAACTAAAAAGAGCAAAAAAAATTGCACCGCCAGATAAACAGAGTTTGTATAGCAAATTAATTCAGAATTGTGAAAAATTGACAGAATTTTATCTAAAAATGCAGGAGACATCAGAAAACTTGTCTTTGGATAGTGAAATGATAATTCGGTCTTTTCAGAATCAATTAGAGGATACTCTGGAAGAAAATAAAAAACATTTTGGGTAACAAAAATAAGGAAACTCCCCATTTGACGTAATGGGGAGTTTTTGGTTGTATAGACAGAAAAATAAACCACCTGCTATGCAGGTGGTTCCCAGTGAGCTTTAGCTTCAAGTAAAGAAACCTCCATGATAATATAAAGTGTAGGTTCGCCAACCGCACTAAAAATATCAAGGAGGTATCCAAATGGACAAAAACAGTTTAGCACATATCACGTGGGAATGTAAGTATCATATTGTATTTGGCACCGAAATATAGAAGAAAAATTATATATCAGTAAATACGAGCGGATATAGGAAGAATATATACGAAATCAATTACAGACAGCAAGGTAAATAAATAGAGGCTCTTTAAAGGAAAGTTGGTAGTTATGATTATGAAACATTTTATAGTATTATAAATTCATATCCATCTAGTTATTTTCCTGCACTTACGTTATAATAAAGATAATTTTCAAATGAATAACATAACCGAGGTTAAAATTATGAATATCAGAAAATGTGAAAATGGTCATTATTATAACGGAGACAGATACAAAATCTGTCCATACTGTGAGGAAGCAAAACTCTTGCAGAATCCAGACACAGAGAAGCAGGAGAATGCAAAAAAGGAAAAAACAGACAAGAAGAAAGAACCGAAGGTTCGTCCAGTCAAGAAAAAATATGTGGAAAAAGATATCCGCCAAGACTATCGTAAATTGACAGAACTTCTGATCGAATGGAACATATCGATTACAACAATGGAGAGTGCGACTGCCGGACAAATCGCATCGCTGATTACGGATACAGAAGGGGCATCTGCCATCTTCAAAGGTGCGAGCATTACATATAGCAATGAGACGAAGATCATGCAGGGTGTGTCCGCTGAGGTGATTCATAAGTATACGGTGTATTCGAAGGAGACAGCGGAAGCCATGGCGACCGCCTGCGCGAATATGTATGGTGCGGACATCGGAATCGGTGTCACCGGAACGATGGGAAATACGGATCCGGACAATGCGGATGCATCGGTTCCCGGACAGGTTTATTTTGCGATAAGCCTGAAAGGTACTGTTAGGTCCTATGTTGTCGAGATTCCACAGCAACCAAGCAGGTTAATGTACAAACTGGCGGTGGCGAAGGAAGTCTATGATGTATTGATGAGATTGTTTGAGTAAAAAGAAAGACATGATATACACATCAAAATGTATGTCATGTCTTTTTGGTTGCGCAAAACACAAACAATTCACAAAACAACGCTTGAAAAATATGGATATCCATTATAACATATTATTAGAAGTCTGTACCGCGGGGAAACTTCGGAATCAGGCAGATGATTGGAGACAGAATATGAAATATTACATACCAACAAAAGTATACCAGGAGATAGATGCAGTAAAGGTACATGCAGAGGAATTGGCAGGCTATGGAAGCTACGCACTGATTGTGACAGGAAAATATTCCGCACGCGCGAATGGAGCGCTTGCAGATGTGGAGGCAGCACTTGATGCATATGGAAAGAAACATGTGCAGTATGATGGGATCGAAGAAAATCCCTCTGTGGAAACGGTTATGAAAGCGACCGAGTTTGGAAAAAGAAATGGCGTGGATTTCGTAATTGCGATTGGCGGTGGTTCGCCAATGGATGCGGCAAAGGCGATTGCGATTATGCTTGCCAACCCGGAGAAGGATGCGGATTATCTGTATGAGAATGTCGCGCATACAAAGGCGCTCCCAGTTGTAACGATTCCGACGACCTGTGGAACCGGCTCAGAGGTGACTGGTGTCGCAGTGCTTACCGTCCATGCGAAGCGGACAAAGGCATCGCTGCCACACCGTGTATTTCCGGTGCTTGCATTGGCAGATCCGAAATATCTGAAGACCGCATCGAAGAAAGTCATTGGACAGACCGCGATTGATGCGCTTGGACATATGATTGAGAGTTATCTGAATACGACCGCGACGGATTACAGCCGGATGTTCGTTGATCAGGGCCTAAAGGTATGGGCGAGAAGCAAGGATGCCCTGCTTGGTATGAGGGAGATGACAGACGAGGATTACAGCAATTTCCTGTTGGCATCGACACTCGCAGGTATGGCGATTGCACAGACAGGAACGACGATTCCGCATAGCTTAAGCTATGCGATCACGTATGAACTTGGCGTGCCGCATGGCATTGCAATCGGATATTTCCTGCCGGGATATATCCGTGAAGCAGATGTGGCAGATCAGGAATATCTGTTGTCGACAATTGGATTTTCTTCTGTGGACGAGTTTGCAGATTTCTTTCAGGTTGTGAGCGACTGCGGCATCCTGCCGGAAGAAAACATCCGTCAGGTCGTTGATATTGTAGTAGAAAATAAAGCGAAGCTTGCGCTTTGTCCATATCCACTTGACAAGGAAGTATTGTTAAGAATCGCGAGCTGGAGGAAGTAATATTAGTTATAGATAATTGCAAAATATAATTGGATATGCCTGAGATATAACATGATTGTTCACCTTCAATATATAATTTCATGAAGCATATGATATGTTTGCAACTTAGAAATACTTGATGTTCCATAAATAAAACAGCAGTGTTTGAACACGATGTTCAAACAAGCTGCCACTGAGCCAAGGATGGCGAATTGGCAGCGGCTGCGGAAGCATGAGAGATTGTAGATTGGAACATTTAGTATTTCTTGGTTGCAATACATTATATGCTTCGTGAAATTGATATATCGCAGGGAAACAGTATGTTATACTCGGGTATATCGAATTATTTTGCAATTATCACAGATAAATTAGAAAGGAACACGCAAATGAGTTATGTAGAGTTTAAGAACGTAAGCAAAACCTATAAGACCGGTGATGTCAGTGTTGAAGCCTTAAAGGATGCATCCTTTGAGATCGGGAAAGGCGAGATCTGTGTCATCGTGGGACAGTCCGGTGCAGGTAAGACCACCCTGCTCAATATCCTTGGCGGTATGGATCGCCTGACTGAAGGAGAGGTGTATCTGGATGGCACAGCGGTTTCGGATTACAACAAGAAACAGCTCGCGACGTACAGACGGCGGGATATCGGATTCGTATTTCAGTTTTATAATCTGATCCCGAACCTGACTGCACTGGAGAATGTCGAGATCGCGTCTCAGTTGTCCAAGGATCCGATGAATCCATCGGAGGTGCTTGCCCATGTCGGATTGGAAGAACGTATGAATAACTTCCCGGCACAGCTATCCGGTGGAGAACAGCAGCGTGTGGCAATCGCACGCGCACTCGCAAAGAATCCGAAGCTTCTGCTCTGTGATGAACCGACCGGTGCTCTCGATTATGAGACGGGAAAGGCAATTTTAAAGCTGCTGCAGGATTGCAGCCGGAAGCGTGGCATGACCGTTGTGATCATCACCCACAATCAGGCACTTACGGCTATGGCAGACCGGATCATTAAAGTAAAGAGTGGTAAGATTGCTTCGGTGAAGATGAATGAACAGATTGTACCGGTAGAAGAAATTGAGTGGTGATAGAAGATGCGGGCATATAGAAAAAATATACGTAGAACAATTGGACAGAGTATGGGACGGTACCTGGCAATTCTTGCAATCATTGCGCTGGGCGTTGGATTTTTCTCCGGACTGAAGGTGACAAAGCCGGGCATGGTGGAAACCGGAAATAAGTATTTGCGAGAGCATAACTTCTATGATTTCCGGCTGCTTTCTTCGATTGGATTTGATGCAGATGCGGTAGAGGAAATGCGGAAGCAGGAGCATGTGCTGGCGGCAGATGGCTCTTACTACGAGGATATGATCTATGAAGATGCGGATGGTAAGGAGAAGGTGTTGCGCGCACAGTCCATTACGGAGCATGTGAATACACTGGAACTGCGGGATGGTCGTATGCCGGAAGCAGACGATGAATGTGTGGTGGATGCATATCAGTTCAAGGGACAGGATATCATCGGACAGGAAATTGAGATTGCGGACAGCAACACGCAGGATACAAAAGATGCATTTGCACACAAGAAATACAAAGTTGTCGGTACGGTGAATTCGCCAATCTATATCAATATCGAACGTGGAACGACGGATCTTGGAAATGGACGGATCAGTGCATTTATCTTTATTCCGGAAGGCGGATTTTCCTTTGATGCATATAAGGAAATCTATGTACAAAGTCAGGATTCCTATGATATCTATACGGATGCGTATGATGATTTTATCGATGATGTCACACCGGATATGGAGACTGCATTGAAGGCGGTTACCGATGATCGGTATGACCGGCTTGTGACAGAGCTGGGCAGGACACTTGTGGAGGACGCGGTTGAAAAGCAACAGCAAGAATTACAGGCGATGATGCAGGATGCGCAGAGCGGAACGCTCACACAGGAGCAGATAGCCCAGATGGAACAGTTACAGCCTCTTACGCAGGAACAACAGGATGCACTCGTACAGGAATATGGAGAACAGGCGGCGAAGGAAGCATTTGGAGATGTAAAGACGTATGTGCTGGATCGTTCGACGAATGTCGGTTATATGTGCTATGACAATGATACGAACATCGTCGATGGCGTAGCAAAGGTATTCCCGATTTTCTTCTTCCTGATTGCGGCACTTGTCTGTTCGACGACGATGACACGTATGGTGGATGATGAGCGTGGACAGATCGGAACATACCGGGCACTTGGTTATACGAATGGACGCATTATGGCGAAGTATCTGATTTATTCCGGAAGCTCGGCGTTCCTTGGCTGCGTGATCGGATTCTTCGGAGGAAGCTATCTGTTCCCATATGTAATATCTGAGGCGTATAAGATGTTGTATGATTTCGGAACAGGCATTGAATTTTATTTTTCACCAGGACTTCTGGTAATCTGCCTGATTGTGTCGCTGCTTTGCTCAATGGGAACGGCATTCCTTGCCTGTATCAATGAGCTTCGGTGTATGCCGGCAGAGCTGATCCGGCCGAAGGCTCCGGCAGCAGGAAAACGTATCTTACTGGAGCGGATTCCATTTATCTGGAAGCCGATGAAGTTCTTACATAAGGTAACAGCACGAAATGTATTCCGTTTTAAGAAGCGTATGTTCATGATGCTGCTTGGTATCGCCGGATGTACGGCACTTGTCCTGACGGGGCTTGGAGTGAAGGATTCAGTATCAAATCTGGCGGAATTCCAGTATGGAGATATTGATACTTACGATATGGAAGTAACCCTGAATGGCACATATAACGAGGATATACAGCAGGAGGTGGAAGATGCCGTCGGCGATGGCTTTGAATCATCTACGGCAATCCTGAAAAGCACGGTGGAATATCATGCAGCTTCTGCAATTAAAACAGTGTATCTAATTGCTGCAGAGCCGGAAGATTTAGAAAGCTTTGTGAAGTTTGACATGACAACCAGCAATGGCACTTATCCGGGAAACGGTGAGGTGATGTTGTCAAAGAAGATTGCGGAGATTGCGGATGTGACGGTTGGCGATCCGATTACCCTGCATGATACGGATGCGGGAGATGTGACGCTGACCGTATCGGGAATCTTCGAAAACTATGTATGGCACTACGCATATATCACACCGGAATGCTATGAGCAGTATTTTGACAAAGCATGCGAGGCAAATACAATGTATTTGCATGTCGATACAGACAGTACCGCTTATGAGGCAGGCGGGAAATTATCTGCACTCTCCAATGTGATGAGCGTCTCAGTTGTTGCAGACATCAAAGACCGTGTGGAGAATATGATGAAGATGATGGATGCGGTTGTCGGACTTGTAATTGGCAGTGCGGGTGCGCTTGCATTTATCGTGTTATTCAACTTAAGCAATATCAATATTACGGAGCGTGTGCGGGAGATTGCAACAATCAAGGTACTTGGTTTTTATCCGCGAGAGACAGGATCGTATGTTTTTCGGGAGAATTTCATACTGACGCTGATGGGAATCGTTGTCGGACTTCCACTTGGCTGTTTGCTGCATCGGTTTGTTATGTCCCAGATTCAGGTCGATATGGTGGCATTTGCAACGAGAATCATGAATATCAGTTATCTGTATAGCGTTCTGATTGTACTGGCATTCCTGATTATTGTGGATCTGGTGATGCGTCGGAAAATTGATAAAATAGATATGGCGGAATCGTTGAAGTCTATCGAGTAAGTATGTTATAATACAAATTGTGTCTGTGTGTGCAAGTCAGGCTGTGCATTCAAAAAACAGCTTAGATATGTATTTGCGAATATTGACAAAGACGCATAAGTAATATTTGGAGGAAAAAGAAATGGGTTTACATATGGTAAAGGCGGTTCCAACGCCGGAAGAGATTCGCGCAGCGCATCCGATGGACAAAGAGTTACAGGAGATCAAGGCAAAAAGAGATGCTGAGATTAAGAAGATATTTACCGGTGAATCCGATAAGTTTATCGCAATCATTGGTCCTTGTTCAGCAGATTATGAGAATTCGGTGCTCGATTATCTCTGCAGACTGGCAGCTGTTGCAGAGAAGATCAAGGATAAGGTTTTTGTAATTCCTAGAATCTATACGAATAAACCGCGTACAAATGGTTCCGGATATAAGGGCATGCTGCATCAGCCGAATCCGGAGGATAAGCCGGATTTCATCGAGGGTGTGAAGGCAATCCGAAAGATGCACATCAAAGCAATCCGTGAGACAGGACTGACTGCAGCCGATGAGATGCTGTATACGGATAACTGGCCATATCTCGAGGATATTTTATCTTATGTGGCAATCGGTGCAAGAAGTGTGGAGAATCAGGCACATCGTCTGACATCGAGCGGTATTGACGTTCCGGTTGGAATGAAGAACCCGACAAGTGGTGATTTCTCCGTTATGCTCAATTCTTGTGTGGCTGCACAGGCAAAGCATACATTCCTGTTCTCAGGATACGAGGCAAAGACCGATGGAAACCCATTGGCACACTGTATCCTGCGTGGATCTTTGAGCAAGAGCGGACGTTCGATTCCAAATTATCATTATGAGGATCTGAAGTACCTTGCTGAGGCGTATGGCAAGTATAAGCTTGTGAATCCTGCATGTATTGTGGATGCAAATCACAACAACTCTGGTAAGAAGTGGGATGAGCAGCCTCGTATCGTAAATGAGATTCTGCACAGCAGAAGACACAGTGATGAGGTAAAGCATCTGGTCAAGGGTGTTATGGTAGAGAGCTACATCGAGGATGGAAATCAGCCAATCGGTGGTGGATGCTATGGCAAGTCAATCACAGATCCTTGTCTTGGATGGAAGAAGACAGAGAGACTGCTTCTGGAGATGGCAGAGCAGCTGTAAGCAAAATGAGACTTATGGATAAGCTGCTGGTTCGAATCAATCAGCAGCTTATTTTGAGCCAGGAGGTTACATATGAATATATTTAGTATTTTGATTCCGAAGCACACATTGACGTACTTAAATGCAAATGATCCTCTGGATCAGGCAGTTGCATTTCTGCTTGGTGCCACATATACGGCAATCCCTGTGGTGGATGACCAGGGACGGTATGTCGGGATCGCCAGTGAGGGTGATTTCCTGCGTGCGGTCATGGAACACGGACGTGAGAACCTCGCAAAGTATAAGGTAGCAGATATCGTCAACAAAGACGAAGGCGCGAAAGTATTAAATACTGTAGAAAAAGATGAGATTATGGAAAGGATTCTGGATCGGAATTTCCTCTGCGTGGTAGATGACCGGGATTGCTTTATCGGCATTATCACACGAAAGAGTATCATTCTGTACCTGAAGAACTGATATGTATAAGTATGTATTTTTGGATCTTGATGGGACGATTACGGAACCGGAAGAGGGCATCATCAATGGTGTGTTGTATGCGCTTTCGAAGTTTGGAATTACAGTAGAAGATCGGACGACGTTGTATCCTTACATTGGACCCCCACTTCGGGATTCGTTCCGGGAATTTCATGGACTCTCGGAAGAAGAGGCAGAACAGGCGGTGTTGTATTACCGGGAATATTACAGCACGAAGGGTATCTACCAAAATGGTATTATGCCGGGGATGGAAGCTGCATTTCAGACGCTTCAGGAGCGTGGTTGTCATCTGTATGTGGCAACGTCGAAGCCGGAGCTTTATGCAAAACAGATTCTGGAACATCTGAAGTTGGATGGATATTTTGATATCATTGCAGGCAGTACCTTTGACAAATCAAGAGATACAAAGGCAGCGGTGATTGAGTATCTGCTTGCCGGGATTGCGGCAGATCAGGGAAAACCTTCGATGGACGATATCATTATGGTTGGTGACCGGGAGTTCGATGTAATCGGTGCCAGAGCATTTGGAATCGAGACGATCGGTGTACTGTTTGGATATGGCAGTAAAGAAGAGTTTGAAGCCTGTGATTGCAGATATCTTGCAGAGAATGCGGAAGAGATGGTGCAGATCATCCTGCGATAATACATGAGAATACGGGCGGTTATGTTTCTGTATAGTGTTAATACTGTTGGGGATGATCGATGTAACATAGGAAAGAGGTTATAATAAATGGATTTTCAGATTGGACAGATCATTCGAATGAAGAAGCCGCATCCGTGTGGTGGAAATACATGGGAGATCCAGCGTGTTGGCATGGATTTCCGGTTGAAGTGCCAGACTTGTGGACATATGGTGATGATTCCAAGACGTGTTGTGGAAAAAGGCTTCCGTGGATTTGTAGAGGAATAAAGAAAAAGTAGAGCGGTTGGCTCTACTTTTTTTGTTTTTCTTTCTTCGCTTTCTTTTCGATGTACAGTTTTTTATCTGCCTGTTCCAACACCTCTTCGATATCCAGATCTTTTGTACAGGCAACTTCACAGATACCGATACTCATCTCAATCCGGTATGGCTTTTGAACCATCTGATTATGGCGTTCTGTGATTTCTGCGATACGATGCTTCATGATCTTTTCGTAGTTTGGAATACCAAGCAGTGCGAAAGCTACAAACTCGTCTCCGCCGAAGCGGGAGATAACATCGGTATTTCGGAATGCTTCTTTTAAAATCATACCGATTTCCCGGAGGGCAAAATCACCTTCGTCGTGCCCGTATTTATCGTTGATCATCTTCAGGTTGTCCATGTCTGCATATAGAACAAGTACCTCTCGGTTCTGGTTCATCGGATTCTCAATGATCGTCTTGACGTAGTCTAAGAATCCCCAGCGGTTGTATAAGCCGGTCAGCTGATCGGTCTTGGAGATCTCCTTTAAGATCAGATTATGCTTGGACATCTGCTCTAAGTTTTGCTGCAGATGTTCACTGATTTCTTTCTGCTGTTCTAACAAAAGCATCGTCTTTAACGCGGCAGAAATATGGATGCCAAGGGATGGAACCATATTGAAATAATCAAGCTCCGTATCACAGACAATCAGACCAAGCAACTGTTCCTGTGAGAACAGCGGTGCAAGGATGTAAGTTCTCCGTTTATCCTGCTGCATCTTTGTGTTGTTGAAAATGCTGTTAATTGTTACAAGCTGTTCGTTCTTCGGTACACCGAAGGACTGGTTTTCAATCGTATAGGCACGTAACAACAGCGAATCCGGTTTGAGGAATACTGTGTCGTGTGGATGATTGATCGGCTGTTTGAACGTATATAAGAACGAAGAGTGGATACCAATCGCACTCATATTTTTCAGGATGGATTCAAATGGAAGATCCATCAGTCTGGATTGTGACAGGTTTGCGCTGATTTCGTCCACCAGATGTGTGATCTGTGCCATACTGCCGTACTGCCTCTGGTAGGTACGGAAGTTGGAGATGGAAAGCTGCTGATACATCGATGAAAAGACATCGACGAAAGCAATCCGCTTCTCTGGATCTTCAATCTGACGCTCCAATACAAATTGTAAGGAGAACAGCAGATTCACAAAAAGCTCTACCGAAGTATAGGAGAAAATCGGCTGTTCGATAATCTGTGTGAACAATGTCTGGACATCCATTCGATCTGCTGCAATATCGTTTGATGTTGTCAGATCGCAGATCAGACGGAAAAATACGGACAGGTCATCCTTTAACTGGAGGATGATGTTTGTGTCAGCGTAGGTGCTGAACAGATAGTTCATAATATGTTTCAGAATCTCTGGACGTTTCTTCTCGTCGAGAAGTCCAACCAATTGCAGTTTTGCTGCCAGAGAATCATAATCATAGTTCGCACAGCCGCAGGAGCAGCGGTGAATATAATGGGTTGCAACACGCTGTGCGACAGGTGCTGTATTCTCATCTAAGAAATCCGCCATATGGAGGATTGCCTTGTATGCAAGCTCAGCTGCGTTTGCCTCGACGGTTGTGAGAGGTGGATTTAATGTGGACGCGTAAGGTGCATTATCAAAGCCGATTGCTAAGATGTCCTTGCCGACCTTCAGTCCAAGCTTGGCAAATACACGATATCCGCCTTTTGCCATTTCATCATTTGCAAATACGACGGCATCTAATTCCGGATGGGTTGAGACGAAAGCTCCGATCAGCTTTTCACTACTATCCTCGAAATTGCCATAGACAACATAGTTTTCGTTATATGGAATATTCTGTTCTTCCAGAACCTTGCGATAGGCATTCAGACGTTCCATCGCGTCAATATTGGTCTTTGGACCGCTGACATAACCGATGTTCTTCGCACCGTGATCGACGATCAGATGCCGGATGCCCTGCATGAAGGCGCCCTGATTATCAAAAATCATAGATGGATACCCTGGCATATCGGTGTAGAGGATGACAACCGGAATTCCAAGAAATTGTGCAAGGAATCTGCGGCGGGCGTCAAGATCAATACGACAACCGATCAGTCCCATCATAATATATAAAATATCCAGGTGATTATCATTTGCAAACTGGAACAGGGTATTATACTGATATTCGTACTGTAAATGGTCATCAGAAATAAGGGTATTATCAAGATACATACCCGGAAAGATATACATATTTGCATCGATGGCACGTGCGCCAAGCTCGGCACCTTTGACTGCCTCTGATGTAAATGGAGTATTCAAATCATTGATTAGCAATCCTATATTTTTTCGCAAAGAAAATTCCCCCTTGTTCCATAAAACAAACCACGAACCTGATAATTTCATTATCGACATTTTAACTGAAAATTCAACATAATTTTCAAAAATTGTAAAATTTGTAGCATACTATTGTGAAAAAACACAAAAAAATAGGAAACTATCTTTGCAAAAGTGCTGAAAATCTGGAGATTCAGAAAAACCGACTTACGATTTGCCTGCAAAAGTGATATTATAAATAGGTAGAATATAAGAGGGTTTAATAGAAAGATGGAGGCGAGAGAGTGTTTCATGTAGGCGATTATATCGTATATGGAAGCAATGGTATATGCCGGGTGGAGGAGATCACACATCCGGATATAGCGGGAATTGATGAAGACAAATTGTATTATGTGTTAGTGCCGGAAAAGACAAGGGACAGTCGGTTGTTTTGCCCGACAGACAATAGCCGGGTTGTGCTTCGGAGTGTGATCACAGCCGATGAGGCGGCAGCTTTGATGGAAGAGGTCAAGGAAATCGAACCATTGCAGGTAGAGAGTGAGCGGATGCGGGATGACAGTTACAAAAAGGCAATGAAAAGCTGTGATCTGCGCCAGTGTGTCAAGGTAATCAAGGCACTTCTGATCCGGAAAGAAGAGCGTGAGTCACATGGAAAGAAAGTGACGGTAACTGATGAACGGTATATGAAGCTCGCCGAGGAGGGCTTATACAGTGAGCTTTCTCTGGTTATGGGAAAAGACCGGGAAGAAATCAAAGAGAAATTTTTAGATTATTGTAAGCAATAGTCTTTTATTTTTTCGGATAGTATAGTATAATATGCTTATCTAGGATAAAATTAAAGAAAAATGGAGGAATTACAAATGTTAGTTTCAGCTACAGAAATGTTGAAAAAGGCTAAAGCTGGTCATTATGCAGTTGGTCAGTTCAACATCAATAACCTTGAGTGGACAAAGTCAATTCTTTTAACAGCACAGGAATTAAACTCCCCAGTTATCCTTGGTGTATCTGAGGGTGCCGGAAAGTATATGACAGGATTCAAGACAGTTGCAGCTATGGTTAAGGCTATGGACGAGGAACTTGGAATCACAGTTCCAGTAGCACTTCATTTGGATCATGGAACATACGAAGGATGTTATAAGTGTATCAAGGCTGGTTTCACATCTATCATGTTTGATGGTTCTCACTATCCATTCGAAGAGAACCTTGCTAAGTCTACAGAGCTCGTAAACGTAGCTCATCAGCTTGGTCTTTCTATCGAGTGTGAAGTTGGTTCTATCGGTGGAGAAGAAGACGGCGTTGTAGGTATGGGTGAGTGTGCAGATCCTGAAGAATGTAAGACAATCGCTGATCTTGGCGTAGACATGCTTGCTGCAGGTATCGGTAATATCCATGGTAAGTATCCGGCAAACTGGAAGGGACTTTCTTTCGAGACATTGGATGCTATCCAGCAGAAGACAGGCATTATGCCTCTCGTACTTCACGGTGGTACAGGTATTCCTGCTGATATGATCAAGAAGGCAATTACACTTGGTGTATCTAAGATCAACGTAAATACAGAGTGTCAGCTTTCATTCCAGGAAGCTACAAGAAAGTACATTGAAGCTGGTAAGGATCTCGAGGGTAAGGGATTTGATCCACGTAAGCTCCTTGCACCTGGTGCAGAAGCTATCAAGGCAACAGTAAAAGAGAAGATGGAACTTTTCGGATCTGTTGGTAAGGCTTAATAAGTAACTTCTTTAAAAAAGACTAGATGCGAGTCGCTCTACATCATGTAGGGCGACTTTTTTCAACGTTTTTCTTCTGTATTTCTCTTGTTTCCTGTGTCTGCATGTATTATAATTATTATAATTATGCGGCAGTATGCCCATTTATGTAAACTACTGCCGAACCAGGAGAAAACGCATGGCTTTAAAACACGTAATGATCAACGATATAATTGCAGAACATAGTGCGCGGATGCAGAATCTGAAAAAGTACTATCCGTTTTTCGTGTTGAATGAGACGACTTTTACACAGTACAAGGAAGGTAAGTATGCGTTTTTAGATATGGGATATATCACGATGGCGTCCTTGCGGTTTTTCATCAATGAAAACAATTTCCACGAAAAGGACGTCACGTATGAAGAATATGAGGATTTCCTGCGGGAACTTCTGACGCGGGATTTCAAGCTGGAAGAGGAACCGGTAGAGCTGCGCGAACTGATCTCCTATATTTTTGATAAGATTAAAAATGACGGGCGGGCGTTTGAGTTTCATTTCTATGATCCGGAAGTGCGGGAAAACAAGGTCGCACGCGTGAAGCTGATTGACAGTCATATCGCGCAGGGGACGGTTTATTATACGATTACGCCAGAGGGCATTGAGTTCTATCTGGATACGAAGGAAATCAAAGACGAGAGCAAGATCAATGTATCCCAGTTGTTGCTTGAGAAGATGATCAATGCGAACAACTTCAAGGGCGGTATCGATGTGGTTCGTCGGATCAACAGTCAGGTGATCTCGCTGATTGAGCAGAAGGAGCAGGTCGTAAAGCTGCTTGGAGTGGATGTGTTCGAGGGTGCAAAGGCGTATGAACATTTCATGGACACGACGGCAAAGTGGTTTACCGAAGAGCAGAAATTATTTGTGAAGAACAAGGCGCTGGTCGATAAGGCGATTGAAAAGGCAGAGTTTGAACGCGATACCGATGGAGGTTCACCGACCCTGCATTCGAAGGCACTCTCGGAGATCAGCCAGTTGGAGACAGAGTTAAAGAAAACAATCTACAATCATAGCCGCCTGATCGGTGAGACAACCGAGCTGTCACAGTTGTCCGATCAGATCATCAACCGGGCGAAATTACGGAAATTAAGACCAGTCTTTGATTTTAAGCAGGCGTTAAATACGATCATGAAGCTGGATCAGCCGGATCTGCTGGCACATGTGCTGGAACCGCTGTTTGCGCCGCGGATGGATAAGTATTTCACGATGCGGAACATCGACAATATCCTGACGCTTCGAAGTGATGAGAAGCAGGAGACAGAGAAGATTGAAAAGCGGGAACTGACACCAGATTTCAAGTATGAGGACGAGATTCTGGAGGAGAAGATCGGACGAAACTTCGCCCACCTGTTCTACGAGCTCTGCGATCAGTTGAAGAAGTGGAATCGTGTTACCTTGAAGGAATACAATGGAATCCTTGAAATAAAATTTGGCGAGGAAATCTATACAAACCGCGATTACTATGCGTTCCTGGTACATTTATCCGGGAAGCGGTCGTATCGGGTTGATGAAATGCTCGAGAAGCAGGAAACGATGTTAGAAGAGATGGTCGTCGAACATCTGACAGAGGAAGAAAAGGAACGCATTCGAGATATTCGATTCACAATCACATTTGGAACGGATGAGGTAGAGATCAAACCACAGATGCAGGATATAGAAGCCGTCGAGCCGTTTGTGGTAACGGATATGAATTTTGAAAGGGAGGCAGCCGAGTAATGGAACAGCGAAATCTGGAAAAAGCATTGGATGTATATGCCGCGTTGATTACCGGGCAGGAAATCTCCAGAAGCAATCCGGACACACGGGATCTGTATGAAGAATTTTATGCAAATGCTGCTGTGTACGACATTGTAACCAAGATGATGAAAAAACTGAATTTGAATTTATATGAATATCAGGATGCGGTCTATCTGACTGCCGGTGAGGGAAACCGCGTGTTTGGATATACAAACGATGATATGAAGCGTCTGCTTGGGCTACGGTTAAACCGGGAGCTGTATATGGTATATTTTATCATGTACAATTTCCTGTTACTGTTCTATCAGGATTCCGCATCGTATCAGGTGAAGGAATATGTGCGGCTCGAAGATATTTTAGAGCAGGTAACAACGTATCTTGCGTCAATTACAAAGGATCTGTCTGTGTATTCCATGAGTGATGTGGAAGCGGACAGTTTCAAGTCACTGGCGCTTTTGTGGGATGAGCTTCCACTTGTGACTTCAGATGAGAAGGACAAGAACCGTGCCAGCCGTGCGTCCCGTACCGGATATGTGAAACTGACGTTTAATTTCTTACAGGAACAGAAATTATTTATCGCGGTGGAAGACCGCTATTATCCAACTGACCGTTTTCATGCGATCGTGGAGAACTATTTCGAGGAGTACAAAGGAAAAATCTACAAAGTACTGGGAGGAGAGACAAATGCCTAGTATCAACCGTATTCGTGTCAACAATGTAAAATATAATTTTGGAACGCAGTACTACGATGATTTTACCATGCGGATGTATGGAAAGAACACTTTGTACGATCTGGCAAATGGTGGTGGAAAGAGTGTGCTGATGCTGCTTTTGATGCAGAACATGATTCCAAACTGTACACTCGATGAGAAACAGCCGATTGAAAAGCTGTTTCGTACCGGAAATGGAAATACAACCATCCATTCTCTCGTCGAATGGAAGTTGGATGAGCAGGATCGCAAGGAAGGCTATCGCTATATGACGACGGGATTTTGCGCGCGCAAAGCGAAGGATGTTGAGGGCGAGACGGCGAAGAAGGATGTGGCAGCGATTGAGTATTTCAATTACTGTATTTTCTACCGGGAGTACAATAAAAATGATATTATCAATCTGCCGTTGTCGAAGGACAAAGAGCGCATCACGTTTCAGGGATTGCGGAATTATCTGAAAGAGTTAGAACATCGTGATATGTCACTGAAGGTCTGCATCTTTGACCGGAAGGGTGAATACCAGCGGTTTATCAGCGGATATGGTCTGCATGAGAGCCAGTGGGAGATCATCCGAGGAATCAATAAGACCGAGGGGCATGTGCGTACCTACTTCGAGACGAATTATAAGACGACGCGAAAGGTCGTGGAGGATCTGCTGATCGAGGGCATCATCGAGAAAGCGTATGCAGTAAAGACGATGCGTGACGGCGAGGATTCTGACACAATGGCGAAGATGCTCATGGATATCAAGGAGCAGCTTACGATCCTTGCTAAGAAGAAAAAGGATATTACAAGCTATGACCATCAGGCGGAGCTGATCGAGGTGCTGCGGGATAAAGTCGCGTCATTTATGAGTCTGTATCAGGAGCAGACGAATATGGAGAAGCTTCTGGCGGATATCTGCGTGACTGGAGAAGAGTTTGTAAAAAATGATGCCGAGACGCTGGAAAAGCTGGAGCAGACGCGCAATGGGAAGCGTGCGGCAAAGGACGACCAGAGAAAACGGATGGAATGCCTGAAGGTTGCACGGGATAAACGATATCTCGAACAGCTTTACGGACAGATTAAACAGGCGGAAAAACAGCTTGAAATGGAACAGAGCCGTCTGGAGACTGAGCAGGCGGAGTTCGCAAAAAAAGAGAGTATTAACGAGTATCTCGAATATGTGGATGACCGCAGGAAAAAGGATGAACTGGAGGCGTGGGTAAAGGCGCAGATGAATGCGTCAGCCTTTGATGAGACACAGTTATATACCTATGCCTATAATATAAAGATGCGCATGGATGTGCAGATGACGAACCTGCGCAACCAGATTGCAGCCGATACGGAAGAATTAAAGCGTGAGGTCGCAAAGCAGAAATATAATGAGAAGATGCTTGCTGAGATGCAGGTGCAGCAGGCAGTGTATGAGCATAGCAAGCAGGAGGCTGAGACGCAGATCCGGCAGTTATCCGAACAGCTTTCCGCAATCCGTATGGAGATGAATGAGATCCGGTTTACGAAAGTGGATGAGCAGCTTGCAGAGTCCAAAGAGTTACTGGCATCTTTGCAGGAACAGCAGACACAGGAGGAAGCGCTTGTCGCAGATTGCAGGAAACAGGAAGAAGCGCAGAAGGAACGGCTGATGCAGCTTCGTCTGCAACAGGCAGAAAATGAGAAGCAGCTTGCGGAGCTTCTGACGAAGGAACAGGCATTTGAGGAAGCGGCAGAAAAACTGCATAAGATACAGACAATTTACGGGGCATCCGAGATGGAAGCACTGTCGGATGTGCTGGCAGATCGTATCCGTGATGCGGTGCTCAAGATAGAGGCACTGAAAAAGCAGGGAGTGGAATGCGCCAAGAATGCGGAGCGACTGGCGGAGGGCAGATTGATCGGAGTATCCGAGGCTGCCAAGAAGGTATTGGATTATATTGAGACACGGCATGGAAGTGCAGCTATGTACGGAATGGATTATGTATCGGCTCTGCCGGCGGACAAGCAGGCGGCGGTACTTTCAGCAAATCCACAGCTTGTTTATGGGATTGTGGCAGAGGACTACGATACCCTGGCAGAAGATCCGAATATCCGCACGATTGATACAGGAGAAGTTCCAGTCTATATTTACGACCGTGACCGGATGGAAGACATGGCGATGCATCTCGGAGACAATGTGTTTGCGGTGTCGGCAACACCGGAGTATCTGCTGGATGCCGAGACGATCAGCACACTGGTCGCAAAGGAGCGGCAGCGGGAGACGGAGATTGGCGATCAGCTTGCCATGCAGGAGGAGATGCTTTCTGCATACCGGGAGGATCAGGCATTTTTGATCCGTCTGTCTGACCGGGATCTGTTGGAGGCAGGAAAACGTTTGGCGGATGCGAGAAAAACGGCGACGGAATTAGAGACGCAGCTTACCGTATGCATGGATGAGCTCGAAATGATCCGCAAGAAGATTGCGGCATCGAAAGAAAAACAGGAAAATTGTAAGCAGGAATACGAAGCATGTTTACAGGATGTGAACCGGTTATATACGGTGGAGCAGTTAACCTCGGTGATTGCCACGCAGGAACAGCGGCAGGCAGAGGCAGAGAAGGCGCTGGAGCGTCTGGAAGAACAGAAAACATCGTTCGCGGCACAGGGCGGAGACAGCCGGCTTGATACAGAACAGACAGAAGCGAAAATACGTTTCATGCAGGAACAGCTGGATACGCTTGTACGTGAATGGAAAGATAATTATGAGTCTTATTATAATGTCGATCAGGAATACGAAGTATTAACGATTTCGGATGAGGATTTACGGGCGAGATTCCGGACAATGGTTGATGAGAACCGCGGCGATATGCGTGCGATGGAAGATAAGCAGCTCGTGATCGCCACATTGCTTGCTTCGATGGAAAAATCCAGAAAATCAATCGAGCGCAGAGGTGTTGATTTTAAAGAACTGGCAGATCTGGAAAGCCGGAACCTGCTGTATTTCTCGGATGATGCGGTGCTTACTGTATGCCGGGAGAATATTGCACAGACGAAAGAACAGTTAAAGAAAGAGGAACGGCAGATTTCCGAGATTCGTTCCAAAGCAGATAAGTTAGATGGAAGCATTCAATATGCAATCGAGAATATCCAGAATGGATATGGTTCTTACGAGGAAGTGGATGCAAGTGAGTCAGAGATCATTGCCAGTCTTGAAAGCGGGCAGACATTGCTGGCACGGCTGGAGGCGGAAGCGAAGGCGTGCGACGAAGAGTATCGTACCTATGAGAAACGGCAGCGGTATATGACAGATCTATATAAGGATGTCAAGCGGATTGTAACGACACATGAGATCAGTCTGGAAGAGGCGACACCGATGTTAGAGGATAAAGAGACATTACGAGAGATGTTTGAATCCCAGCTTATGAATTTCGACCGGACATGCAAACAGCTTGACCGTGCGAAAAATGAGCTGCTCAAATTCAAGGGTAATACGGCACAGACGTTTGATGAGATGCATGCGTATGAGCTTGCGGGAACGATCCGGGACGATGTGCGGATTCCAGAGAATTATGCAGAGGCAAAGACATTGGTGGACAATCTGGAGTCTATGGTTGGATATGTGCGTCTGGAACGTGACCGTGTGGAGAAGAGTCTGACCGATATGGAGGGGCTTAAAGCAAACTTCGAGGAGCAGTGCCTGCAGCGGTGTTTGGATGTACGGACGGAGCTGGATAAATTACCGAAGCTTTCCCGGATTATCATGGAGGATGAAGTGATCCAGATGGTAGGCTTACAGGTGCCATATGTGAAGGATGAGTTTTTGAAACAGCGGATGTCGGATTATGTAGACCGCATCGTGGCACAGGCAGATGATTATGAGCAGGATCGTGACCGGATGAAATTTATTCGGAACAGTTTGACTTTAAAGAAATTGTTCAGTGTGATTGTAACCGATATGAATGCGATCAAGCTGAGTCTGTATAAGCGGGAGCGAATCAAAGAACAAAGCCGTTATCTGAAATACGAGGAGGCCGTTGGAAGTACCGGACAGTCGCAGGGTATTTATATCCAATTCCTGATTTCCATCATCAATTACATTTCCGGTATGTACCGGATTGGAAATGAGGATACAGGAACAAAGACGATCTTTATTGATAACCCGTTTGGTGCGGCGAAGGATGTGTATATCTGGGAGCCGATCTTCGCATTGCTTGCGGCAAATCATGTACAGCTGATCGTGCCGGCACGTGGGGCAACACCAGCAATTACCGGACGATTCGATGTCAATTATATTTTAGGACAACAGATGGCAGGCGGAAAGCAGCTGACCGTAGTTGTCGATTATACAAGCAAAGTCGAGCAGGAGGAACTTGTTTATCAGGATCTTGAATATGAACAGGTGAGCTTCGATTTTATATAGGGAAAGACAGAGGATAAGTTATGCATTACAAGGAAGTAAAAGCAATTTTATCTCCGCAGAATGGTCTGAATATCTATCGGGGATGCAGTTATTCGTGTGTGTTCTGCGATGCACGCAGTACCTGCCACCGGATGGATCACGAATTTGAAGATATCGAGGTAAAAGCCCATGCTGTGGATATGCTGGAGTATGCATTGAAGAAAAAGCGGACAAGGAGCATGATACAGATCGGTTCTTCGTCGGAGCCGTATATTCCGCTCGAAGAGGAATTGCAACTGGTGCGGCGGTGTCTGAACCAGATCGAGCGGTTTGATTTTGGATTGGTATTACATACACATTCGATGCTTGCACTGCGGGATATTGATATCTTAGATAAGATCAACCGTAAGACCAAATGCATCGTGATCGTGCGGCTGAGTACCTATGATGATGCGCTCGCGAAAAAGTTAGAGCCTGGAACGTCGCTTCCATCAGAGCGGTTTTCGCTGATGCAGCAGCTCACGGAGCGGGGCATCACAGTGATCGTCAACCTGGCACCAATCCTGCCGTTTATCAATGATGACATGGAGAACATACAGGGGTTGTTGTCGTACTGTGTGAAAGCGGGCGTATATGGAATCCTGACGGACAAAATGTGTCCGGTTTTAAGAGAGGGAAACCGGGAGCGTTTTTATCAGCAGCTCTATAAGAATTTCCCGGATATCTACGATCGGTATGAGGCGGTTTACGCAGACGAGAAGACATTGAAGACAAAAAATTATACCGAGATTATGGCGTGCATCCGTGAGACCTGCGAGGCGTATGGAATCCAGTATGATAAGGAAGAACTGCTTCGGTTCACGCGGGAGTATAAGAATAAGACGATTGGAACACAGCTCAGTTTGTTTGACATGATGTAAAAATGGTAGATATATGAGGAGATGGAGAAGATGAGTAAGAGCAAAAAAGAAAGACAACAGGAAAAAAAGGAGCTGAGACAGGCACAGGAGAAGGCGCAGCCAAAACAGCCGCAGGCAGAGAAAAAGCCAGAACCGAAACCAGTAGAAGCAAAGAACGCGCAGCCGGAGACAGCCGCAGATGTGAAGATGAATTTCTATTCCGGCATGTCTATGATCATGACGATTATGGCAGCTGCTTCCGCAGTGGTTGCGATGATTGTAGCAGCAAGAGGATTTTATTATATTCTGCAGACTCTGTATGATGAGACGCAGACCGATATCGTGCTTTTGAGCGATAATCTGGTTGCGGCGGATTTCAGTCCATCGATCCGCATCTTTCTGTATGTGATGGGACTGCTGATGGCGGTACAAGTGGTGTTATCTCTGGTAGGTACGGTAACAGCAATCAATCCAAAGAAGAAACCACTCTTCCCAATCTCCGTTGCGATGACGATACTGGCGGTAGCAACACTGGTGCTTTATTTGATTGGACATTCGAAGACCGGAGATATCGCCAATATGTTCTCCAGAGTGGAGATGCATAAGCAGATCGGACTTTATACGATTTACCTGTATGTGCTGATTGCAAATCTGGTTTGTGCAGTGGTAAATCTGTTTGGACAGATGTATGGTTTGAAGTTGTATAAAAAGACAGGCAGTACCTGTTAGTAAAATAGAAAAAGTGTAGGAGGGTATGAAAATGGCATTTAAGGATTTTGTAAAGACAGTGAAGAGTGAAGCTGGTGACGCAGTGGAGGTTACAAAGCTGAAAGCAAAGATCAGCAAGGAAAAGGCAAATATCAAGGAGACATATGAGGCAATCGGTGAGATCTTCTACAATAAGGTAAAAGAGGGTGCGCAGATGGATCCGGAATTTTCACCGTTGGTAGAGAAGATTGACGCTGCAAAAGAGTCAATCAAAAACTGCAATGACGAAATTGATCATGTAAAGATGAACTAAAATAAATGAAATAAGAAAGCAGAGGGAAACAAAGATGGACTATAATCAGATGAGCTTGAAGATGCATGAAGAAAATCACGGAAAGCTGGAGGTTGTCTCCAAGGTCGCAATCAATGACCGCGATGACTTAAGCACCGCTTATACACCAGGTGTTGCAGAGCCATGCCGTAAGATTCATGCGAATCCGGCTGACGTATACAAATATACCTGCAAGGCAAATACCGTTGCTGTTGTATCCGATGGTACGGCTGTACTTGGACTTGGCGACATCGGACCGGAGGCTGCGATTCCAGTTATGGAAGGAAAGTCTGTGCTGTTCAAACGGTTTGCAGGCGTGGATGCATTTCCAATCTGTCTGGATACAAAAGATGTCGATGAGATCGTGGAAACAGTAAAGCGGATCGCACCGGTATTCGGTGGTATCAATCTGGAGGATATTTCTGCTCCACGTTGTTTTGAGATTGAGAGCCGTCTGAAGGAAGAGCTGGATATTCCGGTATTCCATGATGATCAGCATGGTACAGCGATTGTTGTATCGGCAGGATTGATCAATGCATTGAAGCTGGTTGGAAAGCCATTTGATAAGGCAAATGTTGTGATCAATGGAGCTGGTTCCGCAGGTATTTCTATCTGCAAGCTGTTGCTCGCACTCGGTATCGGGAATGTTGTACTGGTCGATAAAAACGGAGCACTTTGTCCGGGTGAGGACTGGATGAATCCGGCACAAGCAGCGATGGCAGAGGTGACAAATAAAGATAAGCAGACTGGGGCACTTGCTGAGATCATGAAGGGCAAGGATGTCTTTATCGGTGTGTCTGCACCGAATATTGTAACTGCAGAGATGGTCGCATCGATGGCAAACGATCCAATCGTATTCGCAATGGCAAATCCAACACCGGAGATCATGCCAGAGGAAGCAAAGAAGGGCGGCGTGCGCGTGATGGCAACCGGTCGTTCTGATTATCCAAATCAGATCAACAACGTGCTTGTATTTCCTGGTATTTTCCGTGGTGCGCTGGATGCGAAGGCAAAGGCAATCACAGAGGAGATGAAGATTGCGGCAGCCAAGGCAATTGCTTCGATCGTAACAGATGAGGAATTAAATGAGGAGTATATCATTCCGGGTGCTTTTGATGAGAGAGTGGCAAAGGTCGTTGCCAAGGCAGTATCGGATGAGGCAAAGAAGCTCGGAATCGTAAAGGAATAAGATAGTTGTAAAGATGCGGGAGGTGTGCAGATGGACGGAATGAGTCAGAAGCTCGAACAGGTGCAGGCGGAAGTAAATAAAGTGATCAAGGGCAAGGAGGATGTTGTAAAGAAGGTTCTTGCTGCCGTGATTGCAGGCGGACATATTCTGATGGAGGATATTCCGGGTGTAGGTAAGACGACGCTTGCAACAACCTTTGCAAAGAGTATGTCAATGCACTATAAGCGTGTGCAGTTTACGCCGGATGTACTGCCGAGTGATATCCTGGGATTTTCCATGTATAACTCTGCCACCAAGGAGTTTGAATACCGGGAAGGTGCGGTATTTACGAATCTGTTCTTAGCGGATGAGATTAACCGAACCTCGCCGAAGACACAGTCCGCATTGCTTGAAGTTATGGAAGAAAAAACGGCGACGGTTGACGGTGTGACCCGGCCGTTGCCAGATCCATTTGTCGTAATCGCAACAGAGAATCCATATGGTTCTTCTGGTACGCAGATGCTGCCGGAATCCCAGCTTGACCGTTTTATGGTGTGTTTGTCCATGGGGTATCCAAGTCATGCAGATGCAGTGGCAATTCTGAAAGGAAATGCGGGGAAACCACTTTCGAAGGTGCAGGAAGTCATCTCGATGGAAGAGGTGCTTGCGTTGCGTGCGATGACAAATGATCTCTATGTGAAAGATGAAATCTATGAGTATATTGTAAATCTGGTGGAGGCAACCCGGACGATGGAGATCTTTTCGATGGGAGCCAGCCCGCGAGGTACGATCGCACTTTTGCGTATGGCAAAGGCAATGGCAGTGATCGACGGCAGAGATTATGTCTGTGCCAAGGATGTGCAGGATGTAGCGCGTGATGTATTAGGACATCGTGTGAAGCTGTCAGCACGTGGAAAGGCACAGGGTATCACAATGCAGCAGGCGATCGGAATGGTGATCGCAAATGTTACAGCACCGAGGGTATAAGGATTGGCAGAATATATTGTTCGGATAATTGGATATGGGTTATTGCTCTTTGTAAATGGGATGATCTACTATTTTCTGCATAGCCAGTTTTATTTTCTGGTGCTTGTGCTGATGGTGGCTGGACCAATCCTTTCCGCAATGTCGGTGTGGGTATTGCGGCATTATTTGCAGGTAGAGATTCATCATGCGCAGGATTCCTATGGGGTACAGGGGGAGACTGCGTATTTTACGATACAGATCAAAAATCCAACGTGGTTTGTCTCGCTGGATACGAAGCTGATCGTAAATGTGGAGAACACTCTGATGGAGACGATCGGGCAACAGGTATTTTCCGTGCCGGTACATGCGGGAAAAGGATATACCCTTACGCTTCCGGTTGTGGCGACGTATCCGGGACTGTTAAAGATCAGTGTGTCACGTGTGTATATCAAAGATCTGATGGGATTTTTTCGATTGAAGAAAAACGTGGAGCAGACGGCGGAGCTTAGTATCCTGCCGCGGGCTGTGACGGATATCGCATATGAAAAGACGGCACTTGAACAGGGCATGTTGGAGAGCGAGGAAAGCTCAAAACGGGGCAATGATTTCTCTGACGTGCAGGAAGTCCGGGAGTATATTCCGGGCGATAAGCTGATGAGTATCCATTGGAAGCTGTCGGCAAAGCGGGATATCCTGATGGTGAAGGATCGCGTGAGTATGTCGGATCACCAGCTTGTGATTGTGCCGGAGCTTTTTATCGATCAACCGGTGAATCTGGCGGCGATTCTGACGATGACGTATTCCGTGATTCTGGAACTGATACAGGAGCAGACGACCGTGCGGCTTTTGTATTGGAGTACAAACCGCTATGAATATGAAGATGTGAGGATTGATTATAAGGAAGAATTGGATGCGGCGTTTGCCCGTATGTATTACGAGAAGGCATATAAGAATCCGAGTGAAGCGGCAGATCATATGGCACTGGTGCACCCGGAAATGCATGCATATCTGCATGTATTTAGTGATGGACAGGGTGCGCAGATGCAGGTGCGGGAAAATGAGTAGGTTATAATATGGCAAAAAAGAAACATGCAGATACAATTGAATCGATGGAACTGTGCGAGGGTGTGTACCTGCAGGAGGAATTCTTCGAGAAGAAGGAAAACCGGGTGCTTACTCTGTTGTTGAAGGGCTTCATTGTCTATCTTCTTTCGATGGGAAGTATCGGTTTTTATTTGACGGCATTTGACATTTCGTTTCATGTCGGGCTTTGCCATGCTTTGATTTTACTGACATCGCTTGGCTGTGCAATGTTGTATTACCGATTGATGGTGGAAAACCTCGGTTATCTGTTTTTGTTTGTCACCTTTGCATTTCTGGTATTTACATTCCGCGATTACATCAACAGTGGATTTTATGCGATCGTGAACATCACGGTCGATAATGCAGCCCAGTATTTCGATGTGGATATTCAGAGGTTATATGAGGAGAAAATTGGCAACCGGTATGTGACAGTCACGTTTGTGGCACTCTTTATCGGTATTGTGCTTGACATCTTATTAAATGTCTATATTTCCCGACGGATGCAGTATGTGACGGCAATCGTGATTATCATGTGTCTGAATCTGATTCCGCTTTATCTGACGATGGAGCCGGATCTGTTGTATGTGCTTATGATGCTTGCCGGTGTGGCTATGGCGATTATATTTAAGGCGGGAAAGCATTACAGTCCGCAGGTATCAGTCAAGCGGAGCAATGCACAGTTTCAGGTGCAGGGAAAAAAGAAAAAAGAGGTTGCCTATGTCTATGACGTGAAAGCAATGGTGCAGGCAGGGGTACTGGCGGTAGTTACTGCAATACTGGTCGTGACGGCGGCAAGCAGCTTTCGCCCGAAGGAGTCATTTAATGTCGGATACACCGGAAACAAATATAAAGATCTGACAATGGCGGCGATGTCGACGTTACTGGTCGACGGTTTTGAGGGCTTGTATCACAGAACTGGTACCAACGGCGGTGTTGGAGGTGGAAAGCTGGGAGAGGTTTCTACGGTTTATCTGGATAACCAGACCGATCTGGTTGTGAAGATGGCACCATATACATCAAACCGGATCTACCTGAAATCTTTTACTGGCGTCCGATATAACCCATATGCGAACGAGTGGACACCGATGAGTGAAATCCGGAATTATGATGGCATGGACACGAGTGCGGAGGTAAGATCGCTGAAAGAACAATACGAGGAGAACCGTGAGGGCAGTGCCAAAGCAACGATGGAGATTCAGTGTGTGGGTGTGTATCCTCAGTTGTATCAGCCGTATTATACTGCGGACGCAGAAGCGATACGGAACGGTTATACGATCACCTATTATCCGCGTGTGGCAGGAAACCGTGCATCCGTGACGTCAGAGTCTGTGGCGTATAATGATATGGATCTGTATGTGCCGGAGGAGAATTTAGAGGCGGTGTCACAGGTTGCATCGGAGCTTGGAACAATCGGAACGACAGATCATGTGATCGAGGAACTGAAAAATTATTATCAGGAGAATTATCCGTATACCGTCCGTCCGGGAAAGACACCAAAGAAAAAGGATTTTGTCAACTATTTCCTGTTGGAAAATAAGAAAGGCTATTGTTCTTATTTTGCAAGTGCGGCGGTGCTGATCTTCCGATACATGGGAATTCCGGCACGGTATGTGGAAGGTTATGCGATTGATTACGATCAGATATTAAGTGGCGAGCTGGTCGATGGCGCGGATTATGCAGATTATTATGATGGCTATTCTGAGATTGGTGAGACTGCATATGTAAAAGTGGATGTGACTGATGCCGATGCACATGCATGGGTGGAGGTGTACGATCCGGTAATCGGCTGGTATCCGGTGGATGTGACACCGTCGTCAAGCGACGATGAGGATATCACGAATTTCTGGGATGAGTTTGCAGATTTCATGGGCGGCGACGAAAGTGGTTCCGATACGGTTACAGAGAATGGAAATGCACTGACGATTCCGGACAATCTGATGCGGAATATCGTGTATGGACTGGCTGTGATCGCTGCTGGATTTGTTGTATTTCTGCTTGGAAAACAGTTTGTACTATGGATGTTATTCTATATCCGATTTGCCAAAGCTTCCTATAATGATAAGCTGATCTTATATTACAGCCGGATGGTGAAACGTTACGAGAAACGGCATACGGAGTTTGCAACATGTAAAAACTATGAGAATCAAATCCAATATATGCTTACCCATATGGCACAGGGAGAGGCGAGAACAGAGTTGGAACCGCAAGCCGGAACAGTAATTGAAATCTTGAACATCGCGGGCTTCTCGAATCAGTCCGTGGAAGAAGCAACCTATAAAAAGACGCAGGAATATCTGAAGAAACTGCGGCGGGCAGCAGAAAAATAGACATGCAGGAAATTGCATGTCTGTTTTTTTCTAAATTTTTCTAATTTTCCTTTGAAAACCTATTGACTTTGTAGGAATTGAGTAGTAATATCTTCTCAACGAATACATACTATTCCCACTAAAGAGATATGAAATATAGGGAATGGCGAAAATAGAAACGAAAAAGAAAAGGAGAAAACAAAGATGAAGATTGCAAAACAGTTAACCGAATTGATTGGAAATACTCCGCTTCTGGAGCTTACAAATTACGAGAAGGAGCAGGACTTGAAGGCAAAGATCGTAGTCAAGCTTGAGTACTTCAACCCACTTGGAAGTGTGAAGGACCGTGTTGCAAATGCAATGATCGAGCAGGGTATCAAGGATGGCAAGATCAATCAGGATACTATCATTATTGAGCCGACAAGCGGTAATACCGGAATCGGTCTTGCATTTGTATGTGCGGCAAAGGGACTGCATCTGATTCTGACGATGCCGGATACGATGAGTGTGGAGCGTCGGAAGATTGTAGGTGCACTTGGCGCAGAAATCGTCCTGACACCTGGACGCGATGGCATGAAGGGCGCAATCGCCAAGGCAGAGAGTCTGAAGGAGGAATATGGAAATGCATTTATTCCACAGCAGTTTGAGAATGCTGCAAATCCAGCCATCCATAAGGCAACGACAGCACAGGAAATCTGGAACGATACAGACGGACAGGTCGACATCTTCGTATCAGCCGTAGGTACAGGCGGAACCGTAACAGGAACCGGACTTGGGCTGAAAGAGAAAAATCCGGATGTGAAGGTGGTTGCAGTAGAGCCTGCAAGTTCTCCGGTACTTTCCGGAGGAAAGCCTGGCCCACATAAGATTCAGGGGATCGGTGCCGGGTTCGTACCGGATGTGCTTCGTATGGATATCTTAGATGAGATCATCCCGGTAGAAAACGATGCAGCATTTGAGACATCCAGAGATGTAGCAAGAACCGATGGCGTACTCGTTGGTATCTCTTCCGGAGCTGCACTTTCCGCTGCAACAGAGCTTGCAAAACGCCCGGAGAATGAGGGTAAGATGATTGTTGTATTGCTTCCGGATACCGGGGAGAGATATTTATCGACTTCTCTGTTTGTATAAATAAAAGGAACATTATGAAGAAAAAACTGATGCTCGGACTCCTTGCATTTGCGCTCCTTCTGACCGGATGCGGAAAGCAGGAGGACGGGACAATCCGAATTACAAATGTGTCATATGATCCGACGCGGGAATTCTATGAAGCATATAATCAGATGTTCGAGGAACATTATCAGGATACATATGGCGAGACTGTGGAGGTTATCCAGTCGCATGGTGGTTCCGGTGCACAGGCGCGATCCGTCGTGGAGGGCTGTAATGCGGATGTTGTAACACTCGCACTCGAACATGATATTACACTGATCCAGAATACCGGATTGATCGATGCGGGATGGAAAGAGGAATTCAGCGATGATTCCTCTCCATATACATCGACCATCGTATTCCTTGTAAGAAAGGGTAACCCGAAGCAGATTCAGGATTGGAATGATCTGATCCGTGAGGATGTGGAGGTTATTACGCCCGACCCGAAGAGCAGCGGTGGCGCGTGCTGGAATTTCTTGGCTGCTTTAAGCTATGCGAAGACGGTATATAAGGAAGAATCTGGGCAGCAGGATTTCATGCGGAAGTTATACAGCCGGGTTTCTGTGATGGATTCCGGTGCCAGAGGCGCTACAACGACCTTCGTAGAGAACAAAAAGGGCGATGTGCTTGTGGCATGGGAGAATGAGGCAATCACAATCCAGAATTCTTATGCCGGTGAATATGAGATCATCAATCCTTCCGTCAGTATACTGGCACAGCCGAGTGTGGCAATCGTCAATGACAATGCAGATGCCAACGGCACGCAGGAAATAAGCAGGCAGTATCTTGAATATCTGTACAGTGATGAGGCACAACGGTTGATCGGAACCTATGGATATCGTCCGGCCGATGCAGAAATCCTGAAGGAATATGCAGATAAATTTGATCTGACTATCGATCTGTGGAGTATCGATGACTTTGGCGGATGGGACAACGCCTATGAAACGTATTTCGATGATGGTGCATTGTTCGATCAGATCTATAACCATTCGTAGAGGAAAGAGTACAAAAGCGATGAAGAAAGCAAAAAAGACGTGTGTGATTCCGGGATATCATCTGACATTTGGAATCGTAATTACATTATTATCCCTGATCGTACTGATCCCGCTTGCATCGGTGCTTGTCTATGCACTGAAGCTTTCGCCGGGGGAGTGGTTCCGGCTTATCATGAAGGAAAATGTGAGAAATGCATTTCTGACAAGTGTTGGATGTTCCTTCCTGGCAGCTGTGATCAATACCGTGTTTGGATTGATCCTTGCATGGACACTTGTCAAATATGAGTTTCCGGGGAAGAAGCTGTTAGATGGATTCATCGAGCTGCCGTTTGCGCTTCCGACTGCGGTTGCAGGTATCACGCTTTCAAAGCTTTTTACGGACAGTGGATTTTACGGGAAGATATTCGCGAAGCTTGGAATCCGGATCGCTTATACGAAGGCAGGACTTGTGATTGCTCTGATCTTTGTCGGAATCCCGTTTGTTGTGCGGGCGGTGCAGCCGGTATTAGAGAAGATGGACGGACAGTATGAGGAAGCAGCATTTATGCTTGGCGCAAGCCGCAGGAAAACATTTCTTGCTGTGATCCTTCCGGAGTTACGACCGGCACTGCTGACCGGATTCGGGCTGGCATTCGCCAGAGGCATCGGAGAGTACGGAAGTGTCATCTACATATCGGGAAACAGCGCGAAGGACAAGACGCAGGTCATCTCGTATGTGATCATGCAGAAGCTTGGAATGATCGATTATGAGAGCGCCACAGCGATTGCACTGCTGATGTTAATTATATCGTTTGTATTGTTGTTATTTATCAATATCGTTCAGGCGAGACAATCTGCCAGAACGAATCTGCTTTAATTAGTGTCCATGGGACGAAGTCCCATATTAGGATGACGCTGACAATCTGCCGCCGAACGGATGTGAGGGGCGATACATTAGGAAGGAGGAACCAGCATGAGTGAAAATGAGAAATTAGAGCGAAGCAGACGCCGGACAAAAATCATACTGATCACGATTACGGTACTGTTTATCGTGTTGATGCTGGTTGTGCCATTACTTTCTGTAATCGTCAATTCCCTGCGGGAGGGATTCACATTTTACATTGAGTCAATCTCGACGGAGTATGTGCGTCACTCGCTACTTGTGACGCTGCTTGCAACCGGCATTGCGGTTGTAGTGAATACGATATTCGGAATCTGCGCCGCATGGCTGCTCACGAAGTTTTCCTTCCGGGGCAAACAGATTCTTGCAACTTTGATTGATATCCCATTTTCGATATCGCCGGTCATCGTAGGACTTGCCTACCTGATGACCTTCGGCAGACTTGGATGGTTCTACCCGGTGCTCCGGGCGTTTAATCAGCATTTTGGAACGGATGTGAGAATCGCATTTGCAATTCCGGGCGTAGTGCTCGCCACAGTATTTGTCACATTTCCGTTTGTCTCAAGAGAAATCATCCCGGTATTAAATGTACAGGGAAAGGATGAGGAAGAAGCCGCTGCACTGATGGGCGCAAAGGGATTCACGATATTTCGAAAGATCACATTCCCACATATGAAATGGGGACTGATCTACGGCATCATCCTCTGTACGGCGCGGGCACTGGGAGAGTTCGGTGCGGTGAATGCGCTCTCGAAGACGCGAGGCGAGACATTCACCCTGCCGCTTGAGATCGATGCCCTGTATATGTCGGGGACGAAGACCTCAATCACCGCGGCATTTGCGGTATCTTCGATTCTTGTGATTTTAGCGATCATCTTACTGATCGCAAGAAATATTATCGAGCATAGAGGAAAAGAGAAGGAGCCGAAAGGAACAAGGTAGAGACTATGTATGTGGAAATGAAAAATATCTATAAAAAATATGGTGATTTCCTTGCATCGGACAATGTGAGCTTCGGCGTCGAGAAAGGAAAGCTGGTCGCTCTGCTTGGACCATCCGGAAGCGGAAAGACAACACTTCTTCGGATGATCGCAGGACTGGAGAATCCAAATGAAGGTGATATATTTATTGACGGCAAACGCGTCAATGATATCCCGGCGTCAAAACGTGGAATCGGATTCGTATTTCAAAGCTATGCGCTGTTTCGTTATATGACGGTATATGAAAATGTAGCATTTGGATTGGAGCTTCAGAAGATGCCGAAGAAACAGATTAAGGAACGTGTGACCGAGCTGTTATCGCTGACCGGACTTGCCGGCATGGAGAAGCGGTATCCGAATCAGCTATCCGGTGGACAGCGGCAGCGGGTGGCATTCGCCAGAGCATTAGCTCCGAATCCACAGGTACTGTTGTTGGACGAACCATTTGCAGCGATTGACGCGAAGGTGCGGACCGAGCTTCGGACATGGTTAAAAGAGATGGTTACAAAGCTTGGTATCACAAGTATCTTCGTCACACATGATCAGGATGAGGCGGTCGAGGTTGCGGATGAGATTATCATCACGAACCACGGCGTGGTTGAGCAGATGGGAACACCGCTAGAGATCTACAAATCCCCGGATACCCCATTTGTGGCACAGTTTATCGGACGGTCATCTGTAGTGGAAGATTATGACCGGCTGAAAGGATTTGAACGAATCCCACATGCAGACAAGGCGGTGATCCGGCCGGAGTTCGTGAAGATCTCGAAGAGTGGAAAGCTCGATCAGTATATCAGTGCTGCGGAGCTTGGGACGGTCAAGGAAGTGATCTTCAAGGGAAACCGCATGGATGTGGTTGTGGATATCAACGGAATTGAGGTAACCGGTGAGCGGTCGCTCGAAAAAGATCTCGTATCCGTCGGGGAGACGGTACATGTGCTGATCTACCGGTTATATGTATTTGATGAAGAAAAGACGTATTTGTTAGAGAATAAAGAGATGCAGGAGCAGGATGTATTCTACATCTAGTGCAAAGGAAAACTGGAAGGGAGTTGCTTATGAATATCGAGAACACAGAGCTTCTTCATACGGACGTGCTGATCATCGGTGGCGGAACCGCCGGATGCTATGCGGCACTTACCGTAAGGGAGAATTCCGATTACAAGATCATCATAGCGGAAAAGGCGAACATCAAGCGGAGCGGTTGCTTAGCTGCCGGTGTCAATGCGATCAATGCCTATATCGTAAAAGGCAGAAAGCCGGAAGATTATGTGGAGTATGCGAAGAAGGACGCGGACAACATCGTGCGGGAGGATCTGCTTCTCACGATGTCCGAGGGCTTGAACCGTGTGACGGCGAAGATGGAACAGCTTGGACTGGTCATCTTAAAGGATGAGAATGGAGAGTACGTCGCCAGAGGTAACCGGAACATCAAGATCAACGGAGAGAACATGAAACCGCTTCTCGCATCGGCAGTGGAAGCACTTCCGGATGTCACGATCTTAAACCGGGTGAATATCACTGATTACTTAATCGAAGATAATGAGATCAAAGGTGCGATTGGATTTTCCATCGAGGAACAGAAAGTCTATGTGATCCGGGCGAAGAAAGTGCTTTGCGCAACCGGAGGTGCGGCTGGTCTGTACCGACCGAACAATCCGGGCTTTTCGAGACATAAGATGTGGTACCCGCCATTTAATACCGGAGCGGGATTCGCGATGGGGATCCTCGGTGGTGCCGAGATGACAACGTTCGAGATGCGGTTTATCGCCCTTCGTTGTAAGGACACGATCGCACCGACCGGAACGATCGCACAGGGCGTTGGCGCGAAACAGGTCAATGCACTTGGTGAGGTATATGAGACAAAATACGGACTGACGACTTCCGAGCGTGTATATGGCACGGTGATGGAGAATTTGCAGGGCAGAGGTCCTTGTTATCTTCGTACCGAAGGTATTTCAGAGGAACAGAACGAATCGCTGAAAAAGGCGTATTTGAACATGGCACCGAGCCAGACGCTGAAATGGCTAGAATCCGGCAGGAAGCCGAGTGAGCAGAATGTTGAGATCGAAGGAACCGAGCCGTATATTGTAGGCGGACATACCGCGAGTGGCTACTGGGTTGACACGAACCGCCAGACGACAATCAATGGATTATATGCAGCCGGGGATGTGGCAGGTGGATGTCCACAAAAATATGTGACAGGCGCGATGGTCGAGGGAGAGATCGCGGCGAAGCATATCGTGCAGATGCTTGACGAGCAGGAAAGTGCTTCGGATGAGAGATCTGAAGTTGAGACACTTGATGCAAAACTTCAGACGGTTGTGGATGATAAGATCACCGAATACAGCCATTACTTGAACAATCCATCCGGGATGTTTACAACAGAGGCACTTGAGGAAGCGATGCAGAAGGTCATGGATAATTATGCAGGCGGAATCTCCACCCATTACCAGTTCAACGCGAAGCAGTTAGAACTGGCAAAACAGAAGATCAGGCAGCTACAGGAACTTCTGTCAGATGTGAAAGCGGACGATATGCATGAGCTGATGTTTGTCTATGAGCTACGGGAGCGATTGGTTGTATGCTTATCCGTGATCGCACATCTCGAAGCGAGAAAAGAGACACGCTGGCACAGCTTCGCAGAGAATCTGGATTATCCGGAAAAGAGCGATGCGTGGTTAAAATATGTAAACTCCAGATACGAGGACGGCGAGATTAAAATCATCTTCCGTGACTTAGTAGGAAGGGAGGAAGCTTATGAGCATCTTTATTGATAAAGAAAAATGTAAGAAATGTGGTAAATGTGCAGCCGTCTGTCCGGGCAGCCTGATCGGCAAAAATCCGGATGGAACCGCATGCATGCGCTACCCGAAAGACTGCTGGGGCTGTTCTTCGTGCATCAAGGAATGTAAATTCGGGGCGATCGCCTTATACCTTGGCGCAGACATTGGCGGCATGGGAAGTAAGATGACCGTGAATGCAGAGGACGGCAAGCTTTATTGGAACATCGAGAAACGGGACGGCACGACCGAACAGGTTGTGATCAACCAGAAAGAATCGAACAAGTATTAGATCGAAAGGAAGGTACAAGAGGATGGGACAGTTATCACATCTGGATGAATTGGAAGCAGAAGCGATTTACATTATCAGAGAAGTGGCAGCCGAGTGTGAGAAGCCGGTTATGCTTTATTCCATCGGAAAGGATAGCTCCGTCATGCTGCATCTGGCGATGAAAGCATTTTACCCGGAGAAGCCACCATTTCCGTTCCTGCATGTCAACACGACATGGAAGTTCAAGGAGATGATCGAGTTCCGCGATTACATGGCGAAGAAGCTCGGAATCGAGATGATCGAGTATATCAACGAGGAAGGCGTAAAGCAGGGCATCAATCCATTTGATCATGGCAGTGCTTACACAGACATCATGAAGACACAGGCGTTGAAGCAGGCACTTGACAAATACGGATTTACCGCAGCATTTGGTGGTGGCAGAAGAGACGAGGAAAAATCAAGAGCGAAAGAGCGTATCTTCTCCTTTAGAAATGAGCATCACGCATGGGACCCGAAGAACCAGAGACCGGAGATGTGGAAGCTTTACAATTCCAAGATCAAAAAGAAAGAGGAAGTCCGGGTATTCCCGCTCTCGAACTGGACAGAGAAAGACATCTGGCAGTATATCAAGCGTGAGAACATTGAGATTCCATCACTGTATTTTGCAAAGGTAAGACCGGTCGTATACCGGGATGGAAATATCATCATGGTAGATGATGATCGTATGAAGCTTCTGCCGGGCGAGAAGATTGAGTACAAGAGCGTGCGTTTCCGTACCCTTGGATGTTACCCGCTGACTGGTGGATGCGAGTCAACCGCAGATACACTGGATGCAATTATAGAGGAAACACTTTCAGCAGTTTCTTCCGAGCGTACAACGCGTGTCATCGACAACGAGGCAGCTGGAAGCATGGAACGAAGAAAACGGGAGGGATATTTCTAAGATGAGCGGATTATTAAAATTTATCACTTGCGGTAGTGTGGATGATGGAAAATCTACATTGATCGGACATATCTTATATGATTCCAAGCTGCTTTACGCAGATCAGGAAAAGGCACTTGAATTAGACAGTAAGGTTGGAAGCCGCGGCGGTGCGATCGATTACTCCCTTCTGTTGGACGGACTGATGGCAGAGCGTGAGCAGGGTATCACGATCGACGTTGCCTACCGGTATTTTACAACAGACAAGCGAAGCTTTATCGTGGCAGATACACCGGGACATGAGGAGTACACAAGAAACATGGCAGTCGGAGCATCCTTTGCAGATCTTGCCGTAATCTTAGTGGATGCAAAGCAGGGTGTGCTCGTCCAGACAAGGCGGCATGCACGAATCTGTGCATTGATGGGTATCCGGTACTTCGTATTTGCTGTCAATAAGATGGATCTTGTCGGTTATGATGAGACACGTTTCCGTGAGATCGAGAAGCAGATTGCGGAGCTTACAAAAGAGCTGTCGCTTCCAAATGTAACGATCATTCCGGTTTCCGCAACCGAGGGCGACAACGTTACAACAAAGTCAGAAAATATTCCTTGGTACACAGGCAAGGCATTGCTTCCGTATCTCGAGGATATTGATATTGCAGAGGATGACAGCGAGCAGGGATTTTATATGCCGGTACAGCGTGTGTGTCGTCCGGATCATACGTTCCGTGGATTCCAGGGACAGATCGAGCATGGAAGCATTCATGTGGGCGATGAGATCACAACACTTCCAAGCAACGAGACAGCGAAGGTAAAGAGCATTTACATCGGTGACAAGGACAGCGAATCCGCAGTGAAGGGACAGCCGGTTACCATCCAGCTTGACCGAGAGGTGGATGTATCAAGAGGTTGCGTTCTGACTGTCGCATCTGGTGCGAAGGTTGCATCTTCCATCACAGCAACACTGCTTTGGATGGATGATGAGGAACTGCAAAACGGCAAGAACTTCTTCTTCAAGCTTGGCACGAAGATGATCCTTGGAGCCGTGACAGATATCGAATATGCGATCGATGTCAACACCGGCGAGAAAAAGAAGGTTAGCAGCTTAAGCAAAAATGAGATTGCGGTCTGCAAGATCTCTCTGGCAGATAAGATCGTGGTCGATGAATTTAAGAATCATAAGACACTGGGCGAGTTCATCCTGATCGACCGTGTTACAAATATGACTTCTGCCTGTGGCGTTGTAGAGCAGGTACACACCGAAGAAACAGGATTATATGAGGGCAGAGTCGACAGAAATACAAGAGCTGCCATAAAGAGCCAGAAGGCAATTACAGTGAAGTTTGTGGAAGGAAAGACAATTAACCGTGCGTATGTTGAGGAAGTGGAGAAGGCACTGAGCATTGAAGGACGTCACACATACCTGTACGCGCCGGCCGATGGCGAGGCGATTGAGACCGTTGTGAAGCATCTGCACCGTGCCGGACTTGTCGTATTGCTGCTTGTAAATGAGAAACAGGACAAGACACTTGCCGGAACTTATGATCTCGTATTTGAGGGCGATGCAAATGAAGAAGAGGTAAGCAGGCAGATAAGAACCGCAACCGCATATGAGGGTACGATCGTTGCAGGAAGAGATTATATCTAGGAGGCGCCTATGAGGTTTAATACGACACTTTTACATGGAAATAAAATGGGTGATGTCAATACCGGCGCGACACTCACACCTGTGTATCAGTCAAGTGCCTTTTACCAGCCATCTGCAGAACAGCACGAGAAGCTGTTTCACAATAAGGCAACCGGATTTTCGTATACGCGAATCAACAACCCGACGATCTTTGCCTTTGAGGAACGCATGACGACGCTTGAAGGCGGACTTGCATCGGTTGCCTGTGCATCCGGTATGGCAGCCATCACGAACGCTCTTTTGAACATCGTGACATGCGGACAGGAGATTGTTGCATCGACCAGCCTGTATGGTGGTTCGATTGATGTGTTCCATGATTTTGAAGCATTTGGAATCAAGACGGTGTTCGTCGATATCAGCGATGTGAATGCAGTCGAGGCAGCCATCAATGAGAATACGCGTGTGATATTCGCAGAGACGATCGGCAATCCGAAGCTCGATGTCGTGGATATCGAGGCACTTGCTGAGCTGGCACATCGACATGATCTGCCGCTTGTGATGGATAACACCGTGGCAACGGCATATCTGGTAAAGCCGATTGAGAAGGGCGCAGACATCGTTGTCAATTCCACATCGAAATACATCAACGGCAACAGCAACGCAATCAGCGGTGTGATCACAGAGAGCGGACGGTTCAAATGGAATAAAGAGAAATATCCGGGAGTTGCAGAATACGCAAGATTTGGTAAAATGGCTTATACAGCAAAGCTTCGGAATGGGTTGTTCCGTAATACGGGAGCCTGCATGGCACCGCAGACAGCATTTTACAACCTGATCGGAATGGAGACACTGGGACTTAGGATGGAGCGTGCCTGCAGCAATGCAAAGGCGCTCGCAGAGTTTTTGAATACATACCCGGATATCACGGTGAACTATCCGGGGTTAGCCTGTAGTCCTTGGCATGATGTGGCAGATAAGGTGCTTGCAAATGGATATGGCGCGATCTTAACAATCCGGGTAGGTTCGAAGGAACGTGCATTTTCCATTATCAACAACCTGAGCATTCCAAAGATCGTATCCAATATCGGAGATACGAAGACGTTGATTATTCATCCGGAGTCAACGCTGAATGCACATAGTACAGAGAAAGAAAAAGAAGATGCAGGCGTCTTCGACAATCTGATCCGAATCAGTGTGGGCATAGAGGATATCGAGGATCTGATCGAAGATTTCAAAGCGGCACTCGCTTAGACGTTATGGCATGCATTACCAACAGGAGGATGAAAAGAGATGGCAGTTGATTATGCAGCATTAAAAAAAGGTGGATTTATGAGACAGAAGCAGAAGAATAACTTCTCGCTTCGTTTACAGGTAGTCGGAGGAAATCTGACGGCGGAAAATCTGAAGAAGATCGCCGAGGTAGCAGAAAAATATGGGGATGGACATGTCCATCTGACATCGAGACAGAGTGTGGAGATTCCATTTGTCAAGCTTGATGATGTGGAGGAAGTAAAGGCAGAGCTTGCCAAGGGGGGCTGTAAGCCGGGTGTGTGTGGACCACGTGTTCGTACCGTAACTGCGTGCCAGGGTAATCAGATCTGTCCAAGCGGAAATATTGATACTTACGATATCGCGAAGAAATTAGACGCACGGTATTATGCGAGAGAATTGCCACACAAGTTCAAGTTCGGTGTGACCGGATGTCAGAACAACTGCTTAAAGGCAGAGGAAAATGATGTCGGAATCAAGGGCGCATGTGTTGTTTCTTACGATGAGCCAAGCTGTATCATGTGTGGTGTCTGTGTGAAGGCGTGCCGCGAGAATGCGATCACGATCGAGGATGGCAAGCTGACACTTGATACAAGCAAATGTAACTACTGTGGCAGATGTGCCAAGGCGTGTCCGACAGATGCATGGAAGGGCGAGAGCGGATATCTCGTATCCTTTGGTGGTTTGTTCGGAAATCAGATCTGCAAGGGAGAATCCTTCCTTCCGGTTATTACATCGGAGGAACAGTTATTCCGTGTGACAGATGCAGCCATTCAGTTTTTTGATGATTACGCAAATCCAAGTGAGCGTTTCCGTTTTACACTGGACCGTGTTGGAATCGATAAATTTAAGGAAGTTATAAAGGAGGCTTATAATGGGTGATTTTGAGATTGATGAGAGAGTCGATATCACAGATGTTGTCTGCCCGATGACATTTGTAAAGGCAAAGGTAGCGATGGAAGAACTGGAGATCGGTCAGGTGCTTGCAGTTACCATGAACGATGGTGAGCCGGTGCAGAATGTACCACGAAGCTTCAAGGAAGAAGGACAGCAGATTTTAAAGCTGATCGACAACGAGAACGGCACATACGATCTGATCGTGAAGAAGGTCGAAGAGTAGGAGGCAGCTATGGCAAAACGAGTAGGAACCGCAGAATTTGAAGCGGAAGTACTGAAAGAGAAGCTTCCGGTGATCGTAGAGTTTTATTCTGACAGCTGCATCCCATGTAAGCAGTTATCACCGATCCTTGGCGGGATCGAGGATGATTACGAGGATCAGGTCAAGGTTGTCAAGGTCAATGTGAATTTCGACGCAGATCTTGCCGGGGAATATCAGGTAATGGCATCCCCAACGATACTCTTCTTCAAGGATGGCAGGGAAGTTGACCGTATCCGCGGACTGGTAAAGCGCCCGGAGCTGGAAGATAAAGTGAAAACGATATTGGAGTAAGACACACAAAGTTAATTACAAACAATAATGAAGTTTAATTCGGTAAATAGAGTTGTATATAATTACTAATTCTAAAGCAGACCATTGGAACACGCTGGTACTTAATGAATGGCAAACTCGTTTGTCATGAATTTAGTACCACTGCGTGTGGAAGTGAGCGAGAGCGGGTCTGCGTAGAATAGTAATTATATACAACTCATAGATAGGCTAAAAACTTCATAATTGTTTGGAACAAAGGAGGATAAATAAATGACAGTTGTAGTGGCAGGCGTTAAGAAGGAAGTAGAAGCAGGAACAACCATCGCAAAGCTCATCGTAGACGAGAAGGTGGAAAATCCGGATTATGTAACAGTTACCGTCAACGATGACTTTGTTGACAGCGACGCATTTGACAAGACAGAACTGAAGGACGGAGATACGGTAGAGTTCCTGTACTTCATGGGAGGAGGCGCATTTTAATGGCATTTACGAATGAACAGATGGAGCGTTACAGCCGTCATATCATTCTGCAGGAAGTCGGTGTAAAAGGACAGAAGAAGCTGATGAACGGCAAAGTTCTGATCATCGGTGCCGGAGGTCTCGGCGCACCTGCAGCAATGTATCTGGCAGCAGCCGGCGTTGGAACGATCGGTATTGTCGATGCCGATGAGGTTGACCTTTCAAATCTGCAGAGACAGATCATCCATGGTACTGCCGATGTAGGCAAAGCAAAGGTAAAATCTGCAAAAGAGACAATGAATGCGATGAATCCGGACGTCACAGTCAATACATACCGTGAATTTGTAACCTCAGAAAATATCATGGACCTGATCAAGGATTACGATTTCATCATCGATGGAACCGATAACTTCCCGGCGAAGTTCCTTATAAACGATGCCTGTGTTATGGCGAAGAAGCCATTTTCCCATGCAGGTATCATCCGTTTCAAGGGCCAGCTTATGACATATGTGCCGGGAGAAGGTCCTTGCTATCGTTGTGTATTCAAGAATCCACCACCAAAGGATGCAGTTCCAACCTGTAAGCAGGCTGGTGTCATCGGTGCGATGGGCGGTGTCATCGGAAGCTTACAGGCAATGGAGGCAATCAAGTACCTGATCGGTGTCGGTGATCTGCTTACTGGTAAGCTTCTGACCTTCGATGCATTGAAGATGGAATTCCATACGATCAAGCTTCCGGATAACCATAAGACATGTGCAATCTGTGGCGACCACCCAACGATTCACAAGCTGATTGATTATGAACAGGTCGAGTGCGACGGAAAGTAGGTAGAGCAATGTTAGTCATGACAAAAGCAGATTACGAGAAGATTCTGGGGCATTGCAAGAAGGGGCTGCCAAATGAATCCTGTGGATTGATCGGCGGTGTCGTTGAAGATGGAAAGAGGTACATTAAGAAGGTGTATCTGCTCACGAATATCGATGCGAGCAACGAGCATTTCTCGATGGATCCGAAGGAGCAACTTGCCGCAGTCAAGGACATGCGAGCAAATGGATACCAGCTGCTTGGCAACTTCCATTCTCATCCGGAATCCCCATCACGCCCGTCCGAGGAGGACAAGCGTCTGGCATATGATTCCAAGGTAAATTATCTGATCCTCTCTTTGATGGATTTAGAGAACCCGGTATTGAATGCGTTCCATATTGATGAGGAAAAAAATGTGACCAGGGAAGAACTTGTAATCGAATAAGATTAGTTGAGCGGCAGGAAGATGATTCCTGCTGCTTTTGCGTGATAGGCAGGAAAACCAGAACTGGAAATAAGAGTGATTTCTAAGGTTGAAGGAAATAAGAATGTCAATTATAATAAGCAGTATGTATATGAATTAAAACAGATAACAGGAAGAAACACATATGATATGCATCAGTATCACACATAAGAATTTAACAGCGGCGAAGCGGGAGTGCTTTGCCTGCAATGATGAGGAACAGATAAAACTGGCAGGTGCCGTGGCAAAGGCATATCCGGAAGCCGGGTTGGTTTTACTTATGACATGTAATCGAAGCGAGATCTATATGAGTGGCACAGACACGGATTTTGTGTGGCTGGAACAGCAGTTTGCGGATACAAAGAAATTCCCGGTCGAGGCGTTGAAAGGTGCGGCTATGCGGTATGAAGGTCGAAGCTGCCTGACACATCTGTGCCGCGTAGTCTGTGGACTGGATTCTGCTGTGCTTGGAGAGGTTGAAATTATAAGACAGGTCAAGCAGGCGTATCTTGCGGCGAAAGAGCGCGGGCAGACCGATGCGGAAATGAATATGGTATTTCAAGGGGCATTGCGGCTTGCCAAGGAGGTTGTAGAAACCTCGCAGATGACGCACCTTCCGGTATCTGTCGGAACACTTGCATGTACAGCGGCGTTGGAATTTGGTGAAGGAAAAAATGTCCTCATCATCGGAGCTGCCGGGCAGATGGGAAGCATTGTGATGCGGGATCTGCTCGATGCAGATGCAAAGGTGCAGATCGTCGGAACGAGCCGGAAGCATAAGCAGGCATTGCAGAAAATCTTCTCGCATGAGCGGGTGCAATGGGTGCATTACGACCGGCGATATGAATATCTGGATTGGGCGGATGTGATCATTAGTGTGACGGATAGCCCGCATTATACATTCCTTGCAGATAAGGTAGCGGAAATACGCAAGGAAACAAAACCACAGTTGTTCTTAGACCTTGCGATTCCACGGGATATTGATGCAGAGATCGGAAGACTTTCCAGCTGCGTCGTGAAAGATCTCGACTATATCAAGTCGCTTGCGACGGAAAATAACCGAAAGAAACTTTCCGAGGCAAAGAAGATTGAATTACTGATTGAAGAACATGTGGACGAGATGCAGAAGCTGCTTGCATTTCGTGCATTTGTCGGGACGAGGAAGGACATCACGGAGAAGCTTGGCGAGAAATCCGCGATGTGGCTTTTGTACCAGTTGAAAGACGTTCTGGATGCACAGGACTTAAATCACGTATTAAAGGGGATAGAAGATGGCGTATTTTCCATTCATGATACAACTCGATGATAAGAAATGTCTGATTGTAGGCGGCGGTGTAGTCGCAGCACGGAAGGCAGCACAGATGCGCGAGTTTGGCGCGCGTGTGACCGTGGTAGCACCGGAGATCTGCGCGGAACTGCAGGCTATCGCAGATACGGAACGAATAGATGAAACAGCGGGCATAGTAGAAAATATTGATGGTAATTGCCAGAAAAAGCCGGAACGAATCCGGGTGTGGAAGCGCAAAGTCACAGAGGCGGACATTTCCGGCATGGATGTCGTGATCATGGCGACGGATGATGCGGAGCTTAATTCGCGGTATGCCAAGCTTTGCAGAAGCAGGCACATCCTGGTAAATGTGGTCGATGTGAAGAAAGATTGTGACTTTTATTTCCCGGCAATCATCAAGCAGGGTGAGGTTGTTGTTTCGGTGTCTACCGGAGGCAGCAGTCCGATGCTTGCATCGAAAATCAAGAAGGATATCCGGCAGACACTTCGGACAGACTATGGTCAGATTGCGGAAGAACTTGGTGCTATCCGTGAGGAAATTCTGGCAGAGGAGCCGGATGAACGGGCAAGAAAACGAAGATTTGCGGCAATTGTGGAGGCAAAAATGCAGGAACAGAGAATCCGGATCGGAACGCGGGGGAGTAAACTTGCGCAGATTCAGACAGATATGGTGATTGAACAATTAAAGAAGCATTACCCGGATGTGCGGTTTGAGAAAGTGATCGTGACGACAAAGGGTGACAAGCAGAAAGAGGCGGCAATCAGTTCCTTTGGAGGCAAGGCAGTGTTTGTAGAAGAAATCGAGGAAGCTTTGCTGGATGGTACGATCGATTTGGCGGTACACAGCGCGAAGGATATGCCGAATCCATGTAAGAAGGGGCTTGGCATTGCGGGCGTTCTGCCGCGTGCCTGCGTGCAGGATGTGCTGATCTATCGTGCGGATACGGATATCCGGTCGAAGAATACATTTACCGTGGGAACCGGAAGCTTGCGCAGACGCAGCCAGATTAAGGAGATATACCCACAGGTAGAGTGCATGGAACTTCGGGGAAATGTCACGACGCGCATACAGAAATTGCGGGATGGCTTATGTGATGCGATCATCCTTGCGGCGGCGGGAATCGAACGGTTAGGTATCGAGAAGGAACCGGATCTTGTCTATGAATATCTCGATGTAGATGTGATGCTTCCGGCAGCCGGACAGGGTATTATCGCGATCGAGGCGTGTGAGGGGACTCTTCCGTATCATATGGCAGAGACAATCAGTGATGCGGAGACAGAGGGCTGTCTGCGTGCCGAGCGTGCGGTTGTCCGTGAGATGGAAGCGGGCTGCCATGAGCCAATTGGTGTATATGCGACATGGAAAAATGAAAAGAAGCTTTGTGTGCGCGTGATGAACGCCAGAAGTGGAAGTGTCAAGCGAGAGACGTTTGAACGTGAAATGGAAGACGCGAATTAACTTGGATAATGGGGCACAGCTTATAACGGTGTCAGCGAAGAAAGGCGGAGGGATATGAAAATTAAATTCGATCGAATAATTGCAAAAACTGCAAAATGCTGTGCGCTTATATGTACGGTTCTTTTTGTAATTGGTGTAGTCTTTTCGTTTCTTGAAATTGATGGTACAGAGTTTTTCTATATCATGACAATCTATGCAAGCGTGCTTGTGGGGGTTCCATGTTATGTAGTCCTTCTCTCTGCGAAATTTTATTTTATCCGTCTGCGGGCCTACGGCTACGAAATTCCGGAAAATAAAAAAACATATGGGAATAATCTGAACAATCTTCCGAAGACGCGCGAGGCAGGAAGATCGCTTTTTGCAAAGCACAGCCGGATTGGGATGTGGATGTATTTCGCATTCTTTGTCCTGTTTCTGGTGGTGGATGTGATGTATCTGATCAAATGGCATTTTATGAAAGATATCTGTACATTTCTGTTCATTGTGTGTCTGGTTCTGGATATCGTCTGGCTTATTCTTGCGGTAATTATGTGGCGGCAGAGAAATACAGAGAAGTACCGGGATGATGTGGAATGTGACAAAACGCGCAAAGAGCGTCTGAATCTTGAGAATATAATTGTATTTGCAATCTTCTGGGCAATCGTCTGTGCGCTCGTGAGTAATCTGGCGGTGACGACAACAAAATATATGGATAAGGCGCAGAGGGAGAATGCACAAGTGGCTGCGTCTGAATTAAAAATGGCGGATAATACGGTGGAATTAGGAAATTATGAATCATAAAGAAAAACTATATCGAGAAATTAAAAAGTTCACAAAATGGGCGGATCCATGCATTGCTGTTTGTAATAGCCAGAGATAATGAGTGTGAGGAGCTTGTAGAAGAGAAACTGGTGTTGTGCAGGGACTGGTTTGAATTGCTTGCAAAAAAGAGCATTGGATCAAAATATGTGAATGCAGAGTGGCAGTTTGCGAAGCATCTTGGAGATTGCGAGGGTTGTGATCCGGAACTTATATTTTCATTTATTAAATCGGAGTATGAATATACTTCCAGAATGGCACTTTGGACGATGGTGGAATTAAAGCCGGAATGTGCGGAACGCTATGCGTTTGAATTTTGGGATTGTGGGAAATATCCGGCGGGTTCTTCGGAAGATGAATATCAAAAAATCATGGCGTTGCATGTATTGGCGAAGCTCAACTCACCGAGATTAGAAGCGTATCTGGAGCGGGCGAAGCAATCGGATTATAAGTGGTTGCGGAAAAATACAGAGGAACTATCGGCAAAATAAAATTGAAAATCAAGGCCAATATCATTGAGATATATTGCCGATAGGAGAATGGATGTAGGAGTGAAAATGATTAGCCAGAATAAATTATTAACTTGCGTTTATGAATATATTGCAGAGACGGTTGGATGTACGGTTAACCAATTAAAGTCTGACGAAACAATCTTTGTGATGAATCCGATAAAAAAAGAAAAATATATTAAAATATTGGGGATTGGCGATGCAAATATTATATCATTATCAGAAGATGTGTATGCGCATGTTAAAAAATTGCTTGCAGGGAAAAATCGGGATGAGCTGTTTGAAAGTGAACTGATTTATGGACAAACGTTGCGGTATGTCCCAGATATAAAACAGATGATTCCATTTACCTACCCCAAGGAATATGCGTTTGAAATATTGGAAAGCTTGGATATAAAAAAAATTCGGGGGCTTAAGGGGTTTGATAATTCGTTATTTTTTGATGAAGAAGGAAATACGAACACAGGTATTGTTTTATATGCCGAAAAAGATGGAGAAATCATTGCGGTTGCTGGAGCAGCACGTGAGACAAATGAGATTATGGAAGTTGGGATTGACGTAAAGAAATCATATCGTGGGCAAGGTTTGGCGAAATTACTTGTTCATAATTTATCTGTAGAAATATTGAAACGTAATAAAATTCCGTTTTACAGTGCATCTGTCACGAATCTGGCATCACAGAGTGTTGCGGTTCGAAGTGGATACAAATTATTGTGGACAGATTCCTATGGGGTTCGGTAATAGAATGGGAGGAGTACATGAGCAGTTTGTATGAACATTATCCAATAGCAATGTGGATAGTCGACGGAGTTCTTTGGGCGATTGGTTTGTTGTGCTGGATCGCGACTTATATTGGGGCACCGCTTGAAAGCAGGAAGCGGGGGTATCATGTTTCCGGAGTGCCGGGAGTTCCTTTCGTATTCTTCTTGCTGGCAGGTTTTTTCTCACCGGATAAATGGTTGATGCTTATTGCACTGCTTGATTTTAGTCTTACATACTTGCCGGTCTTTTTGTTGAAAGAACATCTGAAAAAAAGAAAAAGCGAGAGAAAAAGCAAGGATATTAAAAGGTGAGGCACAAAAATTCCCAGGTATGTATATTTTCGATTCGATCATGCGGCGCACATTTGGACGAAGCGTGAAGCTGGTATCCTTTTATGGGCTGGTACAGATGTGTGTGTTCGGACTGGAATATGAATACAAACCGAAGCATTATAAGTTCAAAGTCGAATGTGAGAGAGGTGGCGCATCTGATCGTAGCCGAAAAAGAAACAGGTCAGATCGTGGCATTTATGGGAGTGGAAAATGTTCGGCTGGAAATGCTGTTCCTTGCTCCGGAGGAAATAGGAAAGGGAATCGGCAGGAAACTCGTACAATATGGATTGGAGCTGTATGGTGTACGAGAGGTTACGGTTAATGAACAAAATCCGGACGCGGTAGGATTTTACGAGCATCTGGGATTTGCGACGTATAAAAGAACGGATCTGGATGAGGAAGGAAATCCGTACCCGCTTTTATATATGAGATCGGAAGAGAGGGAGCGTGGAGAATGAAGAAATTAACGAAGGAAGAGAAACATAAGCAGTGTGTAAAAGAGATCAGAGCCACACTGATCGTTGTCGGAATCTGCTTTTTGTGGCATGTGCTGACGGCGTTCTTGTTGAACTCGGTGGATTGGACGTTGTTCCATATGCCGGCGTGGTTTGTGGTTTCTGTGTTAGGGACAGTTGTGATTGCAATCATAGGGGTATTCTGGTTGCTCAGATTCGTGTTTGTAGATTTTTCGTATGAGGAGGATGCAGAAGATGAGCAGTAATCAGATTATCATTTTATCCGTGTTTCTAGGATATCTTTTATTCAATGTTGTAGTGAGTTTTGCGTACAGTAAAAAGGCAGAGAAAAGTTTGCATACATCTGAAGAGAACAAGTATTTTATCGGCGGAAGAAATATGAACGGTATTGTGCTTGCGATGACGATTATGGCGACATATACATCTGCCAGTTCCTTTATTTCCGGTCCGGGAGCGGCTGGACTTACCTATGGATATGCACAGGCGTGGATCGCCGCAATTCAGGTGCCGGTTACATTTCTGGTGCTTGGCGTGCTTGGAAATAAACTGGCACTTGTATCCCGTAGAGCTGGTGCGGTTACGGTTGTCGGTTATTTCAAGGCACGATACAAAAGCGATGTGCTTGTGATATTTACAAGCCTTGGACTGATTGCATTTTTCATTGCACAGATGATCAGTCAGTTCACAGGTGGCGCGACGCTGATCGCATCCATAACAGGACTCGATCATGTGACATCGTTGTTGATCTTTGGAACGGTCGTGATTCTGTATACGGCGATCGGCGGATTCAGTGCGGTTGTGATTACGGATACGATACAGGGAATCGTTATGTGTATTGGAACATTCCTGTTTATATTTTTCGTCTTAAAAGAGGGCGGCGGGCTTGCATCAATCGATGCGGGACTGGCTGCAAATCTGCCGGACGTGTACGACGATATCTTCTCGAAATATACGCCGGGAGGTTTGCTTAGTTATTGGATTCTGGTTGGATTCGGAACATTGGGACTTCCGCAGACAGCCGTGCGTGCGATGGGATTTAAGGATACCAAGAGTATGCACAAAGCGATGTGGATCGGTGTGCTGACATGCAGCTTTGTAATCATTGGCATGCATCTGGCTGGAACATGGGCAGGCGCGCTGGTCGATACAGACAACCTTCCGACGTCCGATTATTTTATCCCATATATCGTGCAGAAGATCATGCCGCCGGGAGTTGCAGCAATCTTCCTTGCTGCACCGATGGCAGCTGTTATGTCGACCGCAGATTCCCTTCTGATTCTTGCGACCGCGGCAATCGTCAAGGATTTATGGAAGAACTATGTGGTGAAGGATGATCCGGTGAAAAATGAATCTTATCAGAAGCATGTAAAGCTTGTGAGCACTATTCTTACGATGGTGCTTGGCGCAGTTGTGATGGTTCTGACAATCGATCCGCCGGATATCATCTTCTTGTTAAATATGTTTGCGTTTGGTGGTTTGGAATGTACCTTCTTCTGGCCGCTTGTCGGTGGTTTGTTCTGGAAAAAGGGAACAAAACAGGCGGCAGTATGCAGCAGTATCGGCGCGGTTGCGACTTACATTTTCGCCACATACAACATCCATGTCGGAGGAATCAACGCCGTTGTATGGGGACTTCTTGTCGGTGCAGTCCTGTATTTTGTGATTGGGGCGATTACCGGGCGAAAAGGACTGGATGCGGATATTCTGGATAAGTGTTTTTAGAAAGTTATGATTTTGGGAAAAGGAGAAGTATTGTATGGAACAGGATCCATTCAAGGAATATATAAAGGAAACAGAGCCTGAAAAAAGAGACAAGGGATATGCGTGGCATACCGCAATAGGACTGCAAGCTGTAGATGGGCTTCGACCATCCAAATACCTGATTGATACAGCAATCAAGAATATTGAGGGTGATATCTCGATTGATGAAGCAGGAGAATTATTAAATAGCTATTATGAGGAAAATCCGAAGTCAGATGCGACAGACAGAGCAGAGGAAGCAGATAAGGTATCATTGCGAATAGTCAAAATTGTATCTGAAAAGGCATTTAGTTTTACACCAAATGAATACATTTCAATTCATAGAAAATTGTTTACGGGTATTTACAGCCATGCAGGAAGGATTCGGGATTATAATATCACGAAGAAAGAATGGGTACTAAATGGCGCAACGGTGATGTATGGAAGTGCATCAGAATTGCGTGCGACTTTGGAGTATGATTTTCCGAAGAGAAAAAATTCAGTTATAAAAACCTGAATATGGATCAGATCATTCATCATTTGGCAGTATTTGTATCCAGACTGTGGCAGATTCATATATTTGCAGAAGGAAAAGCGGACATTGGGGAAGAAAAAGCGGACATTGCAATAAAGATAGCGAATATTGATGAAGCGATAAATAGCAAAACGCGCAGTAATATTTTAGCATTATATCAGCATTGTGGTAAAGAAACATTTTTTGGACGTACAGTTGTAGAATCGGTTACAGGATTAAAGTCAACACGGGCTTCAGAAGTGCTACAACTCCTGCTAAGAAATAATATAATCGAGAAAGTTCAAGGGCATGGAAAAGGAAAATATCGTTTTCTGTAATGCATGAGAAGCGAATGCTATGTTGTATGAAGGAGGATACAAAGTGAGAAAAGTACCAGAAAACAATAGTTACAAAAAGGAAATTGAAGAAATTGTAAAGCTATGTGAGAAAGCGAAACCTGAATATGGTGAAAGAAATAATCCGAATGCTTAAAGAAGAAAGCAAAATTTCAAAGGCAGCGGAGGACTTGTTTATGAAATTTATGAAAAATGCTGAGGAAAGAGAAAAGCATTCGGAGGAATGACAATGACATTTGAAAAAGCAACTGCTCAAGATACAGGTATATTGACAGAACTTAGAATCGCATATTTGCAAGAGGATTTAGGAGAAATTGAGGCTGCGGATTTAAAATTGATAGAGTCATTATTGCCAGGTTATTATGAAAAACACCTTAATAAGGATCTGATGGTCTATGTTGCACGCAATGAGAAGGATATCGTTTCCTGTGCATTCTTGTTGATCGTGGAAAAACCTATGAGCCCATCATTTATTACCGGGAAGACGGGGACTGTTTTGAATGTTTATACGAAGCCAGAGTATAGGAAAAAAGGATATGCTAAGAAATTAATGAATATGATGTTGGAGGACGCAAAAGCAGAAAATGTGAGCATTATTGAATTAAAGGCAACAGAGGATGGATATTCCTTATACCGATCTGTTGGTTTTGATGATGTTGCAGCCAAGTATCATAATATGAGAATTTCGTTGTAGGATTTGGCAGGGATCTGGTAAGGTTACAGCTTCTGGCATGATACCAGGGTTTTGCCTCAGTATCGAGACAAAAATTGCAGAGCTTTAATTAGCGTACCGCAATAGAGAGTTTGGACAGATGGGCAGGGAGTATGAGGACGAAAAAATGAGTAGTCTTATTTTTCAAAGTTCATATATTGTTATTATACCATCATATTATAAAACGGACATTCATAAACATCCATTTCTGCATTTGTTTGCAGGGAAAAAGAGCTGTAGAATTACAGTGGGTAAAGAAAATATATGGGGAAATATTATTCTGCTTGATTCAAGAGTCAGGCATGCAGTTGAAGTAGGAAACAATTGCGCTTTTTTTCTGCTGATTGATCCCACAAGCATTATTGCGGAACAGATTCGCGAGCAATATATAAAAGGTGGTTCCTACTGCAATGTTTCGGATGAAATTGCAGAGATATCAGAAGATATTCACAATTTGCCGGAGAATGAAATTATACGTATTGTTGAAAATATGTTTCTTGCCATGGGTATTTCAACAGGAAAAAACAACGTAAGAGATGAAAGGATTGAACTGATAATCAGCAAAGTTATTTCTGGGGAATGGTTAAGTTACAGTGTTAAGCAGATTGCGGAGAAAGTTTTCCTTTCTGAAAGCAGGTTGACGCATTTATTCAAGGAAGAAGCGGGAATTTCGCTAAAAAGGTATATTCTGATGCGCAGAATGGAATATGCATACAGATTGATAAGCACGGGTAGTAAAATTACCTGGGCAGCGCAGGAAAGCGGTTTCTCAAGTTCGGCACATCTTGCATACACTTGTAAGAAATTAACGGGTGTTTCTATTACGGATGTATTAAAATAAACAGAAAAACAGCAGATTTTTGAAAGCAAAAAATTTTCCCTTCGGTTATAGTGGCTAATATAATTATAAGGAGGAGAAAATTGCTATGAAGTTTATGTATTTTTTTGATGATAAAATAAAGCGCCATATTATGAAGGGGAAAAAATATTGCAATCCGGCAGAAACAGGAAATTATGAATGCGGAATAAGTTGTATCAGGCAAGGGGATGTAAATCTTTGGTTTTATACCAAAAATGGCGTGACAATAGCTGTTGATTCAGGACATTTGAATTATCGTGGTGTTGAAAATTCTTTTCAGCAAATAGGTATTAATCCAGAAGAAATTAAACATGTTTTTATTACTCATGCCGATGTGGATCATTGTGGTGGAATTGACACAAGCGGAACAAATATATACCCAAATGCACAAGTGTACCTGGGGAAAGCGGAAAGCGCATACTTGAACGGAAGCATCCATCGTATGACAAAATTAGGGGTGAAGATTAAAAATTGTGTCAGAATTAAAGAAGGATATTACGCTATAGATAAAAATGAAAAGTTTGATATCGGAGGCATTAAGGTACAATCTATTCCTACACCCGGACATACTCTGGGGCATACCTGTTATATTGTTGATGATAAGATTTTGTTTACCGGAGATTGTCTTGCGATAAATGAAAAAGGTGGATATAGTTTTTTTGATTTTTTCACCCAATATCCGGATATGAACAAAAAGTCTCTGGTAAAATTGAAGGCATTGATTGATAATGTCCAACACATTCAATTGGAATATGTCTGTACAGGACATAGTGGTATCAGAAAATATTCTGACGTTATATTTGCACACATCGATGAATCAGCGCAATTTAGTAAAAGAAAGCCATTTGATGATAAAGCACCTTATGATGCTTTCATCCGGTAATTATGAAAAGATTAGAGACCATTATGAAAAACAATGCTGGCTGGGATGGGGCATTTCCCTGGGACTGTTGTTCTCCGTAATGTTTGCATCCCTGCAAAAAGGCTTGCTGTCAGATATTGCCGGAGTTTTGCTTTTTTGAAAGAAAAGTGCGGAATGTAAAGGAAACTTACGGGGTGATCTTTACCTTTTTAGTCTGATGCAGACTGAAATCTTTACTTTTTAGATAAATAATGATATAATAAGTAAAGATATAAAAGGAGGTTACGGAAGTGATTTCATATGCCGGACTTGAAAAAATTTTAAAAGAAAAAGGAATTGGAAAAACAGAACTCAGTACGGAAGCGGGTTTATCCACGCGTACCGTTGCCAAAATTGCAAAAGGTGAGAAATTATCCACGCGCAGCTTAAACAGAATTGCCGGGTATTTAAATGTTGCGCCCGAGCTTCTTTGCCGCCAGGAATCCGACAACAAAATTCTTCAGATATTAAGGGACGAAAAAGAAATACAGCTTTCCGGAGGTCTGTATCATGAACTTCAAGTTAGAATGACCTACAATTCCAATCATATGGAAGGCAGTAAACTTTCGGAGGACCAGACCAGACTTATTTTTGAAACGAACACGATTAACATGGGAGACGGTATCCCCGTGGATGATATTCTGGAAACGGTTCATCATTTCAGAGCGATTGATTATTGCATTGATATTGCAGAGAAGAAACTGACAGAAGAAATCATAAAAAAACTGCATTTCATGCTTAAGCATGATACAAAGGACGCAGCACTTCCCTGGTTTGCAGTAGGAGATTATAAAAAACGTGCGAATGTAGTTGGGGGAAGAGAAACCTCAAAACCTTCAGAAGTTGCCAGAGATATGCGGGCACTTCTGGAAAGATATAATGCCAAGGATAATGTTACGATAGACGATATTATTGAATTTCACGCAGAATTTGAATACATTCATCCTTTTCAAGACGGGAACGGAAGAGTCGGGAGGCTGATAGCCCTAAAGGAATGCCTCAAAAATAACGTCATTCCTTTTATTATTGAGGATAGCAAAAAAAGTTTTTATTACAGAGGACTTTCCGAGTGGAGAAGGGAAAATGGCTGGCTTGTGGATACGTGTCTGGATGGGCAGGACACTTTTGTGAAATTACTTGATATGCTGGAAATTCCGCATGAATGAAATGGGTGCGGGACAAATTGGAATTTCATGAAATGTTAAGAGGAAGCTAATGAGAATGATGGTAGAAAAAAAGAAATCAATAGCATTAATTATTATTTTACTTACAATTGTTGTTATTTTTATTTGTGGTCGATATTATTTTGCACACAATAAAAGTTATAAAAATGAGGCAATTGAAAAAGGAGATTATATATATCTTAATGGAGTAAGATATTCTCAAACATCGAAACTGGGAAATTATAAAATATCAAATGCGGTAATTTGTACATCTGACAGTGGGAGAAAATTATATGAGATAGAAGAATATCCTGATTATGAATATATCGCGGGATATTATGCATGGGACGGTGTAATATATAAAAAAGATGAAACAGACTGATAACTTCTATTTGTCGGGATGATGTGTTTTATGGAGAAGAAAAATGGATTTTAATACTCTCGAGAAAGAAATAGAACAACTGAACAGGATAGATATACGCGCGAATTATACTAGCCGCGACAGATATTATAGATTGTATAATTCTATATATGATAACTTACTTGAAATGGAAAAAGATAGCCTAATCTCCATAGAATCAGGAAGCAAGGGGCTTGGATATCTTCGAGAGTTGCTCACAAATGATGGTCCGGAGTTTAGCTATACAGTTGTTTTCTGGGAAAAGAATAGAAGTTTAAGAAAGTATAAGATTGGCGTATGCATACGGGGATTACCAATCTGTAAGCCAGTGGAGGATTGAATTTAACGGAACGGAAAGGAAGTCGGAATGAGAAAAGTACCAGAAAACAATAGTTTAAAAAAGGAAATTAGGAAACTATTAGAATTATGTAAAAAAAATGAAAAAGATAATGGAGAGAAAAGAAATTATTTCAATGCCCCTATTACTGAAGAAGAGATGATAAATTGGGAGGAGAGAAACAGCGCGAAAATACCAGAAACATATAAGGAGTGGCTTAGATTTTCGGGAAAATGTCGTATAGCAGGTAACACAGCAACATTTTGGGGACCAAATGAATTCCATTCTGAATATGTACCAGAAGGATTGGTTGTAATTGGGGAAATTAATGGTGATGGAGAAGTGGTGTGCTTTTCAAAGAATGAAGGCATTTTTGTACGGGTATTTGAAGGGAAAACAACGGAGATTAATGATTTTGCATGTGTTCTTAAGGAAATAATAAAAGTAATGGATGATAAACCTATCTTATCTCAAGAAAGATATTTAGAAATATTGCAGAAAATAAAAGAAAAAAAGGAAAGGGAGAAAAATAAAAAAGCGAGCAGGGACGCAGCATCTGTCACAAGGAGCGTGCCTGTGTTTTGGTTATATGACAGAGGGACACGAGATACACATTAAATTTATGTGGAAGAAACAAAAACAGTAAAGAACAGTAAAAAATATAAAAAACAGTAAAGGACAGTAAAAGTGGTATATTTAATCGGAGCAGGTCCCGGTGATCCGGGATTGATTACATACAAAGGCTTGCAGATCTTAAAATCGTGCGATGCGGTAATCTACGACCGGCTTGGAACGGGAGAACTTCTCGATCTTGTGCGACCGGATTGTGCGAAGATCTATGTTGGCAAGCAGGCAGGTGCGCATTATAAGAAGCAGGAGGAAATCAATCAGATTCTGGTAGAGACCGCAGGAAAATACGAGAAGGTTGTCCGCCTAAAGGGCGGCGATTCATTTGTGTTCGGACGTGGCGGCGAGGAAATCCTTACATTGCAGGAAGCGGATATTCCGTTTCAGGTGATTCCGGGTGTGACTTCTGCAATTGCTGTGCCGGAGGTGCTTGGAATTCCTGTGACGCATCGGGAAATGAGCCGGAGTTTCCATGTGATTACCGGACATACGAAGAAGGGCGAGGCAGATGCACTTGCGAATATTCATAAACAGGAGGGAACCAGTGTGTGCCTGATGGGACTTTCGAATCTGGAACCGATTATGCAGAGGCTGCGCGAAGAGGGGGAATCGGAGGAGACACCGGTTAGTGTGATTTCAAATGGTATGCTGCCTGGAGAGACAATCGTGCGCGGTACGGTAGGGACGATCGGCAAACTTGTTTCGAAGAACGAGCTTGTTTCACCGGCAATCATAGTCGTCGGACAGACAGCTGCCTGCACGATGAAGGACAAGAAGCGCAGTGCAATTGATGGCTGCAAGATCGGTGTCGTTGGCACGGCAGTATTCCGGGAGAAACTGCGCGGACTGCTGGAAGAAAAAGGCGCATCGCTGTTTTCAATCTGTGATATGCATGTCAGAACGTGTCCGGATATGGAAAAGTTAGATGTGGCAATTCAGAACTTGTCAGATTACCGGTGGATCGTATTTACAAGCCAGAACGGAATCCGGCTATTTTTTGACCGGGTGCGCGCGTGTGCGGTCGATCTTCGGAAGTTTGCAGATATCCGATTCGCCGTGGTTGGAAGTGGCTGTGCGCAGGCGCTGGAGCAGTATGGATTTTATGCGGATTATATACCGGAGCAATATACGACAGAAAGTCTTGCAAATGGGATTTGTACCGTTGTAAAATCAGGAGAAAAGGTTTTGATTCCGCGGGCGAAGGAAGGAAGCCCGGTCTTAGAACAGATTTTATCTGCGAACCGGATTGACGCGGAGATTCTATCCATCTACGATGTGCGTGGCGCGCGGACAGAAAACTGGAAATACTTAAATAATTACGATGCAATTTTATTTGCAAGTGCCTCCGGGGTGCATGCATTTGCAGATTGCCTTGCCGAGACCGGACAACCAGACTGGAACCCGGCACAAGGAAAGAAGCGCATTGTACTTGGCACAATCGGACAGGTGACAGCAGACGCCCTTATAAAATGTGGTCTGCCCGCCGATGTTGTCCCAGAACAGTGCGATGCGGAAGACCTGGTAAGGGCATTGGATAGTGCGTTTGACGTGAAAAATACAGATAATAAGGTGTAAAATGTAGATGGAGGTGGATATACTTACCAATTCTTAAGCAGACCGTTGAAGCACGCTGGCACTTAATGAGCGACAGTTTCTTTGTCGCGAATTTAGTACCACTGCGTGCTGAACCGAGCGAGGAGACATCCATGGAACGTAGTTCCATTTAGGATGGATGTCGACGACTTATCACAGAGCATAGCGATGTGATGTTACCCGTGCGCGTCTGCGTAGAAATGGTAAGTATGTTCACCTCCTGGATAGAGTGGATACAAATATATTTATAGGAAAAGAGGCATATACACACATGATACGATTAAGAAGATTGAGAGAAAATGAAGTACTGCGAAACATGGTGCGCGAGACACAAATCAGCAAATCCGATCTCGTCTACCCGGTATTCATCAAAGAAGGAACCAATGAGAAGAACCCGGTCGATTCCATGCCGGGCATCTACCAGTATACATTGGATCGGTTCGATGAGGAACTAGAGCGCATACAGGCGGCTGGCATTTCGGCAATTTTGATCTTCGGTATCCCGGAGCACAAGGATGAATGTGGTAGCGGCGCTTATGATGAAAATGGTATCACACAGCGTGCGGTGCGTGAGATCAAGAAGAAAGCACCGGAGCTTTTGATTATCGCAGATGTGTGCCTGTGCGAATATACCTCCCACGGACATTGCGGATTGGTGCAGGACGGAAAGATCCTGAACGATGAGACACTTCCGCTTCTGGCGAAGATGGCAGTAACACTTGCCAAGGCGGGCGCAGACATGATCGCACCGTCTGACATGATGGATGGACATATCGCATATCTGCGAAAGGCATTGGATGAAAATGGATGCGTGGATACATTGCTTATGGGATACAGCGCAAAGTTTGCGTCCGGATATTATTCTCCGTTTCGGGATGCGGCACATTCCGCTCCGGCATTCGGCGATCGCAGAACGTATCAGATGGACCCTGCAAATGGCAGAGAAGCATTGCGCGAATGTGAGGCAGATATCGAAGAGGGGGCGGATATCATTATGGTAAAGCCGGCACTTGCTTATCTTGACATCGTGAAAGCGGTGCGTGGCGAGACGAAGCATCCGCTCGCAGTCTACAATGTAAGCGGCGAGTATTCGATGGTCAAGGCAGCAGCATTAAACGGCTGGATCGATGAGAAGCGTATCGTCATGGAGAACATGATCGCGATGAAACGTGCGGGTGCGGATATCCTCATAACCTATCATGCACTTGACGTGGCTAGATGGCTACAGGATGAACAATAGAATGATTCGCAGGAATGTGTATCACGATAGATGTGTATCAGATGACAGGAGGAAGCATAATCATGCAGACAGAATCAGAACAGTTATTTGAAGAATCCAAGAAATATATTCCGGGTGGCGTGAATTCGCCGGTGCGTGCATTCGGCTCAGTCGGACGCTCCCCGATTTTTATAAAAAAAGCAAAAGGCTCCCGTATATTCGATGAGGATGGGAGGGAATATATAGATTATGTATGTTCATGGGGACCTGGAATCCTCGGACATGCAAAGGAGACGGTAATCGAAGCGGTAAAGGCGGCCTGCGATGATGGACTGACCTTTGGTGCACCGACCAGAAAAGAGCTGGAGATCGCGGAGCTTATCACAGCGCATATGCCTTCAATGGAAATGTCTCGTATGGTAAATTCCGGTACAGAGGCGGTGATGAGTGCAATCCGCGCGGCACGTGGATTTACTGGAAGAGATTACATTGTGAAATTCAAGGGATGCTATCATGGACATAGTGACGGACTTTTGGTAAAGGCAGGCTCTGGCGTGATCACACAGACGGTGGCAAACAGTGCGGGTGTCCCGGAGGGCTATGCGAAATATACTCTCGTTGCAGAGTATAACGATGAGGAATCCGTAAAACAGTTATTCGATGCGTATAAGGGACAGATTGCAGCAATCATTGTCGAGCCGGTTGCGGCAAATATGGGTGTTGTGCCACCGAAGGCAGGATTTTTAGAGTTCCTGCGTGACATCACGCAGACGGATGGTGCATTACTGATCTTCGATGAAGTTATCACAGGATTCCGTCTGGCACCGGGTGGCGCACAGGAATATTTCCATATCAAGCCGGATCTGACAACACTTGGCAAGATCGTTGGTGGCGGTATGCCGGTTGGAACCTACGGAGGCAGACGCGAGATCATGCAGTGCGTGGCACCGCTTGGCGAGGTATATCAGGCAGGAACCCTGTCCGGTAATCCGATTGCGATGACCGCAGGCATTGAGACATTGAAGCTGCTGGATGCACATCCGGAAGTGTATGCAAAGCTCGAAGGAAAAACCGCAGGACTTGCACAGGCAGCAAGAGAGGCATTTGGCAATCGGGTCTGTGTCAACCAGATCGGCTCATTGATGAGCATTTTCTTCACAGACAAGCAGGTAGTTGATATGGATACCGCCATGACGAGCGACACGAAGCAGTATGCAGCATTCTTCCGACATATGCTTGATCATGGAATCAACCTCGCTCCATCGCAGTTTGAGGCAATGTTTATCTCAGATGCACATACAGAGGAAGATATCCGGAAAACGATTGATGTTATGAAAGAATTTGCACACAGATAGATCGTGCATAAAATAAGAAATTGATTAAAAAATGAAACGAATGAAATAGAAACCAGTTTGGAGGAAAACGATGAGTGATACAAGGAAAGATGTCGTGATTATCGGTAGCGGTCCCGCAGGTTTATCGGCGGCGGTCTATGCGAAACGTGCGTTGCTGGATGTGGCAGTAATCGAGAAGGAAATGTTCAGCGGCGGACAGATTGTCACAACCGACCGTGTGGATAATCTGCTTGGCTTCTACGGAACAAATGGCTATGATCTGTCAGTAAAGTTCCGGGAACATGCAGATGCGCTGGAGGTTCCATTTATGGAGGGTACGGTGACGGACATTGCCAATCAGGATGATTACAAGGAAGTGCATCTGGAAGATGGCAGTGTGATCGAGACAACAGCAGTAATTGTAGCGACTGGTGCGACCCATCGAAAGCTTGGCGTGGAAGGCGAGGCAAAGTTTGCCGGCGCCGGTGTTTCATACTGTGCAACCTGTGACGGTGCATTTTTCAGGAATAAAACGGTGGCCGTTGTCGGTGGCGGTGATGTGGCACTTGAAGATGCCCTGTACCTTGCAAATGTATGTGAGAAGGTCTACCTGATTCATCGTCGTGATGAGCTGCGCGGTGCCAAGGTATTGCAGCAGCGGATCTTCGATGCGGCAAATATCGAATTCCTACCACACACCGAAGTACGAAAGATCTGTGGTGAGAACATGGTTGACCATATCGTGATCGAGGATAACCGGACAGAAGAAAAACGAGATCTCGCATTATCCGGCATCTTTATCGCGGTTGGCATGCAGCCACAGACTGCACTTGTAAAAGAGGTCGTAGAGATGGAGAACGGCTATATCCGTGCCGGTGAGGACTGCCGCACAAATATACCATTTCTATATGCAATCGGAGATGTGCGCACCAAGACTGTCCGCCAGATCGCAACTGCAATCGGAGATGGTGCTGCTGTGATCGCGTCACTCGAACACGATCTGCTGGCATAGGACAAGCTGGCAAATCGTAATGGACGCCTGTTACAGCGGAAAAAATTGACAATCCTACCCACAAGATATATAATGTCTTGGATTTTACACAGTAGATATTGTACTTTCATACAAAAATCAAGGCAAAACAAGACAGGATTGTCTTGTGTTAGGATTTTGTATGTATAGCTGGTTTGTGATGAGGAGAAAAGTTTATCTCATCACACACCAGCGAGGTTCAAAAGGAAAAAGGAGACAATCATGTCGAAGTTACGTTATCATATCGCAGTCATGGCTGCAAAATTCAGCAAAGTCATCATCCGCCTTTCGGGGCGCAACGGCACGCATACCCCAGGCGTTGTTGCCAGAAAAATCTGCCCGGATTTCATGGCGCAGGCACCGAAGGCACCGCTCTGTATCTGCGTGACAGGTACGAACGGTAAGACGACCGTATCAAACATGCTGACCGATATGCTGGAGAAGGAAGGCAAGAAGGTAGTCAGCAACCGGACCGGTTCGAATATCGTGCCGGGCTGTGTGACAAACCTGTTGAACAGCGTCAACTGGCTTGGCAGATGCCGCGTGGACGCAACTGTATTTGAGGTGGACGAGCGTGCATCCCGTCTGATTCTTCCATATGTAAAGCCGGATTATCTCGTCGTGACGAACCTGTTCCGTGATTCACTGAAGCGAAACGCACATCCGGATTACATTTTCAGTGTCATTGACACATACTGCCCGGACACAACGAAGCTGATCTTAAATGCAGATGAGCAGTGCAGCAGCAACTTAAAGCCGAATAGTGAGCATGTTTATTTCGGAATCGGAAAGCAGGACGATGACAAGACGGAGCCATACAACCTGATCGCTGATTATACATTGTGTCCAAAATGCGGTACGAAGCTGAAGTTCAACTACCTTCGTTATCATCATATTGGAAATGCTTATTGTCCAAACTGCGATTACAAGTCTGCAGATGCAGATTATCTTGCAACGAAGGTCGACAAGGAAGGCAAGAAGTTAATTGTCCGTGAAAAGGATGGAAATGAGATCGAATACGCACTGATCCATGATGCGTTGTTTAATATTTATAATGAATTGACTGTAATTACGATGATGCGGGAGCTTGGATATTCTTCCGATGAGGTGAAGAAGCGGATCGCAGAGATCCATGTGCCGGAATCCCGTTACAGCGAGACGAAGGTCGGAAATGTGACAGTCGTTCAGGCACTCAGCAAAGGACAGAGCGCAGTCAGCTCCTGCCGTACGTTCGAGTATGTGGCAGAAGAGCCTGGTAAGAAGGTCATCATGATCGCAGAGGATGACTTCAGCGACAGACAGAAGAGTATCGAGTTTATCGGCTGGATCTACGACCTTGAATACGAGCAGTTTGCAAGAGACGATGTAATGCAGGTAGTCTGCTGTGGACCAAGATGTCTCGATCACCGTGTGCGTGCGCTGATCGCCGGAATCCCGGAGGAGAAGATCGCGTGGGATCTCGATGAGGTTGCAGCGGTCGATAAAGTAAAGTTAGAGGGCGTTGATAAGGTATATATCTTATACGACTGCGATACCTATGGTATTTCCTGCAAGATGAAGCAGAAGCTTTTGAAGAGACTGGAGGATGAAAAATAATGAAGATTGAAATCCTTTATCCGGAGCTTTGTACCTTATATGGTGACAAAGGAAATATGCAATACTTGAAGCTCTGCTTACCGGATGCAGAATTTGTAGAGACAACATTGAATGCGAAGCCTCTGTTTTTGACAGAGGATATTGATCTGGTATATATGTGCTCGATGAGCGAGAAGAGTCAGGAAGTGATTTTGAGCCGTCTGCTTCCTTTGAAGGAAGAGATCTTCCGTGCATTTGATGCAGAGAAGACAGTATTCTTCTTCGTTGGAAATGCGCTCGAACTGCTTGGCAAATACATCAAGCGGGAAGATGGCAGCAAGGTGGAAGCTCTGGCGTACTTAAACAGCTATTCGGTCAGACAAACCCCGAACCGTTTCAATACATTGATGAAGGCAAAATTCGATGATATTACATTGCTTGGTTATACAAGCCGTTTCTCCCATACATTTGGAATCCCGGAGCAGGAGAGCTTTTGTAAGGTTGAGATGGGAACTGGTATGAATCCGAAGTCGGTATTTGAAGGTATCCGCAAAGGAAAGATTCTTGCGACTTACATGCTTGGACCAATCCTTGTAGCAAACCCGGATTTCACACATTACCTTCTGCGTATGTTAGGCGCAGATATGGAGAAAATACCGTATGAAGATGCGATGCGGGATGCCTATAACCAGAAAATGAAGGAGTTTGAAAAGCCGGATTTGGAATTATCTTAAGTCTGAAATACAGAATTCATTCTTTTTTCACTTGCAAAGTGAGAGAATGAGGAGTATATTATAGCTTGATTATGAAGAAAATGAGTCACATAGAGTAGGAGGTACGAGTGTATGACTGACGTTGAAGTATTTGAGAATTATGAATCAGAGGTACGTTCTTATTGTAGAAGCTTCCCTGCGGTCTTTACGACTTCAAAGGGTTCGATCATGAAGGATGAGAACGGAAAGGAATATATAGATTTCTTCTGCGGAGCAGGAGCCTTAAACTATGGACATAACAATGACTATATTAAGGAAAAGATGGTTGCATACCTGATGAGTGATGGAATTATGCATTCGATGGATATGATGACTGTTCCGAAGAAAGAGTTTTTGCAGTTCTTTGAAGAAAAGGTGTTACAGCCAAGAGGATTGAATTTCAAGGTAATGTTCCCTGGACCAACCGGAACCAATGGCGTAGAGGCTGCATTGAAGCTGGCGCGTAAAGTAAAGAAGAGAAATCAGATCTGGGCACTCATGGGATGTTTCCATGGTATGACACTTGGCGCATTGTCTCTCACAAGTGATGCGGGCAGCCGTGGCGGCGCAGGTGTATGTCTGAATGATGTTACACATATTCCGGCACCATATATGTTCCCGGAGCTTGATACAATCAAATATATGGAGACATTGCTTACGGACGACCACTCAGGTGTGGAGAAACCGGCAGCAATCATTATCGAGACCGTACAGGCAGAAGGAGGCGTGCATGTATTTTCCAATGAATATCTGCAGGGTGTCCGTGCGTTGTGCGATAAGTATGATATTTTGATGATCGTGGATGATATTCAGGTAGGCTGTGCGAGAACAGGAACCTTCTTCTCGTTCGAGCGTGCAGGTATCGTACCGGATATGTTCGTAATGTCGAAGTCCATCGGTGGATATGGTATGCCATTTGCTCTGACAATGTTCAAGCCGGAGTTAGATATCTGGTCACCGGGCGAGCACAACGGAACGTTCCGTGGCAACCAGCTTTCTATGGTTGCAGCGAAGGCAGGACTGGAATATATGCTTGACCATAAGGTTGAGGCTGAGGTAAAGCGCAAAGAGGGAATCATCCGCAAATATATGGATGAGAACATTGCAAGACCGGGTGTGGAGATCCGGGGAATCGGCTGTATCTGGGGCGTCCAGGTTGCAGATGGAAAGCTTGCTTTGGCAATCTGTAACAAGTGCTTTGAAAAGGGATTGATCATGGAACGTGCAGGCCGAGATAACAATGTGTTGAAGCTGATGCCGGCGCTTGTGGCAACGGATGACGAATTGATGCGCGGACTGGATATCATCAGAGATTCAATGAATGAATTGATGTAAGAATTGTACAGAGATAATCTGTGAAGAAAGTAAATCGAGCAGGATGTATGAACCTGCTCGATTGTGTTTTATTTTAGATAATTTTGATGTACTTGAAAAATGGAAAGGTATGATAGATTGTATGGAACCTTGGATGGGAAGAACAGCAGCCGTCGTAGATCTTGGTATGCTGAAAAATAACTTAGCAGAGATCCGCAAGAAATTAAAGCCGGGTGTCGAACTCATGGCGGTTTTAAAGGGTGACGGATACCGGCACGGCGCGGAAGGATTGTATCCGACATTGAAAGCCTGCGGCGTGACCAACTATGCGGTTGCATTGTGGAGCGAGGGTGTTGCCTTGCGGGAGCATGGCGCGACAGAGCCGATTCTTGTGCTTGGAGATACCAGAGATTATGACTTAGATGAGGCAGTCCGTTACAATCTGGACTTTCCAGTATTCTCGGTGGAATATGCGAAGACGGTTGCCGAGGCAGCGAAACGGCAGGGAAGAAAGCAGAATATACAGATCAAGCTCGACACCGGAATGAGCCGGATCGGGTTCCCGGATAACGATGAGACGCTTGAAGCAATCAAGGAGATTTCACAGATGGAATCCCTGAATATGACAGGCATTTTCACGCATTTTGCACGTGCAGATGAGTACGATCATAAGAGTGCAGGGAAGCAGCTTGACCGCTTTCTGCGTATGACAGAGAAGTTAAAGGAAATGGGAATCACATTTCCGAAGTATCATGTGGCGAACAGCCCGGCGATTTTGCTGATGCCGGATTCGCAGCTCGATATGGTACGTGCCGGAGATATCTTATATGGCTTGAATCCAATCGACGAAGAAGGGTTCAAAAAAGAGAACTTCAAGGAGATTTTGAGCTGGTACACGTATGTGGTTATGGTGAAGGAGGTTCCGACAGGAACGGAGGTTGGTTATGGCGGCACATTCGTGACGAAGCGTCCGACGAAGATCGCAACCCTGCCGGTTGGATTTGCGGATGGATACCGGAGAGATCTGTCGAACCGAGGAAAGGTGCTGATCCGTGGACAGGAAGCACCGATCATCGGAAGAGTCTGTATGGATCAGTGTATGGTCGATGTGACAGATATCCCGGATGTACAGAGAAACGATCAGGTAACACTGCTTGGCGGAGACCTTTCCATCCAGTGGATGGCAGATCTGCTTCAGACAAATGTCGATGAGATTGTATGCAATATCTCCCAGCGTGTACCGCGTGTCTATATTGATTCCACACAGGAATCATAAGTTCGTAGTAGAAAGAGGAAAGTTATGCAACAGGAAACCCGTGTAAGAAATGCCTCGCGAAATGTTGTGTTTGGCATGTTTTTGAAAGGCTATCAGATACTGCTTCCATTTATCATGCGTACAGCAATTATGTACTACATGGGCGATGGGTATCTCGGCTTAAACAGCTTGTTTGGTTCGGTGCTGTGGGTGTTGAACCTTGCGGAGTTGGGCGTTGGTTCAGCGATGGTTTATTCCATGTACCAGCCGATTATCGACAATGATAAAGAGCAGATCTGCGCGTTGTTAAAATTATATCAGAAATATTACCGGATCATCGGACTGGTAATCGCAGTCGTTGGCGGAATTCTGACGCCGTTTATTCCGTATCTTGTAAAGAGTGATATGCCGGAGGGCGTGAGCATCTATGTCGTGTATCTGCTCAATCTGTTCTGTACCTGTATGTCGTACTGGCTGCTCGCGTACAAGAACAGTCTGCTGACTGCACACCAGAGAAATGATGTAGCGAGCAAGGTCATGCTTGTGACGAATACGTTCCAGTATGCGGCACAGTTAGTTGTCGTTATGACAATCGGTGATTATTATATCTATCTGATTGTACAGATCTTCACACAGATCGTTACGAATCTGGTAACGGCATATTTTGCGAATAAGATGTATCCGGAATATAAGGCAGTCGGAAAGCTGCCGAAGGAGACAGTAAAGAAAATCAATAACCGTATCAGAGATCTCTTCACCATGAAGGTGGGACAGGTCATTGTATCTTCGGCGGATACGATTGTTATATCTGCATTTTTAGGACTTGCAGCGAATGCATTTTACAATAATTATTACTATGTGCTGACTGCGGTAACCGGAATCATGAATGTGGTGTTTGTATCGTGTACCGCAGGTATCGGAAACAGCATTCTGGTGGAGACGGAAGAAAAAAATTATACGGATTTGAAGAAGCTTTCATTTATCATTATGTGGCTTGCAGGTATGTGCAGTGCGGTTATGCTCTGTCTGTATCAGCCGTTCATGCGGCTCTGGGTAACAGAGAAGCGAATGCTTCCATTTGCAGTCGTTGTTTGCATGGTTGTGTATTTCTTCATCAGCCAGGTAAACCAGATTCTGATCACTTACAAAGATGCAGCGGGAATCTGGCATGAAGACCGGTTCCGTCCACTTGTGACGGCACTTGTGAATCTGGTGCTGAATATTATTCTTGTACAGTTTATTGGTATCTATGGTGTTATCCTGTCTACCGTTATTTCGGTGCTGGCTGTTGGTATGCCGTGGATTCTGCACAACCTGTTTACGGTATTATTTAAGCGGAATGCATGGGAATATATACGGAAGCTTCTGTATTATACAATCGTGACAACGATTGTATGTACACTTACCTATTTGGTTGCAAGCCAGATACCGGGCGTTGGAATTCTGGCGCTGATCCTGAAGGCAATCGTGTCTGTGATCGTGTCAAATCTGTTGTTGTTTGTGGCTTATTTCAAGATGGGAGAGTTTGCAGAAGTAAAGAAACTTGTGATACGCGTATTGAAGAGACAGGCTTAATGTGGGGCGGCAGCAACCATGTGAGCGGGAAGGAGAACATATGAGGAAGTTAAAATTATGGGTGGCGTGTGCGATGGCGGCAGCGATGCTTGCACTGACTGCATGCGGAAAAGAAGATAAACTGGTGCTTGTGACAACCGAAGCGGCAGCGTCACAGAGTGATGCGACAACGACCGAAGATATTCTGGCAGATATCCGGGAGGAAGCAGAGAATACAACGGAAGAGGAAAAGAAGCGCGAACCCGCTTCAGAGGAAGATAAGAAGGTCACGATGGAAGCAATCTATGATGCAAACAAAGGGGATACATTGCTTGCGGGTGGAAACAATTACAGCTTGAATACAATCTATTACAGTGATGGTGTTGAGGTGTATTCGGAATATCAGTTCCTTGGGTTTGCCGAGGACGGCACGTATCTGCAGGCGTACGAGGATTCAAATGGAATCGTGCAGGTGCTTGATAAAGAATATGGTTATTGGTATCTGATTGATGAGGACAAGACGTGTTATGCATTGATCTATCCGGAACCAAATGTGGCAGATGCGATCATCAACACGAATCACAACGATATGATTATCTCCCTTACAGAGGCGGATCAGACGATCAAGGATATCTACCGTGAGGACGGAGATCTGGTTGTGGAGACAAATTATAAGAATGACAACGCATCTTATGTATTCCAGTATGTTCTGGATGACAATTACAAGGTGCTTGAATATTATTGTTACGATGCCAATGGGGAAAAGGTATCATATTCCTGGGTGACAGAAGGAAATTCTTATACATATCCGGAGGCAATCGCGACCGCACACGAGTCTATGATGACGCGGACAGTTACGTTCAAGATTTTAGAGGGAAAAGGACTGGAGAGCAGTTATACAGTTCCAGTGGACAAACCGGTACAGCTTGCATTGCTGGAATATAAAGCATACACGGATGAGGCATGCACGACAACTTGGGAAGAGACCGCCGACGATTCAGGCATGTATACCGATGAAGTTATCTATCTCAAACGTGAAGGTGCGGACACAACAGAGGGAACAACGGAAGATTCGACGACAAATCCGTAAATCTCTTTACAAATCAGTGGGATATGTAGTATACTACGGGTAAGAACGAATAGTAGGAGAATGTAAAAAGGAAGTGAGAATATGAGTATGAATATTAGCAGCAATTTTTTTAATAGCATGCTTGGAACATCTTCCAGCAATTCAAGCAGTGGATTGATGGGACTTCTCAGCGATTACAACTCCATTCGGAACGGCAGTTATCTGAAGCTTGCAAAGCATTATTATTCGAACGATAGTGCGAAGAAGGCAACGCAGAAGCAGTTTTCCAAGAGTAACATAGAGACGAAGACAGAGGATACTGCGACAAAGACGGCATCCGAGGATGCATGGAAGGATCTGAAAACATTGAAGGATGAGAAGCTGTATCAGAGTGCGGATACAGATAAGATCCAGAAGAATGTAAAGAGCTTTGTCAGCAATTACAACAGTGTGATGGAGAGTGCACAGAATTCAGATAAATCAGGCGTACTGAAGGATGCATCCAGACTGGCTTCTCAGACTGGAAATTATACAAGTGCATTAGCCAAGATCGGAATTACGGTGAAAAGTGATAACACACTTGCATTTGACGAGGAGGCATTTGCATCCGCAGATATGTCGGATGTGAAGAAACTGTTTGCCGGAGATTTCTCTTTCGGCAGTAATACACAGAGTCGTATGTTGCAGCTTGCAAGCGATGCATCTGCAAATTCATCGTCTGTATTTTACAATCAGTACGGAGCAGTGGCAGGCGCGTCAGTTGGAAGCTTCTACGATAGCTTATTCTAATTAGCAGAGACAGAAATATATAGTTCAATCTCCCCAAGAGGATTGATAATAAGAATGGGAAGATCCGCGGGTTGACTGTGGATCTTCTTCTTTTGTCTGGAAATGGGAGGACTGGTGCAATATGGCAAAAATACGAATCGACAAATATTTGGCAGATGCGGGTTTTGGCAGCCGAAAGGATGTGAAAGGACTGCTGAAGGCAAAACAGGTCACCATAAATGGTGAGACGTGTGTCCATGCGGAGGAAAAGCTGGAACCGGCGCAGGATGTTGTCTGTGTGCAGGGTAAAATGGTCGTGTATGAGAGTTTTTCTTATTATATGCTGCATAAACCACAGGGGGTCGTGTCTGCAACGAAAGATGCACATGAAAAAACAGTTGTGAATCTTATTACAGAACAAAAACGACGCGATTTATTTCCGGTAGGACGGCTGGACAAAGATACGGAAGGGCTGTTGCTTTTAACCAACGATGGAAAGCTGTCAAATGATCTGCTGGCACCGGGAAAGCATGTGGAAAAAACCTATTATGCAAGGATCAAAGGCATGGTCACGAAGAAGGAGGTCGCTGCTTTTGCTGAGGGTGTAGATATCGGAGATGAGCTGCTCACAGCACCAGCTGAACTGAAGATTCACAAGGCAGGGAGCGAAAGTGAGATCGAAATTACGATCACAGAGGGGCGGTATCATCAGATTAAACGAATGTTTGAAGCGGTAGGTATGCAGGTGCTATATTTAAAGCGTTTGCGTATGGGACCGTTGTATCTGGATGAGTCGCTTGCGTGTGGTGAATATCGGAAACTTACCACAGAGGAAATCCAGAGCCTGAAAAACAGAGAAGAATGGTAAATCGTTTGTGAAATACGAGAAAGTATGTTGACATATGAGGTAGAAAAAGTATAAACTGTAAAGAAGGTATTGCAGTTTTGCAGGAGGAAACGATATGGACGAAAATAAGAATCCGGAATCCAGATATGACGTGGATGAAGAAGAGGGTGCCACCACCGTATTACGTGCGATGGATGCAGAAACTGAGGACGAAGAAGAGGGCGCGACGACGGTATTGCGCGCAGAAGATATGACACCTGAGGATGACGATGATACGGAAGGTGCAACGACGGTTCTGACAGGACCAGAACCAGCGATGATGGGTGCAGCACCAGCACCGGGCGCACCACAGTTTGAGGACAAGACACAGATGCTTCCGCCACAGGGAGCACCGATGGGAATGCCGATGGGACAGATGCCGAACGGACCGATGGGAGCACCAATGGGACAGATGCCGAACGGACCGATGGGAGCGCCAATGGGACAGATGCAGAATGGACCGATGGGAGCACCAATGGGACAGATGCAGAATGGACCGATGGGAGCACCAATGGGACAGATGCCAAATGGATCAATGGGAGCACCGATGGGTATGATGCCGAATAACGGACAGATGCCGCCGATGAATGGTGGAAAGCCGCCAAAGGCGCCGAAACCACCGAAAGCTCCGAAGGAGAAAAAACCGAAGGTACCAAAACAGCCAAAAGTAAACAAAGATGGTTCACCAAAGAAGAAAAAGACAGGTCTGATCGTGGCTATCTGCGTCGTTGTGGTATTGGCACTGGGCGCAGGCGCATATTTCCTGTTCTTTACGCCAGAGAAACGGTATGAGAGGAAGATGGATGTTGCTGAGAAGGCGATGACAGACAGCAATTACGAAGAAGCTGTCACGGCGTATGAAGCAGCACTTGGTATCTTTGATGACCGGGTTCCGGCTATGAACGGTTTGTTATCCGCACAGATTAGTGCCGGTGAAAGCGATGGGGCAAGAGAGAATTTCACAGAGTTCCGTACAACAATCACGGGCTTTGATGCAGATAAAGTAACAGAGAACAGTGAGGATATCGTAGCATTCTATGAATACGCAGATGATCTTTACAGTGATACGGATTCTCTGATCGATGCATATAAGGAAGGGTACAACCTGACAAATGACAACGGTCTGAAGAAGAACCTCGTAACTGCATATGTAGACCGTGCCGATGCAATGGATAACTCTGATTATGAAAATAAGATTGCTGCTTATGGAGATGCTTTGGATCTCGACAGTACGAATGAGTCGGCTCTGAGTGGAAGAAAGGCATGTGCATATGCTGTTTTGGATGATATGATGGATGCACAGCAGTATGATCAGGCAGAATCCTTTATCAATACATATGCGGACAGCATGTCGGATGTGGACTTCTCTTCTTATACAGAGAAGATTGAGTCAGAGCGTGCGTTGATGACAGCCAGACATGATCTGATGGAGCAGGTAATCAGCCTGATGTCAGCTTCCGATTATGCAGGCATGATGGACGTGGATGGTTCCGATAATGCAAGTACAGTTGTTGCAAATATGGACGGTGATTCTTATGTTTATGCAACGGATGGCTATGACAGCTCCTATACAGGAAAAGCTGCGGGCGTTTACACATATTCTACTTTGTTGAGTTCTGGTTATTACTTCTATTATGGTGATTACGAGAACGGTGTGCGAAGTGGACAGGGAACGATGTTCGTCAAGATGGATGGTTATAATCAGGCATATCTGGTTTATGAAGGTGCATGGAGCAACGATAAACCGAACGGTGCAGGTACTGAGACATCTGTCAACGAGGACGCTGGCGATGAGCTTGTAACGGTAACCCGTTCTGGTAATCTGGTAGATGGATTGTTTGATGGAGAGGTAACTGTATCGCTTGTATCGAACGATGAAGAGTATGGTGGAACTTACACAGGTACATTTACTGCATCGAACGGTGATGCACCGGATATCCGTGAGAATTATCCGGATCTGGATTTTAGTGATGTATCGGAAGATAAAACAGTTTATGTGGTACTGGAATGTGACGGTTCACCAATGTACTGGCACTTCTCAAAGGGATCAGCCGCAAAGCTCGGTATACATACTTTTGGGAACTAAGATAAAAATAAATGGTGGTAAAACATATGGACATATTGATCAATGACTATATAAATGGAGAGCGCTCCCTGTGTAGGGATGAAGCTCAGTTTTCCGCGTATCTGTTCCAGATTTTGAACGGATGCAAACGTGTCAAGATCGATTCTGACAATTTTACAAATAAGACTTACGAAGTAATGCAGGCATATTATATGCCGGCGTTCCTGCGTGATTACTTCAATTATGCGGACAGTAAAGCTGAATTCAACCGGAAGCTTGTGACATTTGCAAACCGGAAGTTACGTGCACTGTATGCAGGTGAAGAGGCGCAGGGGGCGATGCTTGAGGATGTAGATGCCAAGGCAGTGAATGCTGCGGAGATTTACAATCTGGATAAGGAACTGGATATAGAAAATCCGGGGTTCGATCTTGGAAAGCATATCAATGGATGGTCTGGAAAAGAACGCGAATATCGAAATCCGCTTGCACGTTGGATGATGAATGTGCGACCGGATATCGCAGTTTTGCTGAAACGACGCGGCATCAAGCGTACAGAGCTACGGATGCATGAGATTGATTGTCATTATCTGAATAGTGTAGACACGTATCCAGCGATGATTGGACGCGTGGATGAAAAAGGACATGTGACTGGGTGCAAGAAGATCGTGTGTACGAAGCAGCAGGTAGAACAGTATGCGTTGGAGTTTCTGTGTGAGACACCAACGGAGGAATACGCAGATACCATCGGTATGAAATGGTGGGGACCGGCGAAGGAGTCGGACACACCGGTAGAAGACAGCGGTATTGCGATTGAACCTGGCTTTATTAGTATGGCGAATCTGGTTAGTGCAAAGAATGCACAGATGTATGAGGAAGTGGACAAGCCGATCGCAATGCAGAAATTGCAGGAATACAACAAAGCATTCTATGCGGAAGAGCGGAAAGTGAAGGAACCGAAAGCAATCCTCGGAAGTGTTTTGGAATTACAGATATAAGCAGGATAAGAAAAAGGGTTGAAACATAGTTGTTTCAACCCTTTTTTATGGATACAGAATCTATCAATTATTCCATAGCTGCTTTTAATGCGGCGTCTAAATCCTCTAAGATATCATCGATGTTCTCCAGACCAACAGAGAAACGAACCATACCAGCATCAATACCAGCTGCAACAAGCTGCTCGTCGGATAACTGGCGATGTGTTTCACTTGCTGGATGCAGGACACAGGTACGGATATCTGCAACATGCACTTCGTTGGAGGCAAGCTTTAATGAATCCATGAATTTTGCCGCAGCCGGACGTCCGCCCTTGATGATAAAGGAGATAACACCGCAGGATTTGCCACCGAGATATTTTTCTGCAAGTGCATGGTTTGGATCAGAAGGAAGTGCTGGACAACTGACACTGACAACTGCGTCACTCTTTTCAAGGTATTCTGCAACTGCCATTGCATTTTCTGTATACTGCTTCATACGAACTGGAAGAGTCTCTAATCCGAGATTCAACAGGAATGCAGAATGTGCGGCTGGATATACACCGAAGTCACGCATGAGCTGCATTCTTGCCTTGACGATATATGCCATATTGCCATAAGATTTTGTATAGCAGGTTCCATGGTAGGATTCGTCAGGCTCGACAAGCTCTGGGAACTTGCCATTATCCCAGTTGAACTTGCCGCTGTCTACGATGACACCGCCGATCTGAACGGCATGTCCATCCATATATTTACTTGTGGAATGTACGACGATATCAGCACCGAAGTCAAAAGGTTTACAGAGAATCGGAGTTGCAAATGTGTTGTCTACGATCAATGGAACTCCCATTGCATGTGCAATATTTGCGAAACGCTCAATATCAAATACAGTCAGCGCCGGGTTTGCGATTGTCTCGCCAAACACGAGCTTTGTATTCTCTTTAAAACAGGCCTTGATCTCATCGTCAGACATATTTTTATCCACGTAGATACATTCAATGCCAAGCTTCTTCAAAGTGAAAGAGAACAGATTGATCGTGCCGCCGTAGATTTCAGGGGTACTGATGATGCTGTCACCAGCCTGACAGATATTTAAGATGGAAAGCAAGGTAGCTGCCTGTCCGGAAGTAGTACACATGGCACCGACACCACCTTCCAGGGCTGCAATTTTCTCCTCGACTGCCATGACTGTTGGATTGGCAAAACGGGAATAACAGAGTCCTTTTGTTGGATCATCAAAGATGCCGGCAACTTCTGCGGCAGATTCGTACACATACGTTGTACTTTGGACGATAGGCAGAACACGAGGCTCGCCATTCTTTGGTGTATAGCCTGCATGCAGGCATTTTGTTTCATCTTTCATTGTAATAAAACCCTCCTATGGTATATAGTAGTTACTATGATTTAATGTAACATAAATACTATATTAATACAACAGTCGGGTGTAAGCGAGAGCTTTGCATGTTATTTCGCGAAATAACGACGAAAAAAATGAGAAATTCTGAAAAAATTGCTTGCAAAATAAAATTCCGTATGGTAATATCTAACTCTGTGATATATTTTTATATTCCTTGCTTCCGACCAGTTCGGAGGCCAATAGACCATAAGGAGGTGCAATAACATGAACAAGTATGAATTGGCGTTGGTTGTTAGCGCAAAGATTGATGATGACGCAAGAACTGCTGTTGTAGATAAGGCTAAGGCTATTATCGAGAAGGCAGGCGGCACAATCACAAACGTTGACGAAAAAGGCAAGCTGAGATTAGCATACGAGATTCAGAAGATGAAGGAAGGTTTCTACTACTTCATCCAGTTTGATGCAAACGCTGAAGCTCCAGCTCAGATCGAAGCAAGTGTTCGTATTATGGAATCTGTTCTCAGATATCTTTGTGTTAGACAGGACGCAGAGTAATAGTTAGGAGGATTTCCGATGAACAAAGTAATTTTGATGGGTCGTTTAACTCGTGATCCGGAAGTTAGATATTCACAGGCTGCAGAGCCTTTAGCAATCGCAAGATATACACTTGCAGTTGACCGTAGATTCCAGAGAAGAGACAATTCTGGAAATGAGCAGACAGCAGATTTTATCTCCTGTGTTGCATTTGGCAGAAACGGAGAGTTTGCTGAGAAGTATTTGAAGCAGGGTACAAAGATTGCGATTACAGGTCGTATTCAGACAGGCAGCTATACCAATAAGGACGGCAATAAAGTTTATACAACAGAAGTTGTCGTAGAAGAGCAGGAGTTTGCAGAGAGCAAGAATGCATCTGGAAACAACGGCGGTGGATATCAGCAGGAAGACAGACCAGCACCTGGTAATGCCAGTGCAGATGGATTCATGGATATTCCAACAGGATTGACAGGCAACGATTTACCATTTAAGTAAGGAAATTAAATGGAGGTAATTAGTAATGGCTTACAATAAGACAGAGAAGAGCGATCGTCCAGACGCTCCTATGAAGAGAAGACCAATTCGTAGAAGAAAAAAGGTCTGTGTATTCTGTGCAGAGAAGAATGCAGTAATTGATTACAAGGATACAAACAAGCTTAAGAGATACATCTCTGAAAGAGGTAAGATTCTTCCTAGAAGAATTACTGGTAACTGTGCAAAGCATCAGCGTGCACTTACAGTTGCAATCAAGAGAGCAAGACACGTAGCTCTTATCCCTTACGTTGTAGAGTAAGAAGAACGTATAAAACTCCAATTTGCGGATTTTCGCAGATTGGAGTTCTTTTTTGTCATAATATATACGAATTGATACAAATTAGATACATTTTCATGGTAAGATAAGAACAGTAAAATAAAGGATACTGTGAGGAGATTGTGGTGAGAAAGATAAGAAAAAGACGAATGGCAGCCGTGATGGTACTCTGTGTGGGACTGCTCAGCGGATGTGCCGGCAAAACCCAGACGGATGATCTTGTGATCACGATACCGGAATATGAGAAAATTACATACACAACCGAGCCAGTCGTGCATGGAGACATTGCGCCGGTGCTCGATCTGCGATTGAAATCAGAACAGTTTGAACGGAAAGAATACTATCCTGATCATGATGAGATGGAGGTTGATCAGGTATTTGTCCATGTTGGAGATGTCGTGCAAAATGGAGACACACTTGTCACCTTCTCTTCGGAGGATATAACGGAGGAACGAAGACAGTATGAAAACCGTGTGGAAGAGGATGCGCTTCTGATCGACCATTATACGAAGCTGGATGCAATTAAACAGACAGATGAACACCAGGAGAGTATCGAGCAGTTAAAGAAAGACCAGGAGATTGCAGGACTGTACATCAAAGATCTGGACGCAAGACTGGAAGCTTATACGATTAAGGCAGAGGGAAGCGGCATTGTGAGCAGCCTGTCGGATATGCTTGATTATGGAACCGTGTATGCCGGAGATGCAGTTGTAACGATCCTGTATGGCTCGGACAATTATACTACGACGACAGAGGATGATTATGCGTTTGAGGTAGGACAGACATTTACGGCAACTTTTGGCGTTGGAAGCTATGAGGTCAGATTGACAGCGATTGATGTGCTGGCGTCGGATACGGATGCCGGGATGAAACGGCAGCTTACATTTACATTGGTTGACTCAGCGAAACGGCCAAGCTCGGATTCACTGAATCTGGAGATCGAGAAAAATGTGCTCAAGAATGTCCTGTATGTACCAGAGGATGCAATCGTGTATGTGGGAAATGACAATTACGTCTATGTGCTGGATGAAGACGGATTCCGACATGGCGTACAGGTGCAGACTGGGGCAACGATTGATGGCTATACAGTGATTGAAGATGGTTTAAAAGAGGGCGACAAGGTGGTGATTGCAAAATGAGAATCGGACAGAAACTAAAACGACAGCTGGGATTTTTGATGAGTGTACTCTGCGCGGTCTCTCTGGTTGCCTGTGGAACGAAATATGCAGATGCGCCAGCTTTGCTGGAACCGGTATCTGGAACGGAATCGTACCGGGAAGTATCTGTGGGAGATGTAGGCGATCTGAAAATCGCATATGGATCGATCGTGCCAACAGAACATGCGGTGTTCTGGACGACACAGGTCAGCGTGGCAGAAGTCCTTGTCGACGTTGGAGATTATGTGGAAGCTGGACAGGTGGTAGCTACTGCGGATCTGGAAGCGGCACAAAAGGCAAAACAGGATCTGGAAGAAGCCCGGAGTCTGCTCGTGCAAAAACGTGAGCTGGAGGTGCAGAAACAACAGCTCACGATACAGAAGCTGAATCTAAAACAGGCGGGAGAAAATCAACTGGGAGATTCTGACAGTGCTGCGAAAACAGGAAAAGAGATCGAGACGGAACAGGAAAATGCCAATTATGATGAACTGCTTTACAAGCACCAGCTTGCCGATTACGATGATCAGATTCAGAAGCAGCAGGAGATCATTGAAGATGGAACCCTCAAGGCAACTGCAAGCGGGTATGTTTCTTATGTGCGTCAGTTTACATATGGCAATCAGGTTACAAGCTCGATGAATGTTATCACGATTGCAGATTATGAGGATACATATATTCAGATACAGAATACAACGATCAAAGACAAGCTTCTGGAGAAATACGACCGTTATTATACGATACAGGATGGCGCGAAAATTTCGCTTCGGGAGTATGCCTATACAACACAGGAGCGCCTGACAGCCGAAAATCAGCAGAAATATCCGGCACTTCGAATGCAGTATGAGGATGCTCAAAAGAGCGCGCCAGTCGGTTCTGTAATCGCCGTTTATCTCGTCAGAGACCGCGTGGAAGATGTCCTGTATGTCGGAAACGATTCTATCTATGAGGACGATCAGGGATCATTTGTCTATGTAAAAAATGGGGAGCAGCGCGAACAGCGCTACATTGAGACAGGAGTCAGTGACACGGTAAATACAGAGGTGATATCCGGGCTTTCTGAGGGAGAAAAAGTGTATTATACATCAGAGGCTGCATGGCCGGATGCATATGAGGAATATACGGTAAGTGCTCCAACGAATTATGATTCGATGTTTTATACAAACCGCTATGCGATTGCAGATACGATGCGGATCAATTACACATCTCCATATGAAGGTACAATTCAGGAAATCTGTGTATCCAATGGAGATTATGTGCAAAAGGGCGATGTGTTACTCAAGGTTCGAACGAATGAAGGCAGCGCGAAGCTGGCGGAGATGCGGTCAGGAATTGAGGATATGAAAGAAAATCGTACGAAAGCAGTGCAGGCACATGAGAATACACTTCAGTCGCTGCAACAGGAAAAGCAGGCAGCGTTGACTGCCGGACAGACACCACTTGCAACCGGTACGGATGCACAGAAAGCAACCGACGGTGATGCAGAAGAACAGGCAAATCCGAATCTTTCATCTATGCTGGATGTCGATATTCAGATTGAGAATCTGGATTTTCAGATACAGACGCTGGATTATACATATCAGCTCAAGCAGTCAGAGGAAGCATATACGGAGGCAAGCTGTAACAATGACGGAACAGGTGTTATGTCAATCTGCGCTGAGCAGGAGGGCGAGGTGTTGGATTTCTGGAGAGACACCGGAGGCAAGCTGGAGCTTGACTCGGATATTCTGGCGATTGATACGCCGGTGAAGGAGAAATTGGCATTGTATGGTGGAAACAGCAAGGTTGCGAACGGGACACCTGTATCGGTGCAGGATGAGGAAAGTGGAAAGACGATACAGGGCATCATCTGTGGCTCCAACGGAATCACGGAAGGAACAAAGGAAGAGTATTATGTCACGACGGTAGGGGATCGTGTCTATATCACGCAGAGTCTGACGGACGACAGCCGGATGTACTATGTGAAATTAGACGGGAACGCATCCGTGGAGGATATGACCGGAAGTCAGATAATTTCCTATCCGCTGATTTCTTATTCGGATGTGTACACGATTCCGGCAGATGCGCTCTACACAGAGAAGGCGAACTCAGGCAAGGAGACATCCGGGGATTTCTATTATGTGTGGAAAATCGTAGATGGAAATATCGAGAAACAATATGTGGATGCAGCAATCTGCAACAGCGCACAGGATACATCCAAATATAAAAAGGGCGATGTAGTGGCATGTATATTTAATGGTATTTCGGAGGGAGATATACTGGCGGGACCAGTTTCAGAGGAAGAGGAGTAAAAGATGATACGGTTCGTTTTACAAAAAATTAAAAACAAAAAATGGTTGACGACCTGCCTGCTTCTGGGACTTGTCTTCCTTGTGGCGGCGGTTTCCTGTCAGCCAATGTTCAAGGCAGGCTCGCTCAACAAGATGCTGCTGGACAGCTTTCATAATGCAGGTGAGGAAGCAGAGGCATATCCGACGGTGATCGGAAGAACAGGTGCTTATGTGACGGAGAAACGTCAGACAGCTGCGGCTGTGCTCGACGGTGTGAAAGGGTATCAGCAGACATGGGAGAAATATCTTGGATCCATAAAGGCGGTGAATACGCAGACTATTCTGACGCTGGATGAACAGTCCGCACAGGGCGCGTATGGTGGAAAAGGAAAATATCTGAGGGTATCGTATATGCCGGATATGCTGGCACATACACAGGTGCTTGTCGGCGAGGACTACGATGCGTATGCTGAGAATCTGTATGGCTGTATGTTGTCCGAGAGTGTGATGGATGCCTGCGGCTTTACAGTCGGTGAGACATTGGAATTCCCACTTTGGACAGATGCAGACGGGGAAACGCTGAAGCTGCAGATCTGTGGTATCTTCAAGGAGACGGACAGCACAGACACCTTCTGGTATACAGCGCCGAATACGATGGAACAGGAGATGTTTGTAAGTGAGGAAACCTTTGATGCCATCGTGAAGCAGTTTGCACCGGAAAAGATCAACTATGCGACCAATGTGCTGCTTGATTATACGAAGATCAATCAGAAGAATGTAGCAGATGTGCAATATTATATCGAGCAATTTCATAAGGAGGATGAGAGCTTTACCGATTCGTTCCTGAATCTGCTCAAGCAGTACCAGAAGGACAAGAAAACGATAGATATCACGCTCTGGGTATTGGAGCTTCCGTTGCTTGGTCTGGTGCTTGCATTTATCTATATGGTGACTGGACAGATCATCGACACAGAACAGGGCGAGATCGCCATGATGCGGAGCCGGGGATACCGCCGCAGCCAGATTGTAGCGCTCTATGCGTTGCAGGCGTGTATTCTCTGTCTGGTGGCAATGCTGATTGGAACGCCACTTGGATATGGACTTTGTAAGCTGGCTGCATCGACCACAGATTTCCTGACGTTCCATGCAGGGAATCTCTCGATGTATCATTTTACACCAGTGATGCTTGTCTATGGACTGGCGGCGTCTGCCGTTGGAATTCTGTTCATCCTGATTCCGGTCGTGATTCATTCCGGGGTATCGATCGTACAGCAAAAATCTGATCAGAAGATCAACAAGAAGATGTTCTGGGAAAAATATTTTCTGGATATCGTGTTGCTTGGCGTTTCAATCTATCTGCTTCACAATTTCAATCAGGAGATTGATAAGATTCGTGCACGGGCACTGCTTGGGGCGAAGATGGATCCGTTGATCTTCTTGGATTCTGTATTGTTTATCGTGGCGATGGGACTTGTTGTGCTGCGGTTGCTGCATTATCTTGTGCAGCTTGTCTATCATATCGGCAGAAAAAAGTGGCGTCCGGCAGTGTACGCGTCGTTCTTACAGATCACGCGGAACTTCCGCAAGCAGGGCTTTATCTCGGTATTTTTGATTCTGACCGTGGCGATGGGACTGTTCAATGCCAATGCGGCGCGCACGATCAACCAGAACTATGAAAACCGGATCCGCTATGCAGATGGAGCCGATATCCGTTTGCAGGAGACATGGAAGATGCAGGCATTTTATGTGTCTGCCAATGATATCGACTATAACTATGTGGAGCCAGATCCGGTCAAATATGACGAGCCGGTCAAGCAGGGACTTTGCACGAGCATGGCAAAGGTAATCCGAACCAACAATATATCGGTAAGCCGGGGAAAAACGAAGATTGCTAACTGTGAGTTCATGGGAATCCATACAAAAGATTTTGGTGAGACTGCGTATTTGCAGGAGGAACTAAACAGAGACGTTCATTGGTATACATATTTAAATGAACTGGCACAGCAGGAAAATGGTGTGATTCTGTCGAAGAATCTGGCAGCGGCACTGGAGGTCAAAGTGGGGGATGTTGTGGATTGTTCCAGATATGGGGATTCCGTGATGAAGAAGGAGACGGTGCGCGGTACGATCAGCGGAAAGGTTGTAGCGGTTGTAGATGCGTGGCCGGGTTTTGTACAGTATACATATGAGGATGGAGAAGAAACCGAGCATTATCTGATCGTCGCAAACTATGCGAAAACGGTGCAGAGCTTCAAGATTTCTCCATATGAGATATGGTACAAGCTGGCAGATGGCGTGGACAGTGATGCGGTACGGGCTGTGATCGACGCGAGTGGAACGAAGTTGTCGGCATATACCGCTTTGGACCGGGATATTGATGCGATGAAGGAAACAGCGATGATACGGATTACAAACGGAATGTTCACTTTGAGCTTTGTCATTGCACTGATTCTATGTATGATTGGATTCCTGATTTACTGGATCTCATCGATTCGGCAGCGGGAATTGTTATTTGGTGTATATCGGGCGATGGGCTTAAGCGAGAAGGAGATAAACCGTATGCTTGTAAACGAGCATCTGTTTTCCACATTGCCATCGATTCTGGCAGGTGGTGCCTGCGGCGGTGTGGCGACATATCTGTTTGTGCGGTTATTTGGTGTGATCTATCTGCCGCAGAAACATAACTTAAGCATCTATGTCTATCTCGACCAGATGGATGTGTTGAAGCTTGTCGCGGTGCTCCTGGTTATGATTTTGCTGTGTATCGTGATCCTGCGGCGGCTGGTACGGAGTCTGAATATCACGCAGGCATTGAAATTAGGAGAGGAGTAGGAGTTTCGCTTATGAATATCATTGAAGCAAGAAATATTACACGGATGTTCCCGGTTGGTGACGGCGAATTCTACGCCTTGAAGCATGTTGATATTGATATACCGGCAGGGAAACTTACGATATTGAAGGGACGTTCTGGAAGTGGAAAGACCACATTGATGAATATATTAAGTGCCCTGGATGCACCGACAGAGGGAGATGTCAGTTTCGATGGACAGGTGTATTCGGAGATGGAAGATGCACAGAAGGAACAACTGCGAAGAAAAGAAATTGGGTTTGTCTTTCAGGCAGTTGCGTTGATCCCGATTATGAATGCATATGAGAATGTGGATTTTGCAATGCGGCTGGCAGAACCGGAGCTGACCGCGAAGGAGGTTGACGAACGAATCAGGGAGACACTTGCCTTGGTCGGAATGGAAGAGCGTATGCGGCATATGCCGGGACAGATGTCCGGTGGAGAGCAACAGCGGGTCGCAATCGCGCGGGCAGTGGCACACCGGCCGAAGGTTGTGTTTGCAGATGAACCGACCGGAGCGCTGGATACCGAGTCTGGACTTCGGGTCATGCAGTTGTTCCGAAACCTGATCGAGAAAGAAGGCGTGACGATCGTTATGACAACACATGATCCAAACCTGATGGAGCTTGGCGATGTTGTCTATGAGTTGGAGGATGGTGAGATTATTGACAGACAAATACGAGAATGATACATTGGAAGATAGGAAAAACGACATGGCGGAGGAGGCAGATCTGGCGGAAACTGCCCCTCTGATCGTCTGCGATTCTCTCGTGAAGATCTATAAGACAAAAGAGGTTGAGGTGCTTGCTTTGCAGGGACTTGACCTGACGGTCAACCGCGGGGAGCTGATGGCAATCATCGGGAAGAGTGGAAGCGGAAAAAGTACGCTTATGAATATCGTTGGAGGTCTGGAAGTGCCATCCGCCGGACGGATCATCGTGGACGGGCAGAATCTGGCGGAATTTACAGAGCGTCAGATGGTGCAGTACCGGAAGAAACAGATCGGGTTTGTATGGCAGAAGAGCGGACGGAATCTGTTTCCGTATCTGACTTCGCTGGAAAATATTGAGGCACCAATGCTTGCAATCCATAAAAGCGCGAAGAAACGGCGGGAGAAGGCAGAGAAATTGCTGGCGTTAGTTGGCATGGAGCATAAACGGGATTCTTACCCGGCACAGATGTCTGGTGGAGAACAGCAGAGAGTGGCAATCGCAGTCGCGCTTGCAAACGAGCCGGAAATCCTGCTCGCCGATGAGCCGACCGGAGCGGTTGATACAAAGACTTCTTCGAACATTCAGGATCTGTTCCGGAAGTTAAACCGGGAGCTTGGACTTACGATCATCATAGTCACGCATGATATGAAACTTGCACATAAGGTAGACCGTGTTGTCATGATTTCGGATGGCAAGATCAGTACAGAGAAGATCCTGAAACAGCATTACCGGGATATGCTGGATCAGTTGGAATCACCGGATATGACGGATGAGACACATGAGGAATATTCCGTGCTGGATAAGGCACATCGTGTGCAGCTGAGCGATGATATGCTTGCGGCAGCAGGCATTGATACGAACAAGGTCAAGGTGCGCATCGAGGATGGACGCGTCGTGATCGAGGCGGAGGAAAAGAAAGAATGATTAAGATACTGGTAGTGGAGGATGAACGCGCGATTTCGGATCTCATTCGGATGAATCTGGAGGATGCCGGATATGCCTGCACCTGTGTATATGATGGTATGGCGGCAGCGGATCAGATAGAGACACAGACGTTTGATCTGGTTTTACTGGATATCATGCTGCCGAAGGTAAATGGATATGAATTGTTGGAATATATCAAGCCGACGGGAACGCCGGTGATCTTCCTGACGGCAAAGGCAGGACTGGACGACCGTGTCAGGGGATTAAATCTCGGTGCTGAGGATTATATCGTGAAGCCATTTGAGATCGTGGAGCTGATCGCACGTGTACAGGTTGTGCTGCGGCGGTTTCATAAGGATGTGACAAAACTTGTGTATGGCGATCTTGTCATCAATACGGACAATCGTACAGTACTGCGGGATGGCGTGCCAGTCGAGTTGACACCGAAAGAGTTTATGCTGTTGGAGATATTTGTACGCAACAAAAATATTACCCTGTTTCGGGATAAAATCTACGAGCTTGTCTGGGAAAATGACAACTACGGTGATACGCGTACCCTCGATCTGCATGTACAGCGTCTCCGTAAAAAGCTTGGTCTGACTGACAAGCTGAAGACGATTTACAAGGTTGGATACCGGCTGGAAGATTAAAGGAATAGAGAAGATTCGTGAAGTTTCGTTATAAAGTTGTAATTATCAATATCATATTATTATCGCTTGGAATTGGAACCGTCGGATTCTTTATGATCCGTCGGAATTTCCAGCTTGCGCTTGATGCACAGATCAAAACCTCGATCGAGGAAAACAATCTGCTGCAATCGACGATCGAGTATCGTTTGCTCGATACGATCAATTCATCCCCATCGAATCTTGTATATCAGATGAAGAATTTAAGTGCCGATGTTGTAGGTAAGATGGGCGGTAACAACAAAGGTGTCTATGTGTTCTACGATGGTGCGGAGGTTGTGCATTCTGCGTCAGACGACAATAAACTTTCCTGCCCGGAGGAGCTGTGGAGTACCGCAGTGATCGGGCAGAAGCAGTACATGATTACAAAGGAAGCCGGGCGGTATTATCTGTTTTCCTGTTCGACAAGTCTGGTTCAGGACAAAATGATGAATATTATCAATGCGCGGGATATCACCGAGACATATCAACTCGTGGAAACGGAGAGACGGTATTTTGTGCTGCTTTTAGGAATTGTAGTGTTCTGCTGTACGGTTGCAGTGTTTGTGATTACCTATCTTCTGACGAAGCCTTTGGAGACGTTGAACCGGGCGTCGAAGAAGTTTGGAGAGGGCGATTACGAGAGCCGCGTGCATCTGCGCAGTCACGATGAAGTAGGTACACTGGCACAGACCTACAACCAGATGGCGGATGCAGTGTGTGAGCATATGGATGAACTGAAGGGAATGGTGACACGGCAGGAACAGTTCGTGGCAGATTTCACGCATGAGGTCAAAACGCCGATGACAACGATCATCGGGTATGCGGACATGCTGCGTTCCAAGGAGATGAAAAGGGAGAATCAGGTGCTTGCGGCATCGTATATTTTCCATGAAGGAAAACGTCTTGAGGCGATGTCGATGAAGCTGTTTGAATTTATTTACACGAAACACAGAAAGATTGAGTTTCAACCGATCTCGGTTGTGAGCTTCATGCAGGAGGTTACGGAGAGTGTGACGCCGATCCTGGCGCAGAAGAACCAGACGATTGTCTGTACGACGGTGGAAGCGAGGATCGAGGGAGACAGCAATCTTTTGAAATCCGCATTTATCAATATTATAGACAACGCCAGAAAGGCGTCAGAGCAAGGAAGTGAGATCTGGTTCTTTGCGAAGCAGACGGACGATGGCGTGCAGATTGGCGTGCAGGATTTTGGTGTTGGTATCAGTGAAGAACATTTACAAAGAATCTTCGATGAGTTTTATATGGTAGATAAATCGCGTTCACGGAAAGAGGGCGGTGCGGGACTTGGACTTTCGCTTGCGGCATCCATTGTGGAAAGCCATGGGGAGAAGCTGGAGATCGAAAGTACAGTTGGAGAGGGCACAACAATGTGGGTGGTATTTCATGAGAAAAATCTTACAGAACAATAAAATACGCGTCGGACTGTTATTTGTCTGTTGTGCGCTGATCGTCGTGCTAAGCATCGTAGCACCGAAATATCTGCTTGCACGGACGCTTACGGAACAGACGAATCACGTCGAGGTGGCACCGGAGGAATATTATCTGGAAGCGGGAACGATGATGTCACGCAATACATCCTCAAATCTCTCGGCTGTCGATCGGATCAAGCTGATCTCCGGCACATGGGACAGTAACATGACAAAATGCGATATCACAGAGGGCTTTCTGGATGAAGTCGAAGCGGTGGAACTTGCGAAGAAGCAGTTGGATGTCTATTACAAGCAGGGTGTGTATCCGTATTCCGTACAGATCCAGTATGACAATCTGTATTCATATTCGTCAGAACTTTACTGCTACACGGACACCAGCTTTGATACCTATGCGGCATATCTCTGGAAGATCACATTTACGAAGTATGATAACAGCGTGGAGAATATCGTTTATATGACAGAGAGTGGGACAATCCTGCTTGCATGGACAAACAACACGAAGTTTGCGCAGACAACAACACTTCTGGACTTCTATGAAAATGTGCAGATACGGGATGTCCTTGGGGAAAATAAGCTGTACACGGCGAGTGCGGTGGAGTATATGCCAGTTGCTTCTGTGACGATTCCTTACCCGGACGCAGAGGAGATAAAAGAAATTAAAAATGGAGCATTGATCACACTCCGGGTATCTGGCGACTTAGAGAACCTACAGGCATTGCAATATACGACGGAGCATGGACAGGGAATTGTCCTGATGCCATTACAGAACAACAAATGATATATTTTCTCATATATAATTCTTGATTTTCATAATAAGTTCCTGTATGATGCATATAGTTAGCTTAGACTAACTTATATGCATCAAGGTGAGGAAACGATATGCCGATACAGGAACTGGTTCAAATCAAACAATCAAACGATCTCGAAAAAAACACAGCCGTGATGATGGCGGTCAATTGTGCACCGGTGATCAAGGGAAGCAAGGCTTCGAATCTGATCACAGTGACAATGCAGGAGTTTTACATGATCCGGAAGCTTGTGCGGGGAACAGGGATTTCTTATCATCTTCTAAAAATCAAAGCGAATAAATTCATGTTATTTTTGTATCGGAGAGAAGCACTCAAACGCTACATTCTATCTGAGAAGGTACAGAAATTTCTGCGTGGTTATGGCTATCCGGCAGATGATTTTTCTGCGATGCTGCATAGACTGTTTTCGCGTGTGGAACAGTATAGCAGAGGAGAGATTGCATATCCACATGAGATGGGAGCTTTCCTGGAGTATCCGATCGAGGACATCTTAGGATTTATGGAGAATGATGGAGAGAAATTTTCCTTTTACGGATATTGGAAGGTTTATCACAATGAGCAGGAGATGACACAGTTGTTTCAGCGTTTTGACGAGGAACGGGAGCATGTGCTGCAGGAGATTCTGGAGGGTAAGACAATCCGGGAGATCGCAGTCTGAGCTGTGACTTGCAAAACGCCAAATATATAACAAAAAGAAAGGGATAAGTTATGAGCAAAGTAAGTATTGTATATTGGAGCGGAACAGGAAATACAGCCATGATGGCAGGCAGTATCGCAGACGGTGTAGCAGCCGCAGGCGGTGAGGCAGAGCTGATCACGGTAGATGAGGCAAGTGTTGATGCATTGAAGGATGCATCCGTGATTGCACTTGGCTGTCCATCTATGGGTGCAGAGCAGTTGGAAGAGACACAGATGGAGCCATTTATGTGTGAGCTTGATGGCGTGATCGCTGGAAAGCAGATTGCACTGTTTGGCTCTTACGGCTGGGGAAATCAGGAGTGGATGCGTGACTGGGAGGATCGTATTGTTGCAGATGGCGCAACTGTTGTAAATGGCGAGGGTATCGCAGTAAACGGAACACCTGGTCCGGACGCAGAAGATGAACTGAAGTCACTTGGTCAGACACTCGCAAGTCTGTAATAATTGCGATTATTTTATATTTATCTGGAATAGATACAAATTTGATACATTCCTATGCTACACTGAAACCATCAAATCAGAAGGGGGAGGAATCCGAGATGAAACGATGGATAAAAGTGCTATGCATAGGAATGTTTTTTTCGTTATTAACCGGATGTGGAAAAAAACGGGGCGATGTTGGCGCAGATTATCAGAAAAATGCTGAGGGTGGTACATTTGAGGCAGGAGAGCCAACGAATATAAGCTATCAGGTTGCCGGAAATAACAATGTGACATTTACGGTCGATGCCGATGTGACAGGAGGCGAGCGGCTCTCTGGCAGCCGGTGCTATGGAGCAAAACCACAGGTGCTCGATGACGCGTATGTGGAAGCAAAGGTATATCCGGTATTTGATGTGGGAACGGCACAGTCGGTAAAACCATATATGGTATGTACAGATAAAGAGATGGATGACCGAAGAGATGCTCTTTGGGCAGAGATAGACAAGGTGTATCAACAACCGGCATCCCAGACGGATGCCGTCTCTGAGATCTGGAGGTATGGGTATTTTGCGGATATGAGTGAGTTGAATTGCAGTATGGACACGAAGGGACAGGCGACGCATACAATTTTGACAGGGGAAGAAAAAGTGGATCCGAGAATACCGGTTACAGCAACCAACCAGAAAACCTATAGCTATGTCGATGCAGAAGGTAAGGATATCAGCCGGGCAAGAGTGGATGGTGAAATCGATGGTCTGCCATATGTATATGAAACGTATTATCGGGCGGCTTCGGACAGCGAAGAAAATGTAAACTGGGTTACCTTATATATGCGGTACGACAGATATCGGAAGCAGATCCTTGTGCGACCGAAGGAGGACGGGGATGAAATCCCGGATCTGGGTGAGGCGGATGCACAGGCGGTTGCAGATGCATTTTTACAGAAGCTTGGATATGGAGACTTTGTATGTTGTGGAACGGAGATTGGTGCTTATAGGGAAAGGGACGAAGACCCTGATACGATGAGTGCCAATCTGATTGATCACTGGTATTGCTTTTCCTATAGCCGGAAGGTGGATGGGATTTCTGCAGCGGTTACAGCAGGTGTCAATGATTTACGGTTTGGCGTATCGGGGGAGCTGACAGCTCCGCAGGAGACCATCGATGTTACGGTGGATGCACAGGGCGTTGCAACTGTGAAGATACAGGCAAATCAATATGAATTAGAGGAAGAAGGAACCGGTATCACGTCCTATCTTACCTTTGAACAGGTGGATGCAGCCGCTCAGAAATATATGAGTGAATATAAACAACCGGACTATATCACGAAGAATGTGACACAGGCGATCATCATAACACATGTAAAGCTAAATTATGCTTATGTGCGTTATACAGATGGAAACTACAATATGATCCCTGTGTGGGCATACTATGGATATCAGTTTGAACAAAATCCATATCAAGAAAGATACAGTGGAGATGCTTCACCGCGGGAATGTTTCATGTTTGGAGTCAGTGCGGTGGATGGACAGATTATCGAGGGCGTGTATTCCAAGGTTGTAGCAAATCCGTTTGATCTATAAAAAGGGGAGGATAGTATCATGAGACGATGGAATAAAGTGATCTTCTTAGGGGTAACATGTCTGGCGCTTGCCGGCTGCGGAAAAGACCGGGGCGATGAACTGGCGAAGGACTACCAGAAGAACGACGAGCTGGCGAGTGATACATCTGCAGATGCAGATATTACAGGACATCTGACCTATGAGCTTATCAGTGATTCCGGAATCACATTCACGGTGGATGCCGATGCGACAGGCGGTGGAAAGCTTGCAGAAAGTCACTGCTATGGGGCAAAACCTGTGGAAGTGGATGAGGCATATCTAAAGGAGCATGTCTATACAATATTTGACGAGGGGACTTTGCAGCAGGTCAAACCGTATGAGGTGTGCAGTCAGCAGGAGCTTGCAAACAGACAGAATCAATTACTTCAAAGACAGCAGGAATTACAGTTACAGACAGATACGGAGAACAGTTCCGTTCATGCAATATGGGAAAATGGTATTCAGTCGGATTTGGAAACGGAGGACTGGCTTGCAGATCAACGGGATGAGTCAATGGTCACAGAGGAAACAGGAAAGGCTATTTATACATATGAGATTGCAGATGGAATCACGACGAGTCTTGCTCGCGTGGATGGTGAAATCGATGAGATCCCGTATGTATATACATGTGCATATTATGACTCGAATGCATATCCTTATTCCAGCATGCGTTACATGCGGTATGATATGTATTCGTATGAAGCGAAAATTACAGTGCGGCCGAAAACAGAGGAAGATGCCGTGGAGGGGCTGGATATAAGAGAGGCGGAGGCAAAGGCCGATGAGTTTCTTGCAAAACTTGGATATGACGATTTCACATGCTTTGAAACCGGTATTGGAGCAAAACTCGTTGCAAATGAAGATGCCGCATCTATGAATCCGAGTACGTTGAACGATTGTGCGTACTGCTTTAGTTACACTCGTACGAGGGATGGAATTCCGGTAGCTGGGACACCCGGTGCATATAATTTTACATTTGGAATTGCCAATCAACTGCCGGCTTCGGAAGAGGTGATCACGGTTGCGGTAGATGTTGACGGCGTGGCTGTGGCAGATATACAGTCAGCGCCATATGACGTGGAAGAGACCGGAATCGGAATTGAAAGTGTTCTTACCCTGGAACAGGTGGATGCAGCGGCGCAGAACTATATGCAGAAATTTGAAAAGACGAATGCCTATGCAGATGTCCATAAGATAATGATAGACCGGGTGGAGCTAAATTATGTCTATGTGTGTTATACGGATGGAAAATGTAATGTGATTCCGATATGGGCGTATTATGGATCTACGAGAGAAGGGGGAAAAGAGCGATATCTGTTTGGAGTCAGTGCCGTGGACGGTCAGATCGTGGAAGGGCAGTATATGTATTATTTAGATCTTACATTCACAGTATAATGAAGCCGGCTGTTTATTTATTTGACGGATAAATAGACGATATCGAGATTCTATTGGAGAGTGCGTTGCACTCTCCTTTTTTTTATGGTAAAATTTCAGTGGTTTAGTTTGGAAAAACGAGTAAAATATAAAATAAACGAAAAAAAGATGGAAGGTGAGCATATGCGTCTTCATTTTACGAAGATGGAAGGGCTTGGCAATGACTATGTCTATGTCAATTGTTTCAAGGAAAAAGTAGAGCATCCGTCGGAGCTTGCAGTGCGGGTATCAGACCGGCATTTCGGAATTGGCTCAGATGGACTGATCCTGATCAAGCCGTCGGAGGTGGCGGATTTCAAGATGGATATGTACAATGCGGACGGCACGCAGAGTGAGATGTGTGGAAACGGTATCCGCTGCGTCGGAAAGTATGTGTATGATTATGGGCTGACGGATAAAACTTCCGTGTCCATCGAGACGCTGGCAGGTATTAAATATCTGGAGTTTACATTTGGCGATGAGGAGAAAAACGGACGGAAGACAGTAGAACTTGTGCGTGTCAATATGGGAGCCCCGATTCTTGCACCAGAGGACGTACCAGTGGATCTGCCGGATGCAGGGGATATCGTGCAGGATTATCCAATCATGGTAGCGGGAAAAGAATACCGCATTACCTGCGTATCCATGGGTAACCCACATTGTGTGAGCTTCGTGGACGACGTCGACAACTTCCCGTTGGAGGAAGTAGGACCGCTGTTCGAGAACAATCCAATCTTTCCGCGTCGTGTCAATGCAGAGTTTGTCGAGCTAGTCAGCCCGACGTATGCGAAGATGCGTGTATGGGAGCGTGGAACCGGCGAGACACTTGCCTGTGGAACCGGTACCTGTGCGACTGCCGTTGCCTGCATCTTAAATGGCAAGACAGAAGATGAAGTGACAGTGAAGCTGCTTGGCGGCGAGCTTATCATCCGCTGGGACCGCGACGCGAATATCATCTACATGACAGGCTCTGCCAAGGTCGTCTTCGACGGAGAAATTGAAGTATAGGGATTATAATCCAGACAAGGCAGAGTTTACGAAAACATATATTTTGTTTGCAAAATCGCATAGAATATAATGGAGACGGATTAAAAATTTAAAATATTATATTAGAGAAAATGTTAATAGAGGTGACCGGATTATACAATTCTCAAGCAGACCATTGAAACACGCTGGTACTTAATGAGTGCCAGCTTGCCTGGCACGAGTTTAGTACCACTGCGTGTTGAACTGAGCGAGAGCGCGTCTGCGGAGAATTGTATAATCCGGGCAACTCGTATAAGAATATGTATATTGTACAATTTAGGAGGAAAAGACATGTTTAAAGTAAACGACAACTATTTGAAACTTCCGGGAAGTTACCTCTTCTCAACCATCGGCAAGAAAGTACGTGCGTATCAGGAGGCAAATCCTGACAAGGAGATCATCCGTCTTGGTATCGGTGATGTAACCCAGCCACTCGCACCGGCAATCATCGACCGTCTGCATGAGGCAGTATCCGAGATGGGCGTGCAGGAGACATTTAAGGGCTATGCACCTGACCTTGGTTATGAGTTTTTGCGTAGTGCGATCGTAAAGAACGATTACAATGCACGCGGTGTTGACATCGCAATCGACGAAGTATTTGTCAGTGACGGTGCAAAATGTGATTCCGGAAATATTCAGGAGATCTTTTCCCTTGACAATAAGATCGCTGTCTGCGATCCTGTATATCCGGTTTATGTAGATTCGAATGTTATGGCAGGAAGAACCGGAACGTATGATGCAACAACCGGTCTTTGGAGCGATGTGATCTACATGCCATGTAAGGAAGAAAATGGATTCGCACCAGAACTTCCAGAGGAGACACCGGATATCATCTATCTGTGTTTCCCGAACAACCCGACCGGTGCAACGATCACGAAGGATCAGTTGCAGAAATGGGTAGATTACGCAAACGAAAAGCATGCAGTGATCATCTACGATGCTGCATATGAGGCATATATCAGTGAGCCGGATGTACCACATACCATCTATGAGTGTGACGGTGCAAAGACTTGTGCAATCGAGCTTCGAAGCTTCTCGAAGAATGCCGGATTTACCGGAACAAGACTTGGATTTACAGTGATTCCAAAGGAGTTAAAATCCGCAGATGGTGTTGCCCTGAATCCACTTTGGGCAAGACGCCATGGAACAAAATACAACGGTGCTCCGTATATTGTGCAGGCAGCCGGTGAAGCTGTGTATTCTGAGGCAGGAAAGAAGCAGACTGGCGAGCAGATCGCATACTATATGAAGAATGCAAAGTATATCTTTGATGGATTGAAGAGTGCCGGATATTCGGTATCCGGTGGTGTGAATGCACCATATATCTGGCTGAAGACACCGGATGGCATGAGCTCATGGGAGTTCTTTGACTATCTGTTAGAGAAGGCAAATGTCGTTGGTACACCGGGTTCTGGATTCGGACCAAGCGGCGAAGGATATTTCCGTCTGACTGCATTTGGAACCTATGAGAATACAGTCAAGGCAATTGACCGGATGAAGGCGCTGTAACAGGTTGTTGGTATGACAGAGAATGTTTATAAGCTTGTTATGTTAGGGCTTGTAACTGGATCGTGGCTGTTTTTAAGCTCCATGTTCCTGCTGAAACGGAAACCGAGATCGTTTCTGTTTCATGCAGGCATGTGGGCTGTGTTGATGGTATATTTTATACTGTATGAGTTTTTGATGAGTTATCACGGTGAGGTAGCGTGGTTTCTGGCAGGACTCGTGGAGATTGCAGTCATGATGACGGTTGTTGCCGTGAATAACGAGGGAAATCTATGGAGAAACTTCTGCATCGTTGTGTTACAACAGGGTGTTGGAAGTCTGTTTTTTACAATGGCGGCGCTGCCATTTCCGAAGCTGCAGGAGTACCAGCTGAGTATTATCGGATTCCAGCCACTTCCAATATCTGTTACGAACTTTTTGATTTTGGGGTTGATGAATGTGTGCTGTGTCATTGCAACACTTATTCTGAAATTCATTTTCCGGAAGGAATATACCGGGGATGGACGTCTGTACCGGAATATCATGATCGGGTATATTCTGATCGCGTACGTATCCCTTGCTTCGCGCTGGAAGCTGATTGACCGGATACGACAGGGCGATGTGGAAATCAGTAATTTTGTTGTTTTGTATGTGGTGTGGATCATAGGAATTGTGATTTTATGCAATTATGTTCCGTATGTCTATAACCGGTCAGAAGCCAGATGGCAGAAAAAAGAACAGCAGATGCTGGCACAGATGCTGGCAGAGAGTGAACGCCACTATGAGCGGCTGGTAGAAGCACCGTTTGTCTATGGACAGACACTGAGTGGAAATGTGACGCTGGATGCAGTGGTGGCAGATTATACGAAGCGTGCGCAGGAACGAACGCTTTTGTTTGATGCTGTCGTAGAGCCGGTACATATATCGGATATGGCAGAGCTGGATGTGACGGTAATCGCCGATGCGATGTTAGAAACGGCATTTACACATGTCTCGACAGGTGCTGATGCGTTTGTACAGTTTACCGTGCGACAGAGAAAGGGCAGTTTGTTTCTGGATGTCGATTATATGACAGGAAAACGAATCCTGCGCAAGAAGGAACAGACGCTTGCAGAAGCCCTGATCAGAAAATATGAGGGCAGTAAACAGATCAGAAGAAAAGGAAAAGAACGGCAGATTTGTGTGCTGCTTCCAAATCAGGTACAGAAGGAAGAAACAAAGGGATAAATTGTGGGGGTACTATGGTAGAAGAATTATTTTCTGTGTTGGCACTGGGGCTAGAGATTTCCGTGTGGTTGTTTATAACGTGCATGGTTTTGATTAAGCGGAGACGGCGGAGCATATGGATGCGTCTGCTGTCTCTGTTTATGATTGTCGGGTATTTTGAAATCTACGAAGTTTTGATGTTTTATCATGGAGAGAAGCTTTGGCTTTATAGCGGACTGACAGAAATCCTGATGCTGGCATTGTTAATTGTAATCAATAACGAAGGATGCTTCTGGCGCAATTACTGTATCTTGATTTTGGAACAGGGCATGACCAGTCTGTTATTTTCCATTTTCGGTTACGCATCTCCAGATTTGAATGAAGATCTGACAAAATTAGTAAGCTTTACACCGGTTGCACCGGTTCGGGCATGCATTCTGGTGTTTGGAGTGATGTCACTGGCATTTATTCTCTCAGCACTCTTCTTAAAGAAAATGTTCAAGCAGGAGTATGAGGGAAGCGGGTATATCTACAAACGGATTGTATTTGGCTACACGTTTATCTCGTATGTGTCTCTGGCATCCCGCTGGAAGCTGATTGATCAGTTGCGGAAAAATACAATTGCAGGGTACGAGGTACTGGCACTGGGTATCGTGTGGGTTGTATCTTTGATTATGGTTTGTAATTATGTGCCATATGTGTATAATAAACTTGATATCGTATGGCGAAAACGGGAGCAGGAAACGCTGCAAAAATTACAGGCGGAAAGTCAGATGCATTATGCAGCACTTGCAAAACAGCCATTTGTCTATGGACAGAACCTGAGTGGAAATGTTACACTAGATGCAGTCGTGGCGGATTATGCGAAGCGTGCACAGGCACGTGCGCTGCTGTTTGAGGCAGTCGTGGAACCGCTGCAATGTACGGATAAGGCGGAACTGGATGTAACGGTAATTGTGGATGCGATGCTGGAGACGGCATTTGCAGGAGTTGTTGAAGAGGCGGACGCATTTGTACAGCTTACAGTGAGTGAGCGGAAGGGCAGTTTGTTTCTGGATGTTGACTATGTGACGGGAAAACGAGTACCGCACAAAAAGGAACAGGCACTTGCGGATGCACTGATCGGCAAATATGATGGCAGTAAACAACTGCGGAAAAAAGGAAGAGAACGGCAGATCTGTGTGTTGCTTCCGCAGTCTACGGTTCGCCGCTGAAAGAGAAATACGAAGGAACGGAACGATTATTACGATGAAGATTATTATATGTGATGATGAACGAATGGATGCCGAGCGCGCGAAAATAATATTACTTTCCTGCAAATGTGTTCAGGAGGAAGACATTACGATTCTTACACCACAGGAGATGCATCTGGGACTGGAGGTGCAGGATATAAAATGTGATATTGCGATTATGGATATCGAGTATGAAAACCGGCAGTTCAACGGGATTACATTAAGCAAAGAGTTAAATAAAAAGCTGCCGCTGTGCCAGATCATCTATCTGACATGGGTATTGGAATTTGCACCGGAAGTGTATGATACGATCCACTGCTATTTTGTGTTAAAGCAAAACGAGGAGAAGATGTTGCCGCGTGCGATGGAAAAGGCGATACAGATTTATTGTGATCAGGAAGACCATGAAATTATTGAACTTAGAAATCATGGAAAGATGATGTATATCCGGCAGGCAGATATTATATATGCCGAGAGACAGGATCGGATTGTGCAGATTCACACAGCACAGGGAACGTACCAATGTTATCAGTCATTGACGAAGATTATGAAACTTCTCGGAAGAAATTTCCTGCGCTGTCATGGCGGATATGTTGTGAATTATAATTATATTGATACTGTGATGCGGGAAAGCGTGATTTTGTCAAATGGTACGGAGATTCCGATTGGACGGACATACCGGACATCATTTCATGAACAGTACATGCGTATGGTAGAACAGCATGTGTAATACAGATACAGGGAGAAATGCAAATGGAAAAAACAGTGGGGATTGGACTGTTTGCCTTGCTGGTTGTGGGCGTTGCCTTTGTGCAGGTGCATTATTACCGGGAGCGGCAGCGGGCAAAGGCAGAGTGTGAACGGCTGGAGCAAAGCATCGGGCAGATGCAGAAGCAATATGTCGATGTGGTAAAACAGAACCAGTCATATCGCCAGATGAATCATGAATTAAAAAAGTATCAGTGGCTTGTACAGGTTATGCGTGAGAATATGGGAACGGTCACGCATGGACAGTTGCTGGAGCTTGTATTGCAGAAGAAAATACAGGAAGCAGAGCATAAACAGATCACTTGTGATGTGCAGGGAACCTTAAATGGAAATCTGCGTATGGACGAGATGTCGCTGGTCAGCCTCGTGATGAATCTGCTGGACAATGCGATCGAAGCATGTGTGCAGACGGAGACCAGACAGATTCAGGTTGTGATCGCAGAAGATCCTGCGGCGCAGATGCTGGAATTGAAATTACAGAACTCAAAGAACAGCAGTCAGAAGCTGCATGCGAATGAAGCAGGAATAGGATATCAGACGACAAAAGAGGATCGCGGCTCGCATGGGTATGGAACACAGATCATCCAGCGGATCGTCGATGAAAATGGTGGTACAATTCGGTATGTGGATGCCGGGGATACCATGCAGATCACCTGCAGACTCTGTATGGAAGATAAAAAGCTTTTGAGCGAGGGATAACGTATGACACAGGATGAATTTAGCTGCCTCTATGAGGAGAATTCATTTACATGTATTATAAAAAAGGGGCTGGCGATGCTGGATGGTGACCGCATCCGAATCGAGCATATCGACAGCGATATGGAAGTTCTGACCATCCCGGATGAGCTTCCGGTTACGCTGTTTGATATACAGGGAAGAAGCTACACGCGCATCCTTCCAGTTTCCGAGCTTGGGAAAAAGGCGTGTTATGAGAAGAAAAATTTAAAGCAGGTGCGCCTTGGAAAAAATTTTCGATTTCTGGATGACTATGCGTTTGCACGCTGTGAACATCTGACAGAGGTTGTGGCAGAGGGCATCGATGGATTTGCTGACCTGCGTCTTGGCAATGGCGTGTTTGATGATTGTGGAAGCCTGGAGATTTTAGCACTCGACGGTGACCGGGAAGCGAAAATTGCAAGGCTGCTTGCAGCTGTACCACGGTTCCTGAAAGCGGAGGATCTGTTGACAGGCGGCGAGATCGGGACGGACGCATGGTATGAGCGTTGGGATTTTGCCCTGCGTGCCTTTTTGAAGGAAGACGATGTTGCGGGCTACATGCAGGCAGTGCTTTTTGGCAAGCGGAAGTTCGCAGACCGGGAAGCGTACATTGCCTATGTGCAGGAGGCAAAGCGCGCATTGTGCAGACTGCGGTTGGAATACGGAGAAGAATTGCAGGCATTTGCCCGGAAACAGTGTGAGGAGTATCTGGGAGAAATGCGGCAGGTATAACGGGTACGAAGAAACAATGATTTAGGAATTGTAAGATCTGGTTTTTATACAGGAAGGAAGATGGCATGTCTAAATTTACAAAGCAGGCGATCATGGATGGATTTATTGAATTGTCCAAGCAGATGCCGATCGATAAGATCACTGTAAAAAAAGTAACCGATTATATCGGAATTACACGGAATACATTTTACTATCACTATCAGGATATCTATGCACTGTTAGAGGAGATTGTCGTCACAAAGGCGAAGAAATTATTTGTCTTAGATGAGGACAATCTGGAGAACTCGTGGAAGAGTAACCTGCGTTTCATGGGACAGTATGGAAAGAAGAACGAAAACTTTATAAGAAACCTCTACCAGTCAATGGGACGGGACTCGTTTGGTGACCAGCTGTTAGAAATCAGCTATGGCTCCATTTACCGGAGCGTGCAGGCGTACGCAGAAAAAGAGATGGTGCAAAATCCGGACATCACATACAAGGAACAGGCAATCAAGGATACATCTTATATACTCGCGAAGATGCTTTCGGAAAATGCAGTTGAATGGATACGCGGTCGTGTGGAACAGGATCCGGTCGCACTGATGGAGAAAGCGATAGCCGCGGTGGACGGCGTCGGACAGGTGCTGTTGAATAATTTGAACAAGAATTATAATAATAAATAAGCAGAGAAGAATCAGGAGGGTATATACATGGCAGGATCTCATATTGCAATCCCGACAATCTTGAAGATTGGGAGCGGAACACTTGGAAACGTAGGAAAATATCTGCAGTCAAGCGGATTTAAGAAAGCGGTTGTATTCTTTGGAAATGGACTTGTGGAGATGTTCGGAAAGACGGTAATGGATTCCCTTTCCGAGGCGGATATCGAGGTGCTTTCGTATTGTGAGCTTGACACAACGGATATCAAGGATATCATCGATCTGGCATTTACAATCGACGCGAAGACACAGGTGATCTTAGGCATCGGCGGCGGCAAGGTCATTGATGCCGGAAAATATGCCGCTTATCTGCGGAAGCTTCCGTTTATCAGCATGCCGACATCGGCATCGAGTGATGGATTTTCTTCGGCAAGTGCATCACTTCTGGTAAATGGCAAGCGTACGTCTGTGCCAGCACGCATGGCATATGGAATCGTGGTGGATACGGATGTATTGAAGTCCGCACCGACGAAGTTCTTATATTCCGGTATCGGTGATATGGTATCGAAGATCACAGCACTGTACGACTGGATTTTTGAGGCGGAGCATGGCGTGTCCGAGGTGAATGATTTCGCGGTAATGATTGCGAAGAAGGCGGTCAACAGCTTCGTGCGGACACCATTTGAGAGTATTCAGGATAACCTCTTCCTGAAGGAGCTGGTTGATTCGCTGGCGATGAGCGGAATTGCAAATGAGATCGCAGGTGGCAGTGCGCCGACGAGCGGTAGTGAGCATCTGATCTCCCATGCGCTGGATAAGCTGCTGGAGGTGCCACAGCTCCACGGTGTGCAGGTTGGAATCGCCACCTATGTGATGGCAGTTGTACAGGATCACCGGTATGTGCGTGTCAATAAGATCTTCGAGGATACCGGATTCTGGGATTTCGTATCGACACTTGGCTTGAATCGCGCAGACTACGAGTCGGCAATCGATATGGCACCGCAGATCAAGCCGAATCGTTACACATATCTGCATGAAGCAAAGTACCGGGAGAAGGCGAAACAGGTGCTTCGCGAAGATCCGGTGATGAAGCGGGTATTTGGTGAATAAGAACAATTAAAAAAAGTTGTGCAAATTAGGCGGAATGTGTAAAAAATATACACATTCCGTTTTTTGACACTTGTAGGAACTTGGAATATATGCGAAAATAACACAGTGCTTTTCTACGCGTATACCAATGTTAATTAGATGTATGCAGGGAGAACACAACAAAATTAGAAGATAAAGTGTGAGCGAAGATGAAGATACTTTTGATTAACGGAAGCTTGCGTGGAGAGTATAGCTCCTCCCTCAAAGTTGCCCATGCATTTGTCAAAGGCATGGTGGAAGAATATGGAGCGGACACGGAAGTCTGTGAGGTAGCATTGAAGGACAAAAGGATTGACCATTGTCATGGGTGCTTTGTCTGTTGGAAGACGACACCGGGGCAGTGCTGTATCCACGATGATATGGATGAGCTGCGGCAGATGGTGATGGACAGCGATATCATTGTTGAGAGCTTTCCGCTTTATTTCTTTGGACTGCCTTCAAAGCTGAAGGCATTTACGGATCGTATGATCTGCTATGTACAGGAGTATCGCGGGAATCCGGGCGATGAGGAGAATCATCGGTTCCTGCATAACATGCGGTATCCGGAGCTCGAAAAGAAGAAACTGATTTTAGTATCCACATGCGGCTATGAGGTGACAGACAACTGTTACGATGCCGTGTTTGCAGAGTTTGACCGGATCTGCGGCGAGGGAAAATACACAACGGTGCTGGCACCGCAGGGGGGTCCACTCTCAGAGCAGGGGTTTGCAGAGAAGGTGGCACGCTATCTGGAGAAATTCAAAGAGGCTGGTCACGAATATGCAAGGGAAGGCTGTTTATCGGAACGTACGTGGAACAAGCTGCAGCGACCGTTGCTTGGACACAGTACATTCGAGATGGCAATCAATATGAACTGGGACAACCCGGAGGTTGGACCTTACGGAAAGCTGGTGTAGAACGTGGAGATACTAAAGAGATTTGCAGCGAAGCTTGCCTTTGCGATCGCGAATGGCGTAATCCGTATCCTGTACCCGCCCAAGGTAACGTGGGAAGACAAAAAGGCAACGAAAGATGCGTTGAAAAAAGGCAACTGTGTTGTTTATTCCAATCACACAAGTCATGTGGATGGGTTCTATATGACACGACTGTTTGGTAAATATAGGGTACATACCTTTGTTGCGCGGGACTGGTATGATAAGAAGAAGATTAACTGGTTGTTCCGCAATCTTCCATATATCCCAATGAACCGTCAGGAGATGGATACAAGCTGGCTGTCGATGGGATTGGAGAAGATGAATGAGGGCTGCCCGATCTACATATTCCCGGAAGGACATACGAGCCATACCGGAGTGATGGATGAATTCAAGCCAGGATTTCTGATGCTTGCGAGACAGGCACAGGCGCAGGTTGTACCAGTTGTGATCGACGGCGAATTTAAGGTCTTCCATCGCATGCACATTATCGTCGGCAAGCCGGTCGAGATGGATTTAAACGAAGAAGGCAGACCATCGGTTGTCCTCAAAAAATATGCAGGCGTCTGCAGAGACAGGATCTATGAGTTGCGTGATACCTACGGTGTGAAGAAACAATCATGATATTTGGAGTGGAAACACTCTTAAAATATACCCGTTGATTCGGGGTAAAATATAAGAAAAGGAAGGATACATAGAATGAACGAAAAAGAGTTAGAAATCGCTGAGAACATTAAAGGAATGCTTTCAAAGAATCTTAGAATCCCTGAGGAAGAATTAGATTATGAAGTTCCATTGTTTGGTGATGGAATTGGACTTGATTCTGTTGATTCCCTGGAGATTATCGCTTGTATCGATTCTGCTTACGGCGTAGCTATGACAGGTGTTGCAAAGGAGCACTTCTACAACATCGAGAGCCTTACAAAGTACGTTGTAGCAAATATGTAATAGCAAGTCATACAAAGAGGGCTGTCCCGAAAGGAAACTTTGGGGCAGCCCTGTGTATTCTGAACAGGTAGATAGGAAACGCGCGAATGCGTGGTGGCATATAAAGGAGATAAAAATGGATAAGATTACAAATACACGTTGCGTTGTAACCGGACTTGGCATGATCAGCGCAATCGGAAATAACGTAGATGAGTGCTTCGCAAATGCACTGGCTGGAAAAACAGGAATTGATAAGGTAGCATCTGTTGATACAACCGACTGCTATGCAAACCTTGGTGCAGAAGTACACTGCGATACACTGGATGAGATCGATGAGGCAAAGGATGTTGACCGTGTCAGCAAGCTCTGCCTGAAGGCTTCCAAGGAAGCACTCGATGATGCAGGTCTTGTGATCGATGAGAGTAATGCCGGTCGTGTCGGTGTTGTCATGGGAAGCTGCGTCGGTGGTGTTGTCAGTGTAGAAAATTATGTAACAAAGGGTGAGCATGCAGAGGATATCAACAAGATGACGATTGCCTCGATTGCAAACCATGTAGCAAATATGGCAGGCGCAAAGGGTGTTGTCACAAACGTTGGTAATGCCTGCGCAGCAAGTACGATCAGTATTGCTTATGCGTGTGAGTTGATCCGTGCCGGTGTGGCAGATGCGTTTATCGTTGGTGGTGCCGATGCATTTGCATCTGTTCCATTTTCAGGCTTCTTAGCTCTTCATGCGCTTTCTGAGCAGGCATGTTCGCCATTTAACCACAGCAACGGTATCACACTTGGTGAAGGTTCTGGTGCGATCATCGTGGAGAGCTATGAGCATGCAAAGAAGAGAAATGCGAAGATCTACTGTGACGTGCTTTCAGCAGGAATCAGCAGTGATGCCCATCATATCACAGCACCACGTCCGGACGGACTTGGACAGATGTATGCGATTCGCGAGGCAATTGAGAAGTCAGGCATCGAGCCAAAGGATGTTGCATATGTAAATGCACACGGAACAGGAACCGCCAAGAACGACGAGGCAGAATTCCTCTCCTTACATACAATCTTTGATGAGACAAATCCAGACTTAAGCGTCAGCTCTACAAAGGCAATGGTTGGCCACTGCTTAGGTGCAGCCGGTGCGATCGAGGCAGTTTTCGCAATCAAGGCTCTGACAGAGAACAAGATTCCACCAACGATCGGATATTCTGAGGAGGATATCGAGGCGCTCGGTGAGAAGGCAGGCACATTCGATTTCATGCCGAATACAATGAAGGAAAAGGATTTGCACTATGTAATGTCTAACTCCTTTGCATTTGGCGGAAGCAATGCAAGTATCATCTTCTCGAAGGAGCCGGGCAATGTGAAGGAAACTGAGAACGATGAGAAGGTTTATATCACAGGTCTTGGTATCGTCAGCCCACTTGGAAATGGCGTTGCCAACTATATCGATAAGGTCAATGCACAGATAAAGCCGGAAGCAACGTCTGTACATGCAAATGTCGGAAAAGAAGATTACGACAAATATGGTCTGAAGATGGCGTTCTACAGAAAGCTCGACAAGTTCAGCCTGATGCAGGTAATATCCGGCCTTGAAGCACTGCAGGAGGCAGGCATCGAGGTAACAGAGGAGAATGCAGAAGAGCTTGGTATGATTGTTGGAACCGGCGATGGCCCGCTTACAACCGTATATGAGTTCCAGGAGCACATTTCTGAGAATGGAACAACAGCAGGTTCTGCCTTCAACTTCCCGAACACCGTTTACAATGCAGCAGGTGGATACCTCTCGATCAAGACAGGTATGCGTGGCTATAACGTAACAGTGACAAACGGCGCACAGTCTGGTATGAGCAGCTTGTGCTATGCATATAACGAGATCAAGCAGAACCGCGGCAAGGCAATGCTTGCAACTGGTACCGATGAGAACAGCGAGGTTATGGAGAAGCTCTATGCGAAGCTTGGCAAGGTAGCCGGAGATGTGAAGCAGGCATACGCTGGCGGTGACGGATTCGTGCTTGCCGATGGTAGTACGAGTATCGCACTCGAGAACGAGACATACGCAGCAAGCCACAATGCGAAGAAGTACGCAGAGGTATGTGGTTACGCCATGACACACGAAGGCGTTGCTTACGGTGATGTCGCAGGTACCGAAAAGGGACTGATGAACGCCATCGTAGATGCAGCCGCTATGGCAGGCATTACATTGGATCAGATTGATGCCGTTTACGGATTCGCAAATGGTGCCGACGAAGTCGACACATTGGAGCGCCATGTGTACGAAGAAATTTTCGCAGGAAAGGTTCCTGTACATCAGGTCAGAGATTATACAGGTGAAGGCAGAGCTGCAAGCTCCGCACTGTCTGTTGCACATGCCGCACTTACACTGTCCGGCGATCTTGCCACAAGACAGAATGCTTACTATGTAACAACCGAAGAGGTAACGAAGGAAGTTGTCGACACATCCGCATACAAGTATGTACTCGCAACAAGCTGTGCCATCGGTGGCAGCTATGCCGCAGTCATCTTAAAGAAAGTGGCATAGTATGGATTATAAAAAGATAATTATAGAGGCAATTGCGAACAAAAAGATAAAGTGAATTATATATTTCCAGTTTGTTTCATGAACATATACGATATGTTTGAATATTAGAAGTTCTTAATGTTCTGTAATAATATTAGCCATGTTTGAACACGATGTTCAAACAAGCCGTCATTGAGCCATGGATGGCGAATTGACGGCGGTGGCGCATATTATAGATACATATATCAGAACATTTAGAACTTCTTAGATTCAATACATTGTATATGGAATGAACAAACTGGAAATATATATTCGAGATATGTGGGGTTCGCAGTTGTAGAATATACAGAATAAAGGAGAAAAACATGACAAATGGTAAAGTAGCGCTTGTCACAGGCGCATCCCGCGGAATCGGGCGCGCATGTGCGATCAAGCTTGGAGAGGCTGGCTACAAGGTAGCCGTCAACTATAATTCAAACGAAGCAGCTGCAAATGAAGTCGTAGAGAAGATCAAGGCAGCCGGAAGCGAAGCCGTTGCCATCAAGGCAAACGTATCCGATCTTGCCGAAGTAAAGACAATGATGCGTGAGGTCATAAACACATTTGGACAGTTAGACGTCCTTGTCAACAACGCTGGAATCGTAAAGGATGAATTTGTCCTGATGATGAACCCGGATACGATTGATCAGTGTCTCGACCTGAACATCAAGGGATACATGTACTGTACCCAGCAGGCAGTTTTGAAGATGTTCTCGAAGAAACAGGGCGTGATCGTGAATGTATCATCCGTAAGTTCCAAGCTTGCAGTACCGGGACAGAGTGTATACAGCGCAACGAAAGGCGCTGTGAACTCCATGACAGCCACGATGGCAAAGGAACTTGCACCATATGGAATCCGCGTCAATGCAGTGGCACCGGGCTTTATCGCAACCGATATGGTAGAGGCATTGCCGGAAGATAAGAAGGAAGAATATTTAAAGGATATTCCGATGAAGCGGTTTGGTACAGCCGAGGAAATCGGTGATGTAGTTACGATGCTTGCCGGACCTGCATGCTCCTACATGACAGGGCAGGTCATTGTATTGGATGGAGGACTGAGCCTGTAATGATGAATATTAACGAAGTACAAAAAAGAATCAAGCAGCGCCCACCGTTCCAGATGATCGAGAAGGTTTTAGAGGTGGAAGACGGCGAATATGCAAAGGGAATCAAATGCGTTTCCGTGAATGAACCATATTTTGCAGGACACTTTCCGGATGCACCGATTATGCCGGGTGTGCTGGTCATTGAGGCGTGTGCGCAGCTTTGCTCGATTACGATGGAGAGTCAGGGCACGGAGGACGATAAGATCTATGTGCTGTTAAAGTGCGAGGAATTCAAGTTCTTAAGACCGGTCATTCCGGGCGATTGCCTGGAGATTGAAGTCCGCAAGGAAAGCGGCGGTGCCGGACTGGTGAAGTTTAATGCGAAGGTAACGGTTGATGGAAAGGTAAAAGCAAAGGGAATCCTTGCATTTACATCCATGAACAAAGAGGATATTTATAACCAATAAAATATACATATTTTGAGAACTCTTTTTAATATGTAAAAAAAGTAAAAAAAGTTATTCCTTTTTTCGATGTTTAATGCTATTATAATGCAGGTTGAAAAATCAATGTGCAACTTGTCACAGGTACATATGTGGCATAACATAGATTAAAGGAGGACGATGATATGACAGTAGCACAGATTTTGGCTGTATCCATCTTTGTAGTCATGTTTGTGTTGATGGTGCTGGATAAGATCGAAAAACAGTACATCACACTCGTGGCTGGCGCACTGACACTGATCCTTGTATTTGGTGTGGCAATGCATAGCATGGATGCGGTCATCGAGACATTGAATGTAAAGAATATTTTCACGAAGGGATTCTGGATTACATCCGGTGAGGGTTCCGAGGAGTCATCCGGTATCAACTGGGCGACGATTATATTCCTTGCAGGTATGATGGTAATGGTAGAAGGTATGGCAAAGGCCGGATTCTTCCGGTGGTTATGCTTACGCCTTGCGAAGCTGGTGCATTATAAGCCAATACCGTTGTTCGTGACGTTTATGGTCATGGCAGCCGTTTTGTCGATGTTCATTGACAGTATTACGGTTATTTTGTTCCTTGCAGCCGTTACGATCGAGCTTGCGAAGCTGTTGCATTTAGATCCGGTGCCGATGATTCTGTCAGAGGTGTTCTGTGCGAACTTGGGTGGTTCGGCAACGATGTGTGGTGACCCACCAAATATCATCATCGGAACAGGACTGGGACTTTCATTCTCCGACTTTTTGACAAATACCGGTCTGATCGTCGGTATCTGCCTTGTTGTAGTTATTATTTACTTTTACCTTGTATACCGCAAGGAGTTGCTGTCAGAAGAGTCACAGGAGCTGGATACATCCAACATTCCAGACCCTTCTACAGCCATTACAGACAAGAAGAAGTTTATCATCAGCAGCGTGATTTTTGCATGTGCGGTGGTACTTCTTGTATCGCATGCATCAACAGGTCTGACGGTTGCGTTTATCGGTACGGTTATCGCGATCATTACTCTGGTCACATCCGGAAAAGATGCGTTAGAACTGCTTAAAAAAGTAGATTATAAGACACTGTTATTCTTCATCGGATTGTTTATTGTCGTTGGAGGATTGGAGCAGACAGGAATCCTGAAGTCCATCGCATCCTTCATCGGTAAGGTCAGTGGTGGAAATGTATATGTGATGGTAGCAATTATCATTTGGATCTCTGCGATTGCAAGTGCATTTGTAGATAATATCCCATTTGCAGCAACGATGCTTCCAATCATCAAGAGCCTGGCAGGTGCAAACCAGCCATTGCTTGATTGCCTTGCATGGACATTGTCCATCGGAACTGATATCGGTGGCAGTGCAACGCCAATCGGAGCTTCTGCAAATGTTGTTGGTACATCTGTGGCAGCAAAGAACGGATATCCGATCGGATGGGGCAGATATTGTAAGACAGCCGCTCCGGCGATGATTATCGTTGTGACGATTTCTATGCTTATGATCTTCCTGCGTTACTGTGGCGGTGTAACGATGTAAGAGTGTGTGCCACAATATCCGGATAACAGAATATAGAAACGAACGAAACAAAACTCCGTGCATCGTCTCCGGTGCGCGGAGTAAATTATATCAGGAGACGCGCGGATGCGTGTGTGAATTATCGCGCGGATGCAGGGAAATATAGGAGGTGGCATATGTATTTAGTATTTGATGTGGGTGGTACATTTATCAAGTATGCGCTCATGGATCAGAAGGGCAAGATTTATGAGAAGTATAAAGTCCCGACGCCGTTCCAGGATGGAAAAGTGGACGATAATGGCGATGAGATTACACCGTATACGGTGAAAACAGAAGATGGTATTGCCGCATTTCTCGAGCAGATTGATATTATATACGGAAAGTATAGCAAGGAATATCAGATTACGGGAATTGCGATGAGCCTTCCCGGGCAGGTGAATGTGAATCAGGGTATTGTTTATGGTGGTGGCAGTCTGCCTTACCTTGACCGGGTGCCACTTGGCAATCTGATCAGCAGACGATGCGGAAATGTTCCGGTTGCACTTGAAAATGATGCAAAGTGCGCCGCACTTGCAGAGGTCTGGATTGGAAACGCCAAGGATTGCAAAGATGCCTGCGTGCTTGTGTTTGGTACCGGAATTGGTGGCGGTATTATTATTGACCGGAAGGTGCGCCATGGTGTCGGCATGATTGCAGGAGAGATGTCCTTTTTGTATGATGGACTTCCGATTGAGGATGTGGACAAGATCCGTCCGCTCGAAGAAATCAATTCAAAGCAAGGGGGAGAACTACCGGATCCTTGTATATGGACGCAGCAGGCATCTGTGCAGGCGCTTCGCCGGAAGGTTGCTAAGGCAAAAGGTCTCAAGTGGCAGGAAGTAAACGGTGAGGATATCTATGAGATGGCAGAGACCGATCCGGAGATTCAGGATATTCTGGAACGGATGTATTACAACATTGCATGGCATTGCTGCAATCTCTATATCACACTGGCACCGGAGATTATCCTGATTGGTGGTGGCATCAGTGCACAGCCGAAGTTTATGGAGGGAATCATCAAATACACATCGAAGCTGCGGCGTCTGTCTTATATTTATGAGCGGATGAAGATTGACTTATGCAAATTCGGTAATGATTCGAACCTGATCGGTGCATTGTTTAATTTCATGCAGAAATATGACCTTGCCAAGTAAAGAAAAGAATGAATAAAATGAAGATGTGGGTGTTCCCTGCGATAGATGCAGTCTGAAACCCGCAAGGAGGACTTACATGGAATTATGGGATATCTACGACCGGGACAAACAGCGGACCGGACGTACAATGAAGCGAAATGACTGGCATATGCAGCCAGGGGATTTTCATTTGACGGTACTTGGTGTGATCCGTCATACAAATGGTAAATATCTGATCACGAAGCGCGTTATGACGAAGGCATGGGCGCCGGGAAGCTGGGAAGTATCCGGTGGTGCAGCACAGGCAGGCGAGGACTCTTTGGATGCCGTAAAGCGCGAAATCAAAGAAGAAACCGGACTGGATGTATCTTCCTTTGAAGGTGGTTTTGTCTTTTCTTATACACGCGAGAATCCGGAGGAGGGTGACAACTATTTTGTGGACATCTATCGATTTACCGGAGATTTTACAGAGGAAGATCTGCATCTGCAGGAGGCAGAGACAGATGGATATATGTTAGCGACTGCTGAGGAAATCGAAGCGCTTGGCGCACAGGGCAAGTTCTTGCACTATGACAGTATCAAACAGGTATTTGCATAAAAATTACAAATTTTATAAAAATGGCTGTATTTGATGCCAAAATGATGCAATTATGATGTAAAATAACAGAGAGAAGTCTCAAGATGGCTCCTCTCTGTTTTTTGTGTAACAGGACGTCATACGGAATGGTTTGCATTAAGCCATCATTTATAAATAACAAGGAGTCAGTTTTATGAATCGTATTTTAGTTGTGGAAGATGATACATCCATCTCCAATGTTATAGAGATCAGTTTACGGAACGCGGGTTATCTGTGTGATTGTGTCTACGATGGCACTTCGGTTTCCGGACAACTGGAGCAGGAGGTATATGATCTGGCACTCGTCGATATTATGCTGCCGGGACCGGATGGATTTTCCCTGATGGAGTATTTCAACTATTATCATGTCCCGGTGATTTTTCTCACAGCGATGGGAGATGTGCAGGATAAGGTTAGGGGATTAAAGCTTGGCGCGGAAGATTATATGGTAAAGCCATTTGAAATCATCGAACTGCTTGCCAGAGTGGAACGTGTGCTGCGTCGGTATAATAAAGTATCACAGACACTTACCGCATATGATATTGAGGTGGATACGCAGTCATTTCAGGTAAAAAAAGCCGGGGTGGAGATTCACCTGACGAAGAAAGAGTATGAGATTTTAGTGATGTTTATGCGAAACCCGAATGTCGCATTGTTCCGTGAGCGGATCTTCGAGAGTGTATGGCATGAACCATATTATGGGGACAGCCGTACGGTTGATCTGCATGTACAGCGTCTGCGTAAGAAGCTTGGCTTGGAAGATAAAATTGTACCGGTATATAAGGTGGGATACCGGTTGGAGGTATAAGCTTGAAATTATTCTGGAAACTATTTTTATCCGTTTGTACCTGTATGATGCTGGCATTTTCGGCGTGTGGAACATTTCTGATCCATTCCGGATTCAAAAGTGCAAGAGAAAAGGATATCCAGAACGGATATAATAATGCAAGCGTTGTCTGTATCAATCTTGTACAGAATGTAAAACGGACGATCAATCTTGTATATCGGGATACCGGATATGAAAAACAAAAAAATGTTGTCGTACGTCAGGCAGCGCAATCGGTTTCTGTCCGGAATGCCGGAGAGGAAGTACAGTTTGCACTTTGGACAGACGAAAAGACAAGAATTTACAGTACGAATGGACTCAAGGGGGCAGACGTGTCAATCTGCCGGGACGATCTAGAAGCAGGGCAGGAAGGCTATAAGATTGTAAAACGAAATGGCAGATATATGCTCTATACCGGAACAAGCTTTCAGGTACTTGATCGTGTCTACTATGTTGAGACATTTTCGGATATCACACGTGACTATGAAAACCGTGACGCGCAGCTTCGGATGTTCCGCATGATCATGATTATTGTCATGATTGTCTGTCTGATGCTGATGGCAATCTTAAATAATATGATTGTGGTGCCAATCCGACGGTTGTCGAAGGCAACGAAGCTGGTAGCTGGCGGACGTGCGGGAATCCGGATCAGAAAAAGAAGCAAAGATGAGATCGGTGTGTTGGCAGAGGATTTCAACCGGATGTCCACGAGTCTGAACAGGACAATGAAGGAACTGGAAGAAAAAACAAAAAGCCAGGAGATGTTCACAAATAACTTTGCCCACGAGTTAAAAACACCGCTTACCTCAATGATCGGATATGCAGATCTGATCCGCTCCAATCAGCTTTCGGAGGAGAAGTTGATCACCTATGCCAACCAGATTGTTGTGGAGGGCAGGCGCTTAGAGAAAATGTCCATGAAACTGATGGATCTGATCGTGCTTAAAAAACAGGATTTCCTGTTTTATGATATGGATATAACGATTTTTGCGGAAGCAGTGTATGAGACATTGCTTCCGGTCGCCGGTAAATATGGGGTTGAACTGACAGTCAATGTACAGCCTGCGATAGTGAGGCTTGAGCCGGATCTGATGAAGACGGTATTGATCAATCTGTTTGACAATGCCAGAAAATCGATGGATGGAAAAGGGAAAATTTCTCTGTTCGGTGTGTGGGTATCAGACGAATATCGTATCGGAATCAAGGATAACGGATGCGGTATCGATGAGGAGAATCTGAGCCGGCTGACCGAAGCATTTTATATGGTAGACAAATCACGCTCCCGGGCAAACGGTGGTGCGGGACTGGGACTTGCTATCTGTAACGAGATTGTGAAGCTGCATCAGGCAAAGCTGCAGATCATGAGTAAAAAGGGGATTGGAACGCAGGTGAGTGTCTGTTTTCCGAAGGAGGTATGCAGACAGGTTAATTCGGAAAAGATGGAAATGGAGGAAGAAGTATGAGGGGACATGCGGAAACAAAGAAAAACGAACAAAAAACAGAGAAAAACAATGAAATGCATAAAAATATCCTGCGCAATTGCCTGTGCGTGCTGGCGGGAGCTGCTGTTTTGACAATCGGAATTATGGCACCGAAGACGATATTTGCCATGATGGATAAAAGTGAGGTTGATCACATATACGTGCAGCAGGCAGATACATCCTATCTGGATACTGCCGCGCAGATGACGATGGAAGAAAAACTTGATTTGATGGACGGGAGATCAAAAGGGATGCATGTGTCAACTTCTTATCCGGTGGAAAATGCAGACGTATATGATGATTATGATATGCAAGTGCAGGTAGCACCGCAGATTGAAAGGATGCAGGCAGCACATTTACTTCCTGAATTAGATTTTGATATTCTTGATATATATGCGGATACGCAGTATGAAACTCTGGTTAATCTGGACAATATGAATCAATACGTGATGCTTGAATATATGGTGTGTCAGGTTTCTGATGATTATATGTATTTATGTGTAGATGTGGAAACCGGAAAGATTTTGGGGTATACTGTATATGCCTATATGACAGATGCTGAATGGCAGGCGTTTTTAAAAGCGGATGTGGTGAAATATATGGCGGAGGAGCTGGGCATTTCCGAAGAGGTTATTATTAAGAAGTATAACTATGGCGTCTATAATGAAATGTATGGAGAAGGCTATAATATGAATGCAGATGGCAAACTGACTGCGAATGATATGGCAGGTGTGAAGGAGCAGGAAAAAGACGGAAAGCAGTTTGTGGAGATTGGCATGTGGGTCGATCAGGATATATCATCGATTGGAACCATCTATGATGGAGTTGCGATACAATGAGCAATATGATGGATGCACCTGCACAGACAGACATAATGTGAAGGCACATGTGGAGCCGTCAGGTGACATACAAAAATATGCAACTAAGATGGAAAAATGATACATATATGAGACAGATATGATGCACAGTCCATGTAAACTACGGGAAGTTTATAAAAGGAGTGTGCATGAAAATGGAATACGAAAGATACAGTGAAAGATACAGACGGAATGAAACGAACGGGAATGTGGGTATAATTTCCGAGGATTCAGAAGTCATCAGGAGGCGGACGATGTTGCAGGAACAGCAACGCGAAGAACTGCGTAGAAAGAAATTAAAGAAACGAAAGGAAGAGCTGCGCCGGCGCAGAAGGAGAAAACAACGGGCAAAGGAATTGTTCTGCTTGTGTATCTGTGTTGCCATGCTGGTATTGATCGTGGCATTGGTGCGGAGAGGGATTTCCTCTAAAAAACAGGATGTATCCGAAGTGGTGGCTGCCAGTGAATCGGCGTCCACAGAGCAGCAGGCAGATGCCGCGGAACCAAAGGTGTCGGCAACCGGAGAGATTGCGCAGGTACAGAGTCAGGCATTGCCGAATTATTATGAGAAGAAATATATGGTGGGTTCACCGGCACACTATTCGATGGAGGAGATTCAGACAAGATTGAAGAATCTGGCAGACCGATACCCGGAGTTTCAGACAATCTACGATCACATGGATCAATACCCGGAGGCACTTTTAAATAATTTATGCTGCAATCCGAATATGCTGGATTTTGCGCTTGGCTATCAGGAAAACTATGATACAACTTCAGGTACGTTGGAGGCATCTGAACTAGATGGAATCCCTCTGTTTATCCAATGGGATAAGCGCTGGGGCTATGATGCCTATGGAAATGATGTTATCGGATTGTCAGGTTGTGGACCAACCTGTCTTTCAATGATCGTCATTGGACTGACGAAAAATCAGGAGGCAACACCGGACAAGCTGGCGGACTATGCAACGGAACATGGATACTATGAGCAGAATTCCGGAACGAAGTGGTCATTTATGGACGAGGTGGCTGCAGTGTATGGTGTACAGGGATATTATATCTATCTGAGTAAAGATAACATGCAGGAAGAACTCTCACAGGGACATCCGCTTGTATGTGCGATGCGATCCGGAGACTTTACTTCGCAGGGACACTTTATTGTGATCGCAGGAATGGAAGGAGACAAGTTCCTTGTTCATGATCCGAATAGTATAGAACGGAGCCAGCAGTTGTGGGATTATGATACATTACAATATCAGATCTCTGCGATCTGGGCATTTAAGGTCGCACAGTGACCGAAAAAAGGAAACCAAGCCCCCAATTCGACAAAATTAAAAAAAATGAAAAAGGGGGTTGACTTTCCAAAATTAGAGTGCTATTATAAGCAAGCTGTCACTGAGACGACAGCAAAACTTCAAATTCGACATCACCGTCGAAATCAAAAACTTTGAAAAAAATAAAAAAAGTTCTTGACAAAGACGAAACAAAGTGATATCTTATAGAAGTTGTCGCTAAGAACGACAAAACAACGAACCTTTGACAAATTAATAACATGTTAACCCTGAAAATTTCTTTAAG